>Ga0308158_10001909_pt1 | contig 20707 bp, 18 predicted proteins | sample PhyBR2_FD_201038 | JGI IMG/M metagenome (GOLD analysis project Ga0308158, IMG submission 201038) | Phyllosphere microbial communities from UC Gill Tract Community Farm, Albany, California, United States - DLSLB.R2 | ecosystem: Host-associated > Plants > Phyllosphere > Unclassified | place: USA...
AAGACTGTACTAAGCATGTAGTGCCGACGGTGTAGTAATTTCGGACGCGGGTTCAACTCCCGCCAGCTCCACCAAAATTCTTTCGCGGCGATACCAGAATTGTCCGCTGAAGTCCTGAAAGCCCGCACGGTGCAAGCCCTGCGGGCTTTTTTGTGCCCTCAATTTGTCCCGCGAAGTCCGAAGAGAACTAATTAAATCCGAACCTTTTAGGCACCTTGTTAGGCACCTCATAAAGCTATATTGTTTTTGAGGTGCCTAAAACTATGGAAACCCGCCAATGGCAAGACAAACCAAACCTCTATCCGTTAAGGAAATCGAATCTGCTAAACCCAGAGAAGCGGACTACGTTCTCTATGATGGCGATGGCCTTGAGCTACTCATCAAATCCAGCGGGAGTAAAATCTGGCAGTTTCGCTACATTCGCCCTGTCACTAAGAAACGAGCGAAGAAGAGCATTGGCCCCTACCCGTCAGTTACCCTTGCCGATGCCAGAAACTACAGAGCGAAGTCTCGCTCACTCCTGGCGAAACAAATCGATCCACAGGAACATCAGCAGGAACAACTTCGCAGTTCGCTGGAAGCCAAAACCAATACTTTCCAGCTCGTGGCTGAACGTTGGTGGAATGTGAAGAAGGCCAGTGTGACAGAGGACTATGCGGAAGATATCTGGCGCTCTCTTGAAAGAGATGTCTTTCCTGCGATTGGCGACGTTAGCGTTACAGATATTAAAGCTCATACTCTGGTTCAGGCCTTGCAACCGGTTCAGGCAAGAGGCGCGCTGGAAACCGTCCGTCGCCTTTGCCAACGTATCAATGAAGTCATGATATATGCTCAGAATACAGGCCTGATTGATGCTGTTCCCAGCGTTAATATCGGTAAAGCCTTCGAGAAGCCTCAGAAAAAGAACATGCCCAGCATTCGACCGGATCAGCTACCTCAACTGATGCAGACAATGCGAACAGCCAACATTATCCTTTCCACACGCTGCCTGTTCATGTGGCAACTTCTTACTATTACCCGCCCTGCTGAAGCGGCTGAAGCTCGCTAGGAAGAGGTAGACATAGAAGCGCGAGAGTGGAAGATTCCTACAGCACGCATGAAAATGAACCGTGACCATACTGTTCCATTGTCAGATGAAGCGATTGCGATATTGGAGATGATGAAGCCGTTAAGTGGAAATCGAGAATTTATCTTTCCCAGCCGCATCAAGCCAAACCAGCCGATGAACAGTCAGACCGTTAAAGCATCGCTGAAACGCGCAGGTTTTGGTGGGGTGCTCGTTTCACACGGTCTGAGATCTATCGCCAGTACAGCCCTAAATGAACAAGGCTTCCCACCTGATGTTATTGAGGCGGCCCTTGCGCATGTAGATAAGAATGAGGTCCGTCGTGCCTATAACCGCAGTGATTATCTTGAGCAGCGGCGGCCCATGATGCAGTGGTGGGCTGATTTTGTGATGGCTGCTGATCGTGGAAGTATGGTTGAGGGCGGTATGAAAGGAATGAGGTTAGTAGGGTGACGGATAACTAATGACGACCCCGACTTTAGTGCCGCGATGAATGAGGCTTTAAATGTCAGACCGACAAGTGCTAGGAGCGGACTATTTATCAATTATGAGTACATAATAATGTGATCTCAGTGCCACCAAACTAGATTTGGTCATTGTAAAAAATCAATAAAATCAATACGATAAGTCAACAAAAACGGAAAGATGGCTATCTATAAAGTGGGTATATTTTCAATATCAAACCAGAGGGAATGGGCAGGAAATAGTTAATAACTTACTTAATTTTTTGACTAAGAAAGTTATTTGATATTAATAATTATAATATTACATTGTAAGTCATGAAAACCTACAGTGAAGATATTTTAATGTTTACAATTGAACTTTACAAAACAATCATTAAGTAAAGTTTAAAATAAATTCCTTTTTTTATATTGATTTATTATATCTGGATGAGGTCGTTAAAAACATGAATAAATTAAAACCAACATGGCAGTTATTCGAGGAACTCGTTTGTCACATTCTGAAGGCAAACAATTTTCAAATAAATAGAAATAGTTGCAGAGGAGACGAAGGATTTGATTTTCTCGGTGATTTTGGAGGAGAAAGATGGGCTATTGAAGTTAAATTCTACCGCACAGCTCGAGCTCAGCCCTCACTTATTGATGCAGCTGCGACTCGCATTACCAGCAATGGCGTAGCCGCAGGTGTTAACAAAGGAATGTTAGTTGTTTCATGCTTTCTCACACCTGAGTTGCGAGAGGCTCTGGAAAATAAATTCAGTATTACTTTTGTGGATCAGGCTGACTTAAGAATTTGGTGTAGTTCACATCCTGAACTAGCGGAATCATTGGATGCACTATTAGAAGTAAATCTAGATGAAGCTCTTACGACGCACCTTTCTCGTAAAGAGAGTAACTCTATCATTAGAGATATGGCTCTTAATAAGAGTAACCGGATTGAGCGACAAAAAAATAAAGGAACAAAACTTTGCCTTGAACTAAAGAGTATTAAAAAAGGGAAAACATCTTGGCGTCAATATGAAAAAAAATGCGAGGAAATCCTTAAATATCTGTTTCCTAATGATCTACACGGCTGGCATTCACAAAAAAGAACTGATGATGGTTTAAACCGTTATGATTTTGTATGTCGAATTAGACCCACTACTGAATTTTGGAAATTTGTTATTGAACACCTAAATAGCCGTTATGTTCTTTTTGAGTTTAAAAACTATTTAGGGGAAATCAAGCAAGGCCAGATACTTACCACGGAGAAGTATCTTTTGGAAAAAGGACTCAGACGTATGGCAATTATTATGACAAGGACGGGAGCAGAGGCACATGCAATAGCTATGACGCAAGGAGCTATGAGAGAACAAGGTAAACTTATACTCATTGTAAACGATGAAAAAGTATGTGAAATGCTTCATATGAAGGAACGAGGGGAAGATCCAACTGATTGCCTTTTCGAAATTGCCGATAACTTTTTACTGACACTCCCTCGTTAACTCATGATAAACACACCAAATAGTAAAAATGTAAAAATTGAATCATCATAGATTTCATTTAGAGCTCGTAACACTATGTAAATTTAATCAATGGACTCCAAGCGGATGTTATGCACATCCGCTTCTCATTGATCGCAGCCTGATGATGTTGCAATAGACCACTTATACCAGAAATAAAATCTGCTGGCAGCACAATGCATTAATCAACGAAAGAGTTATCAGAATTTGTTATTCTTCAAAATGATCTGAGCGATGCGACACAATCCGAAGACGGGCTTGAGCATGCCTAGCCTACTAAAGTCCGTCGTCCGAGGGGCTGCTTCGGATTATAACTTTGTTCTATTTTGTCGACGCATGTTTTCTACTGCCAATGCAAAGTCTGTATTGGTAACGTTTTCCTGCCAACGAGACCAAAAATCTATTGTTGCACTTAACGGTGTCTCAGTTGGAGGGTCAATTTTTATTCTGCTTGGCAGGAGCACCGAATCACCCACAACCATAGCTTCCCCAACATCCATGATGGGAAGTGCCTCTAAGAGACTCTCCAGGCTTTCGGGTAGTAATTTTCGTACTGTTGCCTGGTCATCCGCATTAGTTAAACGCAATGAAATGATGTTGTTACATTGACTGAGTATAGTGGCACTTACATCTGAAGGTCTTTGGCTTACAATCATTAACGCAACCCCATATTTGCGGCCTTCTTTAGCGATTTTTTCAAATGCTTCAACCGCTCTGCGTTCAACTGGGTTACCTTCTTTTCTTGGCAGGTAAAGATGAGCCTCATCGCATACAAAAGCAACTGGCCTACGACTTTCAGGATTCGTCCAAAATTGAACTTGATATATGATGCGGGCAACCAACCCAATGATTACTGGCAATATATCAGCCGGAACTTCTGAGAAGTCAATTACTTTAATATTCTTTTTTTGGTTACCAAAACCCATCAGTGTTTCGGCAATCATACTTAACGAACCGTATTGATTGTATTTATCCGGACTATTGAAAAGAAACCCATAACGTCGATCTTGTAAGCGACTAGCCATTCGGACCAGCAATCTAGAAAACTCACCGTTAAAAGGGCCATTTTTTTCCTTTCCAGCTTGTGCCCCTTGGATTCTTTCTTCATTTAAAAATCTCAACTTTCCAATGACATTATCCAAAGAATACGGAATTGGACTGTCAAGTGTAAAAGCTTGTAACAGATCGCTACGACCGTTCGTTTGTAGGAAAGCTTTCTTTTGCTCCGTAATCGCATCTTGCACGATAACTACTTGGTTGTGTGCACTGAATTCACTTCGGTCAACGAACAATGACTGAATTTCTTCCGAATTAAGTAACCAATAAGGTAGGAAGAGGAGTGAGTCATCATCAGTATCAACCTCATCCGGCCCTGGTATTCTCAATTGTTTGGCATAAGAAAGTTCTTTGTACTCACCGTGCAAGTCGAATACAACTAGGTTTGAAGATGGCAGTTTCGAACTCCTTTCCAGAATCGAGGCAACCGTCCATGATTTACCAGATCCCGTGCTACCAAGTAGAGCAGCATGTCGCTGGAACAATTTATTGCCATCAACATAAGCGCGTGCATTCTCATTAAGTTTATAAGAGCCTAGCTCCAGTGAGTGCTCTCCATCACCACATTCAGAAATCACACGCATGAACTCTTCGAGATGGGCATCTTTAAGTACATAACAGGTTGAGTCTATTTCCGGGACGTGGTCTAGTGACCTTGAAAACTTATATTTTTGCTCAATTGCATCCCATCGGGCCCCGCCCATTAAAGTAATCTTAACTGTGTTAATTACAATATCTTCAAAAGCGTCTATCTCATCTGCTTCATCTTCTTGCACTTCTAGGGCAGGGAGCGGAGCGACTACTGCTTTTATTACTTTATCAATCATGCCAATGAGCCAACATTCAGTTGCTCCGCTTAGTTGGACTGCTACAAGCTGTCCAACTCTAGCCTTCCGCAGATCTTTATCAGTGTTTACCAGAATAGTTACTTTTCTGGTGTCTACTTCACGAATATTTCCAAGTATGTAGCTGCCATCATTAAAAGTAAAAAGAGCCATATTACCCTCCTAAGAACTCATTAGTGAAAACCTCAAAACGCCATAATTCCTTGTCATCTACATGCAGCCAGTTTTCAAACTTTGAATTGTAAATTCTGCTTTTATCTGAATTTGTCTGTTTGCAGATAAGCCACATATTTGGACATTTAGATAACCACTCCTCGATTCTTTGGTTTGAATCCCGAGTAATTACTAATGCTCGGCACTGATCTTGTTCAAGTTTTTGCCTAAATACGTTATTAACAAGCTGGGAATCGTTAAAGCCAAAACCTAAAAATAGAAAACTTGTATGGTTTCCAACCGCATTATCATATTCAGCCAACTGGGCCCTGTCTTTATGTAATCTCTGATATTTAGCCGTACCTGGAGTGATCATCGCCCGCACAACGCCTTCAGGTTTGTTGAGAATCCAGCTATTACATTCGATAAGATGAGCTTCCCATTCAAAGGTATTTAAAGAGCCATGTGGTTTGTGCAGTCGAATATGTTTGCATTCTATGATTCTTGGTGGTTGTCTCGGCTTGCCAAAGCCTTTATGAATAGATTGAACTATTTTTTTTGCTTCACTCCAATCATAACGTTGAAGAAAGCCTCCGTAGAATCCCGTAATATATGGAATCTTGTGCCGAACAAAGGCGTATTCAGCTAATAAATCGTAATTCGGTGTTGCAACGTGAAGTTGTTTATCGGCCTGTGGCAGAGTTTCAACAAGCTTTTTCAGTAGTGTTCCAGCTGGCCAATCGCGTAATCCTGAAATGATTTGGTGGGCGTGAACGTTATCGTGATACGCAACAAAGCTTGCAGTTAGTTCGACTATACGAGTAGTCAGAGTCTCATCCTTGATGAAGTCCATAGCAGATTCAAAGTCATGGCTACAACCATCGAGAGCGGACACAACTTGCTGCCATTGTTGCGCCTGAGCATCTGTCATACCACTAGTCAACTCGGCTCGAAGGTGACGCTCTAGAGCTGGCATCCCAAAATTTAGATCAAGTGCACATGAAGTTCCTGTACCAAATAATACAAACGGCTTCTCAGTAAAAAACTCTGCAATCGCTTGATATGCAGATTCCTTTGTCAACTCCATGCATCCCCCACTTAAGACATCTAATTTCCGCGCTTACCGCCTAACATCCGCAGCATTAGTAATTTATTCTATTACTTTAAGGCTTCAAGTTTTTATTGCAGAGCAATTATCCTGAACTCTCATTTGTAGAGCTATATCAAGTTTCTGCCAATTGGAGGTTTCAGACCCAAGCCATCAGCCCCGAAACGCTTCCTCTCACAATTCAACGTAGCTTGCTAATTTTGCCGGTTAGCAAGCACAATTGGGTTGACGTCCCAGTTTTCTGGGGCCCCTTAGGGGATCATAAGGTTCTGATGAACAATGCCGATAATATTTAGATAAGATGAATCTGATGTTTCCGCGTCACTCTCACAGGGACAAACTGCGTTGAATGTCGAAAACCTTTGAGACCCGTTGTGCCAAGCAAATTAACGCCAAACGACAATGACCAAGGCACGGATGCGCTACAGCGTCCGACTGTGTAAAGGAGAATACATGGCAAGCATTGTTTCGGAGTACCAACGCTTTCTCGATTGTTTAACGCAGCAGGACGTTCCTGATGATGTTCGGCGACTTGCGTATATGATCTTCGATCATATCCAACCTCTCGCTGAAGTCGGCTCGACTCGCCGGGCGCGTTCAGTTCGTCTTGCCCCCCTAGCCCTAAGACATCTAATTGATCAGCCCATCGCTTACGAAGGCAATTCTGACGCCCCTGAAGCAGGTTCTGCTCTGGGCCGATTGCATCAGCTTGAGGTTGGTCCATTCCGTGGATTCATGCGGCAGGAGATATTTGACCTCTCCCACGATATCACTCTCATTTACGGTGCAAACGGTACAGGTAAAAGCAGCTTCTTTGAGGCTCTCGAAGTGTCAATGCTGGGCACTATCAGTGAAGCGCAGTTAAAGCGGGTGGAGCAAAGGCTTTATTGCAATAACGCTCGTCTCAAGCACCACGATGCGCCAGTGCTTCTTGCCGGTGAGGCTCAGAACTTACGGCCCGTCCAGCCTGATGAATCAGAGTATCGTTTTTGTTTCATTGAGAAGAACCGGCTTGATGACTTTGCCCGTATTGCTGCAAGAACCCCTAGCGATCAGCGACAGCTAATCGCAACGTTGTTTGGTGTAGATCAGTTCAGTGAATTTGTCCGTGGGTTTAACCCATCACTCGATCAAGATCTGATGCTTTCCGGACCAATGGCAGCTCAGTTGGTCGAACGGAGAAAGCAGGTAGCAGCTTCAGAGCAGGTAATTGCAGCACATCCGCAGAAAATAGCTTTGATTGAATTGCAGGAAAATGCGCTTGCGCAGCGCATATCCCCCGAAGCGACCTATCAGGCATGCGTTGAATGGCTGGAAGGTACACAACTTCAGCAGGGACGTCTGCCATATATTCAATCTCAACTTGATGCTGTCCCACCACTGGTTTATAGGATTACGCAATCCCGACTGGAAGCGCTTCTCGCTGAAGCATACCGTCTACATGGGAGTTGGCAAGAGACCTCAAGGGAACTTGCATCACGTGCGACCGAGGTATCGTATGCAAAACTGTATGAAGCAGTGCAGGCCTTGGCTGTCGGAGCAACCACCTGCCCTGCTTGTGGTACAAATCTTGATACCGTAGCAGAGGATCCTTTTATACGAGCGCGTACGGGACTTGAAGCCCTAGCGCAGTTGGCACACATTCAGTTGCGGGAGCAAACATTACGAACAGAGCTGAACGAGTCTCTCCAGCTACTGTTGGAGGAAATACGTCGCACCGTAACGGCAGCAATCGCCGCATGCCCGGAAACCCTTCATGCTGCAGTACTGCCGGAATTACCCCAGACATCAGTTGGAGCGTGGCTTGAGTGCTGGGTTGAAGGAGAGAAACAGCCCTGGAACACACTCCTGTGCATTGCCAAAGAGATTGAGCATATCGATAAACAGTCCCTCGCAGTACATAATCAACGTGGTGCGTTGACCGAGGAGCGGGACCGTCTGATTCAGTATCGGTTCGAAATTGAAAGACTACGTACGCAGCGCACAGCCGCCAACGTTGAACTAGCTGCAGCTCAATCTAATCTGACCCAGTTCAATGACAATAATCGAGACCTGCTCCAAGCCATTGCTGAAGAAGAAACTGTCATAAAGTTAAATCAACGAATTAAGGTAGCTTACGACGGATTCCTACCGGAAATCCAAAGATACATGGCCGCACTACCTGGCATATTGCTTCAGGGATTGGGTGAACAGGCTCGGGATCTGTATAACGCTTTTAACCGAAGCGATGCACCTAGCGATCTGCTGCATGCACTTCATCTGCCAGTTGCTGAAAATGGCAAAATTGAAGTCGAATTCGCCGGTGAACCAGGCATTCGTTACGATGCGCTAATCATTTTCAGTGAGGGACACATCAAATGTCTTGGCCTCGCAATTCTGTTGGCCAAAAATATTGTCCAAGGATGCCCGGTGGTTATCTTTGATGATGTGGTTAATGCGATTGATGATGAGCATCGAGACGGTATATGGCGTACCTTCTTTGAAGATGGGCTACTGGACGACAAACAGGTCATCTTGACTTCCCATGCCGAAGAATTCCTCATCCGAATTCAACAGGAGTTAGGTGCAGCAAGGGCAGGAGCCATTAAGCGCTACAAATTCCTACCACACGATGGTGAACACGAACTGCGAGTAGACAGCAATCCACCGAGTAAGAATTACGTTCTGCTTGCGCAGCAGGCTCTAGATGGGGATGAAAAGCGTGAAGCTCTTCGTCAGTCACGTCCCGCCCTGGAAAGCCTTACAGACAGCCTTTGGTCTTGGATGGGCAGACGCGGTGACGGACGCATTGATATTAAACTCAGTGGACCACGTTCGCCTTGGGAATTGAATAATAAATGCTCTAAATTGAAATCGGCCGTCAATCGCATTGCAGGGCAGCATCCCGGGGCCCCGGCTGCAGTTGCTGCATTAGAAAGATTACTCGGAGTCAACGGCTCCAGCATTGAATGGGGATATCTGAACAGCGGCGTGCACGATTCACAGCGAGACCACGAATTCGACCGCTCCACAGTAAGAACAATAGTGGAGTCGATTGTGTCGCTTGATGCAGCCCTTAGCGCCATGAGAAATCAGTAAGTGATACACAGTGAAACTGGTGCCGGGTGGTGTCGCAATCAGCCTCCCTAAACGTAGCTTTAGCCGTTCAGATGCTTGCTGGCTTTCTCGATGAGTTGAATCGGGTTAGCCCCACGGTTCAACTGGAAGCTAGCGAGCACCTGATTATTTGGATTCGGAAAAAACAGCAATGACCGATTAGCTAATGGAGTATAGGGACAACAAATGAGAAATGATATTTTCATCACAAAATGGCATCAAAAAACCTGCAAACTCTAGTCGCAAATTAAAAGTTTCATTAAAAAAATAAGCGAGCAACTTACTTATAAATAACATCACCAATGGTATTATATCAATGATATTTTTTACCAAATAAAAAGAAACAGATATGAAATAGCTGCAATACTACTCATGATAAGCATTGGACTGCTTAATTTGGGGTGGCTGAGTTTAAAGGAAATTCCTGAAACTCCTCCAGGATATTATGAAAATATTGTCATCGAACACCTGCAATTATTCACGAACCTGCGCAACGAGTATCATAATCAGCAACATGAAATGAAGAGTGAAATGCTGTCCAAAGAGCATGCATCTATAGAAGTAGCTAGAATTGCATTAAAATTAAACATATTTGAATCCCGATATCTGGATTTTTGGGTAGCAGAGAGACCGATTATTATTGGTATGTTGAAGCCTTTTGAAGAGTCAAAATATAGAAGCTGGTATGTACACCTTCCTCAAGAAACTCGAAAACTGGTTAACAACATAGCAGATAATCTACACGAGGTTTATCCCAAACTTGCGAAGTGTAATCAAAATGCGGCTAAGGATTATATGGCATTAGTTTCGGGACTGGCGGCACCATCATCTTGACCTGCTCCCCATAACTCAAGATACCTCGATGTAAGTATGCATTCCGAATTTCCGCCTCGCTCACAGAGGACCCTCGACCTGGTTAGTTAGTCTTAGTGTCAGAAGCGGACACGGCCAATACCACTGGGTATTAATCAATGGGGGCAGGCCAGCATTACAAACCAAGAATCTGGGATAACACTGTTGCAGCCGCAGACAATGCCGCAAATGAATTGTACTTAGATTGAAGCCGTGCAGTAGCGAAGAAATCATGGAGATTTACATTAAGCTCAGGATCTTCAAATGTGACCATGACAATTTTTTTGCCTAGCTCAACTTTTGCTGTGGCAGATTTAATCCATAAAATTGCAGATAAGACTCCAAAAGTTAATGACACCACATGATGATCCTTAATCCAGCTCATCACAAAATGTATATCTTCCACTCATCACCTTCCTGATAAAGAACAATGGTATTACTGACAAACAAGAAATCTCCTGTCGCGTGTCGCGAGTACCTCGTCGATTTGAATCCTGCACAAGTGACTGGCGATTCAAACAGGATATTGAATCGCCATGGATAAGCCAGACACTTTCGAGTCGTTTATAATACTGGTTTTCATATTCTGCCGGTGAGATCTGATCGCTAGAACTATGCCGACGCTTACAGTTATATAACATTTCGATGTATTCAAAAATATCGCTTCAGGCTTTTATTCCCGCTTTCCGTAGATCTTTTTCTTTATCCGTTCACGCTTCAGCAACTGGAAAAGCTTTCTGCAACCGCATTATCATGGCAGTTACCGCGACGGCTCATGCTGGCCTCCAGGCCATGTGATTTCAGGAACGACTGCCACTCATGGCTTGTATACTGACTGACTTGGTCCGAGTGAACCCGCACCTGTTTTTGGGGGATTACGCCGCCATACAGCCGTCAACAGTGCGTTCAGGACAATGTCCTTTATCATCCGAGATTGCATTAACCCGCCGATTACCTTACGTGAAAACAGATCAACAACCACGGCAAGATACAACCAGCCTTAGTGGGTCCTGATGTAGGTCATGGATCGACAATATTGAGATCCAGACACAGGCCACCGATGCCAAAGGCATTGCACAGGAAATCCCCGGTAATCTGAAAGATGCCGCATGACATTTTGACTATGGGCTAAGAGCATAGAGCGTCCGCTATCCCTGCCCGGAATCTGTAAAAAATTACGGGCAGGGGTTGTACAACGTTTACACTCTGACCTTCCAACGCGTACTATTCGCTGTGAAGCCCTCTACGGACGACAACACAAGGAATGTATCACGATGGCCGCACTACATTTTCCCTGTACCATATTCACTACCCAAAATCGTATGGACGACTACAGCGCTAAAGATATGTGCTGTGGGGATTTATCTGAATCACAGTTAAAATCTGAATACCGACTGGTGGATGTTTCAACCAGGGTCAATCCTTATACACTGACGAAAATTACCCCGTTTAATCAGCCACAGTCTATGTTTTACGGCTCCCGTGGAGAAGGGGAGAAAATTACCCGTCAACAGTGTACCGCCATGATGTTTGATGAGTTCCGCGATTTATCGCGCCTGTTCTCGATTTATGGCCCATACAAACACCTGATCGAAAAGATGATCACCCATATGCAGTACGATAATGGCAAACCGTTCACCAATATTCACCTGGACGGTGCTTTGAGGGAGCAAATTCTCAAAGATAATTCGACAGAGAACAGTACGCGCTTGCGGTTAGAGAAAACATTTAATACGTATATTGACTGGGATAATAAAAATTATCCCATAAAAAATAAAGATGAGCTGCGTAAAGCAATAACATTCGGAAAACTCCCCAAATTCGACCGGTTTCAGGATAATTATAACGGCATGGGAATTACTGTACATGATACCTGGGCAACGCATATCACTATAAAATCGCTTCAGGTTGATAATGACCGTTACCGGGCGGTAGTGCATTACAAAGTCCAGGATCATTTTGGCCTTGATGTTGACGATATTTTAAAATTCCAGTTCAACCAGTTCCGTTTTTTTCGTATCTGGTTTGTGTTACAGCGATACAACCAGTTTGGTTTCAAGCCATTCATGACAAATATTGAAGCCAAAATTGAAATCACCGGGGGACGAAATGAAAGCTAACCTCAAAAAAATTATACTTGCATTATCGTTCTTCGTTAGCTTGCTACTAGCATGTGTACTCTGGCTGTCGCTGCGAACGGTAGAAATTGTTGCCGTTCATAAAGACGGTAACTATAGCTCAGTTTTAGTAAAAAACTTCCCGATTACGGACAAGGGAAAAATCGACTGGTGGCTGGAAAACAAGGATATGCTCAAAAAAGAATATGATGTTCCCGCCCCAGATAATGATGGCTTTTTCGAAGTCATTTTTTGGAATTTCGACAAGGGTTATAAAGAAACCGATGGCTATGACAATTTATGTTTCAGCGATATGAAGCCGCCGATGAATTGCATAGAGAAAGATAAGGTTTTCACTGTATGGAATGACAGGAGTAAACATATATTTTTTGGCGTTCATGATGGATTCTATCGTACAAAGGAAAATGGTGAAATGGTGAAAATTAAAGATGAATAAATTCGCGCTCCTCGCGTAGGGACAGCAATAACATTATGCTACATTGGGTAACAGTGAATAATTGAATGGTTAGAATAAATTAATTTCTAATCTTCTAGCATTTACATCTCCTTTGAATGAAAAATAATTTCACTGTTATCCACCGAGCTACATGAGTTATGATCGGTCTAAAAAACGATTTTGGTGACCATATGAACATCTTTGAATTTGAAAAAAAACTTGCTGAGAACGGTTTCAATGCAAAAGATATTTCTGCTTTAAGAATGCAAGCCGAAAAAAGTGGAATTACTTATCCAGCTTTGCTCAAAGAGCTTAGTATTCGTTTTGTTGCTGCCTCAATACTTGTAATCATCCTCGCTATTGTATGGATATACACGCTCGTATATAAAGATAGCCTCGCAATCACCTCTTACTCGATAACAATGCTAATTACAGCCCCAATTTTCTATATTTTTACCCCAATGAGGTTAGGCTACAGAGCATTTCGATATTCGAGAAAAAAGTAATTTATTTTCTATTATCGTATATAGATTTAAGAGAAGAATAGTCATTATACATTTCCACTCCGGATTCAAAACGGCTCATATCTTTGATATCGTTAACGAAATCGGAGTTTATTTAGTAAAAATATGAAATGTTTCAGGTTTTCTTATCAAACTAAACATGCCATAGGCAGAAAGAACAAGATCCATACTTCTGTAAGCAATTTCACCTCTTTTTTGGTCAAAGCCAAAGAATAAAGAGCTGTGGTCAATGCCTGCGTTAAAGGCCGTGAGAGCGAATGCAACGAACAACGCTCAAATAATATGGTAAGTTTGGTGCGTCGACCCTGGCTGGTGTAGGAGTTGGTTCAGTGGCCGGATTGGGATTATGCGCAGCAATAGGGATCGCCAAAGCAGGAACAGGAGCGGTAGTATGTGCAGCAGTTGGCTCAATCGCTGCGGGTTATGTCGGTGCCAAAGCGAGCGACTCTATAATGGATACTATCTATGAATACATGGGAATTTAAAGAATGAAGTCGGCCATAATGGTTTTAATTATGCTTCCTATGGTTTGCTTAGTGGTAAGCGTGCTTTTGTATCTAAGTAACAGATCCCGCTACCACAAATTGATTTCTGACTTTCAACAAAAGTATATGCTGCCTACCCCTTACTTATTGCATTGTAATATGGGTTACTTAGGTTCGCCACTAATGCTCTATTTTTTTATGCGATTAAAACAAAACAAAAAAATCTTCTTTTTAGACCCAAAAAGCCAGGCCTATGATTTTGCAAGTAACAGTCAACATAGCGCAGAGATAAATAGCCTCAAACCGTTATATTTTACTTTTTTATTGGGCCTTTTTTGTTGTTTTTTACTTGCAGTTATCGCTATTCTAATCAAAATTAAAATAATTTAATGATGTAAATAAACACCTGTTAACAGCCAATTTCCCTTTACCATTAAGATAATTGATACTGAAACCGTTAAAAAATAGCCATTAACGGTGCTGGCATAGCAGGTGGTGCAGCTGGAAGTGCTTTAGCAGGTTTGGTATGCGGACCCGGAGCCCCCGTTTGTGTTTTGATTGGTGGATTTGTTGGTGGTGCACTTGCCGCCTTTGAAATGGGACGTTTTTGGGGATAGTCATGGAACAAACTCTCTCGGTAAAGCTTGTTGAGAAAAGTAAAGCGACTGATTTTCACCAGGCCGTTTCTGAAGTAGTGATCGATAACAAACCGACGGGTATCACTATAAAAGGACAGGTACTCGAAGCCTCAGTTAAAGTCGACAATGACAGGTATATTCTTTTCACAACGGATGATGTGATCTTTGAGGAGTTTCTTACGGTTACTCTCATCAGCCTGAGCCAGGGGATTATTGAAAATCTTCAGGTTGGCAACGAGTATTCGTCAGGCTCTTTCGAGGCGCTGTCTGTCAATCACAAAGCCATTGAGTTCAATTTTATTGGCGGGTCTGTCTGGAATATCACAGTGAACGACACCCCAAAGCTCCGTGTTCCATTCTTTTCCGATCCGCGTGGTGTAAAACGATCTTCAGGTCTGAAAGCATATCTGACTATAGATGCAAAGCCATCGCCCTCCCCGACATAAAAAATCCTTTAACAAAAGCAATTGGTATACGTTTAGGTATACCAATAATTTTCATTTAAATTCCTAAAGATAAAAAAACCATTCAGATTCCGCCAGCACTGAAAGCCCGCAAGGTGAAAGCTTTGCGGGTTTTTTGTGAGCATGATTCATGCCAGAGATCTCAGGGGTGATTCACTAAACCTGCTATCCTCGGCTGCCAAACAACGCAAAGAAGTCTGAATTCTGTGATAACGCAGTAAAGGTAGCGCCCCCATTTTGATAGCGTAGGGAAATTTGGGTGCCCTCAGCTAGATTACCCAAATGGACATACCCATTTATCAGCCGGGAATCTCCATTAATCTGCGCTAGTGGAGTGGCGGGATGATTAATTACATACAGTGTCGAATTTGCATGACCGCTACCTACATCCCACTGTACATAAAGACAAGCATTCTTAAGCCCACCCTTTGGTACAGTGAACAATCCTGTCGAAGGAACATAGTTGTTAATAAACATTCCGTTGTCTCCAGTAGCGCTGGCATCGACGCTCTGGAAATGAAGATCTGTCTGATTGCTGCTCCCAATTATTGTCTGTCCAGCCAGGTTTGTTGCCTGTCCTACACAACGATAAGAAAATAATGGAACGCATGAGCCAGTGTACTTCTGGAATCCTTTTGGAAAGTTACCGTCAAATGCACCATCGCTCAACTTACAAACGGGATAGGCATTGTTAGAAGCAATTAACATGGCGGTAGTTTTGGCACCCATTCGGTGGAATTTATTGCTAGAATCCACCCTGACCGTACCCGTAAAGTTATCCGCAATTTGAATATTAACGCCAGTGAAACTTGCATAGCCATGACAGTTACTCAATACAAACGCTCCAGAACCTTCTGATGGCGTTGCAACGTTTTTAGGGTTATAGGCAATAAACCATAAACCTGCGCATTCAATAGCAGAGCCATTGATATACACACCACCGTACGCATGTTCATAAAGTGGAGAATCAATTGGGAATGATTGGAAAGCCTGGCTGAGACTGTCTGTTGTCTGAATAACTTCCCCACCGTTGATATGGAGAATACCCCCATACAGGGTGGCAATGCCTTTTACGTTATTCCCTATAGAATCATCTCCATTACCCAACATCTGGTAATGATTAAACTCTATGACCGTTTGCGAGCCATATAGCTCTACAACTCTACGACAATTGAATGTATAGCCGCCATGTACAACCATCTCGGAACATAACGCATCAGGATAGGCTTCATCTCCAAATCGAAACGCTATAGGGAAGTTAGTCATGGTAAGACCAAAGCTGTTTAAAGATGTTCCTGATGAATTGTCGCCAAATACTTTTAATCCATATGAGAAATTACCCGCATTATTAATCGATAGTCCTGTATCCCATACAATATTACGACAATTTTTCATTGTCACCGCAGCGATAGCTGTACCTTCGACAATTAATCCTCCGCCCCCCGTCACTTTATAATCTGTATGCCCATCCAGTGCAATCGGATTGACATCATAAAAGCGTGAATAAATCACTGGAGCCTTTGAAAGATTAGCCGCATTGTGTGCAGATATAAGGGAGGCCGTACGTGTAGCAATATCCTCAGTCGAATTATAATTATGTGGTTCCAACTCAGGATGAATGCCTAAAGAAAATAATGCATTAACCTGTGAAAGATAAAGGGCCAGATTACTTCCATATTGCGTCCCTACTAATGAGGCTCCCGTACTTAATGCGAGCTGATTTAATACATCAACAGCACTTCCACTTGCAGGGGCCCTGGTGACAGGAAGCCCTGAATCAATATCGAAACTCAGTATCTTCCCTTTTCTGTTCGCAGCAGCATCCAGAGGGGGAATAGTTCCCTCCCCTACAGGTAAACGTAATGCACTTTCATCAGTAATAGTAGCTCCATTTATTTTCACATTCAGAATGGAATTGCCATTCATATCGAGATCACGTTTCATCACAGCTTCATCAGCAACACCTGTTGGAGATCTTGAAAGAAGTTCCTTGTTAATACAAGACTCTAATCTTTGAAAATTTTCATTAATTTCAGACAGATTATCACCTGAATCAATATGATCTAATTTAATCGACATTTCGCACCCTTAATTTATGAGTAATAAAAAACCAATAACCATCACCACTTAATAATATTGGAAGAAGATCATTTTAATGCATTAAAACGCCAAGCTTTCTTGGTTAAAATTAAACGTTTCTCGCTAAAAACCCACCAAGTTAAAATTTTATTCTCCGCCTGAAATTTAGAAAGCGGGGATGGCATTGACTGACCTTAACCCTCACACATTCACATATAATGACGTTACCACCTATTCACTTTCGCTTGTTCATTGCTATGTAAGCATTGTTTCTATGTCTGTATCATGATGTATACATAATGGTAATAAGTTGATAATCGGGATTAGATAACTCATACTGCCAACAACGGTCAGGTCTGATTGCATCAAAGATTCTGACTATGCGTCATTCTAAGTCTTGCATAAGAGATACAGCGGGCTAAAGATTCCCATAATAACAAATACCTGATAGCGGATTTTCAGGCCTCCACCTTGGAAACAATATCTACTCGAAGAAAATGGATGATCTGATAGGTGTGCCTGCGGCACGGCCATATCACTCGGGCGTTACAGCTACTGTACTCACCTTATAAAAAATATATATAAATCAAAAATTAGAAGTAACTCTCTGCTAATTCCCCCGTGTCTGAGTTACCAATGGATGAGACTCAACACTCATTAAGTCTCATCTGCTCTCCTCCTGAAACTAACACCAGAATCAACTATGCGTTAACCCACCCACAACCTCTCCAAAACCCCCTCCCCATCCTTCCCCTTGACAACCTCCCCCTCTATGCCTTAAAAAGGAAATGATCATTTCCTAATTGGAGGTTAGCCATGAAACCATCTTCCCATACCGGTAGTGCGCAATCCTCTGCGGGCCGTCCGCGTGCTTTCAACGAAGCACAATTTCTGGACGGGGCCATTAGCCTTTTCCGCGATCGTGGCTTTAGTGGCGTCAGCATCAGTGACATTACCGCTGCCACTAACCTCAGTACCGGTAGCGTTTACAAGGCGTATAAAGACAAACAGGGCGTCTTTGCCATGGCACTTGAGCGCTATGTGTTTCTTCGCGAAGAACAGATAAAAACCCGGCTGGAAAAGGCGGCAACGAGTAAAGACAAGCTTGCGGAACTGCTGCGGGACTATGTTGAGCTCAGTCAGGGAAAAGACGGCAAGCTGGGCTGCATGGTGGTGGCCGGTGTCACCAGCTTCGACCAGCTTGGCGCTGCGGCCAGTAGCCTGGAGAAACAGCTGGCAAAGCGGCGCAGCAACATTGCGGAATTGATTAAAAACGGAAAACAGGACGGTTCCATTGCCGCGACTACCAACGAAACCGCCGCTGCCGAGGTCATTCTGGCGTTACTTCAGGGAATGCGCGTTATCGGAAAGGCCTCAACCCTCACATACGATACTGAGCGTTTTGTGGCTCAGGCGCTGAAGGTACTGGAATAAGCCATGATTATTTACGTCGTTATTGCCGTTCTCGCCGGGGCGATGCTGCCGTTGCAGGCGGTCTTCAATGCTCGCCTGGGCCATGCACTGGGCTCACCGCTTTGGGCGGCGGCGGTATCGGCACTGGTTTCGGCACTCGTTCTTTTTATACTCGGGGCTATCACAACCGGAACCTTCCCGCGCACCTCATCCCTGCCGTCTCTGCCTTTATGGGCGTGGTTAGGCGGTATTTGCGGTGTGATGACGCTGGCCGGCGTCACGGTCAGTCTACCGCGCCTGGGTGCCGCCGCGATGGTCGCCCTGGTTATCGCCGGGCAGGTGGTGTTTTCTCTGGTGATTGATCGTTTCGGTCTGTTCGGTGTTCCCCCTCATCCCATTACAGTACAACGTGCCATGGCAGCGGTTCTGCTGTTAGCCGGTACTGTACTTTTACTACAGGAATAGATTATGTCTGCTTTTATGCTCCCCGCTGCACCAGATGGTTTTAGTCACCACTTTGCGCGTGTAAATGGTCTGCGCTTTCATTATGTGACAGGTGGCCGTGAGGATGGCTTTCCCCTGGTGTTACTGGCAGGTTTCCCTGAAAGCTGGTTTGCATGGCGAAATGTCATGCGGCCCCTGGCTGATAAATACCGAATCATTGCCGTTGATTTGCCGGGGCAAGGGGACACAGATAAGCCGCTTTCCGGTTACGACACTCAAACGGTTGCCACGCGACTGCATGCTTTTGTCGATTCACTTGATTTAGGATCGTACTTTCTTGCGGCGCATGACGTCGGTGCCTGGGTCGCCTTTACCTATGCAATGTTATATGGCGATGAAATACGTGCGCTGACCTTGATGGACGCCGGTATCCCGGGAATATCCCTGCCGGATAAACTGCCGTCGGCCTCCGACAAATCCTGGAAAACATGGCACTTTGCCTTCCATGCCGTGGCTGATCTTCCTGAAGCCTTGCTGGCAGGACGTGAGCGCATTTATCTGGAATGGTTTTTCCGCGAGAAAGCCGCTGATCACAGCTGTTATGGCGAGACTGAACTTACCGAATATGAGCGGTTGCTTAAAACACCGGGGGGATTACGCGCCGGGCTGGCATTTTACAGAGCGCTGTCTCAATCCGCTGCACAAAATGCAGAACTGGTCAGGCAGGGGCGGTTGGTCATGCCGGTACTGGGACTGTCCGCCGACCAGGGCTCCATTCCTGATATGGCTGCCACGTTGAAAGCCTACGGCGATAATGTACAGGGTCAGCGTCTCTCGGATTGCGGACATTTCCAGCCCGAGGAGCAACCCGAAGCCACGGCCCATGCGCTAGCCTCGTTTTTTGGTCAGTACGCACATTAAAATCCGTTGATTAGTCTGGCAACGGTATAAATTAATTAGAACGCTAATTTATTATGCGAAGCCGTCATAGCGATTTTGAAAAAGCGTTTTGGAGGCGGATGAAGCAAACCGCTTCGGTGACTCTGCGTGAAAAAAATAAAGCTACGCATGTTAAGCAGGCAATTTCTTAAGTTGTTATCAGAATAAACCGACAGGTATCACGATTAACGCACAACGGTAAAGGTCGATAACGACAGATATCTACTGTTCACGACAGACGATATTCTCTTTAACTGTAACGCTAATCAGCTTGAGCAAAGGGAATATTGAAAGCCTGCAAACTGGCAATACGTCTTCATCAGGTTTTTTTCGAACCGCTGTCGGTAAATGACGAAACCATAACATTCAGTTTCATTAGTGGTTCTGTGTGGAAAATAAAAGTGAATGACGCCCCCAAACTCCGCGTTCCTTTCTAACGCGAGCAAGGTGGCGTCAAACGCGTTTCGGGCTTAAAGGCCTATTTAAAACAGAGGATAAGCCCTCGCCCACCTGATAACCACCTTTGTGGCGGTGATGGATATATGCCCGGATATTCCCATCATTTCAGCCTGTCGCACCCTGTATTGTCATGAAACCATGACAAATCTGAATGACACGCCATCCACGCAATGCCGGAACCAAACCGGACAAAGCCAAGTTATGTTTTAAACATTCCTGTAAAGTTGATGATGAGTTAACTATTCAATAAAAAATCGTTACTCACTCTTAAAAGGTGATGAATTACAAAGAAGAGAATATTTAATCTTTGCAAGTTACTTATAGGCACCTTATTATTTATTCTTACCGTTAATTCAATGTTAAATCCAGAAAATCATAAGTAAAAATCATTTCAATTAAATCAGTTAACGCCAAACTCTCGCGAGAGATTCATGGTGTCGCCCTCTCCTCCCGCTCGCCTTTATCCGTTAAAAAAACTATTCAGTTTCCGGACGGATTTATTTTTTCGACAATTGATAATGATTCTTGAGTTGATTCCCATTTGCATAT
>Ga0308158_10001911_pt1 | contig 20705 bp, 16 predicted proteins | sample PhyBR2_FD_201038 | JGI IMG/M metagenome (GOLD analysis project Ga0308158, IMG submission 201038) | Phyllosphere microbial communities from UC Gill Tract Community Farm, Albany, California, United States - DLSLB.R2 | ecosystem: Host-associated > Plants > Phyllosphere > Unclassified | place: USA...
GGTCCCGTCAGCGAATGTGAAAGTATCTGCATCAACGAAGCGGGCCTCTTCCATCTCCCGCTCCAGGGCTCCCCCGCCAAATCCGACGACGGCCGCGTAGTCGCCGTCGACCACCGGCCCCGACGTGCCAATCCAGGGGATGATCAGGTGTTCACCCATGGGGTGCGGCGCGTTGCCGCGCCAGATGCCAGCGTCATCACATACTCCGCCCCAGGAGACGGGACGGACCTCAGAGAGCATCGCCGAGCCCGGAACGACTGGCCAGCCCCCGATGCGCAGACGGACGCCTGAGCCGGACGCACCGCGCACCCGCACAAGCCGCAGCTCCACCGCGCCCCGGGTCAGGGACGCCACGGTGGCTTCCGGCCCGGGCGTAGCCGTACCGGCGGCGCCGCTGCCGTGATCCGGGCCGGTGTCGGGGTCCACCTGAATCCAGTTCGTCGCGGCGCGCGAGGCACTCACCTGCACGCCGTCCCGTTCCAAATGTCCCAGGAACTCGAAACCGGTGCGGTGGGTCAGTAGACCCTCCCCATCCACAAAGACGACGGCGTTGTCCAGGGACTCGGGTTCGAGGTCGGGAAAGCTGGCCGTGGAGTAGCCCAGCCGGGCATACAGTGGTGAGTCCGCGACCTGGGCACCCGGGTTGGCGTGGTCCGTGCCGTGGTTCCGGATCCGGACGACGCCATCGGCCACAGTGCCATCAAGTTGCCAGCCGGGCGCCGCTATCAGGCGGCGGGTGTCCCCGAATTCCACGGGAAGGGGCTCCTCGACCGCCGTCCATGCCGGATGCTGCGCGGGCAGGGCTAGGCCCATCATGCCCTTCGCAGCCCAGTACGGAGAGCCAAAGCCTGAATACGACTGCTTCATGCCCGGGAACTCCCCGTGGAAGCCAATGGTCAGCAGTCCGTCACCATTCAGGGCGCCGCGATCCAGGAAGTACTTCAGGATGCCGGAGGCGGCGCGCCGGGAAAGGCCGGGACTGAGCCGGGTGTGCCCGGACAGTTGCCCAGACCAGAAGGGGGCAGCCGCCGCGAACCGGTAGATGAGACTGCGGCCCTGGATTAGTGGGGCTCCGTCGGCACCGACCAGGTGCACGGCGTCGTCGAGGAAATCGGCCAGGCGTTCACCGTCGACTGCGGCGCGTGCGCGCACCCGGGGATCGTTCGGCGCCATCATCTGGAGCAGTTGCGGGTAGACCTGGAAGGCCCAGCCGACGTAGTGGTCGTAGGCGCGCTCGGGGCCGTCGGCGAACCAGCCGTGGCCCCGGTAGAGGGAATCGTGGATCGCCAGGCCGGCGTCAATGTCGTGATCGGCGTAATGGCCGCCGACGCTGGCGAGGAACATCTCGACGACGATCTGGAACCATACCCAGTTGATAGGCGGGTACTCTTCGCCGATGACCGTCTCGAACCATGCCACCAGCTGCTCCCGAACCCGCTGCGGGAGCTTGTCCCAGAGCACGTCCCTTGTCAGGGCCAGGCCGACGGCCAGGGAAGCGGCTTCCACTTTTGCCTGGTCCAGTTCGCCCGGGGTGGGCCAGCGGCCGGGGTTGGCGGGATCGGTTCCTGCGTCGAGTCCGTGGGCGTACCAGTCAGCGATCCAGCCCGTTCCTTCAGGGTCTCCAGCGATCCTGAACGAGGCAAGCAAAAAGGTCCGGGCAAATGCCTCGAGTGAATCGCTGCGCCTGCCGTAGGCGCTGGTGGCGCCGGGGAGGTACAGGTTGGCGTGGTCGTCGCTGGCGTGGCGGTGCGCCGACCGGAGCATGTGGTCCGCGTACGCGCACCAGTGCTCGCGGGTCAGCCCGGTGTAAGGGGATAGCTCCCGGTTCAGTGGGGGCAGGGACAAAGTGAGCGGTGGGGCTATGGAAGGCATGCATTCCTCAGTGGGGTCAATGATAGGCGGCGCGAGTTTCGTCAGGAGTCGTGGTTTCAGCGGTAGGTCAGCCAGGCGATCACCTGCGACAGAATCTCGCGGTGCTCCCGCGATTGGTAGGAGGCTGCGTCATGGCCCAAAGCGTCGTAGAACGTCCTCCCGGTACTGCGGCGTTCCAGCGACCACAACACCGGGTGCTCAACGCCGTCGTAGGTGTGCGTGGCATGGACTGTGATGTCAGGCAGCGTGCGAAGGAAGCTGTAGCGCTCATCGAGCAGTCCGAAGTCAGGTATGCCGAACATGACGGGGCCGGAGTGGGGACGGACGTTGATGGACGCCGGGCCGTATTCCGGGTGCATTGAGATGCCACGGATCCAACGGCCGCCCAGTCCCTCCTCCCAGGCGGGCAGGTCCAGGAAACTGGTCGAGCTGGAATGGGAGACGAGCAGTGGCCGTTCCGAAGCCAGCCAGTGGCTGAGCCCTGCCGCGGCCCCGGGCGTCCCCGGCGAGGGGTGGCCGTCCCGCGGCAGTCCTACGTTGACAGCCAGGAGGGAGGGCAGTGCCGTGTCGTCCGTGTCCGCCAGGTCCGCCAGGGCGGCGTCGACGTCTTCGGGGATGACGACTTGGAAACCTGCCGCCGCAAGCAGGCCTGCCAGTGCGCCGGAGGTCTCGGCGAAGGGATGCCAGGGATCGGCGTATCGGCCGGTACCGCTGAGCAACAGAGCCGCGGGGCGGTGTGGACCCGGAGCCGTCACAGGGATTCCTGCAGGACGGTGGCGGCTGGGTTGCGGGGAGCCCCCACTGAGGATTCCCTCAGGATCAGTTCCGGATTCAGATCGATGCGGTGCACGGGCCGCATGCGCCCTTCGGCGAGCCGGGCGGCCATGAGCTGCACTGCTACCTTGCCCACGTATTGTTTGGGCGGGCGCACGGCGGAGATGGCCGGCTCTGCAAGGTAGGCCACCTCGTCGTCGTATCCCACGATGGCCATATCGCCGGGGACGGATACGCCCCGGTCCCCGCAGTGCTGGACGAAGGCCACGGCCTGGGTGTCCGAGTGGACCAGCATGGCGGTGGTTCCGGTCTTGCTGCACAGCTCCAGGACGTGATCGAAATGTTTGCTGCGATCGCCGTTTTCCTGTTTGGCGGAGTCCTCGTGAACCGAGCCCTCCAACGGGATCTTCAGCGCGGCCAGTGCCTGCTGCCACCCCCGGACCACATGTGGGCTTGTGGGGCTGGACGAATCGGTCAGGCAGCCGATCCGCCGGTGTCCCTCCTGCCACAGGTGGCGCACCGCCATGCCGGCGCCGAAAGCGTGATCCGTGGCCACCCACTCCAGTTTGTGCGCGGGAGTGTCGGCAGGTGCGCGCCGCTCGGCGAGCACCACGGGGATGGGCAGGGCGTTCAGCCAGCGCAGCAGTTCCTGGCCCTGTTCTCCGCTCATGTCAGGAGCCACAATGAGACCGTCGATGTTCTGGGTATCCAGGAGCGCCTGGACCTGCCTGCGGTTGTCCGCGGCGTCGTAGGCGGAGCCGCGGACCAGGATCCGCAGGTTCTGTTCGTCCGCTTCAGCGCGGGCCCCGCTGATGACCTGTGGCCAGTAGTAGTCCAGCGACGGCACCACCATGCCGATGGAGTAGATGTTCGTTGCCTGCCGTGCTGCGGTTGCACTCTTGTCCAGGCGGCTGGGCAGCGTGGCTCCCCCGTGCACCCGGGACACCAATCCTTCGTCGGCCAGGATGTTCACATCGCGGCGGATGGTCAGTTCGCTGACCCCCAGCTTTACGGCTATATCCCGGACGGTGATGGCGCCGTGCGCGCGCAGCTCCTCCATGAGCCGCTCCCTCCGCTGCAGGGAGAACAGCGACTTGCCGGTGGCTTTCGTATTAGGGTCAGGGCTCATGGTGTTGCCTCCACGGTGAGGGTGAACGCGCCGGCGGCGCGGCTTTGGCTGGGCATTCGGAAACGAAGCCGGGTGAGCTTGGCGCCCCACACGTCCGCCAAGAGCGGATCGTCCAGGTGCCATTCATCCACGACGGCGTCGGCGGACCTGGGTTCCCAGCGCAGGACGGCTCCCCTGCCCTGACCTGCGCCTGGAATGCCTGCCGGCAATATTGTGGCGCTGCCCGGTTGCAGCTGCGGCGTTCCGGCCGTGAGATAGGTGATGTCGACGCCGGAGGTTCCGTCTTTCCCCCGGCCGTCCGGTGGAGGGGCGGGCAGTTCCCAGCGGTCGGCAATGGTGATGGTGCGGGTTTCAGGGTCCAGGGAGGAACTGCGGATCCAGTTTTCCGGGCTGAGACCGTAGGCGGCACCGATAGCCAGCGTGAGGCGCGGTTTTCCCGCGATGGGTGCTTCCAGCACCTTTGCGGCAAATTCCCTGCCGGTTCCCTGTTCCAGTCCGAAGGGTGCCGGAACGCTATGCCAGGTACTTTGCATGGCGCGGATCTGGTACCGGTCCGGGCCGAACGTCTGTGCTGTATAGGTCGGTTGTCCTGCATCGACCAGCAGGGGAACGCCGTCCACGGCAATGACGACGGAGCCGACGTCGCGGTGGTTGTGGTGTTCTCCGTTGTGTCCGCCCTTAGCTGCGAGGTAGAGGCCTTTATCCGTGCCGCCGGTTTCATGGGCGGTCATGATCTGCACCGAGGGAAGGTAGGCAACGGCGGCCAGCGGCGGTGGTGGCGCCGGCTCCCCATTGGGGCCAGCGAGCAGCGAGTGCAGGACCCGGCCCAGTCCTGCGGCAGGTTCAATCGTGGCGGTCATCATGGCCGCGGCATGTGCGGCTGCGGGTTCATCCCCCAGGCGCAGGGCCCACCGGTACAGCATGTCCCAAGGCAGGCTCGTCGCGGCCCGGGCGGGACCGTCCGCCACGTTGAGGAACCAGGTGCCGCCGATGTGCATCCTGTACGGAAAAGCCACAAGCTCACGGACCACCGGCAAGCGCCCGTCGAGTACTCCATCGGTGGCCTGCTCCAGCAGGGCAAGACCTTCCAAGGCCCGCCCGGCACCGTTCCACCAGTACGCGAAGCCTTCGTCGATGGCACCGTCAGGTGGGATGGAGGCCAGGAACCTGTCGAGCCCTTCGATGCATCTGGCCACCGTGCGGGCCTGGGTGTGCGCGTCGTCCACCAGGAACAGTGCTGCGGTGATCAGGTTGGAATGGATCCAGGGGTTCCAGTTGTGAACGTCCCCGTTCAAACCCAGCCAGTGCCAGTCCAGCCGGTCCAGGAATGGCTGGATCACCCGTTCCGACGTCTCGTCGCGGATGCGCCGGCGCAGCCCCGGCGCCCTCGCGTCAATCTGCTCACCCAGGACGTGATCGGTCCAAGCAAGCTGGGCAGCTACCTCGCCCGCGCCGAGGTCCAGGAACGGCAGCGACATGTCCGGAACGACGCCGCCAGACCTGGTGAAGACGTCGTCGTGTGCCGCCCAACTCCAGGAGCTTTGTTCACAGAGCAGGAAGACACCGTCGATGACCTCATCCAGCCATTCGTTCACACTCGAACCGTTGGAAGCCGGATCCACCGCCGGGCCATGTTCGGGGACAAGGGCCATGACGACCGCGCGGGTCAGGCGCTGCTGGCGCAGGGCCACCAGGGTCTCGTAGGCCGTACGGTTTCCATCGCGGAAGTACCTGGCATAGTGGGACACCAGCGGTTGCGGCCACGGCGCCGAACGCTCTGCGGCGGCCTGTTCAGCCAGCTCGCGCAAGCTATCGCCGGAAAGTCGCTCCCACACTGCACTGGCGCCGGGAGGGATGCTGATTCTGTCGGCAGCCGCTGCCAGCCGCTTCTGCAGTTCTGCCACAGAAGCCGCCGCTCCCCATGCAGAGGCCAACGGATTGGACAGCCCGTCAGGGGGAGTGGCAAAGGCCAGGGGGGAAGTCATGGTCTCATTTCTTGTGTTCGAGTTTGATTGTTTCAGAATGAGTACGATCGTTTTGGTTGATCATTCTTGTTCCGAGTATCTACTGATTGTTAGATGTGATGCAAGACATGATCGAACAAACCGGACAGACCATCCCAAAGAAGAGAGGAGGCCCGGATGTCTTACAAGCCAAAGGCCCTGCTGGTCATGAACCGCGGAACCTTTGCCGACCAGTTTGACGCCACGCGCCTTGGCCGGCTGGCGCGCCTGGTGGATCTGGGCGGACAACCCTGGACCGATTCCCTTGACTACCCAAAGCTGGCGCCCCGTCTGGCGGAAGTGGAGATCCTGCTGACCAGCTGGGGCGTTCCGCGGCTGGACGCAGCGGCCCTGGAACGCATGCCGAAGCTGCGGGCTGTCTTCCACTGCGCAGGTACGGTGCGGAGCTTCGTCACCCCGGAACTGTGGGACCGGGGCATTCTCGTCACTAACGGCGCCGACGCCAACGCCATTCCAGTCGCGGAATTTACGTTCGCCACCATCGTCCTCGCCGGAAAAAAGGCCCAGGTGCTCGCCAACGATGCCCGCACCTTCCGGGAGGACTGGAGCTACACCTCAACCCGTGGCGAGTTGGGCAACATCGGCAGAACGATCGGCATCATCGGCTTTTCCCGCATCGGCCGCCGGGTGGTCCAGCTCGTCCAGCAGCTCCAGGATGTCACCTGCCTCGTGGCAGATCCACACGCCGACCCGGACGCGGTAACGGCGGCCGGCGGCAGACTGGTCCCGTTGCCGGAACTGCTGACCGCCTCCGACATTGTCTCCGTGCACGCCCCGGCCCTTCCGGAAACCCGGCACATGATCGGCGGACCGGAACTGCGTGGCCTGAAGGACCATGCAACCCTCATCAACACTGCACGCGGATCGCTGGTGGATACCAAAGCACTCGAAACCGAATGCTCCACCGGCCGTATCCAAGCGATCCTCGACGTCACCGACCCCGAACCGCTGCCGGCTGATTCCATCCTCTATGACTTGCCCAACGTCGAGATCACCCCACACATCGCCGGCTCGCTGGGCACCGAAACCCGGCGGATGTCCGATGCCGCGCTGAACGACCTGGAGCGGTACCTCACCGGCCAGCAACTCATGGCGCAGGTGGTCTCCAAAGACCTTTCCCTCAGCGCCTGACCAAACCCAAATGCCGTTCGCACGGCTAACCACTCAATCCCAACAGAGGAGAACGCAATGAAGCGCAGAACTTTCGCCGCCCTCGCCCTGGCAGTGACCACCGGGCTTGGACTGTCCGCCTGTGCGGGCGCAGCAGGTCCCGCCGAACCCCAGGGAAAGGACGGGAAAACCGTCCTGACCGTGTCTGTCTGGAACTACCAGGGGACCCCTGAATTCAAGGCCCTTTTCGATGCCTACGAGGCCGCGAATCCAAACGTTGACATCCAGCCGGTGGACATCCTCGCCGATGACTATCCGCAGAAAGTCACCACCATGCTGGCCGGCGGTGACACCACCGACGTCCTGACCATGAAAAACGTCATCGACTACTCCCGTTACGCCAACAACGGACAGCTGCAGGAGATCGGCGACGTTGTCGACTCGGTAGGCAAGGACAAGCTGGCCACCCTCGACGCTTTCGACATCAACGGCAAGTACTTTGCCGCCCCGTACCGCCAGGACTTCTGGCTCCTCTACTACAACAAGGACATCTTCAAGGCCGCGGGAATTGATGACCCGAAAAACCTGACCTGGGACGAATACTCGGCGTTGGCCAAGAAACTGAGCAGCGAAGCCAATGGCAAGAAGGTCTACGGCACCTACCACCACATCTGGCGCTCCGTGGTGCAGGCCATCTCCGCAGCCCAGAACGGCAAAGACCAGAACAGCGGCGATTACGGCTACTTCCAGGACCAGTACAACACCGCACTGGATCTTCAAAAGAGCGGCGCCACCCTGGACTACGGCACGGCGAAGAGCCAGAAAACCAGCTACCGCACCATGTTTGAAAGCGGCCAGGCCGCGATGATGCCCATGGGCACCTGGTACATCGCCGGGATCCTGCAGGCCAAGAAGGACGGCAAGACCAACGTCAACTGGGGCCTGGCACCGATGCCGCAGAAGAACGACGACGGCAAGGTCACCACGTTCGGCTCCCCCACTGCGTTCGCCGTGAACAAGAACGCATCCCACTCCGACGAGGCTAAAAAGTTCATCAAGTGGGCCGCTGGAGAAGAGGGTGCCAAGGCGATCTCCGCGATCGGCGTGGTCCCCGCCCTGCAGGACGACGCCGTCAAGGATGCCTACTTCAAACTCGACGGCATGCCTACCGACGACCTGTCCAAGAAGGCCTTCACTCCGGACCAGACAGCGCTTGAAATGCCTGTCAGCGACAAATCGGCCGCGACCGACAAGGTGCTCAACCAGGAGCACGACCTGATCATGGTCGGCGAAAAGTCCATCCCTGACGGCATCGCCGAGATGGGCAAGCGCGTCAAGAGCGAAGTTCTCGGCCAGTAATACTCTCCCGGTCCGGTGCCGCGGCACAAAAGGCGGCACCGGACCGGAACCTGAACTCTCCTGATCCTGAAAAGGAGGAACGCTTCCAGCCACGGGAGCGGTCACCATGACTACACAAACCATCCCCCAGGCATCTGCACCCGTGCAGAGCCGCGGCAACCGGAAGCAAGCCAGGCGCAACACACTCATCGGCTGGACCTTCATCCTCCCGAACTTCCTTGGCTTCCTCGCCTTCACGCTGATCCCGGTTCTGGCCGCATTCGCCCTCTCCTTCATGGAGTGGACCTCCTTCAGCGCGCCCAAATGGGTGGGCCTGGCCAACTTCCAGCGGATGCTGGCCAGCGATTCGTTCTGGATCGCTTTGCGGAACACCGTGGTCTACGCGATCGGCCATGTCCCACTCACCATGGCCCTGGCCCTGCTGCTGGCCATGCTCCTGAACCGTAAACTCAAGGGCATCGGCTTCTTCCGGGTGGCCATCTTTTTCCCCTACATCACCTCGCTGGTAGCGGTCGCCGTCGTCTGGAACATGCTCTTCAGCCCGGACAGCGGCCCCATCAACCAATTCCTGCACTCCATTGGCATCGCCAATGCTCCCGGCTGGACCTCCAGCTCCGACTGGGCTCTTCCCGCAGTCATCATCACCAGCGTCTGGCGGGACATGGGCTACTACATGGTCCTTTACCTCGCCGGACTGCAGGCCATCCCCACCGAGCTTTACGAAGCGGCCGAGGTTGACGGCGCCAGCGCCTGGCAGCGCTTCTGGAATGTCACGATCCCCTCGCTACGCCCCACCACGTTCTTCGTCGTCGTCATGCTCACCGTCTCCAGCTTCAAGGTCTTCGACCTCATCGTGGTTATGACCAACGGCGGCCCGGGACGCTCCACTACGGTGCTGTCCCAGCTCATTTACCAGGAAGGCATCGGCGAAGGGAAGTTCGGCTACTCCTCTGCCATTTCCCTGGTGCTGTTCCTCATCGTCCTGACGGTCACCGTCGTGCAATTCAAAATCCAACAGCGGAGGGAACGCTGATGACCGACATGGCCGAAGACCTCAAGGCTGAAGCACCCCTCGCGGGGGCCGGCCTGGCTCCTGCTGCGGGAGACCGTCGTCGTCCGCTGGATCCCCGCCAGGGCAGGCGGCCCAGCCGCGAGCGCAGGAAGCGCAGCACGGACACCATCATCTACGCCGCGCTGGCCGTGTTGGTGGTGGCGCTGATGGTGCCGTTCATCTGGATGGTGTCCTCCTCGCTCAAGGAGAACAACCAGGTGCTGACGGTTCCCATCCAGTGGATCCCCAGCGAGTTCGTCTGGAGCAATTACACCGACATCTGGACCCGCATCCCCATGATGGGCTACCTGCAGAACTCGCTGTACCTGGCCGTGATCATCACCTGCCTGCAGGTACTCACCGGATCCCTGGCCGCTTACGGGTTCTCCAAGGTCCGCTTCCCGGGCCGGGACGTCCTGTTCCTGGCCTACATCGGAACCATCGCCGTTCCCTGGCAGGCCTACATGGTGCCCCAGTACATCATGATGCAGAACCTTGGGCTGACCAACAGCTTCAACGCCCTGATCCTGCTGCAGGCCTTCGGCGCGTTTGGCGTGTTCCTGATGCGCCAGTACTACATGACCATTCCGGATGAACTCTGCGAGGCCGCGCGGATTGACGGCCTGAGCGAATACGGCATCTGGGCGCGCGTGATCCTGCCGCTGTCCAAGCCCGCCCTGGCCAGCCTGGCATTGCTGACGTTCGTGAACACCTGGAACGACTACATGGGCCCGTTCATCTACCTCACGTCCAACCGGCTCTGGACAGTGCAGCTGGGCCTGCGCTCCTTCGTGGGACAGTTTGATGCGGAGTACGCCATGATCATGACCGGCTCCGTCATCTCGGTGCTCCCCATCCTCGCCATCTTCCTGGTCGGCCAGCGCTACTTCATCCAAGGCATCGCCACGAGCGGCATGAAAGGATGACGCCCATGGCACAGCACCCGGGGCACCGGCGCGGCCTCGCCGGGCGCATTCCCAGCCCCGGATTCGAAACCTTCGGCGGCATTTTCGGCTTCATCTACACCTTCCTGGCCGGGAACATGCTGATGGCCCTGGCCAACGCCCCGCTGGTGCTGTGCCTGGCCCTGGTGGCAGACCCGGTTGCCGCGTGGCCCTTCTTCCTGGCGCTGTCCGTCACCATTCCCCCATCGCTCGCCGGACTCTTCGAGTCCTTTCAGGCCCTGCACGACGACGGTGCTGCCGCCAAGCCCGTCGCCTCCTTCCTGAGGGGGTACAGTCGCGGGTTTCGGCGGGCGGCCCTGCTGGGGGTGGCCGCCGTCGCGGTGCTCCTGTTCCTCGGGGTGGACCTGGCCATCGTCCAGTCCATGCCGGGGGCGGCGGTCCTGGTGCCGGTAATCGCCACGGCCGCAGCGCTCACGGCGAGCCTTTCCGTGATGGCGATTGCCGGCGTCGTACTCCTGCCGAACGCGACGCTGACGGACCTTTTGAAGGCGTCCCTCTACCTGTCCGTCCAGCGCTGGTACCTGAGCCTGGCCATGCTGGCGCTGCTCGGAATCATTGCCGCAGCTACCCTGTTGCAGCCCGTCCTCGGTGTGGCGCTGGCACCGGCACCGCTACTGTTCGTCGTCTGGAGCAATGCCTCCTTCGCCTACTCCTCCGCCCTGCGCCCGTCTTAGGGAATCCTCCTGGCATACATTTGCCAGCGGTGACCGTGATTTCCTCCTGGCAAGCGGCGGTCGAACGACGTCGAGCGACGGCCTATCTGCATCTCAGGTGGCACTGACGGGGAGTTTGATCACTGGTTGCGAGAACTGAAGTGCCCGTGCCGGCTTGAACCGCCAAGCACTCGCTCTCCGGCTGTCTGACCGGAGTCAGGGGTGTGTCGAACGGATGACGTCGGCGACGCTTTCCAGGTGCACACGCACGGCCTCGGCTGCGCCGTCCGGGTCCTGGGCACACACAGCGTCGATGATTGCCAAGTGCTGCGGCAGCGAAACATCCGGGCGGCGCGGATGTTCCCCCTGCTGGCGCCGTACCCGGCGGCAGGATCCGCCTCCACGAGCCGCTGGTTGGGCACCAGTTCCCCGCCCACGATGGCTGAGCGCACCAGGTTGACCAGCGCCGCCACAGTAAGGGAGCGCCCCGTTACGCCTTCCAGGGATTCCACCCGGGCTACCTCCGTTCGGGTTCGGCAAAGCGATCAAGATTGTCAACAACTCCCCAGCGCACTTCGCCATCCTCAGCGGGCGCCGGGTAGGCACGGAGCAACCGTAAACATAAAGGTATGAGAAATTGTTGACAATCTAGAAAGTAACTTGGTTCACTTGAGGCGACGGCGCGGTTCTGAGGGCGCCCTCCCGATTCTCAAAGGACAAACCATGGACAAGGCCATTTCCCCTGCGGCCGCCGCTGACTCCCCCGCTTGGGGCCACAGTCGACTGGATGCCCGTGGGCCACGCCGCCCGGATGGCCAACTGGCGGTGCCATGCTGGTTCATGCGGGGCGGGACGTCGAAAGGCCCGTTCTTTCGCGCCACCGATCTGCCAACCGACATTCCAAGCAGGGATGCGGTCTTGCTTGCGGCCATGGGTTCCCCCGACCCACGGCAGATCGACGGCCTGGGTGGTGCCCATCCGCTGACCAGCAAGGCCGGGATCGTCGCGGTCAGCGATCGCGACGGGGTGGACCTGGAGTTCCTGTTCGCGCAACTCCAGCCCACCGCCGACACCGTGGACACGACTCCCAATTGCGGAAACATGCTCGCAGCAGCGCTCCCGTTCGCGGTCGAGTCGGGGTTGTTAACGCCCGACGGCGACACCACCACTGCCCGCGTCCTCACTCTAAACACGGATATGGTCGCCGAGATCACCATCCATACGCCCCTGGGCGCGGACGGCCGGTATGTCAATTACGCCGGGGACGCCAGGATCGACGGTGTGCCCGGCAACGCGGCGCCAGTGACCATCAATTTCCTGGACACCGCCGGCTCCGTCTGCGTCTCGCTGCTGCCCACCGGCAACCTCCGTGACACCATCGACCTCACCGGCGTCGGTCCCGTGGATGTCACCTGCATCGACAATGGACAGCCCCTGGTAATCATCAACGCCGGCGACCTGGGCCGCACGGGGCGGGAGGCCGCCGTCGACCTTAACAAGGACGGCGAACTCAAAGCCCGCCTCGAGGACCTGCGCCTTACCTGCGGGAAGCTCATGGGCCTCGGGGACGTGACGGACAGGAACTATCCGAAAATGACCCTTGTTTCCCCACCCGCTGGAGGCGGGGCGATCAACACGCGCAGCTTCATCCCACACGTCTGCCACGAATCCATCGGGGTACTTGCCGCCGTAACCGCCGCCACCGCCGCGACCCTGAAGGGGACCGTGGCGCACGATGTGGCCGTCCTGCCGGACGGGACAGACCTCACCGTCCCGGTGGAACATCCCAGCGGCGAATTCACCGTCCAGCTGGGCCTCGACCCCCACGATTCAACCAAGGTGGTCAAGTCCGCGCTGATCCGCACCGCGCGGCTTCTCATGGCCGGGAACGTCATGATCCCCGCCCGCCTCGGGAACCCCACCACCACCTAGCCTTCAGCCCTTTCATCCCAGGAGCACCAACTGTGATCATCGATATCCACGGCCACTACACCACAGCCCCAGCGGCCCTGGGCGAGTGGCGCGACCGGCAGGTCGCCGGACTCCAGGACCCGGCTTCCGCACCGTCCCCTGCGGAGCTGAACATTTCCGACGACGAGCTGCGGGAGAGCATCGAAGCAAACCAGCTGCGGCTCATGGACGAACGCGGCATCGATCTGACGGTCTTCTCGCCCCGGGCGTCCTTCATGGCCCACCACATCGGCTCCTTCGAAACCTCCGCCGAGTGGGCGGCCATCTGCAATGAGCTCTGCTACCGGGTCAGCCGGCTGTACCCGGAGCGCTTCGTCCCTGCCGCGATGCTTCCCCAATCCCCCGGCGTAAACCTGGCCACCTGCCTTCCCGAGCTCACGCGATGCGTGGAGGAATACGGCGCCGTGGCGCTGAACCTGAACCCCGACCCCTCCGGCGGGCACTGGACAGCACCGCCCCTCACGGACCGTTACTGGTACCCGATCTACGAGAAAATGGTGGAGTACGGCATCCCCGCCATGGTCCACGTGAGCACCAGCATCAACCCCGCATTCCATACCACCGGCGCGCACTATCTCAACGCCGACACCACCGCATTCATGCAACTCATCCAAGGCGACCTGTTCAGGGACTTCCCCACCCTGAAGCTGGTCATCCCCCACGGCGGCGGTGCAGTCCCCTACCACTGGGGACGTTTCCGCGGCCTGGCCATGGCACTGGGAAAGCCCACCCTGGAAGAACACCTGCTGGGCAACGTCTTCTTCGACACCTGCGTCTACCACCAGCCCGGCATCGACCTGCTCCTGGACGTCGTGCCCACCAAGAACGTCCTCTTTGCCTCTGAAATGATCGGCGCCGTCCGCGACATCGACCCCTGCACCGGGCACAACTTCGATGACACCCACCGCTACATCGACGCCGCCGGCCTCGACGAGGCTGAACTCGGCGCCATCCAGGAACACAACGCACGTACCGTCTACCCACGCCTCAACGCCCTGCTCAAACAGCAAGGCCGCTGACAATCCCAGGAGCCAGAAACATGCAGGAACTCGGCGTTGTCCACACCAACATCACCCGCGCAGCCGAACAGGACGTCAAGGCCCTGTCCGCATTCGGCGTCAGCACCGTCCATGAAGCCATGGGCCGGCTGGGCCTGATGCGCCCCTACATCCGCCCCGTCTATCCCGGTGCCACCATCTGCGGCACCGCCATCACTGTCCTGCTGCAGCCCGGCGACAACTGGATGCTGCACGTCGCCGCCGAACAGGTCCGGCCCGGCGACGTGGTGGTCGCTGCCTGCACCACCGAAAACGAAGACGGGTTCTTCGGAGACCTGCTGGCCACCTCCCTGCAGGCGCGCGGCGCCAAAGGCCTGATCATCGACGGCGGCTGCCGCGACGTCGCCACCCTGCAGGACATGGACTTCCCCGTCTTCAGCCGCGCCATCAACTCCAAAGGCACCGTCAAGGCCACCCTGGGCTCCGTCAATGTCCCCGTGGTCTGCGCCAACGCCCTGGTCAACCCGGGAGACGTGGTGATTGCCGACGTCGACGGCGTGGTGGTGGTCCCTGCCGCCCGCGCAGCCGAAGTAGCGGAAGCAGCCGGCAAGCGCGAGGAGAACGAAGAGACCAAACGCCGGCGCTTCGCCAACGGCGAGCTCGGCCTGGACATCTACAACATGCGCGGGCCGCTGGAAGCCGCCGGACTCCGATACGTCGACTGAAGCAATCCAAAGGAACCCCATGGAAACCACATTCACCAAGACACCGGGTTGGCTCGACTGGGACAGCAACCCGTCCACCCCGCGATTCACGTTGCCCGCAGGCGCGGTGGACGCACACTGCCACGTTTTCGGCCCCGGGGCGGAATTTCCCTTCGCAGCTGAACGGAAGTACACCCCGTGCGATGCCGGAAAGGAGCAGCTTTTCGCCCTCCGCGACCACCTGGGCGTAAGCCGCAGCGTCATCGTGCAGGCCACCTGCCACGGCGCGGACAACAGCGCCATGGTGGACGCTGTGCAGGCAGCGGGTGGCCGTGCCCGCGGCGTGGCCACCGTCCGCCCTGACATCAGCGACGCAGAGCTGCAGCGGCTCGACGCGGCGGGCGTCCGGGGCGTAAGGTTCAACTTCCTGAAGCGGCTGGTCAACGCCGCACCGCAGGAGGAGTTGGCTGAGATTGCCCGCAGGATTGCCCCACTGGGCTGGCACGTGGTCGTCTACTTCGAGGGGCAAGACCTGGAGGGGCTGGAAGGGTTCTTCGGGTCCCTGCCCACGCCGCTGGTGGTGGACCACATGGGCCGTCCGGACGTCACCAAGCCCGCAACCGGCCCCGAGTTCGCCCGCTTCCTGCGCTTCGTGGAGAACAACGATGTCTGGGTCAAGGTCAGCTGCCCGGAGCGGCTCACGGTTTCCGGGCCACCGGCCCGGAACGGGGAGACGGAGCCCTACCGTGATGTCGTGGCATTCGGCCGCACCGTCGTCGAAGAATTCCCCGACCGCGTGCTCTGGGGAACCGACTGGCCCCACCCGAACCTCACCGACCACATGCCCGACGACGGGCTGCTGGTGGACTACATCCCCCACATGGCCACCACCGCCGAGCACCAGCACAAACTGCTGGTGAGTAACCCCATGAGCCTTTACTGGCCAGGCGAAACAGCCTAGCCACCCCACCATGACCTTTGCCCCAAGGATTCCAATGACGCATTCCAACGCCGCCAACCGCCTTGACCGGTTGCCCATCTCCAAGTTCCACAAGATCGCCCTGGTGGCCGTCTCATTCGCCTACTTCTTCGAGTTCGCCGACATCAACAGCTTTGCCACCACCGTTCCCAAGCTGATCAAGCTGTGGGGCGTCACCGTCAACCAGGTGGCCTATGTGACCTCGGCATCCTTCGTCGGCATGTTCTTCGGTTCCCTCATCGCCAGCTGGATGGCCGACCGCTGGGGACGCAAGAACGCCCTGGTGATCACCACGCTCTGGTACGCGGCATTCTCCCTCGTCGCCGCCTTCTCCTGGGACATCGTGTCCCTCGGCGTCTTCCGGGTCCTGACATCCGCCGGGCTTTCCGCGATGACGGTGGTGGCAGTCATCTACGTCAACGAACTGTTTCCGGCAGCGAAGCGCGGCAAGTACCAGGCGTACGCAATCGTCATCGGCATTTGCGGCACGCCGGCCACCAACCTCATCGCCAGCCTCGTTGTCCCCATCTCGGACTGGACGTGGCGTCTGGTCTACATCTGGGGTGCCTTGGGCATCCTCTTCATTCTCTTTACCCGGCGCCTCAAGGAATCCCCGCGGTGGTACGAAAACAAGGGCGACTACGCCAAAGCCGACGCCATCCTGAGCGAGATCGAAGCCACTGTCAGGGCGGAAAAGGGCGCACTCCCCGAGCCCTCAGCCCCTGTTGAAACCCCGAAGGCCACCAAGGCGCCCTTGACGCTCCTGCTGCAGAAGAAGTACCTCGCGCCCACCGTCCTGCTGACCATCCTCTGGGTCACCCAGACCATCGGTTTCTTTGGCTACTCCAGCTGGGCGCCCACCCTCCTGGCGAAGGAAGGCTTCAGCGTTGAGAACTCCATTTTCTACGTGGCGCTGACCACCATCGGGGCGCCCCTGGGGTCCTACCTCGCCTCCCTGGTCACCGACCGCTTCGAGCGGAAATGGTGCCTGGTGGTCTTCGGCAGCATCATCGCCGTCTGTGGCCTGCTCTACGGACTTACTTTCAACCCCGTTCTCATCGTCCTGTTCGGGTTTCTGGTCAACCTGTTCGAGCGCGGCTACACGGCACTGGCCTACGCCTACTCCCCCGAACTCTTCGACACCACCGGACGCTCCATGGGCACCGGCGTCTCCTACGGCCTGGGACGGCTCTCCAACGCCGCCGGACCGCTGATCATCGCGGCGCTCTACAACGGCAGTGGCTACCAGAGCGTCTTCTTCTTCATCGCCGGCACCTGGCTGTTCGGTGCAATTGCACTGGCCATTTTCGGCCCCGCCACCCAAAAGGCACGCCTGTCAGCCATGGCCGGAGCCAACCCCGCCGCCGGCCCCCTGGACGGAACCGCGTCCGTCAGCGCACGCACCGAAGGAGACGGCACCAAGCACCACATCAGGTAAGGCAAGGAAGAATGCCAGGTAGGGCAAGGCAGGTCGACGGCGAAGCCGGGGCCCTGCCTTGCCCTACCCCTAACCTGGCATTTATTGGGTGGTCCACACCCACGTCCAGGAAGACGTCCTCGAAGGCGCCGCCGCCCACAGCTGCAGCGGCTTGACGAAAACCACAGGCACGTTATGGCTTGGCCTGTCCGGCTGCCCTGCTCCCGATTAGTCAGCATGGATGAAACTGGCTCACGGGTAATTTCCCGTCGCAACTACGCAGTGGGTGTCCCCACGGATATCGTTCGAGGTTCAACTTCTCACCCGATGCCTTACACAGCCTCGGTGCGGGTGGTTTGAATCCAACCAAGGCCCCGACTTGACAGCGCTGGCTGGCTATTGGGCGCTAATGGGTGCATGCTGATCGAAGAGGTATGCGGGTTTGGTTGAGCCAACGGCCTTGCACCGTTACCTCAGGCACTGATTAACGACGAGTTCACAGTTCCCTGTTAGAACCGTTAGGCAGTCAGCGGCTATGACGGACTGCCGCCTGCCGACGTGGCCAGCGATGCTTGTTCCGCACCAGCGGGAAACCTCCACTGAATCCCCATGACTCGGTGAACTGGCGGCTGTGGAGTGTGCCGGACGGGCTGGGCCGCATGCCAGTTGGCTTATGCGTCGCACCAGCCAAAATCGCTTCAGATCGGGCAGCGGAAAGCGCGAGACTCCCTGCCGGGGCCCGCGGCACGAAGTTTCCTCAACGTGAAATGCCAACGTGGACCGACGGGCATCCTGCTAAGGAACCGGGGCAGGCCCCAGTCCAATGAGCGGTCCATTGATTGCCTGGCTTCGCCGGGTATCCCAGTCTGGAACGCAACATACCCTCGTGCGACAGCCTCTGGTAATGACCACAGTGGTGGGGCCTCGTTGCTTGGAAAAGTCCGGTGGATGTTTCAGGGGAGGTTTCCTAAGATGGGATCCGGAAAGCCTGTCGGTTCCCCCAAACGACAGGCTTTCTCCTGCAGGGTGTGTCGTTGGTCCTTTTCCGGCGGCCCGGACTTTCGGCCCTGCTGGTGTCCGTTGGGGCGCGGGATGATGAAGCGAGGGATTCTTCCGGACGGGGCGGCCATCTGAAACGGGCGGCCGGGGAGGACATCAGACGATAAGAGCGTCACCAATGAAAACACCAGTAACACCACGGGACCAGGTTCGGTCCGGCGCAACGCCGGTACGGGTGTTCATCCTGAGCGACCACTCACTGGTCCGGCAAGGGCTCAAAGACCTGCTGGAACATGAGGGATTCCAGGTCACGGGTGAAGGCGGGTCAGCCGAAGAAGCGCGCCGCCTGATCCCTGCCCTCAACCCGGATGTCGCGATCCTGGATGAACGGGTGCCGGACGGTACGGTCATCGAGGTCTGTCGCGACCTGCATTCCACCGCGCCGACAGTGAAATGCCTGATCCTGACCGGCTGGGATGAACAGCATGGTGTGCGCGCAGCGGTGTTGGCGGGCGCGTCAGGCTACGTGGTTAAGCGGGCCGGGGACAATGAGGGCCTTGTCAATTGTGTCCGCGCGGCAGCGGCTGGCCGTTCGTTACTGGAGCCACGTCTGCGCCAACTGGTCGCTGAAAGTCTCTCCGCAGCTGTCGGTGCACTCTGGCTGGAGGCTATGTCCGTTCAGGAGCGCAAGGTTTTTACGCTCATGGCCCTCGGCCTGACGAACAGGCAGATTGAGCTGGAGATGGCCGTCTCCCCTGACACTGTTGCCCGCTGCGTTTCTTCCGTATTGCAGAAACTGGGCTTTTCCCAGCCGGACCACCTGACCCCTGCCGGGGCCCCTCACATGGTCCCAGGGTCTTGCTGTCCCAGCGTTTGGTCTTGACTGGCGAACGCCGGCCCGCGCTCGCGGTAAGGTCATCGGGCTATGGGAGCGGTCCAGGTCACGCTGGTGCCTTTGCCGGGGCTGCTGTCAATGGCACAGGTGCCTCCCAGGCGGGCGGCCCGGCCCTTCATGTTCTCGAGTCCGCTGATACGCCCGGGATTTTGGAAACCGCAGCCCTGGTCCTGGACTGTGAGAACGATACTGCCGTCCTCGGCGGCAAGCCGGACCAGGATGTCTTTGGAGCCTGAATGCCGAACTGCGTTGCTGACGCTCTCGGAGAGCACCGCCACCAACTGTTCGACCACTCTGTCGTCGATAATGTCATCGACAGGCCCTGAAAGTTGGATTCTGGGGAGGAATCCTGCCGCGGCGGCAGCTTCCTGAACAGCCTCCAGGACCCGGCCGCTGAGCAGTTCCCGGTCTGGTGCCCTTGCCTGTGTTGACGCCAACCGAAAACAGGGCCAATAACGCCAACTGAAAATGAGGCCACTGACCATTATGGAAGGTGATCACATTGGATGTTTGGGCGCAGATACGCCACCGATACGCGACGGAGAAAATCTCCAAGAGGGAGCTGGCTAAACAGCTCGGAGTCTCCCGGGGGACGGTGGATCGGGCATTGGAGGCGGAGCGGCCGCCGAAGTATGAGCGGAAGCCGGCCGGTTCGAGCTTTGATGCGTACGCGGCGCAGGTGCGGGCCTTGTTGGTTCAGACGCCGACGATGCCGGCCTCGGTACTGGCCGAACGCGTCGGCTGGACGGGCTCTGCATCCTTGTTCCGGGACAAGGTCCGGGGACTCCGGCCCGAGTATATGCCGGCGGATCCGGTGGACCGGCTGGTTCATGAACCGGGCCAGGCGATGCAGTGCGATTTGTGGTTTCCCCATGAGCCGTTGCCGCTGGGTCACGGGCAGGAGGGCAAGCCTCCGGTGTTGGTGATGACGAGTGCGTTCTCCGGATATATCCAGGCCAGGATGCTGCCGACCCGGACGACCTTTGATCTGCTGGGCGGAATGTGGTCGCTGCTGCAGGAGGCCGGTGCAGTGCCCAAGCAGCTGGTCTGGGACAACGAATCAGGGATCGGCCAGGGCCGGCTAACCGAGCCGGCGGCGGCGTTCGCCGGTGTGCTGGGCTGCGAGATCCGGCAGTTGCCACCACGGGATCCGGAATCCAAGGGCATGGTGGAGCGGATGAACCGCTACTTCCGCCAGGGCTTCATGCCCGGCCGGAAGTTCGCGTCCCCGCTGGATTTCAACGACCAGCTTGCGGACTGGCTGCCGCGGGCGAACGCGCGCTACTCCCGGACCCGGCATGGCCGCCCGGCCGAGCTCTTCGTCCGGGACCGGGACGCGATGCGGCCGTTGGCGCCGGTGGCGCCCGCGTTCGCGTTCCGCAGCAGCGTTCGGCTGCCACGGGACTACTACGTGCGGGTCTTCTCCAACGACTATTCCGTGGACCCGGGCGCGATCGGGCGGATCGTGGACGTCGAAGCAGACCTGGAAAAGGTGACCGTGAGCGTCGATAGCCGGCTGCTTGCCACCCACGAGCGGCGGTGGGCCAGGCACCAGATCTTCACCGACCCCGCGCACGTGGACAAAGCCGCTTCCCTCCGACGGATCCACCGCAGCGTCAAGGCCGGACGGTCCACGATCGTGGAGGAACGGGACCTGTCGATCTATGACGAACTGTTCGGCGTCGCCATCCCCGACGATGCCCGCGAGCTCTCCGGGGCAGGACGGTGAGCGCTGCGGTGAAGGACATCGAGTACTACGCCCGCGCGCTGCGCGCCCCGCGGATCGCCGACGGCTACCGATCCCT
>Ga0308158_10001912_pt1 | contig 20684 bp, 22 predicted proteins | sample PhyBR2_FD_201038 | JGI IMG/M metagenome (GOLD analysis project Ga0308158, IMG submission 201038) | Phyllosphere microbial communities from UC Gill Tract Community Farm, Albany, California, United States - DLSLB.R2 | ecosystem: Host-associated > Plants > Phyllosphere > Unclassified | place: USA...
CCTGCAAAACAATAAGTGCCGAAACCAAGCGCACTGACTTCGCCCTCGCTGCCTAAGCGAGCCCGATAGTCCGTCAGGCCGTATGTGATTCCGATACGGATCCTGGCGTCATCTAGGAATCTTGCTGCGTGATGGCGTCTGGACGTCACGCGGGACTCTTCCCAGGCTGGGCTTGTCGACTTAGGTGTCTGTGACAAAGGTCGGAGCCGAGTAGAACGTCTGCACAGACTGCGCCCGGAGAAGGCGTGGAGACTCAGCGTTGGACGGGGGTTCGATTCCCCCCAGCTCCACCAGGTCGCTGTCGCGAGTGAAGAGCCCCTGCAGGTCGATGACCGGCAGGGGCTCTTCGCATGTCACTCCCCGAACGTGTAGTCGATCTTGAGGAACACGTCGACCTTCGCGCCGGCGGGAAGATCGTCGACGTCGACCTCGTTCTCGTCGTGAGCCGGGGCGAGTCCGCACGAGACGGTGAGCGTGCCGCCGTCGGCCGGGAAGTCGGCCAGATCCGAGCAGATGCCGACGATCTGGTCATCGACGAACACCGCCAGATAGATCTCGGTGTACTCGGCGGGCGCCGACAGCGTCGAGCGGAGATCCGCTTCGGCGTAGCCGTCGCCGGTGCGCGCCTCGACGACGCTCGCTCCGCCGCTCACCGCCGGGTCGATCCAGTCGATGCCGGTCTGCTCGACGGTGAAATGATCGAGGTCGTCGACGGCGGCGAGGATGCTCGCGTCCAGGACCGTCGTCTGATCGGGGAGCAGATAGTAGAGATCCAACGTCCGGTAGATGATGCGGCCGTCCGCGTCGTATGCCGTGACGTCGAACGAGGCCTGCGCCACCTGGTTGCTGCTCGTGTTCGTCACCAGCGCGTACAGGGTCGAGATCTCGGTGTCGGATGCCAGTGCGAAATGATCCACGCGGAGATCGGAGACGACCTCTACGGGATACCCCTGGACGGTGACGGCCGCGGCCCCCGCGGTGCCGTTCGCGGTCGACGTGGGGGCGGGACCGGGTTGCGGCGCGGTCGACGAGCCGCCCTGAAGAAGCAGCGCGGTCGTGACCCCCAGTCCGATCGTCGAGAGCAGGAGCACGGAGCACGCGATCGCGAGCGCGATGAGCGCCGTGTTGCGCCTCCCGGTCGGTGTGACAGGCGGAGGTTCAGTCGGCGGAGTGATCTGTGATGGCAGGGGGACCGCAGGCGGGGCGGGCGCGAGGGGAGGGGCGAAGACGGGTGGGGCGAGCGGCGCTCGCTGCTGCAGCGGATCCTGTCGTGGCTCGTCCGTCGTCATGCTTCCGTCCTCCCGTACGGGTGCCGTCGCGAATGCACGCGACGCCTGGAAGCCTATATGGCCCGTCTGCCGATGTCTCAGCCGGCCCAGTCGATGAGGATGAGGCCCTGCTTGGTGTCGGAGAGTTTCACCCAGCCATCGCCGAACAGATACGTCATCCCGTACCCCTCGTCGTCCGTGCCCAGGGAGAACTGCGGATCTTCCGTGAAGTAGCTGCCTTCGGGGCCGTTCTCGCGGAGCCAGCCGCTCTCGAGCAGCGACGTCCGCGCGGCGGCGGCGTCATCGGCGGAGATCTCCGCCCACCCGTAGAGCTGGCCGTGGTCGCTCGCCACCGTGTAGTCGGCCCAGAAGCACAGCATCCCGTCGGGGAGTGCGATGTCGCCGATGACGAAGTCCTGGCGTTTCGGGGTCCAGCCGATCGCGGTCAGCGCCTCCACGGTGCCCTCGGTGACGATCGTGTCGCAGGCGAGTTCGCCCTCGGCCGTTTCGGGCGCCTCGGTCTCGACAGGCTGGACCGTCGGCTCCGGCGTCGTCTCGGCGGCCGTGTCCGCCGGCTTCGGCTCGGCCTGCGGCGCACCGGCGCATGCCGTCAGCGCGACGGCGAGCAGCAGGCCCGCAAGGGCGGCGACGGGAGTGCGGGAGTTCATCTCGTGTCAGGAGGTCTCTGTCAGTCGTGCAGCAGGGCGAGGAAGGCATCGTGGAGGATGCCGTTGCTTGCGAGCGTCGATCGAGCGGAGATCGTCTCGTCGCCGTCGAAGGACGTCATCCGGCCTCCTGCTTCGCGCACGATCGGCACGGCCGCCGCGATGTCGTATTCCTTGACATCGAACTCGGCGACCATCTCGAGCCGGCCCTCGGCGAGCATCATGTACGCGAACACGTCGCCGTAGGCGCGGTCGCGCCAGACACGATCAGCAAGCGTGAGCAGCTGGTCGAGATGGCCGGAGCGCGACCACTGCGCAATGCTCTGGAAGCTCACGCTCGCATCGTCGAGGGAGCTGACCGAGGACGTGCTGAGGTGAAGCGTGCCTGCATCCGTCGTCGTCCATGCGCCGCCGCCCGTCGCCGCCCACCAGCGGCGTCCGAGCGCCGGCATGCTGACGACGCCGACCTGGGGGACCCCGTCGATCGCGAGAGCGATCATCGTGCCCCACAGCGGGATACCCCGCAGATAGTTGGCGGTGCCGTCGATCGGATCGATGATCCACTGGCGCTGGGTGTCGCCCTGGGCCCCGAACTCCTCGCCGAAGATCCCGTCCTCGGGGCGCTCGGCTTCGATGAGTCCTCTGATCGCGCGCTCGGTCGCGAGATCGGCGTCGGTGACGTGAGAATGGTCGGCCTTCGTCGAGATCTGCAGATCGGCGCTGTCGAAGCGGGCCAGGGACTGCTCATCGGCCGCGTCGGCGAGACGAAGGGCGAATGCGAGGTCGGAGGAGAGATCGTCGGCGCGGGGGGAGGCGGTCACGGCATCAAGGATAGTCGTCCGATCTGTCCGCGGTCTGCTCCGCCGACACGCTGCGACACGCGCGGGAGGAGCAGGGCGCGGCCTCGATTTCACATGCGGCCCAACCGCTGGTAATGTAATTCCTCGGCCGGGGATGCTTCCCGGGCCACGCACCTCTAGCTCAATCGGCAGAGCAACTGACTCTTAATCAGTGGGTTCAGGGTTCAAGTCCCTGGGGGTGCACGGATCAGCCTCGATGACTCTCGCCAGTCATCGGGGCTTTTCTGCGTCCGCCGGCTGCGCGCGATAGCGTGACGGACGGAGGGTGCCATGAGATCGATGAGCAGCACGCGGGGAACAGTCGTGGTTTTGGTGGCGATCGGCGCAACTCTCGCGGGATGCGCGGGAACAGCCGAGAAGACGGTCGACTACACCGCCGGCACCGTCACGGTGTCCACCGGAGAGACTCTCGTCGTCGACTTCGGCGAGGTCAATCCCTCGGTGGGGGACGACTGGGTGATCACTACGGAGCCGGACCCGGCGGTGCTGGGCGAAGGAGACCCGGAGTTCACCACCGACGCGCCCGACGGCATGACCGGTGCACCGGGCGAACTCGTCTATCGGTTCCCGACCACCGGCGCCGGAACGACCGTGATCGCGTTCGAGTACCGTTTCCGAGGCGAGGTGCCGGAGGACATCGACGATCAGAAGACCGCGGAGATCACCGTCACCGTGAAATAGCGCTCAGATGACTGCCTTCCAGCGGTGACCCATCCACACGTTTGGCCGATGACCCGCATCCGGGTGGATCGCGTCAGAGCGGGCGAGTGCAGGCGAACATGACGGTGCGGATGCGGCGCTCAGCGAGGTTCGCGACCTGGTTGGCCGCCATCTCTCCGAATGCCTGCCCGAGGAATGCGGCGAAAGTCACCGGGGCAGGACCATCGCGTTCGATGCGGGCACGCATCTCGCGGAACCACGCGAGACTCTCATCCGATGAGTCGGTCTCGAAGCGGATCGTGAAGGCCGCCGCGCTCAGATGCGCTCGCATCTCCTCCGGAGTCGCGAGAAAGCTGGTCGACGCATCGTTCGCCCAGGGGACCGGGTAATGCACCTCTCCGCCTTCGCCCTGAAGGACGTCGTACAGGACGAAGGCGCCTCCGGGGCGCAGGAGCCGGAATGCTTCGGAACAGAGTGCAGCCTTGTCCGCGATGTTCATCGCCACATGCACGGTCATCACCGCATCCGCGCTGGCGTCGGGGAGCCCCGTGTCCGTCGCGTCGCCGACCAGAAAGCGAGTGCGGTCGGTCAGCCCTGTCCACTGCGAGAGCGCTGTGGCGACCTCGCGGAACTCCGGCGTGAGGTCGATGCCGGTGACGATGCATCCGGTCGCCTCGGCGAGCATGCGGGCGGGACCGCCCAGACCGCTGCCGAGGTCGACGACCCGGGCGCCTTCGTCGAGTGCGAGCGCTTGGACGATCTCTGCGGTCGCCTGGCGCCCCCGGATGTGGAACTCGTCGACCGGGGCGAGGTCGGCCGGGCGGAGCGAGTGCAGGTCGACGCCGGCCGCGTCGAGGGCGGAGCGGATCGCCGTGACAAGCTCTCCGGGGCCCGTGTAGAAGGCCGACACGTCGTCCATGGGGTCATCATGGCAGGTCTCCGTCGGATTCTCGACGGGATGTCGAAGCGCAGCCGAAGTCCACGCGCGCCCGATCTCGAGCAACACTCAGACGACCGCGATGGCCTCGCCGCCCGTCAGTGCCTGCAAGGAGCGAAGGTGAGCGGCATGACGGTGTGCGGGTGTCCGGCCGCCGCCCAGATCTCCTCGTGCTCGGCGAGGGATTCGTCGATGTAGGTGCGCAGGGGAGCGGGATGACCGACCGGTGCGACGCCCCCGATCGCCTGACCCGTCGCTTGTCGGACGACGGATGCGGGTGCCATCGAGACCTCATCGGCGCCGATGCTGCGGGCGACCACGGAGAGTTCGGCGCGGTGACCGCCGCTCGTCATCACGAGCACAGGCGCTCCGTCGGCGAGGAACACCAGGCTGTTCGCGATCGCAGCGACGTCGCAGCCGATCGCGGCGGCAGCCTCGGGTGCGGTGCGGGCCGAGTCCGGCAGCACGCGGATGCTCGTGTCGATTCCGGCATCCGCCAGATGCTGGAAGACGAGCCTGCTGCGTTCGGGAAGGTCGGGAGCGCTCATGGCCCCACGGTACCGAACGCGGCAGGCCCGTCGGGAGCCGCAGCTCGTGTCAGGCGGCGTCCCCGATAAGGATCGCCTCCGCGTCCTCGCCGGCGTCGTCCGTCGTGTCATCGATGTGTGCGAGCGCCTTGCGCCCGATGACCACGGTGAGAGCGGCGATCAGCACAGCGGCCGCCGCGAAGAGATACGGCACAGTGGCGTTGAAGCCGTGCCACAGTGCGGCCGCGATCGGCGGAGCCATGGCGCCGCCCAGGAAGCGCACGGCCGAGTAGGCCGACGACGCCACCGAGCGCGGCAAGTCGGTCGCCTCCATGACCGCCTCGGTGAGGACCGTGTTCATCACGCCGAGCAGCAGTCCGCCGATGATGATGCAGACGACGAGCGCCGTCGCGGACTCGACGAGGAGTCCTGCGGCGATGAGATCGATCGCGAGCAGCGGCAGCACCACGTAGATGATGTGCGTGCGCTTCATGCGCCGCATCAGGATCGGTGCGACCCACACGCTCGTGACGGCGAGGGCCACGCCCCAGCCGAAGAAGGTGAAGCCGATTCCCATCGCGCCGAAGCCGAGCGGGAACGGCGAGAACGCGAGCAGCACGAAGAACCCGATGTTGTAGAAGAGCGCCGCGATCGCCAGGGTCGCGAGCGCAGGCCGACCCAGCGCCTTGAAAGGCGCGGAGAACGGCACCGGCGTGCGCTTCTCGTCAGCGCCCTTGAGGAGCAGCAGGATCGCCACGAACGCGACCGCCATGAGAACGACGACGCCGAAGAACGGTGCGCGCCAGCTCTGCTCGCCGAGAAGCCCGCCCAGGAGCGGGCCGATCGCGATGCCGAGACCGAGAGCCGCCTCGTAGAGCACGATGGCGGCTCCGCTGCCGCCCGACGCGGCGCCGACGATCGTCGCGAGCGCGGTCGAGATGAACAGGGCGTTGCCCAGGCCCCAGCCGGCACGGAAGCCGATCACAGCGTCGACGCTGCCGCTGAGCGCGCAGAAGAGCGCGAACGCGACGATGAGGGCGAGGCCGATGAGCAGCGTCTTCTTGGCGCCGATGCGGCTCGAGATCCAGCTCGTGACGAGCATGGCGAGTCCGGTGACGGCGAGGTAGCTCGTGAAGAGCAGCTCGGTCTGCACGGGCGTCGCCTCGAGAGACTCGGCGATCGCGGGGAGGATCGGGTCGACCAGGCCGATGCCCATGAAGGCGACGACGCAGGCGAATGCGACGGCCCAGACCTGTGCCGGCTGCTTCCATACGGACGGTGCGGCGGTGTTCAACGTGATGCTCCTGTCGGTTCTGTTGCGGTGTGCGCGGCGAGGATCACGGCCGCGCGGGTCAGCGTCTCCCACTCGGCGTCGTCGAGATCGGCGAAGCGAGGGGCGAGGGTGTCGCGGAACTCGGCGCGCCACGCGTTCAGCGCCGCGTTTCCCGCCGATGTGATCTCGACGACGATCGCGCGTGAGTCGTCGGGGTCGGGGGAGCGCAGCACGAGGCCATCGCGCTCGAGACCGCCGATCAACCGGGTCATGCCGGGCTGAGTCGTGCGCGAGGCGCTGGCCAGCTCGCCCACGCGCTTGCCGCCCTGCTGGCTGAGCAGGCTCAGCACGCGCCACTGCGCCGCCGGCGCGTCATTGCCCGCGTCGTGTGCCGCTATCCGGCCGAGTGCATAACCCGAGAGCACGATCGAGGGGATGATGTCGCCGCGTTCCATACCAACAAGTATATACCCAATGGTATGCAATGAGATCAGCGGCGGGCGGCGATCCGATTCGAGAGCTGGTGAGCGTGCGCCATCAGAGTTCGCCCGAGGTCGGCGATGCGGTCCGGACCGAAGCGGAACTCGACGCCCGTGAGGCTGAGCGCCCACTCCGGGCGGCCCGTGCGATCGAAGACGGCGGCACCCAGGCCCCAGCTGCCCTCCACGATGAGGCCGGGGTTGATCGCATAGCCGCGCTCCTTGGTCTCGGCGAGCCGGGTGCGCAGAGGCGCCGCATCGTGCTGCCGACCCCACGCGGAGACAAGCTCCGGATGGCGGGAGATGTAGGCATCCACATCATGGTCAGGCAGGAACGACAGGATCGCGAGGCCCGCGCTGGCGACGCCGAGGGGGAAGCGCACGCCTTCGCTGAGCACGAAGGAGCGGATCGGGAAGGACCCCTCCTCGCGCAGCAGGCACACGGTCTCATCGGCCCTGCGCACGGAGAAGAACGCGCTCTCCTCGGTCTTCACCGCGAGCGAGCGCACGATGTCGCGCGCCAGCTCGGTGACGTCGTATCGCGCCGCGGCGACGGTTCCCATCAGGAAGAGCTCGGGGCCCGGCATCCACCTGCTGCGCTCGTCGTCGCGATCTACGAGGCCTTCCGCTCTGAGGGCGCTGAGCAGGCGGTGGACGGTCGAGCGCGAAAGCTCAGACGAGCGGGCGAGCTGCTGGAGGGATGCCCCGTCCGCACCGCTCGCGGTGACCAGGCGCAGCAGGTGGGCCGCCCGCGCGATGGCCTGTGCCCCGGGGACACTCCGAGATGACGGTTCCATAATGTGGACGCTATCGGGCGGATCGACCACATCGCAAGAAGCGGCTTCCTCTCGCGGCTCTCCGGGCGGATGCTGGAGGGAGGACACGTCTTCGAAGGAGCACGCGTGATCGACAAGCAGTGGCACTCGGCAGCGGATGCTGTGGCCGACATCTCCGACGGATCCTCCCTCGCGGTCGGGGGTTTCGGTCTGTCGGGCAATCCGATCGCCTTGATCGAGGCGCTCCTCGCCCAGGGCACGAAGGATCTCAGCGTCGTCAGCAACAACTGCGGGGTCGACGACTGGGGACTCGGCGTCCTGCTCGGGGCGCAGCGGATCCGGAAGATGACCTCGTCGTACGTCGGCGAGAACAAGGAGTTCGAACGGCAGTTCCTCTCGGGTGAGCTCGAACTCGAACTCACCCCGCAGGGAACCCTCGCCGAGAAGCTGCGCGCCGGAGGATCGGGGATCGCCGCCTTCTACACGCAGACGGGAGTCGGCACCCAGGTCGCCGAGGGCGGGCTTCCTCGGCGCTACAACGCCGACGGCACCATCGCCGTCGCCTCACCCGTGAAGGACGTGCGCACCTTCGCCGTCGACGGCGAGACGCGCGAGTTCGTGCTCGAAGAAGCGATCACCACCGACTTCTCCCTCGTGCACGCGGCGTACGGCGACCGCCACGGCAACCTCGTCTTCAACAAGGCGGCGCGCAACTTCAACCCGCTGGCCGCGATGGCCGGACGCCTGTGCATCGCGCAGGTGGAGCAGCTCGTCGAGCCCGGTGAACTCGACCCCGACCGCATCCACCTCCCCGGCGTCTACGTGCACCGCATCGTCGAGGTGGGCACCGACATCCCCAAGCGCATCGAGCGACGCACCGTGTCCGCGGGCGCAGCCGCGGCGGAAGGAGCCTGACATGGCGCTCACACGTGACCAGATGGCAGCCCGCGCTGCCGCCGAGCTGCAGGACGGCGCGTACGTCAATCTCGGCATCGGACTGCCGACGCTCGTTCCGAACTTCGTCCCTGACGGTGTGACGGTCGTGCTGCAGTCCGAGAACGGCATCCTCGGTGTCGGACCCTACCCGACAGAGGACGCGGTCGATCCTGATCTCATCAACGCCGGCAAGGAGACCGTCACGGTGCTGCCGGGATCCGCCTTCTTCGACTCGGCCGCGAGCTTCGGAATGATCCGCGGCGGAAAGATCGATGCGGCGATCCTCGGCGCGATGCAGGTGTCCGTCTCCGGCGACCTCGCGAACTGGATGATCCCCGGGAAGATGGTCAAGGGGCCGGGCGGCGCGATGGACCTCGTGCACGGTGCCGGTCGCGTGATCGTCCTGATGGAGCATGTGGCTAAGGACGGCTCCGCCAAGATCGTGAACGACTGCTCGCTGCCGCTCACCGGGCGAGGCGTGGTCGACCGCATCATCACAGACCTGGCCGTGATCGATGTCACGGATGCCGGACTCGTCCTCGTCGAGACGGCGCCCGGCGTCTCCGTCGACGACGTCATCGCCGCCACCGAACCCGCCCTGATCGTCAGCGAAGGAATGAACAGATGAACGCCACAGATATCGTCATCGTCGCTGCGGCGCGTACGCCGCAGGGCCGTCTGAAGGGCCGACTCGCCTCGTTCACCGCTCCGCAGCTCGGATCGTTCGCCATCAGAGGGGCGCTCGAGCAGGCGTCGATCGATGCGGCCGACGTCGACGCCGTGATCATGGGGCAGGTGCTCGCGGCAGGGTCCGGCCAGAACGCGGCGCGTCAAGCCGCGATCGGCGCGGGCATCGGATGGAACGTTCCCGCGCATTCGGTGAACAAGGTCTGTCTCTCCGGCCTCACCGCGGTCATCGATGCGGCCAGAATGATCCGCACCGGCGATGCCGAGGTCGTCGTCGCGGGCGGCATGGAATCCATGACCCGCGCCCCGCACCTCTTGATGGGCTCCCGCGACGGCTGGACGTACGGCAGCGTCGAGGTGCTCGACCACATGGCATTCGACGGCCTCACCGACGCGTACGACCAGGAGAGCATGGGCGCATCGACCGAGCGGCACAACGCGCGGTACGAGCTCACCCGCGAGGCGCAGGACACCGTGGCGGCGCTGTCGCATCAGCGGGCCGCCGCCGCGCAGGAGGCGGGCATCTTCGACGCCGAGATCGTGGCGGTCGAGGTCGCTCAGCGACGCGGACCCGCCGTCTCGGTGAACGCTGACGAGGGCGTGCGGCCCGACACGACAGTCGAGTCGCTCGCCGGACTGCGTGCGGCCTTCGCCGAGGGCGGTTCGATCACCGCGGGCAACTCCTCGCAGATCTCCGACGGCGCGTCGGCCGTGGTCGTGACCACGCGTGCGACGGCGGAGGCCAAGGGCTGGCCGGTGCTGGTGACGGTGGGAGCGAGCGGTCAGACCGCCGGTCCCGACAACTCCCTGCAGGCTCAACCCGCGCGGGCTATCGAGAAGGCATGCGAGAAGCAGGGCATCGCGCCGGCTGACCTCGACCTGGTCGAGATCAACGAGGCGTTCGGCGCGGTCGTCGCCCGCTCGCAGACGGAGCTCGGACTAGACAGCGGCATCGTGAACATCCACGGCGGCGGCATCGCGATCGGTCACCCGATCGGCGCCTCCGGCACGCGGCTCGTCGTGCATGTCGCGCACGAACTCGTACGACGGGGATCGGGAACCGCCGCAGTAGGACTGTGCGGTGGAGGCGGTCAGGGCGAAGCCCTCATCCTCACGCGCTGATCGTCGTGAGGAGGAGGCGCCGGTCACTTCCGGCGCTTGAGCTCCTTCGCCCGCTGCTTCTCAGCCTTCTCGCGCTCCTTGGCCTGCTTCGCGGCGACGGGGGAGTCCGGCGCCACCGGCAGGCCGCGATTCGCCCGGTAGACGTCGACCACTGCGCCGATGGCGAGTGCGACCGTGATGCCCCAGCTCGCCCAGGCGAGCACGGCGCGCCAGGTGATCGGCGCATTGCGCGAACCGCTGAGAAGAGTCTTTCCCGCAGTGATCGCGCCGATGAGTCCGGTGCCGAAGAGGTAGTTCATGCCTTCACGCTACCCGGTGCGCTCCACGCCGCGCCGAGCCTTGACAAGCCGGTCCGGATTCTGTCAGGGGCGTACGTCGTGAAGGACAACCGCAGCGTCCGCTCGTCCGGGACTCCGGCGAAGAACGGCGCGCCGGGCACATATGCGACATCGTGCGCGAGAACCTCCGACAGCGCCGCCGTCGCGTCCATGCCCTCGGGCAGGCGGGCCCAGACGAACATGCCGCCGTCGGGCCGGTTCCATGTGCTGCCTCCGGGAAGAGCCGTCGGCAGCGCGTCGAGCGTCGCGTTCCGGCGTTCGGAGTAGGCCGCCCGTATCCGGTCGAGGGCGAGGCCTGCGCGACCGGACGCGAGGTAGTGCGCAGCCGCCGCCTGATCGATCGTCGACGTGTGCAGGTCGGCGGCCTGCTTCGCGATCGTGACCGTCGGGCGGATGTCCGCGGTCGTGCGGATCCAGCCGATGCGCAGACCAGGGGCGATGACCTTCGAGAAGCTCCCGAGACTCAGCACGTGTTCCGGCGCGAAGGCCGCGATCGACGGCAGTTCCTCGCCCGAATAGCGCAGCTGACGGTAGGGCTCGTCCTCGATGATCCGGAAGCCGTGCCTGCGGGCGGCATCCGCTATCCGCTCCCGCGCCCCGAGATCATGCGTGCGGCCAGTCGGATTCTGGAAGGTGGGCACGGTGTAGAAGAACTTCGGCGCGTGCTGGCGGGCGAGCGTCTCGAGCGCGTCGAGATCGAGCTCGTCGCCGAGATAGGGCACGCCGATCACACGAGCGCCGGCCAGGGCGAAGGTCTGGAGAGCGGCGAGGTAGCAGGGCTCTTCCACGAGGATCGCGTCGCCGGGGTCGAGCAGAGCGGTCGACAGCAGGCCGAGACCCTGCTGCGACCCGGTCGTGATGATGAGGTCGGCCGCCCGCGTCGGCAGACCCGCTGCCGTGTACTGACGGGCGACCTCGTCGCGGAGCGCGGCGTTTCCCTCGGACGTCGAATACTGCAGGACCGCCGGGGTCCGCAGCGCCGCGTCGTAGGACGAACGGATGCCGTCGAGATCGAACAGCTCGGGAGCAGGCAGGCCGCCCGCGAAGGAGATCACCTCCGGCCGCTCGGTGAGCGCCAGCAGATCGCGTACGGGTGACGTCTTCGCCGATTCTGCTCGAAGCGAGCGCCCCGGCAGGGCGACGCGGGTCGGAGTCGACGACATGGGTCCTCCTCGTGCTGGGATGACCACCAGGCTACTGCGCATGCTCGCAGGCCCCCGACGGTGTGACCCGGTAACCTGGTGGGGTCGTGGTGCGCCGCGACCGCAGACGTGCATCTACCGGACATCGGCTTTCCCGATGGGCAACGGCGGCACCAGGACCCGCGTCCTGTCGACGCGCGAGAGCCAACTCCCATGCATGATTCCGCTCAGCCGAGCCTGTTCCGCATCGCCGGTCTTCCCTACTTCATCATCGCGTTCGTCGCGCGTCTTCCGTTCGCCATGATGGTGGTCGGCGTGCTGACCGTCGTCGTGTCCGCACGCGGCTCGTTGTCGCTCGGCGGACTCACCTCGGCGGCCGTCGGGCTCGGTACGGCGTGCTTCGGCCCGCTGCTGGGCGCTGCCGCCGACCGTTTCGGTCAGCGCGCCGTTCTCGTGGTCCTCGCGGTCGCGAACGCGACGGCGCTCGTGGGTTTCACCCTCGTCGTCTACGGCACCGCCGCCGACGCGTTCGTGCTGCTCGCGGCGTTCGGCATCGGAGCCACGGCCCCGCAGGTCGCCCCGATGTCGCGTTCGCGGCTCGTCACGATCATCGTGGATCGGATGCCGGAACCCACGCGCCAGCGCACGATCTCCGGAACCATGGCTTACGAATCCGCCGCTGACGAGACGGTGTTCGTGTTCGGTCCGTTCCTGGTCGGCATCCTCGCCTCGGCCATCGCCCCCTGGGCGCCCTTGGCGATCGCCGCTATCCTGATCGTCGTCTTCGTCGGGGCGTTCGGCCTTCACCCCAGCGCTCGCGCCGTCTCGAAGCAGCGCAACGCCGACGGCTCGGCGCCGTCCGCCGTGGCGGAGCTCTTCCGACCCCAGCTGCTGATCGTGTTGATCGGCACCCTCGGCGTGGGCATGTTCTTCGGCACCATGCTCACCGCGCTGACATCGTTCATGGCCGATCGCGGAGCGGCCGAGCAGGCCGGGGTGCTTTACGGAGTGATGGGCGTCGGGTCGGCGATCCTCGCCCTCGGAGTGGCCTGGCTGCCGCCGCGCTTCTCGATGAGGGCACGCTGGCTCGTCTTCGCAGGAGTCCTGCTCGCGGGCACTCTGCTGCTTCCCTTCGTGGATTCGCCGGTCTCGATGATGGTGGCTCTGGGCATCATGGGAGCGGGAATCGGCCCGACCCTGGTGACGCAGTACAGCTTCGGCGCGGCGCGCAGCCCGCTCGGACGGTCGGCCACGGTCATGACGATGCTCGGCTCGGCGATCGTCGTCGGGCAGTCGCTGGGCGCCGCACTGACCGGACAGATCGCCGAGAACGTGGGAACGCCGGTCGCTCTGGTGCTGCCGATCGTCGCGGCTGCCGTCGCCTTCGCGGCCGGGGTCGTGAACTGGCGGCTCAGCTCGATACGCGTGCGTCGCCTGGACTGAGCACGGGTCTGGGTAGCCTGGAGTCACCGCAGGCGTGAGGAGACCACAATGGCCGTCGCAGATTTCGTCGTCGTAGCGAACCGACTTCCCGTCGACCGCATCGAGGGGCCGAACGGCGAGGAGGAATGGCGCACGTCGCCCGGCGGGCTGGTCGCCGCGCTCGAGCCGATGATGCGCAGCGCGCACGGCGCGTGGGTCGGGTGGCCCGGGCAGTCCGATCTCGAGCTCGAGCCGTTCGAGATCGGCGGCATCGACCTGATCCCCGTGACGCTGAGCGCCCAGGAGGTCGCGGAGTACTACGAGGGCTTCGCGAACGACACGATCTGGCCGCTCTACCACGACGTCATCGCGCCCCCGCAGTATCACCGCGAGTGGTGGGAGGCCTACGTCGTGGTGAACCGCCGGTTCGCCGAGGCCGCAGCATCCGCTGTCGCGGAGAACGGCACCGTGTGGGTGCACGACTACCAGCTGCAGCTGGTGCCGCAGTTCGTGCGGGAGCTCCGCCCTGACGTGACCATCGGCTACTTCCATCACATCCCGTTCCCGGCGCACGGCCTGTACGCGCAGCTGCCGTGGCGCGACCAGGTGCTCAGAGGTCTCCTCGGCGCGGACGTGATCGGGTTCCAGCGTGCGCAGGACGCGACCTACTTCCTCACCGCGGTGCGTCGACGGCTGCGTTACGAGGTCAAGGGCTCGGCGGTGTCCGTGCCGAGCGGACCGGGGGAGACCCGCACCGCGGTCGCCCGGGCGTTCCCGATCTCCATCGACACCGCCCCGTACCTCGAGCTCGCCGCTCGACCCGAGGTGCAGGCGCGGGCCGCGGAGATCCGAGAGAGCCTCGGCAACCCCTCGCGCATCCTGCTGGGCGTCGACCGGCTCGACTACACCAAGGGGATCGGGCACCGCATCAAGGCGTACGGCGAGCTCCTCGCCGAGGGCCGGCTGCACGTCGAGGATGTCACGCTCGTGCAGGTCGCCAGCCCGAGCCGCGAACGCGTCGACGCGTACGCCCATCTGCGTGACGAGATCGAGCTCGCGGTCGGTCGTATCAACGGCGACACCGACACTGTGGGGCACACGGCCATCCGCTACCTGCACCAGGGCTACCCCCGCGAGGAGATGGTGGCCCTGTACCTCGCGGCCGACGTCATGCTCGTGACGGCGCTGCGGGACGGCATGAACCTCGTCGCGAAGGAGTACATCGCCACGCGCGCCGACAATCGTGGCGTCCTCGTCCTCAGCGAGTTCACGGGTGCGGCAGACGAACTCCGCCAGGCCGTGCGGGTGAACCCTCACGACATCGAGGGCCTCAAGGAGGCCATCATGGAGGCCGTGCACATGGAGCCCCGCGAGCAGGGACGTCGCATGCGCGCACTGCGCAAGCGCGTTCTGGAGAACGACGTCGACGCCTGGTCGTCGTCGTTCCTTCGCGCACTGAGCGAGGTTCATCCGCGTTGAGCGGATGAGCGCATTCGAACCGAACACCCTGCAGATCGGAGACGTCGTGACCCGCACATGGACCCCTGGAACCCCGGATGCCGCGCTCACCGCCATCGCACGGACCCCGCGGCTGGTGGTCGCCCTCGACTTCGACGGGACGGCGTCGCCCTTCGTGCTCGATCCGATGTCCGCCAGAGCGCTGCCCGAGATCGTCGAGCAGGTCGAGCGGCTGAGCGTTCTGCCCGACACCGTCGTCGCCTACGTCTCAGGGCGCAGCATGGACGATCTCCGCGTGATCACCGAGCACGGTGACGAGTCGCGCGTGGCTCTGGCCGGATCGCACGGGGCCCAGTACTGGTATCCGGGCGTCGGGCTCTCCGAGCCCGTTCCGGAAGCGCGGGACGGCGAGCGGGACGAGCTGTGGGACGCGGTGCGTCCTGTCGTCGCAAGGTACGAGGGCGCCGAGTTCGAGCCGAAGACGTTCGGAGTGGGCGTGCACACCCGCGGTGCGAGCCCGGACGTGGAGGAGGCCGTGTTCGCCGAGGTCGACGCCCTGGTCGCCGAGCGCTTCCCGCACTGGCGGCGGCGTCCGGGGCATCACGTGCTGGAGTTCTCGTCCCGGGCCGAGGGCAAGGACGCCGCGATGGCCGCGCTGCGCGCACAGTTCGACGCCACCGGCATCCTGTTCGCCGGCGACGACGTCACCGACGAGGACGCGATGCGCGTGCTCACGGACTACGACCTCGGGGTGCGCGTGGGCGAAGGGGAGACCGCGGCGGTCCTGCGTGTCGGAAGTCCACAGGAGATCGCTCCTCTTCTCAGCGTGGTCGCTGACATCCGCGGTGCCGCACGGGAATAGACTTCCTGCATGTCCTCGAATGATCCCGAATCGCCCGAGCCCGTCGACATCAAGCCCCGCAGCCGCGTCGTCACCGACGGCATCGAGGCCACGACCTCCCGAGGAATGCTCCGTGCCGTCGGCATGGGCGACGCCGACTGGGACAAGCCGCAGATCGGCATCGCCTCGAGCTGGAACGAGATCACGCCCTGCAACCTGAGCCTCGACCGGCTCGCACAGGGGGCCAAGGAGGGCGTCCACTCGGGCGGCGGGTACCCGCTGCAGTTCGGCACCATCTCGGTATCAGACGGCATCTCCATGGGCCACGAGGGCATGCACTTCTCACTCGTGTCGCGCGAGGTGATCGCCGACTCGGTGGAGACCGTGATGATGGCCGAGCGCCTCGACGGCTCGGTGCTTCTCGCCGGCTGCGACAAGTCGATCCCCGGCATGCTGATGGCCAGCGCTCGCCTCGACCTCTCCAGCGTGTTCCTGTACGCGGGCTCGATCGCCCCTGGTTGGGTGAAGCTCTCGGACGGCACCGAGAAAGACGTCACGATCATCGACTCGTTCGAGGCGGTCGGCGCGTGCCGGGCCGGGCTCATGAGCGAAGAGGACCTCAAGCGCATCGAATGCGCGATCGCGCCCGGTGAAGGCGCCTGCGGCGGCATGTACACGGCGAACACGATGGCCTCGGTCGCCGAGGCGCTCGGACTCAGCCTTCCTGGCTCTGCGGCACCGCCCGCAGCCGACCGGCGCCGCGACTACTTCGCGCACCGCTCGGGCGAAGCGGTCGTGAACCTGCTGCGTCAGGGCATCACCACCCGCGACATCCTCACCAAGGAGGCGTTCGAGAACGCGATCGCTCTGGCGATGGCACTCGGCGGCTCGACGAACGTGGTGCTGCACCTGCTCGCGATCGCCCGCGAGGCCGAGGTCGACCTGAGCCTGCACGACTTCAACCGCATCGGCGACCGGGTTCCGCACGTCGCCGACATGAAGCCCTTCGGCAAGTACGTCATGAACGACGTCGACCGGCACGGCGGCATCCCGGTGATCATGAAGGCCATGCTCGACGAGGGGCTCCTGCACGGCGACGCGCTCACGGTGACGGGCAAGACGCTCGCGGAGAACCTCGCCGAACTCGACCCTCAGCCGATCGACGGCGAGGTCATCCACACCTTCGACAACCCGATCCACGCGACGGGCGGGCTCACGATCCTGCACGGCTCGCTCGCTCCGGAAGGCGCGGTCGTCAAGACGGCGGGCTTCGACGCCGCCGTGTTCGAGGGCACCGCGCGGGTGTTCGAGCGCGAGCGTGCGGCGATGGATGCGGTCGCCAACGGCGAGATCGAGAAGAACACCGTGATCGTGATCCGCTATGAGGGGCCCAAGGGCGGCCCCGGCATGCGGGAGATGCTCGCGATCACCGCCGCGATCAAGGGCGCGGGGCTCGGAAAAGATGTACTACTCTTGACAGACGGACGATTCTCAGGCGGCACAACCGGCCTGTGCATCGGCCACATAGCACCCGAAGCGGTGGACGCAGGTCCCATCGCCTTCGTGCGCGATGGTGATCTGATACGGGTCGATATCGCAGCTCGCTCTCTCGACCTACTCGTCGACGAGTCGGAGCTCGCCTCCCGCCGCTCTGGCTGGGAGCCGCTTCCCCCGCGCTATACCCGTGGCGTTCTTGCCAAGTACTCGCGTCTCGTGCGGTCCGCCGCCGAGGGCGCGACGACCGGCTGATTCGCAGGCTCGCTCAGAATCCGGGCCGCAGATGCTCCGGCATCCGACGTCGCCCTCAGACCATCACTAAGGAAGTCCCATGACTGCTGACTCCGTCTCGGCCGTGCCGAGGCCGCCCGCCGCCAAAACCGCCGCCCCCGAGATCTCCGGAGCGGAGGCCGTGGTCCGCACGCTCGAGCTTCTCGGCGTGACGGACGTGTTCGGTCTTCCCGGCGGCGCCATCCTCCCCGTCTACGACCCGCTCATGTCGGCCACGAAGCTGCGCCATATCCTCGTGCGCCACGAGCAGGGCGCGGGTCACGCGGCCGAAGGCTACGCCTCGTCATCCGGCAAGGTCGGCGTGTGCATCGCGACCTCCGGTCCCGGCGCCACGAACCTCGTCACCGCGATCGCCGACGCCTACATGGATTCGGTGCCGATGCTCGCGATCACCGGCCAGGTGTTCTCGACGCTGATGGGCACCGACGCCTTCCAGGAGGCCGACATCGTCGGCATCACCATGCCGATCACCAAGCACTCGTTCCTCGTGAAGGATGCGTCGGAGATCCCGGGTGCGATCGCCGCGGCCTACGAGATCGCCTCGACCGGCCGCCCCGGTCCCGTTCTGGTGGACATCACCAAGGACGCGCAGCAGGCCATGGCGCCCTTCGTCTGGCCGCCCAAGTACGAACTGCCCGGCTACCGGCCCGTGACCAAGGCGCACGGCAAGCAGATCCAGGCCGCCGCGGCTCTTCTCGCCGAGGCGAAGAAGCCCGTGCTGTACGTCGGCGGTGGTGTGGTGCGCGGTCGCGCGGCTGCAGAGCTGCTCGATCTCGCCGAGACCACCGGCGCGCCCGTCGTCACCACGCTGATGGCTCGCGGCGCGTTCCCCGACTCGCACCAGCAGCACCTCGGCATGCCCGGCATGCACGGCACGGTCCCCGCCGTGCTGGCGCTGCAGGAGGCCGATCTCCTCGTCTCGCTCGGTGCGCGCTTCGACGACCGCGTCACCGGCAAGGCCGCGCTGTTCGCACCGAACGCGAAGGTCGTGCACGTCGACATCGACCCGGCGGAGATCTCGAAGATCCGCACGGCCGACGTGCCGATCGTGGGCGACGTGCGCGACGTGCTGATCGACCTCGAGACCGCCTACCGCAGCGCCATCGGCGACGGCAAGCCCGACATCGAGGAATGGTGGTCGTACCTCGACGGGCTGCGCAAGGAGTTCCCGCTCGGCTTCGCGCCGACGACCGACGGCCTGCTCGCGCCGCAGTACGTGATCCAGCGGATCGGCGAGCTGACCGGCCCCGAGGGCATCTACGCCGCGGGCGTCGGGCAGCACCAGATGTGGGCTGCGCAGTTCATCAAGTACGAGCGCCCGAACGCCTGGCTGAACTCGGGCGGCGCCGGCACCATGGGGTACTCCGTCCCCGCGGCGATGGGCGCCAAGGTCGCCGAGCCCGACCGCCCCGTGTGGGCGATCGACGGCGACGGATGCTTCCAGATGACCAATCAGGAGCTCGCGACCTGCACGATCAACAACATCCCGATCAAGGTCGCGATCATCAACAACTCGTCCCTCGGGATGGTGCGTCAGTGGCAGACGCTGTTCTACGACGGACGCCACTCGAACACCGATCTGAACACGGGCCACGGCACCGTCCGCATCCCGGACTTCGTCAAGCTGGCCGAGGCCTACGGCTGCCTCGCGATCCGCGTCGAGAAGGAGGACGAGGTGGATGCGGCGATCAAGCTCGCCCTGGAGACGACCGACCGACCGGTGGTCATCGACTTCGTGGTCAGCGCCGACTCCATGGTGTGGCCGATGGTGCCGCAGGGCGTCAGCAACAGCTACGTCCAGTACGCCCGCGACCACGCGCCCGCTTTCGACGAGGAGGACTGACCATGTCGACTCACGTGCTGAGCCTGCTGGTGGAGAACACCCCAGGCCTCTTGACCCGCGTCGCAGGGCTCTTCGCCCGTCGTGGCTTCAACATCGACTCGCTCGCGGTGGGCGTGACCGAGGTGCCCGGCATCTCGCGCATCACCGTGGTCGTCGACGTCGAGGATCTCCCGCTCGAGCAGGTGACGAAGCAGCTGAACAAGCTGATCAACGTCATCAAGATCGTCGAGCTGGACTTCTCCACCTCCGTGCAGCGCGAGCACATGCTCGTCAAGGTGCGCACCGACAACTCCACGCGCTCGAACGTGATCGAGGTCGTGAACCTGTTCCGCGCCTCCGTGGTCGACTACGCCTCCGACGCCCTGGTGATCGAGGTCACCGGCGACAAGGGCAAGGTCGACGCGATGCTGCGCGCGCTCGAGCCGTTCGGCATCAAGGAGATCGCCCAGTCCGGCCTGCTGGCCATCGGACGCGGCGGCAAGAGCATCACCGAGCGCGTCCTGCGCGGCTGACACCTCGACCGGTCGTCGAGCGAGCGAAGCGAGACGAAACGCTCGATCCCAGAACTTACACACACCACAACCAAGGAGAAACACACAGTGAGCACCGAGATCTTCTACGACGCAGACGCTGATCTGTCCATCATCCAGGGCAAGAAGGTCGCGATCGTCGGCTACGGCTCTCAGGGTCACGCCCACGCGCAGAACCTGCGCGACTCGGGTGTCGAGGTCGCGATCGCCCTCAAGGAGGGTTCGGCGTCCGCCCCCAAGGCGGAGGAAGCCGGATTCCCGGTCAAGACCGTCGCCGACGCCACCGCGTGGGCCGACCTCATCATGATCCTCGCGCCCGACCAGCACCAGCGCACGATCTACAGCGAGTCGATCGCGCCGAACCTCGCGGAGGGCAAGACTCTCGCCTTCGCGCACGGATTCAACATCCGCTTCGGCTACATCGACGCGCCTGAGGGCGTCGACGTGATCCTCATCGCCCCGAAGGCGCCGGGACACACGGTCCGTCGCGAGTTCGTCGCCGGACGCGGCATCCCGGACATCATCGCCGTCGAGCGCGACGCCTCGGGCTCCGCCTGGGCGACCGCCCTCTCTTACGCGAAGGCCATCGGCGGCACGCGCGCCGGCGTCATCAAGACCACCTTCACGGAAGAGACCGAGACCGACCTGTTCGGCGAGCAGGCCGTGCTGTGCGGTGGCATGAGCCACCTCGTGCAGGCCGGCTTCGAGACGCTGACCGAAGCGGGCTACCAGCCGCAGATCGCGTACTTCGAGGTGCTGCACGAGCTCAAGCTCATCGTCGACCTCATGTGGGAGGGCGGCATCGCCAAGCAGCGCTGGTCGATCTCCGACACCGCTGAGTTCGGCGACTACGTCTCCGGCCCGCGCGTGGTCGACGCTCGCGTCAAGGAGAACATGAAGGCCGTTCTCGCCGACATCCAGTCGGGTGCGTTCGCGAAGCGCTTCATCGAGGACCAGGACAACGGCGGTCAGGAGTTCCTGGCGCTGCGGGCCAAGGAAGAGCAGCACCCGATCGAGGCGACCGGCAAGGAGCTCCGCGCGCTCTTCGCCTGGAAGCAGCAGGACGAAGACTACGTCGACGGCAGCGCTGCGCGCTGACCCATCCGAGACGAAGAAGCGCCTCACGATCCGT
>Ga0308158_10001913_pt1 | contig 20669 bp, 7 predicted proteins | sample PhyBR2_FD_201038 | JGI IMG/M metagenome (GOLD analysis project Ga0308158, IMG submission 201038) | Phyllosphere microbial communities from UC Gill Tract Community Farm, Albany, California, United States - DLSLB.R2 | ecosystem: Host-associated > Plants > Phyllosphere > Unclassified | place: USA...
AACGTAGTACTCCCCAGCGGGAGTAGCTCAGTTGGTAGAGCGCAACCTTGCCAAGGTTGAGGTCGAGAGTTCGAGCCTCTTCTCCCGCTCCAGAATTCCAGGAAGATCCATTCTTCCCTTGTCGATGTGGTGCATAACCGCCCGCATCACGAGCGCATCAAATCCTCTGGCGAGGTAGCAAAGCGGTTATGCAGCGGCCTGCAAAGCCGTCTAGGTCGGTTCGACTCCGATCCTCGCCTCCAAGTCATCATCGTGCGGGCCCCGTTTGGGGCCCGTTTCGCGTTTGTGCGCCGCAATTTTGGTTCAAATCCGTTCGAGCTGCACCCTCCGCACGGCAGCTTCATAAAAGGCAGATTCACGCCGGATGCGTTTGGCCATTTCTTGCGGATTCAATGGCAGGGGCAGCATCGCGACCTGATCCATCAAACCTGTCATGGCCGGTGCTTCCAGCGCCTGGCTGCTCGCACGCTGGAGCGCCTGCAGTGCTTCTTCACGCATCCTGGCGGGGCCAAACAGGCCATACCATGCGGTTACTTCCATATCGGAAAGCCCGAGCTCGGTGAAGCTCGGCGTGTCGGGCATGCCTACCCAGCTGTGAGCACTGCTCACCGCGAGCGCGCGCAAGCGCCCCGCAGCACGTGCGTTTGCGCCATTTCCCGTCGTAACAAATCCAGCTGCCAGATTGCCGCCCTCCAGATCGGCCAGAATCGACGCTGTGGCAGCATACGAAATGGCCAGCAGCGGCGCGTCTTTCTCGCGCGCCAGTTGCTTGGTCATCAGCCATCCCTGAGAGCCTCGCAACACGGCGCCGACGTGACGGAAGTCAGGATTGTCGAGAACCCAGCGTAAATAGTCGTCGAGGGTTGCGACGTCGGCAGGGACACGCGGACCCACCAGAAACATGAAGGCGTATTCGCCGATGCCGGCGATCGGGGTAAGGTCGGTGTTCGGCGCATACTCGAGCTGGCGGTAGATGGCCGAAAAGAGCGTCACCAGCGCGGACGGCGCGATCAGCAGGGTATTGCCGTCAGGCTGCGCGCGGATCGCTGCCTCGACCGAGCGGCGGCCGTCGCGGCCAAGCACGTGTTCCAGCTTGTAAGACGAACCCTGCTGCGCAGCCAGTTGCGCAACGAACCCACTGGCCAGTCTGGTGCCGACGGCGCCGGGTGGAAGCCCGAACAGTACTCTGGCTGCAGCCTTGTCCGCTGTGGCTTGCGCGCTGGCGGAGACCCACGGCGCAAGGATGCCCATTGCACCCGTTGCGCCCATGGCCTGAAGCAGTTGACGACGGTTGACGGATGGGGGCGTCATGTTGTTCTCCTGTTGTGGACAGCGGTGATACGACATTCAAATGGCGGCCAAGGCACGACGTTCAGCCTTCCAGTTCCTGCAAGAGGATGCTCAGCATCCTGCGGGTGGCATGGGCGCCGAAGCTGTCTGCTTCAGCGTCGATCCGGACCTGTCCGCGCAGCAGGCGCACGTCGACGGTGGCTGTTTCCGGTCCCTGCACGGCGAGCCGTACCCGATGCAGTGACGCACGTGGCACCGCGCGTCCCTGCTTGTCCAGTGTCGTCGCCAGCGGCCCCCCGTGCACCGAGGCCAGGGCGTCGGGCGTGACGTATTCGGCGGCGGCCGATTCGACCGCCTGCACCTGCAATGGCACCGGTGCGACCCCGGGATCGTCCGCGAAGAAGGTGGCGCGCGTTCCCGGCCGCACACGCAGCAGGGCGGCATCGTCGATGTAGGCGAGCGCTTCGCGCCCTTGTCCGATGAGCACGCGACCGAGCGGCTGGTCACTGCGGACCCAGCGGCCCGGCGCCAGGTTGCTCAGCACGTCAACCACCCGTCCATCGGCCGATGCCCGCAGTTCCAGCTGCTTTTCGCGCTCCACGATGCCGTCGAGCTGGGTCTGCGATTCGGTCTGCTGCTGTTCCAGCACCAGCAGTTCGCTGCGATCGCGGGCGTCACCGGCAATGCGTTCGATGCGCTCGCGCGCCAGGACCTGTTGCGTGATGGCCTCGGCGCGCTTGCGTTCCAGCTCGATCGAGCGCAGGCGAACCAGGGGTTGGCCCTTGCGCACCAGCACACCGGGGCGGATCAGCACCTCCTCGACCATGGCAACCTCCGGCGCGGCCAGAAGCTGCTCGGCACGCCAGCCCAATGTGGCGGGTGCATCCACCCGGCGGTCCAGCGGCGCCAGCACCAGCAGTGCCAGCAAGGCTGCACCGGCGCCGAGGCTGGCCCAGCGGCGGCTGGAAAGGCGGTCACGGACCCGCCACCAGAACGCCACACGCCGGCACAGTGGCGCGACGATGGTCCACCAGATCGTGAGTCCCGCCAGGAGGATGCCTGCTGCCTGGAACAGGTAGTCGTAGCTCAGTTTCGCCGCCGCCAGGCCCAGGAACAGTCTGAACGACCAGACGCCGACGCCGAACCCGCACAAGGCAGCCAGGGCCCATCCAGTGGCGTCGCTCGGCCGCGCCGTAACCGGACCCAGCAGGGTCCGTTCCAGCAGCCAGGCCGCGTGATCGAGCGAGCGCTGTTGCAAGTTCGGGTAACGCAGTACATCGGACAAGATGTAGTACCCGTCGAACCTGCCAAGCGGGTTCAGGTTGACTGCCAGCGTGGTAAGCCAGCTGCTGGTGGCGATCACGAAGCAGGTCGTGCGCAATGCGCCGTCGGGCAGGAGCGCCCAGGCCAGGGTACAGGGACCGGCGATGAACGTTTCGGCGAGCATGCCGGCGCTGCCGATCCACACGCGCGCGCTGCGCCGGGGCAGACGCGCCGCGTCGCTGGTGTCGGTGTAGAGCATCGGCACGCCATACGCGATCGAGAGCCCCATTGTCGGCACCAGCACGCCGTGGTGGGTGGCGGCGAACGCATGGCCCAGTTCGTGCACGAGCTTCAGCCCTACCAGGGCGGCGCCGAAGGTCAGCCATGTTGCCGGCTCGGAGAAGTTGGAAAACGTGTTGAGGAAGACATCCCACTGGCGCGAAACCAGATACAGCCCCAGCAGGGTGGTGGCGAGCCATACCGCCAGCGCGGGGCGCGACCACAGCGCCCGAACCGAGGGAAGGGCGCGGTGCAGCAGCGCCTGCGGCCGCAGCAACGGGACTTGCCACCCCATCCAGCGCCGCAGCCATGCGCCCGGGTGTTTCCTGGCGTTCTGTTCCGCCCCATCCATCAGCGCTTTTGTCTCGGCGCCGGCACGCGCGGTCAACAGCTGGTGCTGGCGCAGGAACTCGCACAAGCCCTCGAATTGCGCGGCAAACTGCTGCGCTGTCCGGTTCGGAAACGCGCGCAGCCATCCGCTGCGCAGCGCGTCCGGGCTGCCCAGCGGCCACAGGGCAAGAAGTTCGACATCCCCGTCGGCCAGCAGGAAGCTGCGCTGGCGCACCGGATCGTCGAGACGCCAGGCGCGGGATGGGTCGGCGGCGTCCCTGACCTGCCTGAGTTGCAGTTCCGGGCGCAGGGGGGCGAGGGAGGCAGGCGCTGTGTGCATGGGGAGTCTCTGGACGAATCGGGCGAATCAGGGGAAATCAGATCCCGACGTTTTGCCGTAGCGCGGCCAGGGGGCGCCGCAACAGCTGCACCGCCAGCGGGACTTGCGGCCCGTACAGGCGCGCGGTGCCGCGGGCGCCAATGCGCGGCGCGTATCCGGGCAAAGGATCCATCATCACGGTGTACGCGGTGTCGCCCCCGGCCAGCACGCGCGGCGTGAAGGTGGCATACCGTACCCGCAGCGCAAGCCCCCCCAGCGGCGCGTTTTCAAGAAAGGCCTGGGCATCGTCACCCGCCTTCAGCGCGAGGCTGTTGGCGGTGGACAGGTCGGCGCGCAGTGCGACCTGTTTCGGATCGGCCACTTGCAGGATCTCCTCGCCGACCTGGACCGCGCGGCCCTCCCAGTCACGGCGATCCGAATAGATCGCAACGCCGTCCTGGCGCGCGCGGATCGTGGTGCGCGCCAGGACCTCGATCGTGTAGTCGTAGGTCACGCGCGCCAGATCGTATTCGGCGCGGGCAGCCGCCAGGTCATGCGCAGCCTCGGCCTCCTGGAACGCGGCTGCCGTGATGCGCGCATTGCGTGCCTCGGCAACGGCGAGCCGCTGCTGGGCCAGCAGCATCTCGTTGCGTGGCTGGATATCTTCGAACACGACGAGGATGTCGCCCGCTTTCACCGTGCTTCCGGGTGCGACTTCAATGCGCTTGACGACGCCATTGATTGGCGCAGTGATGACGGCGGGGCGCGCCGCGACCACTTCGACCGGGGCCATCACGCTCAGGCGCATGGGTATCGCCCCGACCACGATTGCCGCGCTGACTGCAGCGGCTGCCAGCCAGCGGCGCCGCACATCGGGCAATGTACGGCGCTTGCGGCCCGACAGCGCGCGCCACGCATGCGAGTAGGTGTCGCCCAGACGATCCAGCAGCATGGGCGCGCCTGCGTTGAATGCTTGTTCTTTCATGAACATGACGCCGGCGTCGACCCGGTCTGCATGATCGGGCAAGGGAATCCAGTAAGCGTGGGAGAACGGCAATCCAAGCACGAGCTGCCGTTGCGCATCGCTGAGAGGCGCCAGAGTATCGGGCGCGTGCATGTCGAGGGCACTGACTTGCGCATGGTTTTTCTGCGCGCCCAACAGCCTGGCCATGGCATCGAGCAGTGGCGTGTGCGGATCGACGCCTTGCAGCCCCGAGACGACGACTGCTCGCCAGCGTCGGCCGGAGCGTGCACGGCGCCAGACGATCGCCAGTTCATGCGGGACCAGGCTGCGTACGTCGTTCGCCAGGTGGGTGAGCAGGGCGTCTTCCTGGCGGATCCGGCGGATTTCGGCTTCGAATTGCAGCAGCCGCAGGGCGGCGACGTCGGCCGGCGCCGGCGCCGGCGCCGGCGCAGTGGAGGTGGTGTTCATTTTGCACCCTTCCATCCGGATGCCGTACCGCTCATGCCGGGCAGCACACGTGCGTCGGGTGTGGTGAAGGTGGCGACGATGCGTATCGTCCGGCTGACCGGATCGACGCTGGGAAGCAGGCGCAAGACCTTGGCCGGCAGCACGGCGCGGGTCTCGTCGATGCGGAACACGAACAGGGTTCCCGGCCCGAGCCAGGATAGCCAATGCGATGGCACGATGATATCGAGCTCGGTGCTGCTGGTGTCGACGATCTTCAGCAACGGCGTTCCGGTTTGCACGAATTCGTGTTGTCGCGCCAGACGCGCCAGTACCCTGCCGCGGAACGGCGCGGTGATCGCACATGCCTTGGTCTGCGAAGCGAGCGCGTCGGATTCTGCCTGGGTTTTTTCCAGTTGCGCCCTCGAGATCTGCAGATCACTCTTGCCGATGGCATTGAAACGGTCGAGTTCTTCATTGGTTTCGACCTGTTTGCGCTGTGCGTTCAGCGCGGCCGCAGCCGCGCGCGCCTCCGCGAGCGGACGTTCGCAGTCAAAGGCTGCCAGCATGGCACCTCGCGCAAATTCGGTACCTTCGGCATAGGGCAGCTCGACGATACGCGCCGAGATGCGTGCCGATAACGTGGCCTCGGCCGTGGCGCGCACCACACCGCGCGCGATGCTGCTACTGGTGGCCTGGTCCCTGACGGTGGCCGGACCCTGGACCTGGGCCGCCACCGGGGGCACCAGGCTTGCAGTGGCAGGAATGCTGAGCAGCGCGCCTGCGACGAGTGCAAGCAACGCACCAAACGGTGTCGAACGATGGGCGATGGAATGGGATAAAGGTTGGATCACGATTTGGATTCGGGTTTCGATGGCAGGCTGAGAGACCGTTCGGTCCAGTACTCCTCGAGCGCGCTGGCGAGCTTGTTGATCGGGATGTCCTGACTGGCGTCGATGTCGAAATTGTCCAGGCCCATCGAGGCGTACAGGTTGGCATACGCGTTCTGGACGTCCGAATAGGCAACGTCGTAGCGAATCTCGGATAGCACGAAATTCAGTTCTTCCCGCACCAGTTGCTGTTGGCTGATCGCGCGTGCCTTGAAGGCCCCCTGGGCCTGGGTCAGCAAGCGCTGCTGGACCGACTGCGCGCGGCGCGCAGTGCCAAGCTCGTCAGCCAGGTACAGGAACCTGGAACGGGCAACATAAATTTGCGTCATGACTGCCATGGTCAGCGCAAGATCGCGCTGCTCCAGTGCAGAAGATTCTGCCTCGATCGCACGTTTTGTCTTCGGATAGCGGAACGCTTCCAGCAGGTTCCACGTAAGCCGTGAGCTGAAGTTGACCCATTGCTTGTTGTATAAAAAATCGTTGCTGTCAGCATTCAAGCCCAGGACGCCCCGCACCGAAGGCATGGCGCGCAGAAAGGCCACATCCAGCTCACCCTTGACGATGCGTTGACGGTACGCCGATTCGCGAATCTCCGAGCGATAGCGCAGGCCGGTAAGCACCATTGCATCGGCTGAGCCGGGCAGCTCGGGCACGACATCGTTTCGATCTGGCAAGACCAAGCGGTAAGTGGTGTCCGGGATCAGGTTCATCAGTGCGGCCAGTTGGCTCTTGGCCATCGACAGTTCGCGCTGCAGCCGCTGGACTTCGCCGGTGACCTGGATCAGCTCGCGCTGGTAACCGAGCACCACACCTGGCGATGCGATGCGCCGTTGTTCGATGTCTTCGGCTTGCCTCATCGCACGCGCCGTCATGACCTGTAGCTCCGCGAGCTTTTTCGACGTGCGATCGGTACTGACAGCGCGCCAGTATGCGGTCCTGACATCTTCCAGGATGCGGTTCATGACCTTGCGCCGGCGTTCGACGGAAATCATCCTCTCATCTGCCTGCTGACGCTGGCGCACGCGCGCCAGTCCATAGTCCAGCATGTCCCAGCTGAGCGACAGATCGCCGCTGATACTGCTGCGTTCGCTCGATGTGGAGGGTTCGAGCGATTCGCGGCCGGTAAGGAGCGACTTGCTGCGTGAGCCGGCATCGTTATTGCGTCCGGCGCCAGTCATCCCTGCGACCAGGGTCGGCAGCATGTCGGCGCTCCGCGCTTCGAGTTGCCGCTCGCGCATGACGATTTCGGCCAGTTCGATCTTTTGGTCGAGGTTGTATTTCAGGGCCCGCGCCATGGCGTCGTACAAGGAAACCTGACCGTCGATCTTGTTCTCCGACTCGATCTGGTCGCGCAGCCGTTGGTTCAGCTCCACCGCAATGGCATTGGTATCGATGGGCTTTTGCGGCGAGGCGCAGCCCAGCAGCCCACTGCCGCTGAGCGCAATCAGCCTTGCCATGCAGTCGCGCCGGGACCGGCTGGCCAGTGATTGTGTTCGGTCCGATAGAAGCAAGTGAGGCGTCGGCATGATGAAGTCGGATGAAATTGATGGGTCAAGACTGGCGCAGAGCGCTTCGGAGGGCGTCGACTTCGCGGCTGCGAAGCTGCAAGGCATCGAGCAGTTGCTGTTGCACGCTCGCCGCGGCCGCCGTTTCAGGGTTTTGTGCAATCGGTACATCGGCCTCGGTGGTTGCCACCGTCGGCGTCGTCGTTTCGGTTACGCTCTCGAGTTCGCCATTGCTCAGGCCGGTGCTGGTTGCAGCCGGTGCATCGGCGCCTTGCGCGTTGCCGATCCAGTCGACTTGCAGCGGAGTCCGATAATCGGCTCCCAGGTCTCCCACGATGGTGCCGATCGGTCGGTCTGCGGCATCGATCTGCGATGGCCTGCCCAGCGCCTGCACGGCGCCGACCGCTTCGGCGAGGGGGCGGTCGACGCTGATATCGGCAGACATGCCAAGCGTCTGGACCGCATTGATCGCTTGCAGCAGCACGATATCGACGGCCCCTGCGCGGTACTGCACCCCATCGGCTGCCTCGGCCGGTCCGTTGTCCGGTGCGCCGACTGCCGACGTCACAGGGGTCTGCATCATGGGCTCGTCAGAAACAGGGGCGCCAGGGGCAGGGGCTACCGGCGCAGGCTGGCCGGCGACGGGTGTGACTGGCGCAGGTTCGCCTGAAACGGGCTCCGTGCTAACTGGTGGCGTGGGCGTCGGCTCGCCTGGCGCAGGCTCGGGCTCTGGCTCAGGCTCTGGCGGCACGGGAGTGGGCTCAGTGGGTACGGGCTCAAGCGGTGTCGGTTCGACTGGCACCGGCGCGATGGGCGCGGGCTCAACGAGGATTGGCTCGGTCGGCATTGGCTCGACGGGGCTCGGCTCGATCGGCGCCGGCTCCACTGGCACGGGTTCAACCGGTGCCGGCTCAACAGGGATTGGCTCAGCTGGCGCAGCCTCAACGGGAGTCGGTGCGGTGGGGGCCGGCTCGACTGGCGATGGTTGCGTAGGTGTTGGTGCCACCGAGACAGGCTCGACGGTCCAGATAAACGTGGTGCTGGCATTGCCGCCGTTGCCGTCAGCGGCGCTCAGCGTCACGCTGTAATTGCCTGGGGTGGTCAGTGTTCCGGTGACCTGCCCGGTGGCCGGGTCGAGGCTGAGTCCTGGTGGCAGGCCAGTGGCCGAATACGCCAGCGTATCGCCGTCGACGTCGGTAAATGCGGTGGCGGCATCGAAAGTAACGCTGGTGCCGGCGGTGCTGTCGCGATCGGCGATCGGCGCTGCGCTCGGGCCGTCGTTGACGGCGGTGATGGTGAGCGACACGGCGGCGCTGCTGACAGCGCCGTCGGCGTCGGTGACGCGGTAAGTAAAGCTGTCGCTTCCGTTGTAGTTGGCGTCGGGGGTGTAGCTGAAGCTGCCGTCGGCGTTCAGCACGAGCACGCCGTGTTCTGGACCTTGCACGGGCACGGTGTCGACCGTCAGCGCATCGCCGTCAGGATCGCTGTCGTTGGCCAGCACGGTGCCATTGATGATGGCATCCTCGTTGCCTGCAGCGTTGTCGGCGGCGGCGTTGGGCGCAACGTTAGCGACTGTCAGCGTGAAAGCCTGGCTAGCCGAACCGCCGCGGCCATCGCTGGCGCTGACCGTGATGGTGTAGACGCCGCCGGGCGTGGCGCTGGAGGCGCTTGATGCAAGGGTCCCGGTGATGACGCCAGTCGCCGCATCGATGGCCAGGCCGGCCGGCAGGCCGTCGGCGCTGTAGAGCAGCGTGTCGCCATCTGCATCGCGGAACACGTCGGCGGTGGCGATTGATACCGATTGGGCATCGCTGGCCGTCTCGGTCGACAGCGTGCCGACAGTGGTGGGGCCATTGTTGGGCGCAGCTTCCACGGTCCAGGTAAACGTGGTGCTGGCATTGCCGCCGTTGCCGTCAGCGGCACTGAGCGTCACGCTGTAATTGCCCGGGGTGGTCGGTGTTCCGGTGACCTGTCCGGTGGCCGGGTCGAGGCTGAGGCCTGGTGGCAGGCCGGTGGAGGAATAGCTCAGTGTATCGCCATCGACGTCGGCAAAGGCAGCTGCGGCATCGAAAGTGACGCTGGTGCCAGCGGTGCTGTCGCGATCGGCGATCGCTGCTGCGCTCGGCGCGTCGTTGACCGCAGTGATGGTGAGCGAAACGGTCGCGCTGCTGACGGCGCCGTCGGCGTCGGTGACGCGGTAAGTAAAGCTGTCGCTGCCGTTGTAGTTAGCGTCGGGTGTATAGCTGAAGCTGCCATCCGTGTTCAGCACGAGCACGCCGTGTTCTGGACCTTGCAGTGGCACGGTGTCGACCGTCAGGGCATCGCCGTCAGAGTCGCTGTCGTTGGCCAGCACGGTGCCGGAGATAACGCCATCCTCGCTGCCTGCAGCGTTGTCGGCGGCGCTGATTGGCGCCACGTTCGTCACCGTCAGAGTGAAAGCCTGGCTAGCCGAACCGCCCCGGCCATCGCTGGCACTGACCGTGATGGTGTAGACGCCGCCGGGCGTGGCGCTGGAGGCGCTCGATCCGAGCGTGCCGGTGATGACGCCGGTCGCCGCATCGATGGCCAGGCCGGCCGGCAGGCCGTCGGCGCTGTAGAGCAGCGTGTCGCCATCTGCATCGCGGAACACGTCGGCGGTAGCGATTGATACCGATTGGGCATCGTTGGCCGTCTCGGTCGACAGCGTGCCGACAGTGGTGGGGCCGTTGTTGGGCGCCGCTTCCACGGTCCAGGTAAACGTGGTGCTGGCATTGCCGCCGTTGCCGTCAGCGGCACTGAGCGTCACGCTGTAATTGCCTGGGGTGGTCGGTGTTCCGGTGACCTGTCCAGTAACGGCGTCCAGGCTAAGGCCTGGTGGCAGGCCGGTGGAGGAATAGCTCAGTGTATCGCCATCGACGTCGGCGAAGGCAGCTGCGGCATCGAAAGTAACGATGGTGCCGGCGGTGCTGTCGCGATCGGCGATCGGTGCTGCGCTCGGCGCGTCGTTGACCGCAGTGATGGTGAGCGACACGGTGGCACTGCTGACAGCGCCATCGGCGTCGGTGACGCGGTAAGTAAAACTGTCGCTGCCGTTGTAGTTAGCGTCGGGTGTATAGCTGAAGCTGCCATCCGTGTTCAGTACGAGTACGCCGTGCTCCGGGCCCTGTACGGGAATGGTGTCGACCGTCAGGGCATCGCCGTCAGGGTCGCTGTCGTTGGCCAGCACGGTGCCGGAGATAACGCCATCCTCGCTGCCTGCAGCGTTGTCGGCGGCGCTGATTGGCGCCACGTTCGTCACCGTCAAAGTGAAAGCCTGGCTGGCCGAACCGCCGCGGCCGTCGCTGGCGCTGACCGTGATGGTGTAGACGCCGCCAGGCGTGGCGCTGGAGGCGCTTGAGGCGAGGGTCCCGGTGATGACGCCGGTCGCCGCATCGATGGCCAGGCCGGCCGGCAGGCCGTCGGCGCTGTAGAGCAGCGTGTCGCCATCTGCATCGAGGAACACGTCGGCGGTGGCGATTGATACCGATTGGGCATCGTTGGCCGTCTGGGTTGCCAGCGTGCCGACAGTAGTGGGACCGTTGTTGGGCGCCGCTTCTACGGTCCAGGTAAACGTGGTGCTGGCATTGCCGCCGTTGCCGTCAGCGGCGCTGAGCGTCACGCTGTAATTGCCTGGGGTGGTCGGTGTACCGGTGACCTGTCCAGTAACGGCGTCCAGGCTAAGGCCTGGTGGCAGGCCGGTGGAGGAATAGCTCAGTGTATCGCCGTCGATGTCGGCGAAGGCAGCTGCGGCATCGAAAGTAACGCTGGTGCCAGCGGTGCTGTCTCGATCGGCGATCGCTGCTGCACTCGGCGCGTCGTTGACGGCCGTGATGGTGAGCGACACGGTGGCGCTGCTGACAGCGCCACCGGCGTCGGTGACGCGGTAAGTAAAACTGTCGCTGCCGTTGTAGTTAGCGTCGGGTGTATAGCTGAAGCTGCCATCCGTGTTCAGTACGAGTACGCCGTGCTCCGGGCCCTGTACGGGCACGGTGTCCACCGTCAGTGCATCGCCGTCAGGGTCGCTGTCGTTGGCCAGCACGGTGCCAGAGATAACGCCATCCTCGTTGCCTGCAGCGTTGTCGGCGGCGCTGATTGGCGCCACGTTCGTCACCGTCAGTGTGAAGGCCTGACTAGCCGAACCGCCTCGGCCGTCGCTGGCGCTGACCGTGATGGTGTAGACACCGCCAGGCGTGGCGCTGGAGGCGCTTGATGAGAGGGTCCCGGTGATGACACCGGTCGCCGCATCGATGGCCAAGCCGGCCGGCAGGCCGTCGGCGCTAAAGATCAATGTGTCGTTGTCCGCATCGCCGAACACGTCGGCGGTAGCGATTGATACCGATTGGGCATCGCTGGCCGTCTCGGTTGCCAGCGTGCCGATAGTGGTGGGGCCATTGTTGGGCGCAGCCTCCACGGTCCAGGTAAAGGTGGTGCTGGCATTGCCGCCGTTGCCGTCAGCGGCGCTGAGCGTCACGCTGTAATTGCCTGGGGTGGTCGGTGTACCGGTGACCTGTCCAGTAACGGCGTCCAGGCTAAGGCCTGGTGGCAGGCCAGTAGAGGAGTAAGCGAGCGTATCGCCGTCGATGTCGGCGAAGGCAGCTGCGGCATCGAAAGTGACAGTGGCGCCGGCGGTGCTGTCGCGATCGGCGATCGGTGCTGCGCTCGGCGCGTCGTTGACGGCCGTGATGGTGAGCGACACGGTGGCGCTGCTGACGGCACCGTCGGCGTCGGTGACGCGGTAAGTAAAACTGTCGCTGCCGTTGTAGTTAGCGTCGGGTGTATAGCTGAAGCTGCCATCCGTGTTCAGTACGAGTACGCCGTGCTCCGGGCCCTGTACGGGAATGGTGTCGACCGTCAGCGCATCGCCGTCAGGGTCGCTGTCGTTGGCCAGCACGGTGCCATTGATGATGGCATCCTCGTTGCCTGCAGCGTTGTCGGCGGCGGCGTTGGGCGCAACGTTAGCGACTGTCAGCATGAAAGCCTGGCTAGCCGACCCGCCTCGGCCATCGCTGGCGCTGACCGTGATGGTGTAGACGCCGCCGGGCGTGGCGCTGGAGGCGCTTGATGCGAGGGTCCCGGTGATGACGCCGGTCGCGGCATCGATGGCCAGGCCGGCCGGCAGGCCGTCGGCGCTGTAGAGCAGCGTGTCGCCATCTGCATCGCCGAACACGTCGGCGGTAGCGATCGATACCGATTGGGCATCGTTGGCCGTCTCGGTCGACAGCGTGCCGACAGTGGTGGGGCCATTGTTGGGCGCAGCCTCTACGGTCCAGGTGAAAGTGGTAGTGGCATTGCCGCCGTTGCCGTCAGCGGCACTCAGCGTCACGCTGTAATTGCCTGGGGTGGTCGGTGTACCTGTGACCTGACCAGTAACGGCGTCCAGGCTAAGGCCTGGTGGCAGGCCAGTAGAGGAGTAAGCGAGCGTATCGCCGTCGATGTCGGCGAAGGCAGCTGCGGCATCGAAAGTAACGCTGGTGCCAGCGGTGCTGTCGCGATCGGCGATCGGTGCTGCGCTCGGCGCATCGTTGACCGCAGTGATGGTGAGCGACACGGTGGCGCTGCTGACGGCGCCGTCGGCGTCGGTGACGCGGTAAGTAAAGCTGTCGCTGCCGTTGTAGTTGGCGTTGGGTGTATAGCTGAAGCTGCCGTCGGCGTTCAGCACGAGCACGCCGTGTTCTGGACCTTGCACGGGCACGGTGTCCACCGTCAGCGCATCGCCGTCAGGATCGCTGTCGTTGGCCAGCACGGTACCATTGATGATGGCATCCTCGTTGCCTGCAGCGTTGTCGGCGGCGCTGATTGGCGCCACGTTCGTCACCGTCAGAGTGAAAGCCTGGCTAGCCGAGCCGCCTCGGCCATCGCTGGCGCTGACCGTGATGGTGTAGACGCCACCGGGTGTGGCGCTGGAGGCGCTTGATGCGAGGGTCCCGGTGATGACACCGGTCGCCGCATCGATGGCCAAGCCGGCCGGCAGGCCGTCGGCGCTGTAGAGCAGCGTGTCGCCATCTGCATCGAGGAACACGTCGGCGGTAGCGATCGATACCGATTGGGCATCGCTGGCCGTCTCGGTTGCCAGCGTGCCGACAGTGGTGGGACCATTGTTGGGCGCAGCCTCCACGGTCCAGATGAAGGTGGTGCTGGCATTGCCGCCGTTGCCGTCAGCGGCGCTGAGCGTCACGCTGTAATTTCCTGGGGTGGTCGGTGTTCCGGTGACCTGTCCGGTGGCCGGGTCGAGGCTGAGGCCTGGTGGCAGGCCGGTGGAGGAATAGCTCAGCGTATCGCCGTCGATGTCGGCGAAGGCAGCTGCGGCATCGAAAGTGACAGTGGCGCCGGCGGTGCTGTCGCGATCGGCGATCGCTGCTGCACTCGGCGCGTCGTTGACGGCCGTGATGGTGAGCGAAACGGTGGCGCTGCTAACGGCACCGTCGGCGTCGGTGACGCGGTAAGTAAAGCTGTCGCTGCCGTTGTAGTTGGCGTCGGGTGTATAGCTGAAGCTGCCATCCGTGTTCAGTACGAGTACGCCGTGCTCCGGGCCCTGTACGGGAATGGTGTCGACCGTCAGGGCATCGCCGTCAGGGTCGCTGTCGTTGGCCAGCACGGTGCCGGAGATAACGCCATCCTCGCTGCCTGCAGCGTTGTCGGCGGCGCTGATTGGCGCCACGTTCGTCACCGTCAGAGTGAAAGCCTGGCTAGCCGAACCGCCGCGGCCATCGCTGGCGCTGACCGTGATGGTGTAGACGCCACCGGGCGTGGCGCTGGAGGCGCTTGATGCGAGGGTCCCGGTGATGACGCCAGTCGCCGCATCGATGGCCAGGCCGGCCGGCAGGCCGTCGGCGCTGTAGAGTAGCGTGTCGCCATCTGCATCGAGGAACACGTCGGCGGTAGCGATTGATACCGATTGGGCATCGTTGGCCGTCTCGGTTGCCAGCGTGCCGACAGTGGTGGGGCCATTGTTGGGCGCCGCTTCCACGGTCCAGGTAAAGGTGGTGCTGGCATTGCCGCCGTTGCCGTCGGCGGCGCTGAGCGTCACGCTGTAATTTCCTGGGGTGGTCGGTGTTCCGGTGACCTGTCCAGTAACGGCGTCCAGGCTGAGGCCTGGTGGCAGGCCGGTGGAGGAATAGCTCAGTGTATCGCCATCGACGTCGGCGAAGGCAGCTGCGGCATCGAAAGTAACGCTGGTGCCAGCGGTGCTGTCGCGATCGGCGATCGCTGCTGCGCTCGGCGCGTCGTTGACCGCAGTGATTGTGAGCGAAACGGTGGCGCTGCTGACAGCGCCGTCGGCGTCGGTGACGCGGTAAGTAAAACTGTCGCTGCCGTTGTAGTTGGCGTCGGGTGTATAGCTGAAGCTGCCATCCGTGTTCAGTACGAGTACGCCGTGCTCCGGGCCCTGTACGGGAATGGTGTCGACCGTCAGCGCATCGCCGTCAGGGTCGCTGTCGTTGGCCAGCACGGTGCCATTGATGATGGCATCCTCGTTGCCTGCAGCGTTGTCGGCGGCGGCGTTGGGCGCAACGTTAGCGACTGTCAGCGTGAAAGCCTGGCTAGCCGAACCGCCGCGGCCATCGCTGGCGCTGACCGTGATGGTGTAGACGCCACCGGGCGTGGCGCTGGAGGCGCTTGATGCGAGGGTCCCGGTGATGACGCCAGTCGCCGCATCGATGGCCAGGCCGGCCGGCAGGCCGTCGGCGCTGTAGAGTAGCGTGTCGCCATCTGCATCGAGGAACACGTCGGCGGTAGCGATTGATACCGATTGGGCATCGTTGGCCGTCTCGGTTGCCAGCGTGCCGACAGTGGTGGGGCCATTGTTGGGCGCCGCTTCCACGGTCCAGGTAAAGGTGGTGCTGGCATTGCCGCCGTTGCCGTCGGCGGCGCTGAGCGTCACGCTGTAATTTCCTGGGGTGGTCGGTGTTCCGGTGACCTGTCCAGTAACGGCATCCAGGCTAAGGCCTGGTGGCAGGCCGGTGGAGGAATAGCTCAGTGTATCGCCATCGACGTCGGCGAAGGCAGCTGCGGCATCGAAAGTAACGATGGTGCGGGCGGTGCTGTCGCGATCGGCGATCGCTGCTGCACTCGGCGCGTCGTTGACGGCCGTGATGGTGAGCGACACGGTGGCGCTGCTGACGGCACCGTCGGCGTCGGTGACGCGGTAAGTAAAACTGTCGCTGCCGTTGTAGTTGGCGTCGGGTGTATAGCTGAAGCTGCCGTCGGCGTTCAGTACCAGCACGCCGTGTTCTGGACCTTGCAGTGGCACGGTGTCGACTGTCAGCGCATCGCCGTCAGGATCGCTGTCGTTGGCCAGCACGGTGCCATTGATGATGGCATCCTCATTGCCTGCAGCGTTGTCGGCGGCGGCGATGGGCGCGATGTTGGCAACTGTCAGCGTGAAAGCCTGGCTGGCCAGGCCGCCTCGGCCATCGCTGGCGCTGACCGTGATGGTGTAGACACCGCCGGGTGTGGCGCTGGAGGCGCTCGATCCGAGCGTGCCGGTGATGACGCCGGTAGCCGTATCGATGGCCAGGCCAGCTGGCAGGCCGATGGCACTGAAGACCAGGGTGTCGCCGTCTGGGTCGGCAAAGCTTGCAGAGAGGTCGAGCGCAATAACCGCTCCGTCGTCGCGCGCGATGTCCGCCAGCGACGTTCCCGTGGGGGCATGGTTCGGCGCTGCTTCGATGGTGATGGTTACAGTGGCGGTCTCGGTCGTACCGTTACTCGTGACCGTGTAGGTAAATGTGTCAGTGCCCGTAAATCCCGCGCTGGGTGTGTAGACCGCATTGCCCTGGCCATCGAGCGTGAGTGTTCCGTGGCCCGGCGTCTGGAAGGCGGTGACGGTGCGTCCCGCATGTTCGAAGCTGTCGTTGAGCAAAACATTGAAGCCGACCGGCTGGCCTTCGACTGCCACGACATGATCGTCGACGATGTCCGCCACTGCGGCGATCCCGATCGGGAGCGTGGCTGCCAGCCCCAGGGTCTGGCCCAGTTCCCCCAGCGAGACGGTCAGCGTCAGCGGGCCATTATAGTCAGCCCCGGGCAGCAACTGCAACTGCTCGAGCGCGGCCTGCAGATTGACGGCCGTGCCGGACATGCGGATGAGGCTATCGTCCACGCCGTCGCCCTGGCTGATGTTGACCCCGGCATGCTGTTCCAGTGTAAGTAGCCCGCCCGGCACTGACAGCTCGATTTCCAGCACCTGACCATCGACATCACCGATCTCGATACTCGTACCGAGCAGCGAGGCAAAGATCAGCGGCGTGTCTTCGGCAAAGACGGGAATCGTGGGCAAGCGCAGCGATGGCAGATCGGCGACTGCCGCCACGGTGACGGTGATGTTGCCGGTGGCGTTGGCCCCGTCGGCATCGCGCACGATGTAGGTGATGCTGTCGAGTCCGTTGTAATTGGCGTCCGGGGTATAGCTCAGTGCGCCGTCAGGCGCAATCGTGACGGTGCCGTGAAGCGCAGTGGCGGCGATGACGCGCAGGTCGTCGCCGTCGACATCGCTGGCGTTGAGCAGCGCTTCGATGCGCAGGTTGCTGTCTTCCTGGCCGACCGCCACGCCCGCGATGGCGATCGGTGCGGGATTGGCGACCGTGATGGAAAGAGTGGCAGTAGCGCTCAGGCCGCCATTGTCGGTGGCAGTCACTTCTACACTGTAGGGGCCGCCCTGCGATGCGTGGCCGTCAAGCCTGCCCGTGATCAAGCCGGTCACGGCATCGATCGACAACCCGGCTGGCAGCCCGGTAGCTGAAAAGCGCAGGGTGTCGCCGAGATCGGCGTCGATGAAACCGGCTGCCACCGACGCCGCCACGATGGCCTTGTCCTGGGTGCTGATGCCGCCCAGTGCCGCGGCCAGGGTAGGGGCCTGGTTCGTGCCGACTGTAACCGATACCGTCTCGGTCTCGGTCACGCCGCCTGCGCTGACGGTGACGATGAAGCTGTCGCTGCCGCGATAGCCCGCGTCCGGCGTATAGATCACCGATCCGCCTGGACCAGCGATGACGGTGCCGTGCGCGGCGGCGCCGACCGATGCGATCGTAGCGGCGCCCTCGAAGCCGTCGTTGGCCAGCGGGTAGAGCGTCACCGGCGTGAGTACCCCGGTGACGACGCTGTCGTCGACGGCGTCGGCCACCGCACCCAGGCTGATCGGGATGCTGGCGGAGCGGCTGGCCTGGCCATCGCCGGCGGCCAGGCTCAGGGTGGCGCTGCCGTTGTAGTCGGCATCGGGCGTGAAGCGCAGTCCCTCCAGCGCCCCGTTGATTGCCGTCGCCGTGCCGCTGAAGACCAGCGTGCTGTCGGTCGTACCGTCGCCGGTGGTGAACTGCAGGCCGGCGGTGGAGGCCAGCGTGACCGTGCCGTGCGTGACCGCGAGCGTGGCAGTGAGCGTGCCGCCGTCGGGGTCGGTCACCGTCAGCGCCGTGCCGTTGGCCGCCGAAAACAGCAGGGACTGGTCTTCCCCCGAACTGGCGGAGACCGGAACCGTTACTGTTGGCGGCGTGTTCGGCACCACGACGTTGATGGAGACTGTTGCCGTTTCCGTGGTGGTGCCGCTGGTGACCGTGTAGGTGAAGCTGTCGCTGCCGCTATACCCTGGCGCCGGCGTGTAGGTGACCACGTTTCCGGACAGCGTGACGCTGCCGTGCGCAGGCTGCGTCGTGCTCCCGACCGCAGCGCTGCTTCGCTCGAAATTGTCGTTGGCCATGACGTTGATCGCCACCGGCTGGTCGCGCAGCGTGCTGGCGCTGTCGGCGACGATGTCCGCGACCGGCGTGATGTTCAAACCGATGTTGATGGGCGCCGAGATGCTGAGGATGCCGAGCAGAGACTGCTTTACCGCCAGGCGCAGCGTATCGCTGCCGTTGTAGTCGGGGTCGCCGTTGTAGGTCAGGCTGGCCAGCACGCGGTTGATGGCGGTGACGCTGCCGGTCAGGGTGACGGCCGTATCCTGGTTGCCGTCGCCGCCCGTGATGGCAACGCCCGCGAGCGGCGTGAAGTTGAGCGATCCATGCGCGACCGACAGCTCGACGCTGGTGGACGTCGCCAGCATATTGGTCAGCGTGAGCTGCAGGAGTGAACTGCCCGTGAACGCCAGGGCGGAGTCTTCCGGTACCGCGAGTGGCGTGTTGAGGTTCAGGCCGACATTGACGGACAGCGTGTTCAAGAGCCCGACCCAGGCGCCGCCATTGAGTGTCGAGGTTTCAATGGCGCCGCTTTGCTTCTCGAGGATCCAGTCGCCACCGAGGGTCGCGGCACCGGTCGCATCATCCGAGGCTGCCAGATCGGCATCAAGCAGGAAAGCCAGTTTCTCCATGCCCGCGATGGCCACATTTGACGACGCGACCTCGCAGCCGTACAGCAGAATGTCGGCACCAGCGGCCAGGTGTGTGCCCAGCATCGCCAGCGCGGCAGCGTGGTCGTCGCCTGCGGTTGCCAGATCGAGCCGGGTGCTGCCGAGCATGATGGCGCCCTGTTCGCCGTGGGTCATCAGGTGAATGGCCCGCACGTCATGCTGGCCGGCCAGCGCCTCGTTGACCTGGGCCAGGCCATCGCGCGCAGGATCGAGGAGCACCACTGTCGCGTCGGCCGGTACCTGGGCGAGCAGGTCAGACAAGCCAGGCAGGCTTCCATCAATAAATACCCATGCCGTTTGCCCCGGCGCAGCGGGTGCGCTCGGGGAGGTCCCGGACTGGGGCTCCATTACCGGGTCAACGTGCGGTTCAGGTTGCGACGACGCATCCTGTTGAGCGTCAACGTGCGCCATATTCGCCTGCTCCGTCACCATGCCGACGGCATCCACGACCATGGCGCCGTCCAGCATCATGCGGGGCTCAAGGGCAATGCGCTGTTTTTTCGCTTTGGCGCCTGCTCGCATAATTTCTCCTGGGAAACGATAGCGTCGTATCGCTTGCAAAAAATGTCCGTAGGGAAATCCTAGCATTCGGCAAAAACGCTAGCAATTAAAAAATATTTCCTGAAAGTTGGATTTGAGCCACAAAAAATGAAACCAAATGCCGATATTGTTTTCTTGTAAACACATGCGCTGATGCACGCGCATGGTCTTCGCGATCAGGATTGATCGTGGGGGTAGTTGGTCGGGAAGGCGTAGAAATGCCAGGGAAGGAACGGCGCTTCGGGATGGCCTGTTCAGCGTATTTGCAGAACGTTCAAGGGGGAAGTGACGGGACTCGCAGGCGTCAGTCTGGATCCAGATTGTCGGATCGATGCACGTTCTTGCCTCCGGAACGCACCGCGCCGACCCTCTCGCGCTCCATGTGCGTTGGCACAGGCGATGTTGACGTTATTGCCTCAGCGCGGCGCTTCAGTTGCAGGGCGATGGTTGGTATTGGCGCAGATGCGCTGCGGCCAGTGGCCGGATCCTGAGGCCGCACCGGTGCGACGAGAGGATGGCCGCCAGTGCCGACAAGACCTCGCGCCCGATGTCGTGGTCGCCGTCATCGACGCGCGGCGACACATGATGCAGCGCGCTGAGAATGCAGGCATTTTCGGCCCGGTGGTCCGCCAGGCCGGTATACCGGACCTGCTCCATCACGCGCTCTTCTTCCCTGAATGCCGTCTCGGTCCCTGCCACCAGATCCGTCCAGCCGGCGGCGAAGGACGCTTCCGGCTGCGTCGCCAGCGCATCGATCTGGCGGCACAATTGCGTGTGCGTGTGCCGCAGGGCAGTACCGAGGGCGTGCGCCGCCTCGTCGGCAGTGTGGCTATACATGATGGCTCCTTGGCCGGGTTGGAACACCAAGAATTTCTGTAGACATGAACATCAGCCCGTGCGCCTAATGGCTCGTCAGCACCGGCACGACCGTACCGGCCAGCACGGTTTCGGTCACCCCTCCCAGCACCAGTTCGCGAAAGCGCGAATGGCCGAAGTTGCCCATGACGATCAGGTCGTGGCCCCCCGTGGCGGCCAGCCCGAGCAGCGCATCGCCGATGCTGCTGGCCGGCGCCGGCGCCGGCGCTGGCGTCAGTATGTCGACGTCGATGCCGTGACTGGCCAGGTAGGTGGCAAGCTGGGCGCCCGCCGGGCCTTGAGCGCCACTGTATTTCTGCGGATGGAAGCACACCGCCGTCACGCCGGTCGCGCGGCGCAGCAGGGGCAGGGCGGCGCGCACGGCCCGGCTCGCTTCCATGCTGCCGTCCCACGCGATCAGGGGCCGGCCGGGCACGCTGGTGACAGTGGTCGTGGATGGCACGACCATCACGGGGCAGGGCGCATGGATGAGGATATTGCGCGCCAGCGAGTAATCGTCGGCCAGGATCGCATCGGGGTGGGTGACCTGGCCGATCAGCAGCAGATCGCAATAGCGCGCCTCCAGCGGCAAGGCGCGGATGGCTGATTCATCGCTGAGCTTGCTTTCCAGCGG
>Ga0308158_10001914_pt1 | contig 20664 bp, 17 predicted proteins | sample PhyBR2_FD_201038 | JGI IMG/M metagenome (GOLD analysis project Ga0308158, IMG submission 201038) | Phyllosphere microbial communities from UC Gill Tract Community Farm, Albany, California, United States - DLSLB.R2 | ecosystem: Host-associated > Plants > Phyllosphere > Unclassified | place: USA...
TCTGGGTCTCGCCGCGCTGGAAGATCGCGGAGCCGTGCACGCGCGGGATGACCTGCACCTCGGCGTCGAGCGGACGGATGTCCGCCAGACCACGACCGTCGATGCGGGAGCCCTCGGTGAGGATGCGTCCGCGGACGATGCGCTTCGTGACCGACTTGTAGGCGGCAGAGAACTCCGCGAGAGCCGACTCGGGCAGCGTGCCCGCCTCGACGGCCGCAGCCAGCTCGCCCTTGACGCGGTCCTTGATCGCGTCGTCGGCGTTCTGACGCTCTGCCTTGTCGGCGATCTGGTACACGTCGGTGAGCTCGGCGAACGCGCGCTCCGAGACGAAGTCGAGCACCTCGGCGGCGTACGGCGGGAAGACCGGGTAGACGCCTGGCTCCTTCGACGCGGTGGCGGCGAGCTCGGCCTGAGCCTTGACGAGCTGAGCGATGAAGGGCTTCGATGCCTCGAGTCCCTGAGCGACGATCTCCTCATTCGGCTTGGTGGCGCCGGCCTTGATGAGGTTCCAGCTGCCCTCGGTCGCCTCGGCCTCGACCATCATGATCGCGACATCCTCGGAGCCGTCGGCCTTCGTGACGACACGACCGGCGACGATCAGGTCGAACACCGCCTCCGAGACCTGCTCGGCGGTCGGGAACGCGACCCACTGGTCGGCGTGCTCGCCCTGACCGGGGATGAATGCCAGGCGCACACCGGCGACGGGGCCGGAGAACGGAAGACCCGAGATCTGGGTAGACGCGGACGCGGCGTTGATGGCCAGCGCGTCGTAGAACTCGCCCGGTGCGATCGAGAGCACCGTGATGACGATCTGGACCTCGTTGCGCAGGCCGTCGACGAAGGACGGACGCAGCGGACGGTCGATCAGACGGCAGACCAGGATGGCCTCGGTCGACGGGCGTCCCTCACGACGGAAGAACGAGCCGGGGATCTTGCCGGCGGCGTAGGAGCGCTCCTCGACGTCGACCGTCAGCGGGAAGAAGTCGAAGCCCTCGCGCGGGTGCTTGCCTGCGCTGGTGGCCGAGAGGAGCATGGTCTCGCCGTCGAGGTACGCGGCGACTGCGCCCTGAGCCTGCTGCGCGAGGCGGCCGGTCTCGAAGCGGATGGTGCGGGTGCCGAAGCGGCCGTTGTCGAGAACGGCCTCGGTGGCGGTGATTTCAGGACCTTCCAAGAGGTCTCTCCTTCTTTGTTTAGACTCGCGAATCCGTATGACGCGCGAGCGTGTTCATGAAGGAGCGGAACAGCGAGGTTCGGGCGCGCGGGCAATCCCGCGAATGTCACCTGCGCTGGCCACCAGTAGAAAGCCACCCGACGATCGCCGAGGAACCCACCACAGGGGACCAGCTTCTCCGCCGATCGCTCCATGAATCGATATGAAGTTGTAGGCCGACACAGATCGACCTCATCCAGCGTATCAGCGACACCGTGGAAAGCCCCCGTGCGCGCCCACATCGCGAATCGGTCACGCCCCGGCCACGCACCGTTCACACCGCGGACGCCTCGGCGTGCGCGGCATCCGCTCTCCTGGTCGCATGCGCTTGTCAGTGATCGGCTGCGGCTACCTCGGTGCCGTGCACGCCGCTGCGATGGCCTCGATCGGGCACGACGTCGTCGGCATCGACGTGGACGAGCGGAAGGTGGCGGCGCTATCGGCCGGGACCGCGCCGTTCTTCGAACCGCAGCTGGCCGAGCTCCTCCAGGACGGCCTGTCCTCGGGGCGGCTCCGCTTCAGCACGCGGATGGCGGATGCCGCGGGAGCGCAGGTGCACTTCCTCGCCGTCGGCACGCCGCAGGTGCCCGGCGGCCACGCCGCCGACCTGCGATTCGTCGACGCTGCGGTCGATGACCTGATGCCCCATCTGCGCCCCGGCGACGTGCTGGCGGGCAAGTCGACCGTGCCGGTGGGCACGGCGTCGGGCATCTCCGCCCGCATCGCCTCGACCGGTGCCGTCCTCGCGTGGAACCCGGAGTTCCTGCGCGAAGGATGGGCGGTGCACGACACCCTCGCACCCGACCGCATCGTGGTCGGCGTCGCTGCGGACGAATCCGGCGAGCGCGCGACCGAGATCCTGCGCGAGGTCTATCGATCGGCCGTCGAGGCCGGCGCCCCGTTCCTCGTGACGGATCCGGCGACCGCGGAGCTGGTCAAGGGGGCCGCCAACGCCTTCCTCGCGACGAAGATCTCGTTCATCAACGCGATGGCCGAGATCGCCGAGGCGGCCGGTGCGGACGTCACTCTCCTCGCGGACGCCATCGGCCACGACACCCGGATCGGGCGCCGCTACCTCGGTTCCGGGATCGGCTTCGGCGGTGGCTGCCTGCCGAAGGACATCAGGGCCTTCGCCGCACGAGCCGAGGAACTCGGACGCGGCGAGTCGGTCGGCTTCCTCCACGAAGTGGATGCCATCAACCTCCGCCGGCGGGATCGCGCAGTGCAGATCGTCGTCGACGCACTCGGCGGCCTCGTGTTCGGCAGACGTGTCGCGGTGCTCGGGGCGGCGTTCAAGCCGTTCAGCGACGACATCCGGGATTCTCCCGCGCTCGACGTGGCCGTGCGTCTGCGCGGCCTCGGAGCCGACGTCGTCGTCACCGACCCGGCGGCGGTGGACAACGCCCGCACCATGCATCCGCAACTCGACTACGAACGCGATCTCGACCAGGCGCTGCGGGGAGCGCACGCCGTGGTCGTCGTCACCGAGTGGGACGAGTACCGCCGTCAGCTGTCTCCCGAACATGCGGGCGCTCTGGTCTCCGGACGCGTGATCGTCGACGGCCGCAACTGCCTCGACTCCGCCGCCTGGCGTGCGGCGGGCTGGGCGTACCACGGCATGGGCAGGCGCTGAGGCATCGCTCGAGCGCCTCCTGCGGCGAGCGCTACACCTCCACGTCGCTTCTGACGTTCGAGCGGCCGAGATAGACGTAGTCGTCGTGCTTGGCGACGCGACCGTCGCCGGCGGCACGGCCGTGCAGGCGCCGCCACACCCACGGCAGCGCGTGCCGGCGCCACCACAGTCCGGCCCCGATCTGCTCGTGCTCGTGCAGAGCCGCGTCGAGAGCCCCGAGGGCGTCGGCGTGCGGCACGGCGAGGATCTCGCCCGCGCGGTAGGCGAGGAAGCGGTGCCCTCTGCTGCTCAGATGCACGAGGTCCTCCCCCCAGTTCGGCCGATCGCGCAGACTCGGGTGCAGGTCGGTGTCGATCAGGATGGCTCCCGTGCGTGCGGCGACGCCGGCGAGGGCCGTCGCGAAGGCGGAGAAGCGCCGGGTGTAGATCGTGGCCGCGCGCCTGCCGGGCAGGAACGGCGTGACCAGCAGCACGTCCGCACCACCTGCGCGGAGCCGCACGACGGCCTCCTCCACCCGACGGGCGAGCGCGGGGATGTCGGCACGGTGCTTCACCAGATCGTTCGCGCCGACGAGGATCGAGACGAGGTCGGGCTGCAGCTGCAGGGCGCGCTCGAGTTGAGGGCCGCACACGTCGGCCACGCGCTTGGATCTGATGGCGAGGTTCGCGTAGTGCAGTCCTCCGCGCGCGGCCAGGAGCAGGGCGAGACGGTCGGCCCACCCGCGAAGGGCGCCGTCGGGCGCCGGATCGCACAGGCCTTCGGTGAGCGAATCGCCAAGTGCGACGTAGCGCCGCCAGCCCGCCTCGGGCACGGGCACCGAGGGCTCCGGACGGACGACGCGGCGAGCGCGCAGGCTGCGGTCCACCGTGGTCAGCGCCCTCGCGTCCTCGAAATGCTCGAGCAGTTGTTCGCAGACCTTCGCCCAGCTGCGCCCCTGCACCGCCTCCCTGCCCGCTTCGCCGAACGCGCGGCGCTTGCGGGCATCCCCCGCGAGATCGTGCACCCGCATCCGGAGGTCGTCCAGATCCCCCGGCCGGTACAGCCAGCCGTCGATGCCCATTCGCACGAGGTCGAGAGGACCGCCGCGCCCGGTGGCGATGACGGGGACCCCGCTGGCGTGCGCCTCCTGCAGGGTCTGTCCGAAGGTCTCGCTCTCCCCCGGGTGCACGAACAGATCGAACGATGCCATCGCTGCGGCGAGCGCCTCGCCGTCGAGGTGGCCGAGGAACAAGGCATCGGGCAGCAGGCTTTCGAGACGCTGCCGGCTCGGCCCGTCGCCGACGATCACCACACGGGTGCCGGGGATGCCGTGCAGGGCCGCGAGATCTTCCACCTGCTTTTCGGGTGCGAGTCGACCGACGTAGCCGATCACCACGTCGGCGCCCCATGCCGCACGCAGGTCGTCGTCGCGTCGCAGCGGCTGGAAGCGCTCGGCATCCACTCCTCTGCCCCAGCGTCGCACGCGATCCACTCCGAGAGATGCGAGCTGCTGGGCTGATTCGGTCGATGGGGCGAGCGTGAGGGTGGCACGGCGGTGCAGACGCGCGATGTGGGTCTGGGCGATGCCCGTGGTGGCGGCGATCCGGTACCGCTCAGTGTAGGCGGCGACGTCGGTCTGGTACGCCGCCACGGATGCGACGCCCAGGCGATCCGCGGCGAGCACGCCTCGCCAGCCCAGCGCGAACGGAGAAGCGAGATGCACGACGTCGGGCCGGAATCGGCGCAGGGATGCGGCCACGCGGTGCGCGGGCGAGGTGCCGACCCGCACGTTCCGGTATCCGGGAAGCGCGAGACTCGGGATCGCCTCGACTGCCGCCCCGTGCATCGATGTCGGGATGCCCGCGTCGTCCGGCGCGATGACATGCGCCTCATGACCGGTGCGTTCGAGATGCCTCAGGATCTGGAGCACCGATCCGGTGACACCGTTCATGTGCGGAAGGAAGGACTCTGTCACGATCGCGACTCTCACACGATCAGGATGCCGTCGCGCCGGGCGCCGTTCCCGCGGAAACGGCTCGGTGCACCAGATGTTCACCGGATGCTGGAACGCCGGTCACCGGCTATCCGGCCGTTGGTTGCCGTTCACCTCGAACGCGCACTCTGGAGGCATGCCGATCGACCTGCTGAGCACGCCCTGGGCCCTCGTCGTGATGAGCGTCCTCGTGCTGGGGGACGCTTTCCTCGTGGTGATCCCCGGGGAGATCGCGGTGACCGCTCTGGGGGCGATTTCGGCCAGCGGCGGCGCGCCGCCGCTGTGGGCGGTGATCGTCTGCGCCGGACTCGCGGCCGCGGCGGGCGACATCGCGTGCTACCTGATCGGCCGGGCCGTCGGCGTCGAACGCTGGGGATGGATGCGCACGGATCGCGTGCGGCGGGCCATGCGCTGGGCCCGGCTTCGGTTGGACGCCGGTACGGCGACGGTGCTGTTCACCGCGCGCTTCGTGCCGTTCGCCCGGCTGGCGATCAACCTGGTCGCCGGAGCGTCCCGCATCCACCCTCCCCGCTACTTCGCGCTCGTCGCCCTGGCGGCGGCAGGATGGGCGGCCTACCAGGCCTCGGTGGGCGCCGTGGTGGCGACGATTCTGCCCGGTGGCCCGGTGGTCGCCGTTCTCGTCTCGATCGCGGTGGCGATCGGGCTGGGCGCGCTGATCGATGTGCTGACGCGCAGACTGCGGCGGTGAGCCTGCCGTCCACGGGGCGCCGTGCCCTAGGCTGGCGGACATGAGCACCGAAGAAGGCGCGTCCTCGCCTGAGGACATGAAGCGCAAGTTCAAGGAAGCGCTCGAGAAGAAGAACGCGCACCATCGGCAGGGCGAAGCCCACCTCGACGGCGATTCCGCCGTCCACGGCGCGCACGCCCCGCAGACGCGGCGCGAGTTCCGACGCAAGAGCGGTTGACCGCGCGGATGCGGGAACCGGCGTCGTCGGTTCCCGCATCCCTCACCTCCTGCTCAGCCCTGCGCCGCGCGCTCGCGCGCCCTCTGCTCCTTCGCCGCCATCTCGGCGACCGCGGCCTCGTTCAGCTCGTGCAGGTCTGCGGCCTGCGATGCCACGGCCGGCTCGTGCCCGTCGACGCCGTCGAGGACCGACTCGTCGAACGGCCGCTCGCCGCTCAGCACCTGACGCACCCTGTCTCGATCGATCTGCCGGGTCCACGTGCCGATCAGCAGCGTGGCGACGGCGTTGCCGGTGAAGTTGGTCAGGGCACGCCCCTCCGACATGAACCGGTCGATGCCGACGATCACTCCGACGCCGTCCACGAGATCCGGGCGGTACGCCTGCAGACCGCCTGCGAGAGTCGCGAGTCCCGCGCCGGTGACGCCCGCGGCGCCCTTGCTGGCGATGATCATGAACACGAGCAGTCCGATCTGCTCGCCGATCGTCATCGGCTGCCCCAGTCCCGTGGCGATGAACAGCGACGCCATGGTCAGGTAGATCGCGGTGCCGTCGAGGTTGAAGGAGTACCCGGTCGGCACCGTGATGCCGACCACGGGCTTCGAGACGCCGACATGCTCCATCTTGGCGATCAGGCGGGGAAGAGCCGACTCCGACGACGAGGTGCCCACGATCAGCAGGTACTCGCGGCCGAGGTACTTCATCAGGCTGAAGATGCTCACCCTGGTCACGACCCACAGCAGGGTCCCCAGGACCGCGACGATGAACAGGATGCAGGTGATGTAGAACGCGACCATCAGGATGCCGAGGCTCCAGATCGCCGCGACGCCCGTCTTCCCGACGACCGCTGCGATCGCGCCGAACGCTCCGAGGGGAGCGAGCCACAGGATCATGCCCAGGATGCGGAACACGAGCTTCTGCAGCTGCTTCACGGCGTCCATGATTCCGGCGCCTCGTTCGCCGAGGCCCTGCAGCGCGAAGCCGACCAGGAGCGCGATGAACAGGACCTGGAGCACGCTCTCGCCCGTGAACGCCCCGAAGAACGTCGGCGGGATGATGCCGAGGATGAACTCCTGCGTGGTCTTGGCCTCCGTGCCGGTCGCGTCGTACGAGGCACCGGCCATGTTGAGGCCCTCACCTGGGTGGATGATGTTGCCCACGACCAGGCCGATCGCGAGCGCGAAGGTCGACATGACCATGAAGTACAGCAGCGCGAGACCGCCGATCTTGCCGACGGTCGCCGCTTTGGCGATCGATCCGACGCCGATCACGATCGTGCAGAAGATGATGGGCGCGATCATCATCTTGATGAGCGACACGAAGCCCTTGCCCAGCGCCTCGAAGCTCTGCCCGACCTCCGGCCAGATGAGGCCGACGAGGGCGCCGAGCACGACCGCGAAAAGCACGGACACGTACAGCCAGGTGTGCCGATCCCAGGACTGCTTGCCGCGCCGCCAGTGGAATCCCGGCAACGTGAATCCGGTGGTGATGGCCATGTGATCCTCCTCGATCATGAACGTCGTCGTGTCATGTGCCGGCTGCGACGTCGCTTCCGGTGCACAACACGGTCGCCGACGTCGCGCGACCGCGCCATTTGTGGTCGTATTGGTCACTGACGACGTCGACGGCGAGCGGAGGAGCGAGATGGCACGTCCCCGCCGCGCCCGCAGCATCGCTTCGCGCGTGTTCCTGATGCTGCTGTCCGCCGCCCTGGTGATCGGCGTGCTGGTCGCGGGCTTCCTCGTGATCGAGACGCAACGGGCCGTGCAGGCCGAGGCCGAGCGGGTCACCGCGGTCACGGCCGCCACCATCGCGTCCTCCCGTGACGTGGTCTCGGCCCTGGGCGGCGGCGAGAACGCCACCGCGGCGCTGGAACCGTACGCCCTGACAGTGATAGATGAGGCGGGCCTGGACTTCGTCACGATCATGACGACGGAGGGCGTCCGCATCACACACCCCGATCCCGGACAGATCGGCGGGCACTACCTCGGCACGATCCCGTCTTCGCCCGCGCCCCTCACCGAGACGTTCACCGGAACGCTGGGGCCGTCCGTGCGCACGATCGTCCCCGTGACGGCGTCAGACGGCGAGCTCGTGGGGTGGGTCTCCGCGGGCGTGACCACGGAATCCATCTCGGAGACCCTGTTGAGACGGCTGCCGCTGTCTCTCGCGATCACCGCCGTGCTCGTCGGAATCGGTGCTCTCGGCGCGTGGATCGCCCGCAGGGTCACCCGGCGCATCGCCGGCGACCTCCCGCCGGGAACGGTCCGAGATGCGGTGTCGTCGTACGAGTCGATCCGCACGCTGGGTGAGGCGCTGCGCGCGCAGACGCACGAGCACGGCAATCGGATGCACACGGCCGTGGCGCTTCTCGAGCTCGGGCGCACGCAGGAGGCGATCGACATCCTCACCGAGACGTCGCGCGAGAGCCAGTCCCTCGTCGATCAGGTGACGGCACGCCGACACGGCGACCCCACCGTCGGCGCTCTGCTCCTCGGCAAGGCGTCTCAGGCGAAGGAACGGGGCATCGACTGGCGGGTGCGCATCGATCCTGACACTCCGCGCTCGGTGCTCACCCCGGTCGACAGCGTGTCGGTGCTCGGGAACCTCATCGACAACGCGATGGATGCGGCCGCCAGTTCTCTGGACAGCTGGGTCGAGGTGGCGCTGAGCCCCTCCGGCAGCGGGTGCGTCGTGCTCGCGGTCGCCGACAGCGGTCCCGGCATCCCCGCGGAGCTGAGCGAGCGGATCTTCGAGCACGGCTTCTCCACGAAACCGACTGACGCGCAGGGTCGAGGTGTGGGGCTCGCCCTCGTGCGCTCCGTCGTCGAGGACGCCGGCGGGACGCTCGACGTCTGCGGCTCCCCCACGACGTTCCGCGTGACGCTCCCCTCGACGCGGAGGTCCCGATCGTGATCCGCACGCTGATCGTCGACGACGACGCCTTGACGGTGGAGCTGCATCGCACCTATCTCGAACGACTCGGCGGCTTCGTCGTCGGAGGCGAATGCAGCGGAGCCCGGGCGGCTGTCGCAGCCGTGCTCGATCCACCGGAGGGACGCGCCTTCGACCTCGTGCTCCTCGACATCACGATGCCGGACGGTACCGGCATCGATGTGCTGCGGACGTTGCGCGCCCGCGGCGCATCGGTGGACGTGATCGCCATCACCGGCGTGCGCGACGCCGATACCGTACGGCAGATGGCGGCGCTCGGCGTGCACCAGTACCTCGTCAAACCGTTCTCCTTCGCGACGTTCAGCGAACGCATGCTCGCATTCCGGGAACACCGGATGCAGGCGCGCTCCACCGACGGAGAGGCGACCCAGGCCGAGATCGACGCGCTGCTCGGCCGCACGCCAGGACGGATGCCGCTGCCCAAGGGCCTCTCAGCGGAGACTCTCGGCCGCGTGGCCTCCGTCGTGCGGGCGAGCGGCCCGCTGTCGGCCAGCGAGGCGGCCACTGCTCTCGGGATGTCACGCGTGGCCGTGCGACGCTACCTCGAGCACCTCGTCGCGGACGGCGTCATCGCGCGCTCAGCCCGCTACGGCGCTCCTGGGCGTCCCGAGACCGAGTACTCCTGGATCCGCGGCGCCACGGAGAGCGGCTGACTCAGCCCCGCGGCTGCGCCGCGAGCCAGTCCGCGAACGTCACGGTGCCGAGATCGGCGTCCGCTCCGGGGAGGATGCTGCCGTCGCGGATCGCTCGTCCGAAAGCGCCCGGCAGGGAGAACGCCGGCATCCAGCCCGCGCGTCCGGTGTGAGCGGCCCACGATCTCATCATGTCGACGAGCTGCTCCTCCTGCGGTCCGGCAAGGTCCCGCGCGTGCTCCGCCGGCCCCGCCTCAGCGTGATCGACGAGCCGGATGGCGACCTCGACCACCGAGACCGGCTGGGTGCGCATGCGCAGGGCGAGGTGCAGGGGACCGAAGGACGCGCCGCGGTAGGTCTGGGCCGCGAAGTCGTGGAATTGCGTCGCGCGCTGAATCGTCCACGGCACTCCGCCTGACAGCACGGTCTGCTCCTGCGCGAGCTTGCCCGCGTAGTAGCCGTACGGGGCGCGGTCGACGCCCACGATCGACAGGGCGATGTGGTGGCCGACGCCCGCTCGCCGACCCGACGCGAGAAGGTGTGACGACGTCTCCGTGAAGAAGTCGGCGGCCGCGCGAGCATTGCGGGTCGACGTGCTGAGGGCGTCGATCACGACGTCCGTCGCAGCCAGCGCTTCGTCGAGGCCCGCACCGGAACGGACGTCCACACCGTTGCCGCGCGTGAGGACGCGGACGCGATGACCGCGCTGCTGCGCGATCCGGACGACTTCGCTCCCGGCGGTGCCGGTTCCTCCCGCGACTGCGATCTCCATGCGACTCTCCTCCGAACGGTGTGCGCCACGACGACGCTACCGTGCGTCGGGCGCTCTCAGCGCGGCAGTCTGCCCTCGTGCAGGATGCTGTCGGGGTCGGCGACGTCGCGCAGAGCGCGTAGACGAGCGATGTCGGCCGTGGAGCCGCAGCGCTCGAGCGTCTGCCCGGGGGCGAGGAACGTGGTCACCGTGCGCGGCGCCTGAACCGGAGCGAGCAGGTCCCTGAAGCCTGCCAGGCTCGCCTCGCCGGGCGCTGCAGCTGCACCGGGGAACACCGGTGCAAGCGCGTGCAGAAGCCACTGCGCGCCCTGCAGCGATGCGAAGCCGGCGCGCCGCGGTTCGTCGAGAGCTCCCCCGAGCATTCGGATGTCGATGCCGACGATCGGCCATTGCTCGTCTCGCCGGCGGAACTCCGCGAGCCGCTCGATCGTGTCGTCGTCGAAGGTCGACAGCGCCACTGAGGCGCCTCGGCCCGGCGTCGGCTCGGTCGGTTCGTTCGAGGCGGCCGCGAGCGCGGCTGGTGAAGTCGGACCGGTGATCTCCCTCTGGACCGGCCCCGCGCGTCGCACACCGGCCAGCAGCTCGTCGGCCGCCCCGTCCGTCGAGAGCGCCTGCACCGTGAGGAAGCTGCGGCCGCGGATCTCTTCCGGAAGCTGCGGCGCATCGGGCATCCGCAGCGAGTTCACGAACACGTTGAGTCCAGGGGGCGCGACTGCGGCGAGATCCCGGACGGCGCGCATCACGGCTGCAGTGTCCGCCGCGTCGAAGGTGAACGCGCTCCCCCAGAGAGCCGGAGTCGGGACGAGATCGATCTCGAGGGCGGTGACGACGCCGACGATGCCACCGGCTCCTCGCAGCGCCCACATGAGCTCGGGATCACTCTCGTCGTCGACGCGCTCGTGCGTTCCGTCGGTGCGCAGCACCCAGGCGGCGCGGAGGTTGTCGGAACCCAGGCCCGCGGTGCGACTGAACCACGAGTGTCCTCCACCGAGCGTGTATCCGGCCACGCTGACCACGGGACTCGTGCCGGCGGGAGCCGCCCAGCCCGTCCCCTCGAGCGCGTCGACCACGGCGCCCCAGCGGACCCCGCTGCCGACGAGCACCCGCCCTGCCGCGACGTCCACGTCGAGAGTGTCGAAGGCGGCCATGCGGACGATGAGCGCATCGGCGAGGTCGCCGGAGGCTCCGTGACCGCTGGGCTGCACTGCGAGCGGAGTCCCGGCGTCGCGCGCCGCTCTCATGAGCGCACGGAGATCGTCGACGCCCGCCGGGGCGGCGACGCCTGCGGGGGTCTGCTCGACCGCGAGGTTCCAGGGGCGCCGCGCCCGGTCGAAGTCGTCGTCGGTGGGAAGAAGGAGCGAGCCGGTCAGCGTGCTGCGGACGGCCTCGAGCGCAGAGAGAAGGGGCATGACGCCACCGTACGATGCCCCACGGACATTGTCGACGGCGTCACGCCCCTGGTTCGCTCACTCTCCGGCGAGACCGCCCAGCATGTGCCCGAACGAGCGCCCTTCGCCGAGGTACGTGGCCGGGTCGTACGGGTCGGCGACGGCGACCGTCTCCCGCGCCGCGATGGCCGCCGCCAGCTCCTTGGCGCCCTTCTCCACGCGCTTGGCGAGCGGCGCGACGTCGTCGCCTGCCCCGCCCCAATCGCTGGATGCGGCGAACACCCCGGTCGACACGGCATCCGCGTGCAGATAGGCGAACAGCGGTCGGATCGCGTAGTCGATCGCGAGCGAATGCCTGGCGGTTCCCGCGTTGGCGCCGATCAGCACCGGCTTTCCGGTGAGGGCGTCGGGATCGAGCACGTCGATGAACGACTTGAACAGTCCCGAATAACTCGTCGAGAAGATCGGCGTGACCGCGATCAGAGCGTCAGCCGACACCACCGTGTTGATCGCGGTCTCCAGCGCTGGCGGCGCGAAGCCGGTGAGCATGTTGTTCGTGATGTCGTGCGCGTAGTCGCGCAGCTCGATCACGTCGATGCTCGCCTCGATGCCGTCCGCGGCGAGAACCTTGACGGTCTCGGCGGCCAGCCGATCGGCCAGCATCCGGGTGGAGGATGGGTTGGACAGACCTGCCGAGACGACGGCGATGCGACGAGTGGTCATCTCAGGCCTCCTTCCGGCCGAGCCCGAATGCGGCGCCGGCGGGCGCCGGTGTGTCCTGATAGGGCGAGTCGCCGGTGAGGTTGTCTCCGCGGTTCGCGCCGGGGCGAGCCTGCCGGGTCGGCCCGTCACCGTAGACGGCGGCGACGCGCGCGGCGTGGGTGGGAGCATCCGGAACCGTCGCGGGGCGATCCTTCGCGAGTTCCGCGCGCAGCACCGGCACGACGTCTGAGCCGAGGATGTCGAGCTGCTCGAGCACCGTCTTCAGCGGAAGACCGGCGTGATCGATCAGGAACAGCTGGCGCTGGTAGTCGCCGTAGTGCTCGCGCATGGCCGCGTAGCGGTCGATCACCTGCTGCGGCGAGCCGACGGTCAGCGGCGTCATCTCGCTGAAGTCCTCGAGGCTCGGACCGTGTCCGTAGACCGGCGCGTTGTCGAAGTAGGGACGGAACTGCGTCACGGCGTCCTGCGACTTCGCCGCCATGAACACCTGGCCGCCGAGTCCGACGATCGCCTGCTCGGCCGTGCCGTGCCCGTAGTGCGCGTAGCGCTGACGGTACAGCTCGATCAGCCGCTGGTAGTGCTCCTTCGGCCAGAAGATGTTGTTCGCGAAGAAGCCGTCACCGTAGTACGCGGCCTGTTCGGCGATCTCCGGCGTGCGGATCGAGCCGTGCCACACGAACGGCGAGATGCCGTCGAGCGGGCGCGGGGTCGATGTGAAGCCCTGCAGCGGAGTGCGGAACTTGCCCTCCCAGTCGACGACGTCCTCGTCCCAGAGCTTGCGCAGCAGGGCGTAGTTCTCGATCGCGAGCGGAAGCCCCTGACGGATGTCCTGACCGAACCACGGGTAGACCGGGCCGGTGTTGCCGCGGCCGAGCATGAGGTCCATGCGCCCATCGGACACGTGCTGCAGCATCGCGTACTCCTCGGCGATGCGCACGGGGTCGTTGGTCGTGATCAGCGTCGTCGACGTGGAGACGATCAGACGCTCGGTCTGAGCCGCGAGCGCGGCGAGGAAGGTGGTGGGGCTGGACGACCAGAACGGCGGGTTGTGATGCTCGCCGATCGCGAAGACGTCGAGACCGACCTCCTCCGCGTGCTTCGCGATGGTCAGGGTCGCCTTGATGCGCTCCTGCTCGCTGGGCGTGACGCCGGTGGTGGGGTCGCGGGTGATGTCGCTGACCGACATGATGCCGAACTGCATCGCCTGTGCGCCTGACTGCTCGCTCATGATTCTCCAAGCTCTCCGAATCGGATGACTCTGCATCCGTTTCTATTCATTTGAATGTATATGAGTCAACGCGACCGCACCAACTTTATTCCCGGGGGTAGCCTCGGAGGATGAACAGCGCCGGATCCGACACGACGACGCCCATCACGGGAGGATTCCAGCGGCCGAGGCGCCGGGTGCCGTTCTGGGACAACGCGCGCTACGTGTGCATCGTGCTCGTCGTGCTGGGCCACGCCATCCAGCGGCTCATCTACGACTCGGACATCGCGCTGGCCTTCTATCTGGCTCTCTACGCGTTCCACATGCCGGCCTTCGCGATCATCTCGGGCTATTTCTCGAAGTCGGGTTCACCGACGAGGGTGCAGATGGCACGGATCGTCACCGACATCCTCGTGCCCTACTTCATCTTCGAATTGGTCTGGACACTGACGAAGTGGCTGGTCGAGGGGCAGGCGAATCCGAACCTCACGAAGCCGTCGTGGACCCTGTGGTTCCTGCTCGCGCTCGGCATCTTCCGCCTGGTGCTCCCCTATCTCGCCCTGCTGCGCTGGCCGCTGCTGTGGACTGTCGTGATCTCGATCGGCGTCGGCTACCTCCCCAACATCGACAGCACGTTCTCGCTCTCCCGGACCCTCGGGCTGCTGCCGTTCTTCACGCTCGGCTGGTGGCTGCGCGAGCACGACATCGTGAACCGCTTCGGACTGCTCACTCGCCGGCCCTGGTGGAGCAGGGTGGCCGCCGCAGCCCTCCTCGTCGCCGCCGGCTTCGCCGCCTGGTTCTGGCTGGACCTGTGGCAGAAGATCGATCTGCGCCACTGGCTCTTCTACGAGGACGCCTACGCCGAGCTCGGCGGCGAGCAGTGGTGGGCGGGAGGAATCCGGATCGCTCTGATGGTCGTCGCCGTGGTGCTCAGCGCCGCCTTCTTCACGCTCATCCCTCGCGGGCAGTACTGGTGGACGGCGTTCGGGAAGTACACGATGTACGTGTTCCTGCTGCACTCCTTCGTCCTGTACCCCTTCCGCGAGACCGGCATCCTGCGCAACGCCGAGCCGACGTGGCTCTGGCTGCCGCTCGTGACGGTCTCCTCCGTGCTGATCGCCCTGCTGCTCGCGACCAAGCCCGTCCGCAGGCTGTTCCGTCCGCTCGTGGAGCCGCGCCCCACGTGGCTGTTCGCCGATCCGCAGCTCGCCTCCCGCGAGGGGCACCGCAGCGATCCGACCGGCTCCCGCAGGCCGCGATGACACACGCGCAGCTCCTTCTCGACTCGCTCGTCCGCGAGGCGGACGCCACCGGCTTCGGTGCGCACGGGATGCATGTGCTCGTGGGCGACGACGTCGCGGAGCACCGGTGGACGGACGACGTCCGCGAAGACATCCAGTCGGTCGCGAAGGGCATCTGCGTTCTCGCCGCGGGTATCGCCGCCGATGAGGGCCTGGTCTCATTCGACGTTCCGGTGGCCGAGTACCTGCCCGGCTTCGACATCGGCCCCGGCGTCGACCGAGTGACGCTGCGGCATCTGCTGAGCATGTCGAGCGGCATCGATCTGCCCTGGTCGGCGACGCTGATGACCGACTGGCCCGACCTCGCCCGCGAGTTCCTCGCCCGTCCGTCGCGAGGGCGTGCATTCCAGTACAGCAACGCGAGCACGTACACCGCGATGACGGCACTCGCTGCGCGCACCGGCGACGTGCTCGAGTATCTCCGGCCGCGGCTGTTCGAGCCTCTCGGCATTTACGACCTCGAGTGGCAGAGGTGCCCGAACGGGAGGATCGTCGCCGGCGGAGGCCTCGCGCTGCGCACCGAGGAGATGGCGCGGATCGGTCGCCTGATCCGGGACCGCGGCCTGTGGCAGGGGCGTCAGCTCGTCTCTACAGACTGGATCGATGCCATGTGCTCGGAGTGGGTGGACGCCGGCGGAAGCCCGGGGTACGACCGCTACGCCCTCGCCGGCTGGGCGGGACCGGGCGGCGCCTGGAGACTGCACGGCGCCGGCGGGCAGCTGCTCCTCTTCGCCGGCGGCGCCGTGATCACGATCACGGCGGACGACCACTTCGGCGCCGATGCGATGGCCGCTTTCGTCGTGCAGGCAGCCGTCGGCCGGCCCGATCGCGTCTAGGCGAAAAGCCCTGCGCCGACGTACGATCCACTCGCAGCCCCGGGCGGGACCGCCCAGACGCCGGAGCCGACGTGACGGATGTATTCGCTCATCAGGTCGGTCGACAGCCGCTTCTGCAGAGTGATGAACTGCTGCGGGTCCCGCTGATACGAGAGGAAGAAGAGCCCCGCGGCCAGTCGACCGAGTTCATTGTTGCCGTCGACGTAGTTGAAGCCCCGACGAAGGATGCGGATGCCGTCGTTCTGATCGGGGTGCGCGAGGCGCACGTGCGAGTTCGCGTCGATCGCGGTTCCGGAGAACTTCGGCTCGGTGAACTCGTCTCCCCCCGAGAGCGGGGCGCCGGTGCCCTTCTCGCGACCGATGATCGTGTCCTGCTCGCTCAGGCGGACACGATCCCAGGTCTCGATGAGCATCGCGATCTTGCGCGCCACGAGGTAGGAGCCGCCGGCCATCCATCCGGGCTCGTCGGATGCGGCGACCCATACGTTCTTCTCGAGCGCCTTCGTGTCGTCGGCGAGGATGTTCGCCGTTCCGTCCTTGAATCCGAACAGGTTGCGCGGGGTCGCCTGGGCGAACGTCGTGCGCGAGGTCTTGCCGAAGCCGAGCTGCGACCAGCGCAGGCGCGCGCGGCCGAAGGCGATGCGGCTGAGGTTGCGGATCGCGTGCACGGCGACCTGTGGGTCGTCGGCGCACGCCTGGATGCACAAGTCGCCCTGCGAGTGCGCAGGATCGAGATCGTCGCCGACGAACGCGGGCAGCCGCTCGAGTCCCGGCGGACGCCGATCGGCGATGCCGTAACGATCGCCGTCCTCGTTCTCGAACAGGCTCGGGCCGAAGCCGATCGTGATCGTGAGGCCGGCGGCAGGAAGCCCCTGCGCCTCACCGGTGTCATCCGGCGGCTCCTCGGCGTCGCCTCCCACCGCACCGGTGGCGCTGACCTCGAGGCCCTGAGTGATCCGTGAGGCCGCGTACGACCAGTCCTGCAGCAGCGAGATCAGGTCGTCACGATCCGTCCGCGGCATCATGTCGAAAGATGCGAAGTGCAGATGCTCCTGCACGGGCGTCGTGATGCCCGCCTGATGCGCGCCGAAGAACTCGTACCGGGCCTGCGCCTCTTCGGCTGCTCTGGCCCGTCCGACGGCGACGCCCCCGGCCACGCCTGCGCCGACGCCGACGGCGAGACCGGCGACGCCTCCGCCGAGTGCGAGGCCGAGGAGGCCGCGTCTACTGAGGCCGGGAGAAGAGGATGCCGCGGCCACCGCATCGTCATCCGATGCGGTGACCGCGGCATCCGTCGTGCTTTCGCTCACTTCGGGATCGTATCCGGTGCGGGCGTCAGTCGAGGACCGTGCCCGTGAGCTGCGACAGCGGCTCAGCCAGGGCGTTGATCAGATCGGTGAACTCGCGCTTGTCGTCTTCGGTGAGCTCCGAGTAGTTCACGAAGCCGTCGGCGAGCGAACCGTGCTCGGCGAGAGCCGACTCGAGAGCCGCATAGCCGTCCTCGATCTCGGACACGAGGGTCTTGCCCTCGTCGCCCTGGGACGCCGCGAAGTCCTGCACGAGGGAGAACGCCATCTTCGATCCCTCGACGTTGGCGGCGAAGTCGTAGAGATCCGTGCCGGACCACCAGTCCTCCTCGCCGGAGATCTTGCCGGTCGCGACCTCGTCGAGCAGCGCGATCGCGCCGTTGGAGATGCCGCCGATGCCCTGGTCGTCCAGGGCTGCGGTGAAGTCGTCGGAGTGCACGTAGTCGTACAGCTCCTGCACGTCGGCGATCAGCTGGTCGCCGAAGCCCGCGCGATCCTCAGGCGTCGACGGTGCCCAGTCCTGCCACGCGGGAGTCTCTCCATCGGCGTTGAGGGCGTCCTGCGCCGGGACCCAGAGATCCTTCTCGATGCGGTGGAATCCGGTCCAGTCGAGGCCGTCAGCGACCGCGTCGACCTCGCGGAAGTCGATACGGGGGTCGAGGTCGCCCAGCGCCTCGGCGACCGGCTCGATGCGCTCGTAGAATGCGCGGACCTGCGGGAACTGCGCCCGAGCGGCCTCGTCGTCGCCGGACTCGTACGCGGCGACGAACTCGTCGACCGCGGGCACGAGCTGTCCGACCTGGTCCTTCACGAACGCCGCATAGAGGTCGACCGCCTGCTGCTTCTGCTCGGCATCCTCTCCGGTCACGGTGACGCGGTCACCGGTGACCGTGAACTCGGACTTGCCCACGCCGTCGCCGACCATGCCGGGCTTGCACAGCGTGTAGTAGGTGCCCGGCTGAGCGACCACGGTCAGCGTGCGGGATGCCGAGGGAGCGATGTTCTCGACCTCGCCGACGATGCGCAGGCCGTCTTCGGCGAGCAGGTAGAACTCGCTGGTCTGGCTGCTGTCGTTCGTCACATCGAAGACCAGCGTGCCGCTCTTCGCCGTCGCTCCCGAGACGGCGCATGTGCTGTCGGTCGAGGAGACGTCGAAGGAGGCGCCGGCGGCGACATCGGCTTTGGCGACGCAGCCGCTCAGGACGAGTGCGGCTGCACCGGTGGCCGCCAGGGCACCGAGGATTCGGCGAGAGGTGGTCATGCTGCTCCTTGCTGTGTGAGAGAAGACGTCGCGGGACCGGTCGGCACGGCCGACGCGGGGCGCGCAGGCCGCGGAGAGCGGATGCCGCGGATGAAGAAGAACCCGACGATCACGATGTACAGGGTCCACGCCGCCACCTGGATCCAGGTCATCCGGGGCATGAATCCGATGGTCGCCTGAAGGATGGTCGCCCAGACGCTGTCGGGCGGGATCACGGCGGTGACGTCGAACGCCCAGCCGAAGGGGAAGGCGGACCAGCCGGTTGCGACGGCGCCTGACGTCGGGTCGATGGGTGCTGCCTCTGTGAAGGGGCCAGGCAGGGCGCCGGCCTCCTGCAGGTCCATCATGGCGTAGGCGAGCACGCCCGCCGCCACGATGACGAGGAACCCGCTGGTCCAGGCGAAGAATCGACGCAGGTCGAGCTTGACCGCGCCCCGGGCAAGCAGCCAGCCGATCACGACGGCGCCTGCGAGGCCGAGAAGCGCCCCGAGCAGCGCGGCCGGCGCATCGCCGAACGACTGCACCATCGACCACAGCAGCAGCGTGGTCTCGATGCCCTCCCTGGCCACCGAGACGAAGCCGATCGCGATGAGCGCCCAGAGCCCGCCGACGGTGAGAGCACGGTCCAGACCGCTCTCGAGCGTGGCCTTCATGGTGCGTCCGGCCTTCTGCATCCAGAAGATCATCCAGGTGACCATGGCGACCGCGAGCAGCGAGAGCAGGCCGCCGATGAGCTCCTGCGCCTCGAACGTCAGCGAGTACGCGCCGAAGGTGAGGATGGCGCCGATCCCCAGTGCGAGGGCGATGGCAAGGCCCACGCCAGCCCACATCCGGGGCAGCGCGTCCTGGCGGCCGAGACGACGGAGGTAGGCGACGAGGATGCCGACGACGAGCGCGGCTTCGAGGCCCTCGCGAAGGCCGATCAGAAAGGTGGCGAGCACGGGATGAACTTCTCCGGGTGAATGAGGTAAGGCATCCCTTACCGAGAAGACTCTAGCATCCGCTCCTGCGTCATCCGCACGCCGTGACCGCCGGTAATCCTCTGCAACACTCGCCTCCTGCCGGGAGAACCCGATCTACTCTCGGGTCATGGCTGAACTCTCGCTCCCGATCCTCGACCTCTCCCAGCTCGACGCCGGTCCCGAAGCCGCCGCGCGATTCCGCGAAGATCTGCGCGCGGCGACGCACGAAGTGGGGTTCTTCTACCTCACCGGCACCGGCGTCTCCCCCGAGCTGGAAACCCGCCTGCACCGCGCCGCGCTCGACTTCTTCGCCCTGCCCGAAGAGGAGAAGCTGGCGATCGAGAACGTCAACAGTCCGCACTTCCGCGGATACACGCGCATCGGCGGCGAACGCACACAGGGGAAGGTCGACTGGCGCGAGCAGATCGACATCGGCCCCGAGCGCGATGCCGTCGACGGCGGGCCCGCATACAACCGCCTGATCGGCCCGAACCTGTGGCCGGCGGCCCAGCCCGAGCTGAAGGACGTCGTCGAGGAGTGGCACTCGACGCTGGCTGAGGTGTCCCGGAAGCTGCTGCGTGCCTGGGCGGAGACCTTGGGAGCCGAGTCCGGCTACTTCGATGAGCATTTCGGCGAGCCGTCGACGCTGATCAAGATCGTCCGCTATCCCGGCACTCACGAGCCCGAGCCGCAGCAGGGCGTCGGAGCCCACAAGGACTCCGGAGTGCTCACCCTGCTCTGGGTCGAGCCGGGCAAGGGCGGCCTGCAGGTCGAACGCGACGGCGACTGGGTCGACGCTCCCCCGGTGCCGGGTGCATTCGTCGTCAACATCGGCGAGCTGCTCGAATACGCCACCGGCGGATACCTGAAGGCGACCAACCACCGCGTCGTGTCGCCGCAGGCTCCGAACGAGCGCATCTCGATCCCGTTCTTCTTCAACCCGGCACTCGACAAGCGACTGCCGCTCATCGATCTGCCTGAGGAGCTCGCGGCCGCGGCCACCGGCGTCACCGACGATCCGCGCAACCCGATCCACGCCCTGTACGGCGAGAACGCTCTGAAGTCCCGGCTGCGCGCCCACCCCGACGTCGCGGCGATCCACCACGCCGACCTGGTGGCGGCGAGCTGACCCCGGGTGACGCCTGACCGGACAACTGGGAAAACCAAGGCCATCTCCCGTGCGTGTGGCGTGTCGCGACACGCCACGCCCGGCCTGATCTGATGGCGCAACCCCACATACGACGAAGGCCGCCCCACACCGTGGGGCGGCCTTCCAAGAACGTTTTGCGCGATTGAACGCTGGTCGTTATGCCTTATCGACGCAGGCCGAGACGCTCGATGAGCGAACGGTAGCGGTTGATGTCGATGTCCTGCAGGTAACCGAGCAGGCGACGGCGCTGACCGACGAGCAGGAACAGGCCACGACGCGAGTGGTGGTCGTGCTTGTGCTCCTTCAGGTGCTCGGTGAGGTCCTTGATGCGCTGCGTCAGCATTGCGACCTGCACCTCGGGGGATCCGGTGTCACCGGGGTGCGTCGCGTACTCTTCGATGATCGCCTTCTTGACGTCTGCTTCCAGTGCCA
>Ga0308158_10001915_pt1 | contig 20645 bp, 17 predicted proteins | sample PhyBR2_FD_201038 | JGI IMG/M metagenome (GOLD analysis project Ga0308158, IMG submission 201038) | Phyllosphere microbial communities from UC Gill Tract Community Farm, Albany, California, United States - DLSLB.R2 | ecosystem: Host-associated > Plants > Phyllosphere > Unclassified | place: USA...
GAAAGGAGGCGCCGCCGTCGTGCCTTACGTCTTTGCTGTTGCTTCAGGCCGTAGTAAATAAGCTCGTTGGCGTAATGCCGTCCACGCCGAGGTAAGACGGTGAGCGATGTTTTATTGCCCAATAGGCAACACAGGTTTCGAAAGGCTTGGGCGTGACGCCCGCGACGGTGAAGGGTGGAAACGTCCCGCTTCCACCCGTGTGGCATGGGCGCGTCACAAAAGCGGCGCCCATTAGTATGGCTCCAGAGTGGAGCCGGATTGCCGGCCGTGAAAGGTTCGTAGATGAAGGCACTGCCAGTTGAGCCGAGCAATGTTCCCGTAGCCATTGGCTCCAGGATCCGGGCCGCCCGGCAGTCCCAGCGGCTCACCATCGAGCAGGTTGCCGAGGCCACCGGACTCACCAAGGGCTTCCTCAGCCGCGTGGAGCGGGACCTTACCTCTCCCTCCGTGGCTTCCCTGGTGACGCTTTGCCAGGTGCTGTCCATCTCCATCGGCGACCTCTTCGCGGCCCCGGAAACCCACCTGACAAAACGCAACGACGGCCCCCGCATTTCACTGGGCGGCCAGGGCATCGTGGAGCGGCTGCTGACCGCCCGGTCCGAACGCCGCGTCCAGATCATCCAGGCGGTCATCGAGCCGCATGGCCGCGGGGAGTCCGAACTGTATGCCGTGGACTGCGACGTGGATGTGCTGCACGTTATCAAAGGGTCCATCAAGCTGATCCTCACCAATGAGGAGTACGACCTCGATACGGGGGATACGGTGACCTTTCCGGGCCGTGAACCCCACACCTGGGTCAACATGACGGACAAGCCGGTCGAGGTGCTCTGGGTCCTGGTGCCCGCCGCCAGCCGGTAGCCCTCCGCCGCCCACCTTGTTTTGTGCCGGCCCGGTGTCACGCAGGGCGGCCTTTCGCCGGCTTTGCGCCCGCGCCCTCCTGCAGGCGCGGGCATTCTGCCGCTCCCCCTGCCCAAAGCGTGCTCTGCGTGACGCTGGCATGCCCATTGCAAAGGGTTGTGAGGTAAACACTTGATGCTCATGAGAAAACCACGGTGTATGATGGCAGTCACAGACGTCCCCTCAACTCCTCGAAGGAGAGGCCTCCAATGGAAGAGCTGCGCATTGAAGCCAACGGCAACCTTGGCCCCATCGATTCATCCCGGATTCCCCGCTACGCCGGAGCTGCCACCTATGCCCGCCTTCCGCGCCTGGACCAGGTGGACAAAGCCGACGTCACCGTAGTCGGTGTCCCGTTTGACTCGGGTGTTTCCTACCGGCCGGGTGCCCGCTTCGGCGCCAACCACGTCCGGGAGGCCAGCCGCCTTCTGCGTCCCTACAACCCCGCCTGGGACGTCAGCCCGTTCGAGAACATCCAGGTGGCCGACGCCGGGGACATGGCGGTCAACCCGTTCAACATCAACGAAGCCATCGAGACCATCCAGCAGAACGCCCTGGACCTCACGGCCGCCGGGAGCAAGCTGCTGACCCTGGGTGGGGACCACACCATCGCCCTGCCGCTGCTGCGCGCCGCCGCCGAGCGTGCCGGCGGACCCATCGCCATGCTCCACTTCGACGCCCACCTGGACACGTGGGATACCTATTTCGGCGCCGAATACACCCACGGCACGCCCTTCCGCCGGGCGGTGGAGGAGGGCATTCTGGACACCGAGGCCATCAGCCACATCGGAACCCGGGGCCCGCTCTACGGCAAGAAGGACCTCGACGACGACCACCGCTTTGGGTTCGGCATCGTCACCTCCGCAGACGTCTACTACCAAGGTGTCCTGGAGACCGTCGCCAAGGTCCGGGACCGGATCGGCAACCGCCCGCTGTACATCTCCGTGGACATCGATGTCCTGGACCCCGCCCACGCCCCCGGCACCGGCACCCCCGAAGCCGGCGGCATCACCAGCCGCGAACTCCTCGAAATCATCCGCGGGTTCCGCGGCATGAACCTCGTGGGCGCCGACGTCGTGGAGGTCTCACCTGCCTACGACCACGCTGAGATCACCGGCGTCGCCGCCAGCCACGTTGCCTACGAACTGGTGACCCTCATGGCCGACAACGCCGCGCCGGGTGACCGCTTCGGAGTCGACACCGGCTACCAGGCCCAAGCGTTGGGCCGGGAAGCCCGCCGCCCCGCCGGTTTCGCCGCAGCCGTCAAGGAGTAGCGCCGTGACGGAGTTGGGGGCACCCGTCCCGACGCAGGCGAGCGGTGTGCGGAACGGCGGCGACCTTGTCGTTGAGACCCTCGAGGCGCTAGGGGCGAAGACCGTCTTCGGCATCCCGGGGCAGCACGCCCTGGGACTCTTCGACGCTATGGGCCGGGGCAACCTGCAGTTTGTTTCCTCCCGGGTGGAGAACAACAGTGCGTTTGCCGCGGACGGGTACTCCCGTGCCACAGGAGAAGTGGGCGTGTTGTTCCTGTCCACCGGTCCTGGCGCCCTTACCTCCCTGGCCGGGCTGCAGGAGGCCTATGCCACGGGTGTGCCCATGGTGGTGGTGGCAAGCCAGATTCCGCTGGAAGGTCTGGGAGCCCGGCGCAAGGGCATGCTGCACCAGCTCGATGACCAGAAGGCCTCCGCCGCCAACGTCACCAAGAGCCAGCGGCTGATCCAGCATGCCTCGGGCATCCCCTCGGCCATCCAGGACGCCTGGACCGAGGCCATCTCATCCCCGCAGGGCCCCGTGTGGCTGGAGATCCCGCAAAACGTACTGCTCGACCCGATCATGGTTCCACCGGTCGAGGACGCCCTGGCCGAGGCAGCGGACAACCCCCCGCGCATCGAGCTGGTGCGCGAGGCCGTGAAGTGGCTGGAAGCGGCCAAACGCCCCGCCATCATCGCCGGTGGCGGTACCCGGCGCGGGAAGGCGGAGAAGTCGCTGCTCTCGATTGCCGAAAAACTGCGCACGCCCGTAATCTGCACCCCCGGCGGCAACGGCGCCTTCCCCTGGAACCACGGGCTGTCGCTGCAGTCCTGGATGGAGGACCGGTATATGACCGACGTTCTGGAGGACGCGGACGTCCTGGTGGTCATCGGCTCGTCCCTGGGTGAGGTCACCTCCAACTACTTCACCTTCGAGCCGCGCGGCCGGATCATCCAGATCGACGCCGAACCACGGGTATTGGAGTCCAACCGGCCGGGTCTGGGCATCCGGGCCGATGCGGGGCAGGCGCTGGCCGCCCTGGATGAGGCACTCGAGCAGGGCAGGACAGCGACGCCGGACTGGCACGGGAGCACCCCGGAAGACCTGGTTAGGGAGTCCCTTGCCAAGGTCCGGGCAAGGCTGGAATCGCAGGACCTGGCCAAGGAACTGAAGTTCATGGCGGACATCCGCGAGGCAGTGCCGGCGGACATGCAGACGTTCTGGGACATGACCATCGCAGCGTACTGGGGCTGGTCCTGCTGGGACGCGCGGCAGGGACAGTTCCATTCGGCCCAGGGCGCGGGCGGCCTGGGCTATGCCTTTCCCGGAGCCATTGGTGCGGCCGTCGGCCTGGAAACGCTGGGCAAACCTGCCCGGGTGCTTGCGGTCTCCGGCGACGGCTCGTCCATGTACTCCATTGCCGAGCTTGCCACCGCCAAACAGCACAACGTCCCCGTGACCTGGTTGATCGTTGACGACGGCGGCTACGGCATCCTGCGCGAGTACATGGTGGGCGCGTTCGGCAAGGCAACCGCCACCGAACTTGCCCGCCCGGACTTCGTGAGGCTCGCGGAATCTTTTGCCGTGCCTGCCACCCGGGTTGCCCCCGGGGACGTGGGGGACGCGCTCAGGGCAGGGTTTGCCGCGGACGGGCCCAACGTCGTCGTGGTTGAGACCCTGCTGAAGATGTTTGGCCCCACGCACCTGGCCACCTGACCCGCCTCCCGGTGGCAAGCGCTCCCTCTCTTTCCTGCCGCCGGCGGAAGGAGGGGGAGCGCTGTGCTTTATCGGCGCGGTAGAAGAAGTTCGTTTCCCTAAGTAACCTTTTTCTGGTACAGTTGCTTGCAGCAACTAATTCTTTAGGGAGGGTCATGTCTGTCGCACCGGCCACTGCAGCCGATCTCGTCAGCCACATCTACGACCTCCAGCGCGCCTTGCGCTGCGTCACCATGATCAACGTCAAAGGCCAGGACACCGGCATTGCCCTGCAGGGGGTGCTGAAGTTCATTGGCGAAGGGGAAACCCGGGCGGCGCACCTGGCCGAGCGGCTGGGGGTCAGCCCTCCGGTCCTCAGCCGGCACGTGGCTGAGCTTGCGGACGCGGGCCTGGTGCTCCGGACTCCGGACCCGGACGACGGCCGCGCCCAGCTGCTGGCCCTTTCCCCGAGGGGCAAGGAAAAGCTGGCGGAACTGGTGCGGCACCGGGCGGAGGCGCTGCAGTCCTACCTCTCCGACTGGAATGAGGACGACGCCGTGGCAACGGCCGCGATGCTGAACAAGCTCACCGCATCCCTGAAGAATTCCATCCGGGCAAGGGCGGCCGGAACCACCAACGATCACACGCAGGAGTCCATCAATGGCTAACGTCACCGCCGCCGCGGACCAGGAGCAGGAGCGCCAGCGCCAACGCACTGCCAAACAGGAGTCGCGGCAATCCAAGCGCCACGAACCCGGCGCCCCCATGAACCACCGCCAGATCATGGAGGCCCTGACCGGCCTGCTGGCCGCCTTCTTCACCGCGATCCTGAGCAGCACCATCGTGGCCAACGCGCTGCCCACCATCATGTCCGAGCTCAAGGGCACCCAGACGGACTTTGCGTGGGTCATCACGGCCGCGCTGCTCGCCAACGCAGCCACCACCCCCATCTGGGGCAAGCTCGCCGACCTCTTCGACAAGAAGGTCCTCGTCCAGCTGAGCATCGTGATCTTCGTGGCCGGATCCGTCATGGCCGGCTTCTCCGAGAACATCCCGTTCCTGCTGACCGCCCGCGTCATCCAGGGCATCGCCATGGGCGGCCTCACGGCCCTCGCCCAGGCCATCATCGGCTCCATCATCCCGCCCCGCGAACGCGGCAAGTACTCCGGTTACATGGGTGCGGTCATGGCTGTCGGCACCGCCGGCGGCCCGCTGCTGGGCGGTTTCATTGTGGACAGCTCCCTCGGCTGGCGCTGGACGTTCTTCGTCTGCGTGCCGCTCGCCGTCGTCGCCCTGATCCTGCTCCAGATCACGCTCAAGGTTCCGCACGTCAAGCGTCCCGCCAAGATCGACTGGCTGGGTGCCATCCTGCTGACCACCGGCGTAAGCCTGCTCCTGGTCTGGGTGTCCTTCGCCGGCAACCCTGATTACTACGACTGGTGGTCCTGGCAGTCCGTGGTGATGGTGGGCGGCGGTGTCCTCCTGCTCGCGCTGCTGGTGCTGGTTGAGTCCAAGGTGTCGCAGCCGATCATTCCGCTGAAGATCATCTCCGAGCGCACCACCGCACTGGCCATCATTGCTTCGGTTGCCGTCGGCGTTGCCATGTTCGGCTCCTCCACCTTCCTGGGCCAGTATTACCAGGTGGCCCGGGGCGCCACCCCAACCGAGGCCGGCCTGCTGACGCTGCCCATGATCGCCGGCAACCTGGTCGGCTCCGTAGTCTCCGGCCAGCTCATCAGCCGCTATGGCAAGTGGAAGCGGTTCCTTATCGGCGGCACCATACTGCTCATCGGCGGCCTGGCAATGGCAGGAACCCTGACCCACACCACCGAACTTTGGCTGGCAGGGCTGTACACCGCGGTCCTGGGCGTGGGCCTGGGCATGCTGATGCAGAACCTGGTCCTGGCAGTCCAGAACACCGTCCGCGCCACGGACATCGGTTCAGCCAGTGCCTCCGTTGCCTTCTTCCGCTCCTTCGGCGGCGCCATTGGCGTGTCCGTTTTGGGCGCGGTCATGTCCAACCACGTGACGGAACTTGCCACTGACGGGCTCGCGAAGCTGGGTATCAAGGCCAGCGGAAACGGTGGTGCCAGCCTGGACCTGGCCGACCTTCCCGCGCCGGTCGCCGACGTCATGCGCGCAGCCTACGGCGACGCCACGGCGGGCATCTTCATGATCTCCGCAGTGGTCAGCGCGGTTGCCCTGATAGCCGTGATCTTTATCAAGGAAGTGCCTCTGCGCAAGACCGTCGACATCACCCCGGAAGCCACCCTGCAGGCCAACGCCGCCGGCGAAGCGGGCATGACGGCGATGACCGGCCAACTGCCCATGGTCTCCGGCACTGCTCCGCAAGGGGACCTTCCCGCTGCGATGACCGGCCGCAGTGCAGCCCGCGCAGGCTCCGCCGCTGCACCCGCCAAGAGGTACGACGGCGGTGCTGCCGCAGCCGCCGCAGCATCCGGCCGGCTGGCCACGGAGGACCTTGAAGAAGTGTTCGCGCGCAGCTTCAGCTCCGAGGGGCTGGGCAGCCCGAACGGGCTGGGCCTGGGAACCGCTGACAGCGTTGAAAAGGCTGCCGACGCCGTGGCCAGTGCCGCGGCCACGCTGCAGAAACTGCAGGAAACCCAGCACCTGCTGGCGCGCCAGCAGGCGGAGCTGGGCGGCCTGGTCCTGGACATCCAGGAGCAGCTGAGCTCCCAGCGGGAGGTGGCCGCAAAGCAGGCTGCCACGGCGGCAGAGCTCAGCAGGCTGCAGCGCAAGCTCCTGAAGGAACGGAAACTCCAGGCTGCCGCGGCACTGTACTTGGTGGGCCACGGCAGGCACAGCGCAGCTGCCCCGGAAGCGGCAGGCCAGTCCGCGGCTTCCCCGGAGGAACCCCGCCAAGGGCTATAACCCGCAGCAGTTGTTGCGCCCGGTTGCGCGCCGCCAGGCGGCGAAGCCCGCCAGGCTAACTGCAGCAACGTGGAGGCCCCGGTCCGTGCCGGATAATTTCCGGTGGGGCCGCGGCCTCCTGCGTGCGGGGATGGCCCTGGCCGTACCCGCGCAGCAATGTCTTCCGGGCGGGATTTTCACGGCAAATTTGCTGTCCGGGGCACCCATTGTCGGTGGTCCTCACTAGAGTGGGCTCCATGCTCCTCACCCTGATACGGCGCTATTCCCGACCCTACGCGCCGTACATCCTGGCAGTCGTCATTTTCCAGCTCGCATCCACCATTGCCGCGCTCTACCTGCCCAGCCTGAACGCGCAGATCATCGATGAAGGGGTGGCTCGTGGAGACACCGATTTCATCTGGCGCACGGGTGCGCTGATGCTCCTGGTGGCGTTGGCGCAGGTGGCTGCGGCCATCGCCGGCGTCTACTTCGGTTCCAGGGCAGCCATGGCAGTGGGCCGGGACCTGCGCCGCGCGGTGTTCAGGAAGGTCACCAGCTTCTCGGCCAGGGACGTGAACGCCTTCGGCGCTCCCACCCTGATCACCCGCGGCACCAACGATGTCCAGCAGGTGCAGATGCTCCTGCTGATGGGGCTGAACTTCATGGTGGCCACACCCATCATGTGCGTAGGCGGCATCGTCATGGCGCTCCGGGAGGACCTCAACCTGTCCTGGCTCGTCTGGGTGTCAGTGCCGCTGCTGGGTGTGGTGGTGGGTTACCTGGTGGTCCGGCTTATCCCGCTGTTCCGTTCCATGCAGCGGAAAATTGACGGCATCAACGCCGTATTGCGTGAGCAGATCATTGGCATCCGCGTGGTGCGTGCCTTCGTTCGGGAACCCTATGAAACGGACCGTTTCGGTGCGGCCAACCGGGAGCTGACGGACGTGTCGCTCCGGATCGGCGCCCTGTTCGTCCTGATGTTTCCCGCCATCACAATGATCCTGCACCTCTCCACTGCCGCCGTGCTCTGGTTCGGCGGCCAACGTGTGGATGCCGGCGCCATGCAGGTGGGATCGCTGACCGCGTTCCTGCAGTATCTGCTGCAGATCCTGATGGCCGTCATGATGGGCACCTTCATGGCCATGATGATCCCGCGCGCCTCGGTATGCGCCGACCGCATCGGCGAGGTGCTCGACGTCGAACCCTCCATCCACGAGCCCCGGGACCCGCAGGCCCCGGCTTCGCTCGCCGGCGTGGTGGAGTACCGCAACGTCACCTTCGCCTACCCGGGCGCCGAGTCCCCGGTTCTGAGCAACATCAGTTTCACTGCCCGTCCCGGGCAAACCGTTGCCATCATCGGGTCCACCGGCGCCGGCAAGACTTCCCTGCTGTCCCTCCTGCCCAGGCTGTACGACCCCGTGGAGGGCCAGGTGCTGCTGGACGGAGTCCCGGTGGACCGGCTGGACCGCGCCGAAATTACCAAACGCGTTGCCCTGGTCCCACAGCGTCCATACCTGTTCTCCGGAACCATTGGGCACAACCTGCGCTTCGGCAGGACCGAGGCAACGGACCAGGAACTTTGGGATGCCCTCCGGGTAGCGCAGGGCGACTCCTTTGTCCGGGAGAAGAAAAACGGGCTGGATTCCCGGATCTCCCAGGGCGGCACCAACGTCTCCGGGGGCCAGCGCCAGCGCTTATGCATTGCCCGCGCCCTGGTCACCAAACCGCGGGTCTACCTCTTTGATGACTCTTTCTCCGCACTGGACGTGGCCACGGATGCCCGGCTCCGTGCCGCACTCAAGGACACCACCGCGGACGCCACAGTGATCATCGTGGCCCAGCGGATCTCCACCATCACCGGGGCGGACCAGATCCTGGTCATGGACAACGGCCGGATCGTGGACCGCGGCACACATGAGGAACTCCTTGAAACGTCGCCCACCTACCAGGAAATTGTCGAATCCCAACTGAGCGTGGAGGAAGCGGCATGAGCCTCCGGAAGAAGGACCCCGCTCCCGTGGAGGAGACACCGCTGACCGCCCAGCCGGCTCCGGGGGAGGTCCGAACGGGCGCGCACCAGCCGGCGGACGACGATTTCATCGAAGCTGAATTCCAGCCCACCGAAGCCGACGGCGGCGTGTTCGGCGCCATGCCCGCCAAGAAGGCTGAACATTTCTGGCCGTCCGCCAAGCGGCTCATGGGCCTGCTGAAGCCCGAGGCCCTGGGCATCTCCGCCGTGGTGGGCCTGGTGGTCATCTCCGTGGTCCTCAACGTCATAGCACCCAAGATCCTGGGCCAGGCCATGGACGTCATCTTCGCCGGTGTGGTGGGCAAACAGCTGCCCGCCGGTGCGAGCAAGGAACAGTTTGTTGCCGGCCTGCGCCAGCAGGGCCAGGACAACTTCGCGGACATGCTGTCCCGGATGGAGCTGGTACCCGGCACCGGCATCAACTTCGACAAGCTCACCATGCTCATTGCCATCGTCCTGGTGATGTACTTCGTGGCGAACATCTTCATGTGGCTGCAGGGGTACGTCCTGAACCGCATCGTCATGAAGGTTATCCGGCGGCTGCGCGATGCCACGGAAACCAAGCTGAACCGCCTGCCGCTGAACTACTTCGACACCCGCCAGCGCGGCGACGTGCTGTCCCGGGTAACCAACGACGTCGACAACATCCAGCAGGCGCTCCAGCAGGCGTTCGCGCAGCTGGTCAACTCCGTGCTGACCGTGGTGGGCATCGTGATCATGATGTTCATCGTTTCCTGGCAGCTTGCCCTGATCGCCCTGGTTGCCCTGCCGTTGTCAGGGGTGGCTGCAGGCATCATCGGTGCCCGGAGCCAGAAACTCTTCGCCGCCCAGTGGAAGAACACCGGCTCATTGAACGGCCAAATCGAGGAATCCTTCTCGGGCCACGACCTGGTCCGCGTTTTCGGCCGGGAGGCGGACATGCTGGCACGGTTCGAGGAACGCAACGAGGCGCTCTACAAGGCAAGCTTCGGGGCGCAGTTCGTGTCCGGGATCATCTTTCCCGTCATGCAGTTCGTCTCCTACCTCAGCTATGTGGGGATCGCCGTCGTGGGTGGTCTCCGCGTGGCGTCCGGGGCCATGTCCCTGGGCGATGCCACAGCGTTCATCCAGTACTCCCGCGAATTCACCCAGCCGCTGGGCCAGATGGCCGGCATGGCCAACATGCTGCAGTCCGGCGTGGCGTCCTCGGAACGCGTTTTCGAATTCCTGGACGCCGGCGAACAGGACGCCGAGACTGCCACCGAACACCTGCCGGCCACGACTGACGGGCACGTCGACTTCAGGAACGTCACCTTCAGCTACACCCCGGACAAGCCGCTCATCGACAACCTTTCCTTTACCGCGGAGCCCGGCAACACCGTGGCGATCGTCGGTCCCACCGGAGCGGGCAAGACCACCTTGGTGAACCTGGTCATGCGGTTCTATGAGCTCAGTTCCGGGTCCATCCTGCTGGACGGCGTGGACATCACCCACCTCAGCCGCTCCGAGCTGCGTTCCAAGGTGGGAATGGTCCTGCAGGACGCCTGGTTGTTCGGCGGCTCCATTTACGACAACATCCGCTACGGCAACCTGGGGGCCACAGAGGAACAGGTCATGGCGGCGGCCAAGGCGACGTTCGTGGACCGGTTCGTCCGGGCCCTGCCCGAGGGCTACGACACCGTCATCGATGAAGAGGGCAACAACGTCAGCGCCGGCGAAAAGCAGCTGATCACCATCGCGCGCGCCTTCGTGGCCAACCCGTCGCTCCTGATCCTGGACGAGGCCACCAGCTCTGTGGACACCCGCACCGAGCTCCTGGTCCAGAAGGCCATGGCGGCGCTGCGCTCGGACCGGACCAGCTTCGTGATCGCGCACCGTCTCTCAACCATCCGCGATGCCGATACGATCCTGGTCATGGAGAACGGACGAATCGTGGAACAAGGCAACCATCAGGTGCTGCTGGGGGCGGGCGGTGCTTACCATCGCCTCTACATGTCCCAGTTTGCGGGTGCGGACGCGGGGGAGACCGCGGATGATTCGACGGCGGTGCGCAGCTGAGCGCGCACGGCGGCCAGAGGATCGAAGTCCTGGTACCCATGCGGTGGGGTGACATGGACGCCTATGGCCACATCAACAACGTCCAGATCGTGCGGATGCTGGAGGAAGCGAGAATCGCGGCCTTCGGGCCGCCGCGGGGAGCAGGGCTTCCCGGGATCGAACCTCCCGTGTCGTTGTTCAACGACGTACCAGACGGAACCCTGGCGCTGGTGGTGGACCACAAGATCCGGTATGTCAGGACGCTGGAGTACCGCAACGTTCCGGCGGTGGTGCAGGTGTGGATCGGCGCCGTAAAAGGCGCGAGCTTCGATATCCACTACCTGCTCCAGGACCCTGTCACCAGGGAGGACTGCGTGAAGGCCAGCAGCCACCTCGCGTTCGTGGACGAAGCCACCGGCCGGGTGCAGCGGATTACCCAGGAACAAAAAGACCGGATGGCGCCCTACAGGCACTAAGACTCTGGTCAGGCGCGCACCGGACACATTGGACTGGAACAACCACCAGAGCGAAAGGAAGCCCGATGGCCCGGAACAAGAGCAAGGCCCCGAACAAGATGGCATTGAACAGGAGCCGCAGGAACACGGCCCACGCAGGCAGGCAGAAGAAGACGTGGAAAGAGATGTCGCCTTCAGGGAAGGCCGGCACCATCCTCGGCGCCGTGGCGCAGGTATCCCTGCTGGTTGCCGCCCAGCGGGACATCTCGCGCAGGCCTCCCGAGCTCATCAACGGCCCCAAGGCTGCATGGCGGGCCGCGTCCTTTGTTAACTTCATCGGTCCCATGGGGTACTTCGTGTTCGGCAGGAGGCGGTCCGCCGCCGGCAAATAGGCAGGTCCGGAACCCTGGCGCCGCAGGGGCGGCCAGCTGCCGTGGAGCGGGCGTCCAGCTTCACCCTGTAAATTTGAGGGCATGACCCCCACTGCCACTGCTGCCATGACCCGCGCCCTCGGCATCTCGAAGGAGATCGAGGACGCTGCATGGTTCGTGCTGGGGCCCGGCCTGCAGGGAAAAGCGTCACCCCTGGACGGCCGCACCAGGACCTGGTCCGTTCCGGCGGCCGCCGAGCTGCTTGACCGGCTGGACCGCGGCATCCCGGACCCAAAGGCCCCGATGATGACCAACCTCCGGGAGAACCTGGATGGTGCCACGCGCGGGGCCAAGCAGCTCGCCGTCGAACTGCTTTTCCTGCAGTCACTGCCGCTGGCCCACGAAGTGAAGTCCCTGAAGGTCAAGCGCGCCCGCGTTGCTGAAGCCGCCGGCTGGCTGGAACCGCCTCTCGAGCTTCCCGAGGAGCTGTACGCGGGCATGACGGACCACGGTGTGATCCGCGACCGGACCGCCGAGTTCAACTGGACCATCTGGGACCACCTCAAGTGGCTGTGCCGGTTCGTCCGGAACGTCGCGCAGCGCCCGGCCGCCGTGGTGCAGGCCGCCATCAAGGACCCGCTGCAGTTCCACCACCTGGCCGCCTCCACCCCGGAGGACCAGCCCGCCATCCGCCGCAGCATCGAATTCCTGGCGTGGCCCAGCTACTTCGAGCCCGTGGTGGCGGACGTGGAGCGGCAGGAGATCCGGGACGCGTTCGCCTCGCTGGTGGGCGGGGCCAACGGTGATACCGAAGAAGACATCACCGCCGATATCCACCGCATCCGCCTGCACCTGGACGAGCAGGCCGGCCAGCGCATCGACTGGTACTCCCGGCAACTGGTCAGCCAATGGCGCAAAGTGGGCGATCCTGGCCGGCGCGCGTGGCTGCTGCGGACGCACAGCGACCATGCCGAGCTGCTCACCGCGTGGCACGGCGAGGAAAAGGTGACCCTCGACGTCGAACATCTCCGCCACCTGGACCCCGGCGTCACTGCCGGTGTGGTCCAGCACGCCGTGGACGAGGACTACAAGCACCTTGGCTACGTGGAGCGCGAGGACACCAAGACGGCGGTTTTCGCCTTCCTGACGGTCATGAAGCCGGGCGACCTGGTGCTCTACCAGCACGCCGGAACCGTCCGCCTGGGCGGCGTGCTGGGGGAGCCCGAGTACAACGACGACAACCGCCGGCTGCGGCGCAAGGTGCGTTGGTTCGACGACGGCCACACCACCACCAGCCTGCCCCGGCACGTCCAGCGCCAGCTGGCCACCCCCGGCATCGTGGTGGACGTGACCCGCGTGGTCCAGGCGCTGCAGGCGTTGCTGCCCGCGGAGGCCGAAACCGAACCTGACGCCGACACCGAGGGCGCCGCCGTCGTCCCTCCCGTGCAGGAGGGCTTCCGCCCGCTGACCCCGGAGTTCGCCGTGTCGCTGCACATGGAACTGGACCCGCTGCAGGAGATCGCTGACCTGCTGGAGGAAAACCGGCAGCTGGTCCTCTACGGTCCGCCCGGCACCGGCAAGACCTACCTGGCCAAGCACCTTGCTGCCGAGCTGGCGGACGACACAACGGACGAGCGGGTCAAACTCGTCCAGTTCCACCCGTCGTACGCCTACGAGGACTTCTTCGAGGGCTACCGGCCGGACAAAACCGACGAAGGCCAGGTTTCGTTCAAACTCGTGGCCGGGCCGCTGCGCCGCCTGGCGGAGGAAGCCGCGAAGCCCGGAAATGAGAAGAAGCCGTACTTCCTGATCATCGACGAGATGAACCGCGCCAACCTGGCCAAGGTGTTCGGCGAGCTGTACTTCCTGCTGGAATACCGCGATGACCGCATTTACCTGCAGTACAGCCCCAATGAGCCGTTCACGCTGCCGGACAACCTGTACATCATCGGCACCATGAACACCGCGGACCGGTCCATTGCCATGATGGACGCTGCCATCCGGCGCCGGTTCTCCTTCATTGAACTGCACCCGCAGACCGAGCCGGTGAAGGGCTCCCTCCACCGGTTCCTGCAGGCCCGCCAGCTCGACCCCACCCCGGCTCTGCTGCTGGACGCGCTTAACGGTGCCATCGACGAGTGGGACCGCGACCTGATGATCGGGCCGTCCTACTTTATGAAGCCCGCCGCCCAGACCCCTGCCGGGCTGCGCCGGATCTGGAAGTACGAGCTGATGCCGCTGCTGGAGGAGCACTACCACGGCCAGCTGACGCGGGCGCAGCTGGAGGAGCGGTTCGGGCTGGACCAGCTGCTGGGACGCATTGCAGCGCGCTGATCCCCGCGCGTCCGTGCGGCACCTGGTCCTGGACGAACTGTCCAGCGGCCTGGTGGAACGGCTGGACGCACCAAGCGCTTCCTTCCTGAACTCCAGCGGGCTGGCCAAGGCGTCGCCCATGGGCATGGGCCTGTACCGAATCGAGCCGGTGGGCAAGGTGGGGTCCGTACGGACGCCCACTGTCCAGCTGGACGTGCGGCCCAAGGACCGGCTGGGCCTCAGCCGGCTCCTGTTCCTGCTCAGTTACGCGGGGGAGCAGGGCTTCCGGCCTGCCCTGGTGGCAGCGGAGGAGGAACAGGACCTCTGGAGTGCGCTGGCCGAATCGCTGGCGCAGCTCGCCGAGCGGGCCATGGGCCGCGGTGTCCTGCAGGGCTATCTCACGGTGGACGAGTCGCTCCGTACCGTCAAGGGGCGGATCCGGATCTCCGACCAGATCTCCCGGCGCCCCGGCATGCTGGTTCCCCTGGAGGTGTCGTACGACGAATTCACCGAAGACATCGCCGAAAACCGGATCCTGCGGGCGGCGCTTGAGCGGATGGGGCAGGTGCCCGGCGTCCGCCCCGACGTGCTGGGCCGGCTGCGCCAGCTGAAGGGAAAGCTCGACGGCGTCACTCGCCTTCCATCCGGCGCCCCGGTCCCAGCCTGGCAGCCCACCAGGATGAACCTGCGCTACCACGCCGTGCTTCGCCTGGCCGACCTGATCCTGCGGAACGCATCGGCTGAAGCGGGTGAGGGCAAGCAGCAGACGGCATCGTTCGTCGTGGACATGGCGCAGGTGTTCGGGGATTTTGTGGGCGCCGCGCTGCGAAGCGCCATGGCTGCATATCCGGGGGAGCTGCGGCTGCGCTTCAACGTCCTGCTCAGTGAGGCCGTGAACGACGCTGACCGCCTCTCCGTGCGTCCGGACGCGGTCCACATGCTCGGCGGCCGACCTGTAGTGGCGTACAACGCCAAATACAAGGCTGCCTCGGATGCCGGCGCCTCCCTGACGGCTGACCATTACCAAATGCTGGCCCACTGCACCGCGCTCGCCGTGCCCACCGCCTGGCTCGTCTACGCCGGCAAGGGTGAGGTCAAGCTCCGCCGCATCCTCAACACCGACATCGACATCGTGGAGTACCCGCTGGACCTCAGCCAGCCGCCGTCGGCCATTCTTGCCTCAATCCAGGAACTTGCCCGCCAGTCCTGGGGCGAAGTGGTGAGGGTTGCTACACCGGCACCCGGAACGTAAAGGTCGTTCCCTTGCCCAGGGTGCTGTCGACGCCAATGGTGCCGCCATGCGCCTCGACGATCGCTTTACTGATGGGCAGCCCCAGGCCCACGCCGGGGATGGCGGTACGGCGCACGCTGCTGGTGCGGAAGAACTTGGCGAACACCTCTGAAGCGTCCTCCGGGCTCATGCCCATTCCGGTATCCGAAACGTGGCAGGCCACGTGTCCGTCCTCCTGTGCCAGCGAAACCACTACCTCGCCGCCGTCGGGCGAGTACTTGATGGCGTTGGACACCAGGTTGTCCAGGACCTGCGAAATGCGGGCACTGTCCACGTGGGCTTCCAGCTGGTCCGGGGTTTCCGCCCACAGTTCGACGCCTGCCGCCACCGCCCGTGGCATAGCCGAGGACACGCTGCTGCGCACCAGCTCGGCAACGTCCACCGCATGCGGCGTCACGATCAGCTGCCCGTTCCGGCTGGACAGCAGGTCCGAGACCAAGGTCAGCAGCCGCTCCGAATTCCGGCGGATGATCTCCAGCATGTCGCGCTGCGATTCGTCCGGCTCATCGGCGAGCAGGATCTCCACGTAGCCAAGGATGGACGTCAGCGGGGTGCGGAATTCGTGGGAAACGTTCGAGACGAAGTCGTCCTTGGCGGCCAGCGCGTTCACCAGGTCCGTCACGTCGCTGAAGACGATGACGGAGCCGGTGAAATTGCCGTCGGAATCCTTCATGGCACGCGCCGTCGTCACCAGGGCGCGCTGGTCCTTCCCTTCACCCAGCCACACCAGGTAGTCCGTAAAGGTTTCGCCAAGACGGGCCCGTCGGACCGGACGCTCCTGGACGGGGATCAACGTCTTCCTGTCGGGCCCAAAGACCAGCAGCTGGGACTCGTTGGGGTCCGCAATGTCTTTTGGCCGGGCCAGCTCGTGGTTGGCGCGCTGCTTACGGTTCATGAGGACGTCGTGACCGTCCGCATCCACGGCCAGGACGCCCAGGTGCACGGTGTCCAGAATGGTGTTGAGCAGTGATTCCTGTCGTTTGCTGGTGCGGAGGTTGGCCCGCAGCAGCTCGTCCTTCTCCTCCAGCTGCTTTTGCTGGCGCATCATGCTCAGGGTCAGGACGCTCACCGACACGCCGATGCCCAGCATCATGACCGGAAGCAACAGGGACCGCGCAAAATCCTGTGGATTGTTGTCGCCCTTCAGCAGGAGCGGCACCCAGATGATGGCCAGCGGTCCCAGGAAGGATAACCACAGGGCCTTCCGCGCGTGGTATCCGGACGCACAGAACCAGATGACCGGAAACACGGCGAGGAGGCTGATCCCCGTCAGGCCGTCCTGGCCGCCTTCCCTGCCCGCGGCAATGGAGACGAAATCAAGCAGCGGGATGGCAAGGAAACTGGTGTAGGGCAGCCGGTCCCACGGGATGGCGTAGCACAGCACCATGATCGCCAGCTGCGAGACGAGGAACGCCACGAACAGGGGGTTGTTCATTGTGTCCGGGAAGAACGCCCACATCAGCGCGGCTGTCAGGATCGTCGTCACGAACAGGGGCATCTGGCTCATGGCCACCCTGTCCGTCAGGCGGTATTCGTGAAAGGGGCGCTTGAAAAACCGCAGCCGTCCCGGCGACCAGGCCGTGTGGGCGGTCATGGCGCCGGGGACGCGGAAGTGGGGGTGTGCGGGACCATACCAGCAGGATATCCGCAGGCAGCTATACTTCTGACGTTGGCACTGAGGGGGCTCTATGAGTGAGGCACGTGTGGGTCTGGTCATCGAGGATGACCACGACATTCGGGAACTGGTTCGCACTGTGCTGACCCAGGCTGGGTTTGACGTCACCGTCGCCAGCGGCGGCGCGGAAGGCGTCCTGATGGCGAAGAGCCTCAACCCGGACGTCATCACCCTGGATTTGGGGTTGCCGGACATTGACGGCTTTGAGGTTTCCCGGCAGATCCGCGAGTTTTCCGACGCCTACATCGTGATGCTTACGGCCCGCACCGAGGAGCTGGACACCCTGATCGGACTTGAGTCCGGGGCCGATGACTACCTCACCAAGCCGTTCCGCCCCCGTGAGCTGCGGGCCCGGGTAGCGGCCATGATGCGCCGGCCGCGGTCGGTTCCGGATCCCGCTGACGTGGCCGTTGACTCGTCGCCGGACAGTGCAGCCCACCCCGAGCGCGGAAACTTCAGCCACAACGGGCTGGACCTCAGCTATGCCTCACGCACCGTCACCGTCGACGGCAGGGAGATGAACCTGACCCGTACCGAGTTCGAACTCCTCTATGCGCTCCTGGAAGCTGGCCGGACGGTGCGGACCAAGTCAGACCTGGTGCGCCGGCTCCGCGACGAGGATTACGACGTCGGCAGCTATATCAGCGAGGCGGACGAACGTTCCGTGGAAGTCCACATGGGGAACCTGCGCAAAAAGCTGGGTGACTCGCCGCAGCAGCCGCGCTGGCTGCAGACCGTCCGCGGGGTGGGCTACCGCTTGGCGCCGGGACAGCACTGAGCCTGCAGCCGGTGCATGGTCTGCCTGCTGCACTGCGTAATGGGCCGCAGGAACGTGGCCGCGAGCCTGGGCAACGCCACTGTCATGTCGGCGTGCCGGGCTTCGGCCCGGATCTCGTTCTCCAGTTCGAGCGCCAGTCCAGCCAGTCGCTCTGCTCCCACCATCTGGCTTGACGTTTTGAGGCTCAGGACAGCATCCATGGAGCCTTCAAGGTCGCCGGTGGTGAGGGCCAGCCGCAGCCGGCCCAGCCGTTGCGGCAGGTACTCGATGAAGTTCCCCACGAAGACGCGGCTGTAGCCTTCTTCCTCTTCGAGTTCCTCCCGCAGCCGGTCCAGGACAGACTGGTCCACCAGCGGCCTGGGCGCATCGTCCGATGTGCTCATGACACTCCTTTCTGCTGGTGTTGCGGGCGGGGGAAAGATGGGTTTGTGGGGGTGGTGCCGAGTACTTTTTCAGGTTAGGACTGATGCCTTTTCCTGGCAGAAGACTCGGCAAGAATTGTGGCTTTCTTGATGGGACTGCGGATTTTTGCCCATAAAATCAAGGCCAATGCTTTCTGCATTGATGCCGTCTGCGGCCGTGGCCGCCTTTCAATCTGGGGATAGATTGCCGTGTTCCGAACCATTAGGACCTTATTTGTCGCGCTCATAATCGGGGCTGGGTTGGCGCTGTCCATCGTCCAGCCGGCCAGCGCAGCCGCGTCAGCGCAAATAACGCTCAATCCGACCTCCGGCCCGGCCGGCTCAGCTGTCACAGTTGCCGGCACAGGCTTCAAGGCCACCACTACCGGCACCGTGATTGTGGGCTCCACTACCTTCGCATTCCAAACCACATCAACCGGCACCTTCAGCACGGGCATCACCATTCCGGCCGGGTCCACCGGGAACCTGACCATCACAGCCAAGACATCCTCCATCAAGGCCTCTGCCACGTTTGTGGTGCAGGCAGCTCCAGCCCCGCAGCCACCGGCCGTCAGCACGGCAGCCCTGCGGTTCGGCGTGGCCACTCCCGGAGGACCGCTGGCCAGCACCGAGCTGGACGAGGTTGCCACCCTTGCCGGGGAAAGCCCGTCCATGGTGATGAGCTACAAGGACTTCCTGCAGTCCCCGCCGATTACAGAAATGGACGCCGTCCGCTCCCGCGGAGCAACACCCTTGGTCACCTGGGAACCCTGGGCATGGGGAGGCGGCGTGGACCAGCCGGCATACGCCCTGGCCCGGATCACGGCAGGTGACTTTGATGCGTACATCACCCAGTGGGGCCAGTCCTTCGCTGCTTGGGGCAAGCCGGTCATGCTTCGTTTTGCGCACGAGATGAACGGCAACTGGTACCCGTGGGCCGAGGGCGTCAACGGCAACCAGCCGGGAGATTACGCGGCCGCCTGGCGGCACGTGCATGACGTTGTTGCCGCCACCGGTGCTACCAACGTCCAGTGGGTTTGGTCGCCGAACGTGCCCTACTGGGGCTCCACCGACCTTGCCGGGTTGTTTCCAGGAGCCGGTTACGTGGACATTGTGGCCCTGGACGGCTACAACTGGGGCACCTCACAAACCTGGAGCAGCTGGATTTCCCCTGTGGATCTCTTCGCCCCGGGGATCTCGCAGCTGCGCAGCCTGGCACCTGGCAAGCCGGTCCTGATCGCAGAGACGGCGTCCAGCGAACTGGGCGGGTCCAAACCCAGCTGGAACACGGACCTGGTGTCCTACCTGGCTGCCCAGTCCGATGTGATGGGCTTCGTCTGGTTCGACATGCAGAAGGAAACAGACTGGCGCATCAACAGCAGTGATTCGTCTGCTGCTGCTTTCAAGTCCGCCCTGTTGGCCCGGAGGAGCTAGGGGATAGGGTAGCTGCTCCGAAACTGCCAGTGGCTGCCTGATCGCGGCAACCCGTTTATCGTGCCTTGCCACGATCAAGGACAGCGCCGGCAGCCGCTAAAGATTGCCTCAAGATTTCCTTGTCTGCCGGCCGCCGGCTTCGAGGAAGTGCACCAACTGGGTTTCAAGCGCTGAGTGGTTCTTCAGTTCGCACTCCCAGATGGTCAGCACTTCCCAGCCGGCGTCCTGCAGCTCACGTCGCTGGGCGGCGTCACGCTCCCGCGTCCTGGTCCGCTTTGCAGCCCAGAAGTCCGCGTTGGCCTTTGGCGCGTGCAGCCCCACCCTGCAGTCGTGGAAGTGCCAAAAGCAGCCGTTCACGAAGATCACCTTGCGGCGGCCGGCGAAGACGAGGTCCGGGTTTCCCGGCAGTTTGGCGCCGCCGGACCGGCCGTGCAGCCGGTACCGGTAGCCCTTGGCGTGCAGGAGCCGCCGGACCAGCAGCTCGGGCTTGGTGTTCTTGCCGCGGATGCGGGACATGTTCCAGCTCCGCTGCTCAGGCGTGAGCCTGTCGGCGCTGGGCATGTCTGCGGGGCGCTGGTCCACGCTGGAAGTGTCCGGCATTCTTCCAGTCTAGGAGTCCCTAGATCTCGCGTTCCGGTTGTTCGCCGAACACGAAGTGCCGTCCACTGACTGACTTGGGCTCGATCTCAACGTAGAAGTCCTTGAGCGTTGGAACCCACGTCTTCAGGCCGAGTTCCTCGATGGCGGCGACCTCGTCCGAGTTGCTCAGCACGCGGGCTGTTCCCCGGAGGATGACCGACCACGCCTCCTGGGAGAGGATGCCGTCCGTCTCAAAAAGGACCTGGGCGTTGATTGTCAGCTGGGCGAGTTTGTTGCCGGGTGCCGTGCGGAGGTAGACCTTGCGGTGGGAGGTCACGTAGTTTACTGGGAATATGTCAGGTTCCCCTGCGACGGACACCACCAACCGGCCGTGCTGGGTTGCCGCCAAAAGCCGCCACGATTGCTCGTCATCGAGTTCCAGGACGGGATTGCCGTCCGCGTGTTCAAACATCATGCGGCCATTCTTCCCAGCCGGGCAGCAACACACCAGAGGCCGGAAGGCCCGTTACGGGGCTTTCCTTCCGTGCCGCGCACAGCTGGCCCACCAGCCCATTGGGGAAACCTGGAC
>Ga0308158_10001916_pt1 | contig 20632 bp, 16 predicted proteins | sample PhyBR2_FD_201038 | JGI IMG/M metagenome (GOLD analysis project Ga0308158, IMG submission 201038) | Phyllosphere microbial communities from UC Gill Tract Community Farm, Albany, California, United States - DLSLB.R2 | ecosystem: Host-associated > Plants > Phyllosphere > Unclassified | place: USA...
GCCACCATCGTCGAGCAATGCCGGCGCGACGGTCGCCTGGTGGTCATCGCAGAAAACCATAGCCAGATCGGCGGCCTGGGGGAGGCCATCGCCATGGCGCTGTGGCAGGCCCGGGTGCAGCCGGTCATGCGCCACGTGGCGCTGCCGGACCTGTTCCTTGACGCTGGCGCTCTGCCCACGCTGCACGATCGCTACGGCATTTCGACCGAGGCCATGGCCGCCAATGTCCGGCGCTGGCTCAAGTAAAAAAGCCATGCCGTGTCATGGCGGCCGCCCCCGGCCATGACACGTAGTACGGGGCATATAAAAAGGAAAATACGGAGATGAACACGCACCATCGGGCGGCGTTGACGCCGCAAGCAGCAATCGGACAGAAGAAGCGCATCTGGATTTATGTTTTCCTGTTCACCCTTACCCTCATCAATTATGTCGACCGCGTTTCGCTCTCGGTAGCATCGCACGCGCTCAAGCAGGAGTTCGATATTTCGCCCATTGCCATGGGCTATCTGTTCTCGTCGTTCGTCTGGCTGTATTTCGTTGCGCTGATCCCGATGGGCTACCTCGTGGGCCGTTACGGCCCGAAAAAGGTCAACACCTATGGCATCGGCGTATGGTCGATTGCCACCGTATGCACGGCCTTTGCCACCGGCTTCCTGTCGCTGATCGGCTGCCGGCTGATCATGGGCGCCGGCGAAGCCACCACGTATCCGGCAGGCGCGCGCGTGGTGCGCGACTGGATGCCGGTGCGCGAGCGCGGGCTGGCCACGGCGGTGTTTCACAGCGGCAGCCTGGTCGGGCCGGCAGTGGGCGCGGTCGGTTTCGGGTGGCTGATCACGACGTTCGGCTGGCGGGTCGCGTTTGTGGTGGCCGGCGCCATCGGTTTTGTATGGCTGGCAGCGTGGCTCAGATGGTACCAGCATCCGTCGAAAGCGCCGTGGCTGAGCGCCGGCGAGCTGGCCGAGATCACGGCCCACGCTGCCTCGACAGCAGCACGCACACCTGCTGCGCCGGCGCTGGGGTTTGCCGGGCTGGTGCGTTCGCGCACGATGTGGGCCATCGGCCTGTCGCACGGCTGCGCCGTGTATGCGACTTATTTCTTCCTGACCTGGCTGCCTACCTATTTGCAGACCGAAAAAGGCCTGACGGTCATGACCAGCAGTTTGTATACCGCGATTCCCTACCTGGGTGCGGCGGTACTGGCCATCGTCATCGGCCGGTTCAGCGATATGGTCGTGCGTCCGCAGGCGGCAGCCGCAGGAGGGCGGCGCTTCGTGGTGGGCGCCGTGCTGGTCGCCTCATCGGCAATTTTTGTGGTGCCTCTGCTGTCAAGTACCTGGGCCATCCTGCTGGTGATCACGCTGTCGTTGGCCACTTGCGCGTCGGCGGTCTCGCTCAACCTGTCGCTGGTCAACGACCTGGTGGCATCGGAGCAGGACGTCGGTACGGCCGCCGGGTTCATCACGGCCGTGGGCAATCTGTTTGGCTTGCTGGCACCGATCGTGACCGGTTACGTCGTGGCGGCAACCGGCGGCTTTGCCACTGCCTTTGCCACGGTAGGCGCGCTGCTGATGCTGGGGGCTGTGTTGTCGGTGCTGGGCGCCAGCCGTCCGGTGCGTTGACGCGGCAGTGTCGGGCAGCAATCGACGGGCGCCGCAAGGCGCCGTTTTTGATGGGGACGCAGTCCCGTATTTTTGATGCAGTTATTGGAGTGTTATGAGTAACAATGAAAACATCCGCGATGCGCGCGATGCACACGCAATGGCGCCGCATGGCCCCGGCCTGCTGTGGCGCATCGCGTCGATCGCATTTCCCCTGTTTATCTGTTTATTTGGCCTGGCCATGTTCGGCGGCGGCATCTGGCTGATCGCTGTCGGTGGCAGCTGGTACTACGGCCTGGCGGGCGCTGGCCTGCTGTTTGCTGCCGTGCAGTTGCTGCGCCGCCGGCGCCAGGGACAGGCCGTGATGGCGCTCGTCTGGGCCGCTTCCATGGCGTGGGCACTGTGGGAGGTGGGTTTGAACGGCTGGGGCCTGGTGCCACGGGTGGTGGGCGTGACCGTGTTGTTCATCCTGTCATTGCTGATTTCGCCCGTGCTCAACGCCGCCGTGCGGGGCGGCTCGGGCAAGCGTTTCCAGCTGCCGCAGGCGGCAGGCCTGGTGGTGTCGCTGGCCACCTTGTGCGGCCTGGGCTTGGTGGTGTCGAACGACATGCTGCCCGATGTGGATAGGCTGCCTCCGACAGCGGCCGGGGCGCCGGCAGCCTCCGGCGCGGGTGCAGACTGGGTTGCCTACGGTGGCGACACCAAGGCGCAGCGCTACAGCACGCTGGCGCAGATCACGCCGGCCAATGTGGGCCGGCTCGAGCGCGCCTTTGTCTTTCATACCGGCGACCTGCCCAAACCGGGCGAGCGTTATTCACCGGCCAACACGCCGCTCAAGATCGACAATGACCTGATCATGTGCTCGGCCAAAAATATCCTGATTGCCGCCGATGCCGCCACCGGCAAGGAAAAATGGCGTTTCGATCCGAAGGTGCCGGGCGAGGCCATCCCGCATGCCGCCGTGTGCCGCGGCGTGGCTGTGTACACTGCGCCGCAGCTGGCCAATGATGCTGCCTGCAAGTCGCGCGTCATTGCCACCACGCTTGACGCCCGCATGATCGCGGTGGACCGCCGCGACGGCAAGCCGTGCGCCGATTTCGGTGTCAACGGTCAAATCGACCTGTGGGATGGCATCGGCAAGAAAGTGCCGGGCTGGTATGCACCGACTACGACGCCGACCATCGTGCGCGATGTCGTGGTGACCGGTGCCCAGGTGCGTGACGGCCAGGATACCGACGCGCCATCGGGTGTGATTCGCGGCTTTAATGCGGTGACCGGCCAGCTGGCCTGGGCCTGGGATTTGGGCAACCCGGATAATATCCATGGTCCCAAGCCAGGCCAGACCTATACCCGTGGTACGCCCAATATGTGGACCACGGCAGTAGGGGACGACAAGCTGGGCCTGATCTACCTGCCGATCGCTAACGCATCGGTCGACTATGTGGGTTCGCATCGTACCGCTGCCGAGAGAAAGTATGCAGACTCGCTGGTCGCAGTTGATGTGACCACGGGCCGCGATGTCTGGCACTTCCAGGCGCTGCGCCACGACTTGTGGGACTACGATCTGGGCAGCCAGCCTACGCTGCTCGATTACCCGGGCGCCGACGGAAAGCCGGTCGCTGCCATCCTGCTGCCGACCAAGCAGGGCGACATGTATATCTTCGATCGCGCCACTGGCAAGCCGTTGATCCCGATCGGCGAGGTCAAAGGTTCGAAGCTCGGTTCGGTGGAGCCGGCATTCGTGGCCGATACCCAGCCTTCGTCCGGCTGGCACAGCCTGCGCAAGGCCGACAAGACTGAAGCGGACATGTGGGGCTTCTCGCCGGTGGACCAGCTGATGTGCCGTATCCAGTTCCGCCAGTCGAATTACGCCGGTTACCTGACGCCGCCATCGGTGGACAAGCCATGGATCCAGTATCCCGGTTATAACGGCGGCTCCGACTGGGGTTCGGTGGCGATCGATCCGGTGCGCCGCGTGTTGATCGCCAACTATAACGATGTGCCGAACCGCAACCAGCTGGTGCCGCGCGCCAAAGCCAATGCCATGGGCGTACAGCCGATTTACGCCAGCAAGGACGCCAATGCCAAGGCCGCCGGCAAAGGGGAGGGCGGTGCATCGGTCTACCCGCAAGTGCATGCGCCGTATGCGATCAGCGTCAATTCCGGCTGGCGCAATATCGGTACCGGCGTCCCGTGCACGGCGCCGCCTTACGGTGGTATCCGCGCCATCAGCCTCGATACCGGCAAGACGCTCTGGGATGGCCCGCTGGGAACTGCACGCCGTAACGGTCCGTTCGGCATTCCATCGGGCATTCCCTTCAATATCGGCCTGCCCAACAACGGCGGCTCGGTAGTGACCGCCGGCGGCCTGGTATTTATCGCTGCCGCCACCGACAACCTGTTCCGTGCGATCGACATCAAGACCGGCCGCACCGTCTGGCGCGACGTGCTGCCGGCCGGCGGCCAGGCCAACCCGATCGCGTATGAGGTCAATGGCGAACAATATGTGCTGATCGCGGCGACCGGCCACGCCTTCATGGAGACCGGCAACAGCGATGTTATCATTGCCTACAAGCTGCGCAAGTAAGTCGCTGCAGGGCTGCCGGTGGCCCAATCAGGAATCCAGCTTGCAGCTTCGGGATGGCGGCCGCAGTTCCAGCCGCCGATCCGGGTAAACCATCCGTCAGGACGCCCTTGGCATGCACCTCATTGACAGAGGCGGTCGGAGCCTTGCACTCACGGAAACGGGAAAGTTGCTACTTGCCCGGACCGTCGGCCCGATGCGTGAGATTGAAGATGCAGTGATTGCGGCGCGCGAAGGGCTGAGCGCGCCACGTGGACGCCTTCGCGTTGCAGCGCCGTTGCTGTTCTCGCAGCTTGCACTTGGCCTGCTGGCGGCGCGGTTCAGGGCCTTGTATCCTGGTGATGCATACCTCGCGCCGCCTCCAGAGGCCGAATGTCAGCGTGTTCGTGGAATTCATGAGCAATCAGTACCCTGACGGATGGTTTGTCGTCTGACCGGAGACAGCGCCTGCACCGTCGCTCAATCACGCTACGATTCGATGAGGAGCGTTGTCTCTTCAATGCGGTCGAATCGGCCATCTTCCCCTCGTTTGGCAAACAGATAGACTTCCTGGACTATCCTCTCACCATCATGTTTTAGAAGGTCGATGACATGACGCTGTGCGTAACTGTGCTCTGCAAAGCATTCGTCCAGCACTGTCACCGTGACATGATCCACAATCTCTCGCATCGAAACCATGATGGCCAAAAAACTTGCATGATCAATCCAATTGCCGTTGATGCGCTGTCTAAACGACGGGGTGAAATGCCGCGCTACCGCGTCCTCAGTTGTGAGTTCCGGGTTGTTGAACAAATCCTCGATGGCGTCTTTGATTGAGCTCATGGCAATCATTGTTGTTCGATGACCGAAAGAACGATCTTTCCCCTGATATGCCCGCGTGCTGCCCGTTCATGTGCTTTTTTCGCGTTTTGCAGGGGAAAAATACTGTCGATTTCAACGCGGATTACACCTTGCTCCAGCAGCTGGGCAAGCTGTGCAAGTTGTGCGCCATTCGATCTGACTTGTGTTGTGGAAACAACTACGCCCAGTTTCTCTGCTTCTTCGGCGCCAGAAAAACCGAGAGGGAAAATGGGGAACAGTGCACCGCCTCGTCTAAGGGTTTTCAAAAAACGACCAGTGCTGGGGCCGCCTACGGCGTCGACAACAAGGTCAACGTTATGCACCAGTTCCTCAGCTGCGGCCTTCGTGTAATCGATGAATTCATCGGCACCGAGCTCTCGCAGGAACGCTTCATGCCCACCGGAGCCAACCGCGATAACCCGCGCGCCCTTCCATTTCGCCAGTTGTAGCGCGAAGTGACCAACGCCGCCGGCAGCGCCATTGAGCAGGACGGTTTTTCCTTGAAGCGAAACTGGCTCATGTCTGTATCGCTGCAGCGGGTTCTGTATGTCGTGACCCTGTTCAATCATGAACTGCCATGCAGTAAGGAGCGACATGGGGGCAGCTGCGGCCTGCTCGTGACTGATACCCTTGGGTTTAAGGGCAATTTCTGTCACTGCTACGTTGACATATTCGGCATAACCGCGGCTACCGCCGGCAAGACCGCTCGGGAACCGAACCATCGAATACACCTCGTCACCGACAGCGAAGTCTTTGACGTCGCTGGCGACGGCTTCGACAACACCCGATATGTCTGTTCCAAGTATTAACGGGAAAGACGCTGCTGGCTGCCATTCTGGCGGCAGCGTCTTGTACCCATCGCGCAAGTACCAGTCGGGCGGATTAATGCCGACTGCATGCACGCGGATGAGTACTTCCCCCGCCTGCATCTCGGGGAGCGGTGCGTTTTCATACAGCAATACTTCTGGTCCACCGAACGTGTGCTGCTGAATGGATTTCATTGTTTTATGCGACATGATTTTCTTCCTCAGTTAAAATGGAATATGTTTTCCGGAACAGTGATCCGAATATACGGATCACTGTTCCGTTTGTCAAGGAGCCTTCATGCGCGCAGATGCAAAAAAAAATTATGAACACCTGCTGGCGGTTGCCAGAAAGGTCATTACTGAACAGGGAAATGATGTCTCGCTACGCGATATAGCTCGCAAGGCGGAGGTAGGGCTGGGAACGTTATATCGCCATTTCCCAAACCGGGAGGCCTTGCTCGAAGCCCTGTTGCGCACCAGTTTCGAGGCACTCGCTGCAAGGGCTGATGAGCTCCAGACGTCGGGCGATTCAGCCAATGCGCTCATCATGTGGTTTCAGGAAGTCGTTGCGTTCACCCATGAGCATCGAGGCGTCATTGCACCTATGGTGAGTGCCATCGACGATGATCACTCCGCTCTTCATACATCGTGCGTGAGTTTGCGAAGCGCGGGCGCAGCGCTGCTTTCTCGCGCCCAGGCCGATGGCAAAGCGCGAGTGGATCTTGATGGTACGGAATTGTTCGACCTCATTGCAGCCGTCGCCTGGCTGAGAGAGCAACCGTCTCATTCATCTCGGGCAGACCGAATTTTTGGCATTATCACTGGCGCCATCCTTGTTCCTGGCGATCAACTGAAATCAGTTCGGTAGGCAGATCTCGACCGCACACGAACTTCTCACGCATCACTGCTCCGCGTCGAGGGGCCGTTCTGCGACGCTCCTGTCAGCAAGCGGGATCACGAATTACCCGCGCTTGCTGTATCAGCGATGTCAGCAAGCCAGTCGATGATCGGGCAGAAGAGATTCGTGCGGCCAATCCGGAATTTTCCCGGACGCGCTATGATGGTTGCCAGTACGACTATTTCCTGTCGCCAGCCATCGAACCGACGAAAGCCAGACCGACATGCCTTCCCCCACGCCGCGCCGCGGCTCCCTGATATTACTAGTACTCATTGCCCTGATCCTGCTGGCCATCGCTGCGCTGTTTGCGTGGGTCGGCGGCTGGTTCGGCAACCACCAGCTGACTCCGCAAAAAATGATGGACTTCGCCCAGGGCTCGGGCACCCAGGCGCCCGGATTCCGGCGCGCCCACAGCAAGGGGATGTGCTTTGCCGGCACCTTTGTACCGGCGCCGCAAGCGGCGCAGTTGTCGAAGGCGCGGGCGTTTTCGCAGCCGTCGATTGCGGTGATCGGCCGCTTTTCGGCCTCGTCGAACAACCCCTATGCACCGGATGGCGCTTCGCCCGTGCGCGGCATGGCGGTGCAGCTGAAAACCGACGATGGCCAGGAATGGCGTATTGCGATGAACAGCTTTCCCTTTTTTGCCGCCGCCACGCCGCAGGCCTTCCAGGCGATGAACGAGGCCGGCAAGCCTGATCCGGCAACCGGCAAGCCCGACCCGGAAAAAATGAAAGCCGTGCTGGCCGCGCATCCTGAAATTGCCGCTTTCCAGGCGTGGGCTAAAACCGCACCGCGTTCGGACAGCCTGGGCAGCACCCGCTTCAATGGCGTCAATGCATTTCGCCTGACTGACGCCAAAGGCGCCGAGCGCATGGTGCGCTGGTCGATGCGTCCGCGTGCAGCGTTCGTGGCCATGACGCCCGAGCAGCTCAAGGCGGCCGATCCCGATTTCCTGTTCAAGGACCTGGAGCAGCGCCTGTCTGGCGGCCCGCTGGTCTGGGACATGGTGGTGCAAATCGCCGCACCGGGCGACCCGATCACCGATCCTTCCAAAGCGTGGCCCGATACACGCCAGGAAGCGACCATCGGCACGCTGAGCCTGACGCGTGCCGAGCCGCAGGCGACCGGCCCTTGCCGCGACCTCAATTTTGATCCTCTGATCGTGCCGAACGGTATTGAAGGCAGCGACGATCCGATCCTGCGTGCGCGTTCTGCCGCGTATTCGGTATCGTTCAACCGCCGCGAGCGCGAAATCAGCGCTGGCAAATCCGCCTATCCTGCCGACCAGAACGGGAGCACCCGATGAACCGACCGCGTCACTTCAATTTTCTTGCCCGGCTGCTGCACTGGTCGATGGCCCTGGCCATACTGGCGATGCTGTTTGTCGGCGCCGGCATGGTCGTTTCCCTGCAATACCGCGCACCGCTGCTCGATCTGCATCGACCATTGGGCATTGCCATTTTGCTGCTGGCCATTGTGCGCCTGCTGAACCGTCTGAGCCGGCCGACGCCGCCGCTGCCAGCGGACCTGCCGGCCATCCAGAAGCTGGCCGCGCATGCCTCGCACTGGCTGCTGTATGCGCTGATGCTGGCCATGCCGCTGATCGGCTGGGCCATGCTGTCGGCGGGCGGCTACCCGATAGCGCTGTTTGGCGGCGTGCATCTGCCGGCCATCTTGCCGCACAGTCCCGAGGTGTACGGCATGCTGCGCCCGCTCCATACCATCCTGGCCTATGTGCTGTTCCTGACCATCCTGGTCCATCTCGGCGCAGCACTGTTTCACGCCTGGGTGCGGCGCGACGAGGTGTTTGGCCAGATGGCCAAGGGGGAGCAGGGGGCAGAGCGCTAGTCGTCGTTGCCGCCACTGGCGTGGCGCAGTTCGGCAGGCAGTTTTTCATTGGTCAGCGCCTTGCTGATCGCATCGACATGCCTGCCGACGACATCGATATCGCCGTCTCTTAACAATTTTTCCGCCAGTTTGACCGCCATTGCCCCGGCGCGGTCAAGGTAACTGGCATAGGATTTGAGGCGCGTGCAGTACATGCGCATTTCCTCGGCATTGCTCGATTGCGCAATATGCTCCTTGAGGCTGCAGAAATCTTCCGCGGCCACGGCCTGTCCCGACTGCCCGGCCAGTTGCGCCATGGCCGCATAGGTCCACGCCCTGAGCGTGATATGCATCCTGATATCGGCCGCGACAAACGCTTTCATGTCCTTGTAGCCGGCCACCTGCACGGCCTTTTCCAGGCGCGCCAGGCATGGTCCGCATGTCAGCAGCGAGGCGGCCTGGCTGTCTCGCTGGAGCTTTTCCAGTTCCGGTGCCGCCACGGCGAACTGCTCGTAGGCCTTGATATAGCGGGCCACATCGTCGTCATTCAAGGCGCTGGTAAAAGCGCCGCAGGCGGCCAGCAGCAACGGCAGGCATAGCATCAATAATATTTTTTTCATTTCTTTATCATAACAAATCTGCAGGCGCCGTATGTGCAATCGTGCGATGCCGGCACGATCCGTTACGCGGCGCTGGCATGCTGCTCATGCGTTCGAGTGCGGTGGCCAGCGCCGGATCGATGGCCCTAAAATCGGGCACACCGTGGAAGTTGGGCAGGGGGCATGAGAGGATGCCTGGAGTGTGGCCAGTGCTGCGGGCAGCCGGAGAACCGATACGGCAACGCTGGACGCTGCGCAGCCGTACCGGGAGTCATTCAGGGCAGTGTCATGCGCTGTGTTGCACTTCGGCGCCCAGCGACGCCGCCAGGTCCAGCACGTCAAGCCCTGCCAGGTCCTGCGCGAGATTGCCCACCGAGGCGGCGCGGCTGGCGCTGGCGTCCGTGAGCCAGCGTGCCACGGCCTGCCGTACGTCATCGATGGTGCAGGCCAGCACGCCGGAGCGAAACTGCTGGCGCGCGGCCGTGCCGATGCCGCGCTGGTGCAGCAACCAGGCCGCCAGTACCGCAGCAAACGGCGCTGCCGGATGGTCGAGCTTCTTGATGGCCGACACGATCGCCTCTTCCAGCTGTTCCTGCGTGAACGGACGGTCGAGCATGCGTTCGACTGCCTCGGCGAAATCGGCGTAGGTTGCGCCCAGGCGCGGATCACGGTAAGACTGCATCGTGAAGGTGCCGGCGCCTTCTGCGTAGCTGGCGCTGCCGCCGTAGGCGCCGCCGCGTTCGCGCAGCGCCTGGTGCAGGAACTGATGCTGGAACAGTTCGGCCGCCACCGCCAGTGCCGGTGCGTCCGTATGTTGCATGTCCGGCGCTTTCCAGGCGATATGGCAATGGTTGACCTGGCTGGGCGCATACAGCGCCAGGGCTGCCCGCTTGCCGCTGATGGTGCTGTGGCGCGCAGGCGCATCCTGGGCTGGCGTTACCTTGAACAGCGCAGCCAGGGCCTGCGCATCGTCACCGGAACCCGCCAGCAGTACGGTAGCGGGGCACTGCACCAGGCTTTCATGCAGGCTTGCCAGGCGATCAATCACCGCCTGATACCCTTCTTCGGTCGCCATTTGCGCTTGCAGGTGCGCCAGGAAAGTGCTGTAGGCGGCGCCTTCGCTGGCATCTTCGAACGCGCGCAGCGGCGACAGGGGCGCGCTGGCAGCCAGGTGTGCCTGCCGGTCGCCTTCCTGCGCCAGGCTGCTGCGGCGCTGGCGCAGCATGAGTTCGACCAGGAATCGGATGCGGGCCTGCTCATCAAAGCGTGGCTGCCCGACATACGTGTCAAGCACCGCGGCAATCTGCGCATGGTCTTCGCGCAGCGCGCTGGCATAAAAATTCATCGACAGGCGCAGCGCACCTGCGCTGTCGAGCAGCGGCTGCACGCCGATGTCAAATTGTGCGACCTGGCTGCGGCGCCAGGCCCCGGCCTGCCCGAAACTCATGTTTGCCACGCCCAGGCCGTCGCGCAGGCTGGCATAGAGCTTCAGCCACGGCCAGTCGGCTTCGTCCATCGCGCTGATGTCAAACTGCATGCGCGCCGAAGAAATGCCGTTCGAGGCAATGCTGAACACATATTTTCCGTCCCGTGTCTCAGGTACTGCCGGCAGCGCCTTGGGCTGGCGATCCAGGTCGGCAGGGCGGATGCGTGGCAGCAGCGTAGCGTCTGCCGGCGCGCGCTGGAGTTCTTCAAGCGCTCGGTTGTCGGCGCCTATGCGCTCGATCTGCGCCGGCGTCATGCCGGCCTGTATCGTGGCCAGGCGCTGCTCTTCGGTGGCAGCGCGGTCCTTGAAATAATCGGGGTCGGGCAGCACGTGCGCATCGAGCCGCGCCGGGTTGCCCAGCAGCGCGCGCACCAGGCCCTGGAAAAAGCCGGGCCTGGCGATGTCGCGGCGCAGCTGGGCAAGGATGGCGGCGCTGTCGAATGCGTCGATGGCGTCGCCGTCGCGCAGTACCGCAGGCACGGCATTGAGCATGCGCGACAGGATATTGGGCATGCGTCCGCCCGATGTGTCGCGCTGCTGGTAGACGATGTCGCGCAGCGCCGCCTGCAGCGCCGCTTCCGGCACGCCCGTCTGCGCTACCGCTTCCAGTGTTTGCTGCAGCAGCGCGCGCGCGTCGTCGAGCTGCTCGTGCGTCAGTCCTTCCATGCCGAGATGGAACAGGATCTGGCGCGCATTGGCGTCCATGCCGATAATGCGGGCAGGGCGGCCGTAGCCGGCCGATTCGAGCGCCTTGCGCAGCGGCGCCGCTGCGTCACCGAGCAGGCCTGCCTGCAGCAGGTGGGCATGGTGCAGCGCGGTCAGGTCGGCCGATTCGCCCAGGATCCAGGCGCTTTGCACGCCATGTTCGCTGGCGCTGTCTGCCTGGGCCGGCACGCGGATGGTGTGCTGGCGTGGCGAGGCCACGGTGGACAGTTGCGGCAGGCGCCGCGGCGCATTGCCGGGCAGCTGCGCCAGCACGCGTTCGGCGATGCGCTGCTGCACTTGCGCCGCCGGCATGGCGCCAGCCGTCATGAACAGCGCTTGCGACGGGTGGTAGTGGCTGGCATGGAAATCCTTGAGCGCCTGGTAGCCGAGCGCGGGAATATCGAGCGGATCGCCGCCCGACACCACCGCATAGGTCGTTCCTGCGAGGAGCTGAGCGGTGATGCCGTTGTAGAGCGCCTGCAAGGGGTTGGTGAAAGCGCCCTTCATTTCGTTCAGCACCACGCCCTGGTAGCGCAGCTTGCCGTCTTCGAGCGTGTAGCGCCAGCCTTCCTGCAGAAAATTGAGGTAGTCGAGCGTCGGGAAGAAGGTTGCGTCCAGGTAGACGTCTAGCAGGTTGAAAAAATCGTTGCGGTCCGTGGTGGCAAACGGATAGACGGTACGGTCGGCGTAGGTCATCGCGTTCATGAAGCTGGCCGTCGAGCGCCGCATCATCGAAAAAAAGGGATTGCGCACCGGGTAGCGCTGCGAGCCCGATAGCGCCAGGTGCTCGAGGATATGGGCGCGGCCGTCGCTGTTGTGCGGGACCGTCGGGAACGCCACCAGGAAGGCCAGGTCGGCCTGGTCGGTGAGCAGGTGGATATGGCGCGCGCCCGACGACGGCTCGACATATTCCTCGACGGTTGTGCGCAGCTCGGCAATGTCGTGGCTGCGAAGTTTTTCGAATAGTGTCATGGCAATAGGCAGTAAAAGGCGGACGCGCCGCCAGGTGAGGCATCAAGCCTGTTTGAGCTGCTCGATCAGGACGTCGGCCGCGCGGCGGTTGGCGCTGATGATGGCGTCGCGGTCGATCCGGTTCTTCCATACGATCTTGTCGTGGACTTCCGGATAGTGCTCGGCCAGCAGCGAAAAGACGGTAATGCCCTGTTCCTGCAGCTCCGGCGTGCTGGCAAGATGGGTATCCCACATCAACTTGAGGTGGGTGCGGATATTGGTGTCGTCTTCCTTGGTAAAACCTGATTCGACGTCGGCCTTGCTGATGGCCGCCTTGCTGTAGACGCGCAAGGTGTCGTATACCACGGCCTTCGAGGTGGTCGGGTCCCACGCTGCCGTCTCGACGCACACGGCCAGGCTTTGCAGCAGTTCGCTGTCGAGACCATCGGTCACGCCGGTTGCGCTGCGGCGCGCGGCGCGCCAGTCGGCGGGAACCGGGCGGAGGCCTGCCATCACCTGCTGCTGCAGCGATTGCACCTGCTGCAGTACGGCGTCGAGTTCGGCCGGCACCTCGGTGGACTGGCCGACAAAGGCGCGCGCATCGGCCAGCACGCTCAGGATCACGGCGCTGGCAGCGGGCGAAACGTCGGCGCCCGGGCGGATGGCGTTGAGCAGGCGGATGCCGAAATCAAGCGCGTCATCGATGGTCTGCTGCTGGGCCGCGATGCCGTCGGCGGTCGTTGCCAGCCACTGCGGCAGGCCAAGATCGTTTTCCCATTTGGCCAGGTCTTCGCTTTCGAGCAGGCAGCCGATCAGGCTGCCTTTTTCGCCATTCCAGGCCAGTGGGCCCGGCGCCAGGCGCTTCTGTCCGGCTTGTTTGCGCAGCTGCGCGATGCAGTCATCGCGTACGGTGGGGTTCGAGTGGTAGGCTTGCATCTCAGGCCTCCAGTTGGTCGTCGAGCAGGGCCGCCAGGCGGGTCTTCGATTGCGCGCCGAGCAGGCGGGCACGCTCCTCGCCGTCGGCGAACAGCAGCACCGTTGGCAGGCCGCGCACGGCCATCTCTTGCATGGCCTTGCGGTTTTCATCGGCATTGATCTTGACCACGCGCACTTCCGGATAGTCGTCGGCGATGTCGGCCAGGATAGGCGCCAGCGCCTTGCACGGGCCGCACCATTCAGCCCAGAAGTCGACCAGTACCACACCCTTGTGCTGTTTCACATCGGCGTCGAAGGTGGCGTCGGTGGCGTTGACGATGTTAGAGCTCATTCGGTATTCCTATCATTAAAAAGTTTGATGCGGCCAGCGTACCAGCACAGCAGGTACGCGTGACCGGACTGAATTGCAGACATCTGTCAGGCTGAATGGCCCGTTTTATCAGTACAGATATCAAGCCGGTAAATCAGGTTGGTCAAGGCGGGCTGCCGGTGGGGTGGCGGCAGCCACCTGCAGCTCGTGGTCGTGGAAGCGAACCAGTTCGGCGCGGTGCGCAACGCTGACGATTGCAGCATTGGGCAGTGCGCGCAGCAGTTCGGTGTACATCTGATGCTCGAGCGCCGGATCGAGGGCGCTGGTGGCCTCGTCGAGGAACACGAAGTCGGGCGCCTGCAACAATACCCGCGCAAACGCCACGCGCTGCTGTTCCCCGCCGGACAGCTGCTGGCGCCAGTTGTCATGCGCATGCAGGCTGGTAATGCGCTGGTCGAGGTGGCAGGCGGCAAGCACGCGATGGCAGGCTTCGTCGTCGTACGCCTCGGCAGGGTAGGGATAGCACAGTGCCTCCTTGAAAGGCCCGGTGGGCAGATAGCTGCGCTGCGGCACGAACATCATGTGCGCACCGTGCGGACGCAGCACCTCGCCGTTGCCATGCGGCCATAAGCCGGCCAGCACGCGCAGCAGGGTGCTCTTGCCCACGCCGGACGGACCGCGCACGATCCAGCGCTCGCCCTGACTGATGCGCAGCGGCTGGACCTGGGTCAGCGGGCTGCCCAGCGGGTCCTGCAGGTCGAGCAGGCTGGTCGTCAGGGCCGTATCGCTGCTGTCGGCCAGGCGAAAGCCGCTCTGGCGCACGCGTGCCTTGTTGATATTCCACTGCAAGTCGCGCAGTCGATTGGCAATCGCGATCCAGTTGGCAAACGACTGGTAGGCCTGGCTGAAAAAGTTCAGCGAACCGCTGAGCATGGCGTAGGCACCGGTAATGCGGGTCACGCCACCCATGGTAATCTGCCCGGTCAGGTAAAGCGGCAGTGCCGCGAGCACCGGCAGGCCGGTAAAGAAGTGGGAATAGCCGGTCGACGTCAGCATCACCTTGGCGCGCCGGATAATGAGCGAAACGGTGTTTTCGCGCACTTTCCTGAACAGCCGGGTCAGGCGGCCATCTTCGGTCGGCGCGCCACCGTAGAAGGCAATCTGCTCGGCGTTCTCTCGCACCTGCATGGCGCCGTAGCGATAGTCCGCTTCCACGGTCTGGCGCTCCATGTTCAGGCCCACCAGCCGCTTGCCCACCCAGTGCATCAGCAGCAGGCTGCCGATGTTGTAGGCGTAAGCCACGTAGACCATCATGCCGTGCAGGTTCCAGGTGCTGCCAGCGAGCGAAAAAGTGACCACGCCGGACAGGCTCCACAGCAGGGCCGTATAGGTTACGAGGTTGACCGTCACATTGAGCAGGTTGAACGTCAGGTTGAGCGTATCGTTGGTAAACAGCCTGACGTCTTCGGAAATGCGCTGGTCGGCATTGCTGAGCGTGCCCTCGCGCTCCATGTCGTAAAACACGTTCGCTTCCAGCCATTCGCGCTGCAGTTTTTCGGTCAGCCAGGTGCGCCAGCGCAGGTCCAGAAATTCCTGGACCGCCACGTTGATCACACCAAGCGCACCGATCGACAGGCCGGCCACGACGCTGGCCGCCAGCACCGGCCAGATGATGTCCCACTTCATCGTCAGCAGCGAGTCAGTTACTTCCCCGGTCAGCTTGTTGGCCCAGATATACAGCCTGACAGCGCCAAACATGTTGAACAGGATGACCGCCACCATCAGATAGACTTTCCAGTCCCTCAGCTGGCGCCAGTAGGCAAATACCAGCGCCGACAGGCGTGGGCGTAGCGGGTCTTGCAGCGTCGTATGCGTCATCATCTGTCCGGGTATGCCTATTTGAAGCTGTACTTGGCCGTGAGGGCGACGGAGCGTCCCGGCAACAGCGGCACGTAGCTGTTGCTGACGGTCGTGTCATACAGGGTACGGTCAAGTATATTCTTCACGCCGAACGTCAGGTCCCAGCGCGGCATCGAGTAGTACACGCTGGCGTCGAGCCTGGCGCCGCCCGGCACATTGAACTGATAGGCCGGATTGATGTTGCCCAGGCTGCCGCTGTTGGCCGTGATACCCGCTCCGACTCCCCAGCCTTTCCAGTTCGCTGACTGAGCCTTGTAGACCGTCCACAGGCTCATTTTGTGTTTCTCGATGCCGGTAAATACCGTGGTCGCCACGACGGGATCGGCCACCTGGCTGTAGGTGTAGTTGAAGATCAGATCCAGGCCGGCCATCAGGCGGCCCTGGGCGTCGATTTCCGCACCGCGGCTGCGCTGGGCGTCGCGGGTGTTGTAGCAGTTGTTGAGGCGGTCATAGACGCGCGTGTTCGACTGCTGCAGCGAAAACAAGCTGGTCGTCAGGGTAAAGCGGCTGTCGAGCAGATCGAACTTGGCGCCCACTTCGCGGTTGCGGGTGATATTGGGCGGCACGGTGCCCAGGGTGCACGAGCGGTCGGTAAAAGGAACATAACCCTCGGCATAGCTGGCGTACAGCGCTGTGTTCTCGGTCAGCTGGTAGACGACGCCCGCGCCGGGGATGGTGTGGTAAAGCGTGGTCGATGGCGTCGATACGTGCACGTCCGGCTTGCCGAAATAGGTCGCATGGCTTTCGGCAACGACGTAGCGGTTGCGGCGCCAGTTCAGCAGCACATTCCACTTGTCATAGGAAAGCATTTCCTGCACATACACGGCGCGCTGGCGCTGCCCGTTATAGCTCTCGTTGCTCGGCGTCGTGGAGCGGTCGCGCAAATCATCGAAGGTGTACGGCGTGGAGGAGTAGACCGGTACATTGACGTAGGTTCCGGTAGTCTGGTAAGAATCGAGACCGTAGTTTGAATGGCTAAAGCCGGTCGAAAGCTTGTGGCGCACTTCTCCGGTCGCAAAATTGAAACGCAGATAATGGTCGCCGCTCAGAGTCTGATCCTGGCTCAATGTGCGCGAGGCACTGAACGAGATGTCGGGCTGCGGTGAGTCTGGCGCGGCGCCGCGCGCATAAGTGAAGCCATTGGCAGACGGTACATGCAGGTCGAAGTCTTGCGTCGTTTTTTGCAGCCGGCTGACCAGGGTCACATTTTTTGCAAGCGCCTGTTCAAGCTGGTAGTTGTAGCGGCGCACGGTAACGTCGAAGCCGTCATGGCGGTTGGCGAGCAGGCGATCCGGTTCCGGCATGATCTTGCCATCGCGGCGGGCAAAAGTGTAGGGCAGTAGCGGGTTGAGGTCTTTGGTGTAGTCTGCGCTGACGATGAAGTCGGTGCTGGCGTCTTTCCAGCGGAAGGACTGGGTCAGGCCTTTGCTGTTCTTGCCGTCGGTACCACTGTCGCTGCCTGTGGCATCCTGCACACTGACGATGGTGCGGTAGGTCAGGCGCTTGTCGTCGCTGATCGCACCGGACAGGTCGACCGCTGCCGTCTTGTCATTATGTGTACCGTACTGCAGGTACAGGTCGCCGATGTTGTCGGCCTGCGGTTTCTTGACCACGATATTGACGGCGCCGCCCAGCGCACCGCCGCCAGCCAGGATGGCCTGCGGACCCTTGAGTACTTCGACGCGCTCGACCGAGAACACGCTGCGCGAGGTGGCGCTGCTGTCAGGCACGCCATTGGTATTGCTCGATGCATTGAAGCCGCGGATGTTGAAAGTGGTCATGCGCTGCGGCGTCTGGCTGAACGCCATGCCGCTGACATTGCGCAGCGCCTCGACCAGATTGGTCGCCTGCTGCGATTCGAGCACCTTGCCCGTGAGCAGTGTGACGGCGCCCGGCACCAGGTGCAGGCTGGTGCCGCCGCGCGTGGCGGTATCGGAACGGTCGGCCTTGAATTCGCTCTCTGCCTGGTCACGCTTGGCCACCACCGTGACCACCGGCGCCGGCGTGACCACCAGGGAGCCGACCTGGTCTTCGTTCAGCAGGTAGCTGGTGCCGGCCAGCGCCTGGCTGATGGCTGTGCCGGCACTGAAATTGCCAAGCACCTTGTTGGCGCGCCCATCTTGCAACGCTGCGCGGTCAAAGGAGATGTGGCGTCCACTGATGGCTTCGATCGCCTCCAGCGTCTGTACCAGCGAGTCCGGTTTCAGGTCGTAATAGTGCACGGAAACCGGCGCTCCCGATGCTCCCGCCTGCTGGGCCATCGCCATGGGCGATATCACACCGAAGGTAAGGATGCCGGCCAGCGCATTGTGCATAATCGACCTGCGCGGGGTGTAACGTGAATCGTTGCGATACATGATGGACGCCCTTGTTTTTGGAAGTTGAAACCGTAATATAATTAAATGCTTTTTGTCATACCAGTGTCATAACAGTACGCCTCACAGGCATATTTTCCATTTCGTACTGAAGGAAATTTCAGTACACAATCCACTTCCCTAGCCCAGGAGCCAAGACATGCCGCGTGGACGTCCCAGCCATCGCCCCGCTGTTGCATTTGACAACACCGTGCGCCAGAAGGGGGAAGAGGGCGAAGGCCGTGTCTCGCTGGTGGACCGGCTGTTTGACCGGGTGATGCTGGAAATCCAGGCCGGCCGGCTGGCTCCCGGACAGCGCTTGCATTCGGTACGCCAGCTGGCTGATGAGTGCGAGGTCAGCCGCGACACCGTGGCGCGCGCCTACGACAAGCTGGTGGCGCACGGACACATCGAGTCGCGCCCCGGCTCGGGGTTTTACGTCAGGCAAAAGCAGCGCCAGTCCTGGCCGGGCACCGACAACGGCAAGTATCAGCTGCTGCCAGACTGGTGGCGCTTTCGCCTGGTGCAACCAGCGGCAGACTTGAAGAGCACGACGGGCCTGGGCTTGCTGCCGGCCGACTGGCTCGATGAAACCGGGCTGGGTAAAGCCATGCGTGCCGTGGCGCGGGCCAGTGCGCGCAACCTGTCCGGTTTTGGCAGTCCGCTCGGCTACCTGCCGTTGCGCCAGCAGTTGCAGGCGAAGCTGCGCGAAGTGCAGGTCGAAGCTCCCGTGTCGCGCATCATGGTGACCGCCGGCGCCACCCAGGCGCTGCATCTGGTGATCATGGCCAATTTGCGCACGGCAGGAGAACCGGTGCTGGTGGAAGACCCGTGTTCGTTCATGCTGCGCGACCGCCTGATGGCAGTCGGGCTCAATCTGCTCAATGTGCCGCGCGACGACGATGGACCCAACCTGGAAAAGCTGCGTGAACACTGCATTGCGCACCGTCCGCGTTTCTTCTTTTGCAGTTCCGTTTTGCATAACCCGACGTCGGGCCATATCTCGCCGCACAAGGCGTATCAGATACTGCGACTGGCCGATGAATTCAAGCTGACGATCGTGGAAGACGATACCTACAGCGACCTTATGCCTGTCGGTAAAACTGCCCCAGTTACCCGGCTTGCCAGCCTGGACCAGCTCGAGCGCGTCATCTATATCGGCAGCTTTTCCAAAACGGTTGCTCCCGGCCTGCGCCTGGGCTATATCTGCGCCAACCAGCAGATCATGGACTGGCTGCTCGTCTATCGCACGGTCTGTGAAATATCGGGTTCGGCCATCAACGAGCGCGTGCTGTATCAGCTGCTTTCGCACGGTGGCTACCGCCATCACTGCGCGCAGCTGCGTAGCCGGCTCGACGAATGCCGCCAGCCGGTGATCCAGCAGCTTACCGACATCGGCTGCAGCATCGATCACCAGCCTTCCGAAGGGATGTATCTGTGGGTCACGCTGCCCGACAAGATGAAATCGCTGGCGCTGGCTGACGAACTGCTCAAAAGCGGACATCTGACGGCACCAGGCCCGCTTTTTTCAAGCGAGTCCGTGAATGCATCGCGGATGCGCTTCAATATCAGCCGCACGCTGGGCAGCCCGTTGATTGCCGATCTGTCACGTCTTTTCAAAGCCCGCACCAGCAACGGCTGACGTCGCGCTGACAACCGGCGGGCGGCCATGCCTGCCGATGATGCAGCGTATTCATGATAGTATACCCCCCTATGGTATAGATCAAAGAGGACGGCATGCATACCACGCAAGACAAAACCAGGCTGCTGGCACGCGTACGCCGTATTCGCGGCCAGGTCGAGGCGATCGAACGGGCGCTTGACGCCGGTACCGGCTGCACCGAAGTGCTGCAGCTGGTCGCTGCCGTGCGCGGCGCCAGCAATGGCCTGATGGCCGAACTGATGGAGGGACATGTCAGGGAGCATCTTGCCAATCCCGTCGTGTCGCCTGAGGAGCGCAACCTTGCTGCCGATGAGCTCATTGCCATCGTGCGCACTTACCTGAAGTAGGTTGGCGATGGCAGTGAAGTCACCGTGTATCGACGTATGCCGCTTCGACGGCAAAACCGACTTGTGCCGCGGTTGCCTGCGCACGCGCACCGAAGTGGTCGAGTGGAAAAAGATGAGCGACCACCAGCGCCGCGACGTATTGGGCAAACGCCAGAAACGTGAAAAAAAGCTCGCCAAAAAATAGGATCATGATGGACAAAGAGAGCAAGATATTGCCCGCTAATGCGGTGAGCGCCCTGATGCACGACCATGTCTTCGAGAGCGGCAAGCCGTCAGCCGAACGCGGTACGCGACTGGTAATGTGGATTACCGCCGCCATGATGCTCGTTGAAATCAGCGCCGGCTGGTACTTCAACTCGATGGCGCTGCTGGCCGATGGCTGGCACATGAGTTCGCACGCACTGGCCATCGGTCTCAGTGCTTTTGCCTACGCCGCGGCGCGCAAGTATGCGCGCGATCCGCGCTTTGCATTTGGCACCTGGAAAATCGAGATTCTGGCCGGCTACACCAGCGCAGTGTCGCTGGTCGGTATCGCGGCGCTGATGGCGTTCAGTTCATTCGAGCGCCTGCTGTCGCCGCAGCCCATCCATTACCGCGAGGCCATCGTGATTGCGGTCATCGGCCTGGTAGTCAATATCGCCTGCGCGCTGATACTGGGCGACGCGCATCATCATGGCCACGACCATCATCATGGGCATGGCCATGCGGGCGATGACGATCACCACCATCATGACCTCAACCTGAAAGCCGCCTATGTGCATGTGATTGCCGACGCCGCCACGTCGGTGCTGGCGATTGCGGCGCTGAT
>Ga0308158_10001917_pt1 | contig 20631 bp, 19 predicted proteins | sample PhyBR2_FD_201038 | JGI IMG/M metagenome (GOLD analysis project Ga0308158, IMG submission 201038) | Phyllosphere microbial communities from UC Gill Tract Community Farm, Albany, California, United States - DLSLB.R2 | ecosystem: Host-associated > Plants > Phyllosphere > Unclassified | place: USA...
GCAAACGAGTAATAGCTCATCATCATAGCGCCGAAACCGGTAGTGACTTCGGATTACTGCAGATGCGCCGTGGAAATACAATTTCCGATCCGCTATTTTGGATGAATTGCAACACTGTAACGGAGATTGCGGGGCTTGACCACCTCCAGGACAAGATTGCCCCCGCCCCTCCGCCGGTAGCCGTCTGTACTGCCCTCACTGTCGCAGGTCGATTACTATCTGCTAACAACCGTTCAACCACCCGATCAAGAGGCCCCATCCATGTCGCATCGTTCTCTGCTTTCCTTGTTTGCTGTGTCCCTTGTCGTGGCCGCCCCGGGCGCGACCGCGTCGCCAGACGCACCGGTGATCACCATCGATACCGGCAAGGTGGCAGGCTCGACCGATGCAGGCGTCGCCAGCTGGAAAGGCATCCCGTTCGCCGCCCCGCCGCTGGGCACGCTGCGCTGGCGCCCGCCCGCGCCTGCCAAGCCGTGGCGGGGCATACGGCAGGCAACCGCCTACGCGGCAGATTGCATGCAAGTACCCTTTCCCAGCGACGCCGCCCCACTGGGCACGACGCCGAGCGAAGACTGCCTGTACCTGAACGTCTGGAAGCCGGCCGATGCCAAGGGTACCTTACCCGTGATCGTCTGGATCTATGGCGGCGGCTTCGTCAACGGCGGCGCGTCGCCCCCGACCTATTCCGGCGCCGAGCTGGCGAAACAGGGCGCGCTCGTCGTCAGCTTCAATTACCGCATCGGGCGCTTCGGCTTCTTTGCCCATCCACAGCTGACGCGCGAGACCGGCACCAGCGGCGCGAAAGGCGTGGTTGGCAACTACGGCTTCATGGACCAGATCGCCGCGCTGGAATGGGTCAAGCGCAATGTGGCGGCGTTCGGCGGCGATCCGGCCAATGTCACGATCGCCGGCGAATCGGCGGGCGGCATGTCGGTCAATACGCTGCTGACTTCGCCGATGAGCAAGGGTTTGTTCGCCAAGGCAGTCGTGATGTCGGGCGGCGATGGCGGGACGGCGCCGACACCGCTGGCCGACGTCGAACGGATCGGCGTGCAGTTCGCGAGCGCCAAGGGCATCGCGGCGGACGATCCAAAAGCGCTGGAGAAACTGCGGGCGCTGCCGGCGGACACGATCGCCGATGGCTTGAACCTGGCGAACTTCATGCAGCGCGACAAGCCGACGTACCACGGCCCATATGTCGACGGCAAGCTGGCGATCGATTCACGCGCCGCGTTTGCCGAAGGCCGCATGCACAAGGTGCCGGTGATGATCGGCGCGACCAGCGCCGATATCGGCGGCAAGACCGGATATATGGTGGCCGGTGCGCGCAGCCTTGCCGGCACGCTGGCCGGGCACGGCGCGCCCGTGTATGCGTACCGCTTTTCCTATGTGCACCAGGCCAATGAAAAACCAGGCGCCGGCGCCGGGCATGCAACGGATATCCCGTTCTTCTTCGACACGGTGGCGGTCAAGTACGGGGCGCAGGCAACGGCCCGCGATCTTGGCATGGGCAAGACGATGAGTACGTATATGGTGAATTTTGCGAAGCGCGGGGATCCGAACGGGGCCGGGCTGCCGGCGTGGGACCGCTATGCCCGTTCGACCGACGCGATCATGGACTTCACCGCCAACGGCACTGCGGTGATGGGCAAGGATGCCTGGGGCGCCGACATCGATGCGGCGCAAACGACGCCCGCCAAAGCTGGCGAGCGTCGCTGAAGCGCCAGTTTCTGGCGTTCGGATTTACATCAGGCCGGTTGCGCCTGGAACGTAATCGCGTTCGGACGGCGCGTCGTGACGGCCTGGACTGGGGCTGACACGGCGGCCGGCGCGACCTTGAACACGCTGACGCGATCGGCGAGCCCGGCAGCGCTTTCCTGCAACGACGTGGCGGCGCTGGCGGCTTCCTCGACGAGGGCGGCGTTCTGCTGCGTGACCTGATCCATCTGGCTGATCGCCTGGTGGATCTGTTCGATGCCCGAGCTCTGCTCGGCGCTGGCCACACTGATTTCACCCATGATGCCCGCCACCCGGCGCACACTCTGCAAGATTTCTTCCATCGTTGCACCGGCCTGGTCGACCAGGCGCGTGCCCGCATCCACCTTACTGACCGAGTCGCCGATCAGTTCCTTGATTTCCTTGGCGGCACTGGCCGAACGCTGCGCCAGATTGCGCACTTCGCTCGCAACGACGGCAAAGCCACGACCCTGCTCACCGGCACGCGCTGCTTCCACTGCCGCATTGAGCGCCAGGATATTGGTCTGGAACGCGATGCCATCAATGACGCCGATGATGTCGACGATCTTGCGGGCCGACGCATTGATCTCGCCCATGGTATCCACGACTTCGGTCACGACCGAACCACCACGGGTCGCGATCTGCGTGGCCGATGCCGCCAGCTCATTGGCCTGGCGTGCATTTTCCGCATTCTGGCGCACCGTGCTGGTCAGTTCTTCGACGGACGCGGCCGTCTCTTCGATTGCGCTGGCCTGCTGTTCGGTACGCGACGACAAATCCATATTGCCGGCAGCAATCTGCGTCGACGCCGTGGCAATCACTTCACTTTCGCTGCGCACATCCTTGACGATACCGGCCAGCGACGCGGTCATGTCACGCAGGGCAGCCAGTAGCTGACCGAATTCATTGGTCGAGTTGACCGGCGCCTGGACACTCAGGTCGCCATCGGCAACACGGCGTGCAACGTCCACGGCTTGCATCAGCGGCGTGTTGATCGCACGGACCAGGTAGAACGCAGCACCGATGCTCAGCAGGATGGCCACGACGATGGCGGCGATCACGACAGTGTTAAGCACGGCCAACTCCTGGTGCAGTTCCTTGCCTTGGCGGATGTTGCGCTCGCTCATCAGCTTCTGCAATGCAGCGAATGCCTCGGTCGACTTGTTGTACGTCGGGTTGATCTGCTTGCCGAGCATCAGGTTGGCGTCATCCCACCGACCCGATTGAATCGCGCGCATGGCATTGCCGATCATGTCGATGCCCAGATTGTCGCTGGCCGTCATCCATGCAGCAAAACGCTCGCGCGTTTCGGGGAAGCGCAGACTTGCCTGCAGTTCCTGTTGCTCCTTGCGCATCTCTTCGCTGTTCTTGGCAATGAAGTCGCTGTGGAACGTCAACGGGTGATTGTGCAGCGACGCGTGCTTGTTTTCAGGATTGTGCTGCAGCGCCTGCAGGATGTGGCTGCGGTTGGTTTCCATGCGCATTTTCAGGTCGGACATGCCGATCTGCTGGTTGGCCGTGGTGAGCGCGAGGTTTTCGAGGAGATCAACGGCGCGCTGCGTGGAGTGGTAACCGAGGGCGCCGACAGTGATGACGGCAAGGATGAGCAAGCCGATGACGGCGGCGATCACGTACTTGATACTGAAATTTTTCATGTTGGATGGGAAGTGGGGGCGAACGATGTCGCTGAGGGGGTTGATTATCCACATTCTTCATCTAGATTGAGCGTATGAAACTTTGCATTCCGTCTGACAATATTTACAGTTGTATTTCTTACAGGGAAGCTATAAACAAAGAAGCACATCTATTTGTACATTAACTAACATTGCCGTTTTAGCACCGGATTGCGGGTTTCCCACTACAGAGGCCAGTGCAAAGCAGTGAGCGGCTTGACTTATCCCTGGATTGCACCTTCCGCCATCACCCGTAAAGGAAGGAAAGCCAGCACGCCAGCGGCCTGAATGAGCATACGACGAGCGAATAGGCAGGAAATCGGGTATCAATAATACGCGCGCTGATTGAGCAACCATCAAATGACGGGGTACCGCGACCGACTGCACTTTGCCCATGCTATGTAGAAACGCGCGATCGACGAGTTTCCATGGGTGTCCTCACCATTCCCCACGTTGAGAATTCTATCGAGAGCGTTTTGTAGGCCAAGTATCGTCAGACCGGCGTCCGGTTTGCATTTTTTGCACAGCATTGACGCGCTCCAGACTTTACGACCGATTTACTTTCTCTGTACGAATCGGCGTCAATGGTCTTCAGGGGAGTAAGTACAGTTGATGAGAGCGAACATACGATGCATTAGAACGACAAGGCTCTCAAAAAACATTGGGTTAAACAGGATTTACAGGTACAGGTCATTTGCTGATGAACTACAATCCAGAAACAGGGCAAGCACCATCATGCTGCCATTTCTTTTATAGATAAGGGAGCTTGGTTGAGCACAAATTACACCGTCACATTGGCAGGCGAAGGCCTGACCGGACAAGAACAGAAGCAGGCGCTGATTCTCGAGACTGCACGCGCCGCGGGCCTGTGGCTGTCGACGTACATCAGCGGCACGGGCTCAATCTCCGTTGACCTGCGCTTCGATCCCGTGATTGCTACGATGAGTGCTAGTGCTATCCACTCTGCAGCATCCGGCCAGATCAAGGCGCAAGACGGTAAAGCCTATACACTATACGAGTCCGGCGTGGCAGCAGAAATCAGGACAGGTGTCGATCCCAATAGTGTCAGCCCCGATGCAGTCATCAACGTCGGCATTGCCAATCTCGATCGCTACTACTGGTTCGATCAGACGATTAGCAGTGGCAACGATATTCCTGTCGATAAGACCGATGGTTTTCGGGTCATGTTGCATGAACTTTTGCACACCGTTGGATTCAATGGCTGGCTGGCTAATACCGGCGCCTCGTTTACGGGACCCGTCATTAGCAATTTCGACAGTTTGGTCAAGTTCGAGGGCGACCGAAGCTTCTTCGTCGGCGATCACGCGCGCGCAGCTTATGGCGCCAATGTCCCGCTGACTAACGTTCACCTTGGCGATGCAATCAGCTTTGCCGAGGGACGGCTGACCGGTGCCGAGAGTCTGATGAGTTATTCGGCCCCGCTCAATGGTATCCGCATTTCACTCGACCCGGTTGTCATCGGCATGCTGCGCGACCTAGGCCACACGGTGCGTGATCAGCAGGCCGTCCTTTCTGGCGACGGAAAACCTGGCAGTATGGTCGCCGTTCAGGCGAAGTCCGACACCTACAGCATCGACAGAGTGCTAGATTTGACTTTCCTTAGTTCCATCGGCAAGGATACCGCGGTCCTGATCGAGGATGCGGACAGGATCAAGTTCACAGATACCACGATCGCACTCGATACGGGTGCGGACATGGTCGGCGGTCAGGCTTACCGGATCTACCAGGCGGCATTCGATCGCATGCCGGATCAGGTCGGACTCGGTTTCTGGATTGCCCAGATGGACCGCGGCATGGCCTTGAGCACAGTGGCAGAAAACTTCATCTTGGCCGACGAATTTCTTAAAATATACGGCAGCGCGCCCACGCACGCCGCCATCGTCGACAAGTTCTATGAAAATGTACTTAACCGCGCCGGTGATGTTGGTGGTATCGCCTACTGGAATGGATTGCTCGATCAGGGGACGCTGACGGTCGCCCAAGTGCTGGCGAGCTTCAGCGAGAGCGCGGAAAATTTCACGAGGCTGGCTACCGTAATCGGCAATGGCTTCGAATATACGCCTTATGGATAACGCTTCGAACTGGTGAAACCGCAGGGAAGCGAACTGGTATGCCTAATTAGCCTTACGGGCTGCTTTCCTTCCTTCGGAGTAGTTTTTCCGTGCGCTTCAGGCGCAGGGCCAGCGCCGTTCCAAAGGGCAAAGGCGGGAGAAACTACCGCATTGCATCTTAGCTGGGTCACTGCGTTGATGTGCAGAGCACGTCCTTCACGCAGTTTTAAGCTGTGCATGAATTCGCCTGTCTTATCCCGCGCCAAAACTGGATGGTTTTTCATTAGCGCGATTTTTTCAGATCTGCTAAAGCGAAGTTGAGATGGCCTACCACCGTAGAGGCTTCCCACCGTCGTCACTTGTGCAAAGCTGCCGGTGAAGAATATTCTCGATACGTCCACGCAATCGGGCCGCCGCCTCAACTTTTTTCTAACAAATCGGCAACAACACTGTTACACCCAATCCGATATTTATCTTCACAAAAGGAAATGTTCCAGTTAAATACGAGACACAAGTGACGATCGAGTTTCGCCACTGATTAGCATTCTTTGCATTTTTCCATCTGGAACTGTGGACTTGGATGTATCGCGCTGCGCACTAATCGTACATTATAAGTTTGGCAGTCGGGACAGCAAGCAATTCAGCGCATCCGTGATTTTCGGCATGCGGATCGATGCCGTCCAAGAGCAGCACCCTGCACACCTTGGAGCTTTTCGCGGCCAACTGCCAAGCTTACGAAAGTAGCGAACCGGGGCCAATCTCGCGCCGCCTCGTGGCAATTGTGTATCGAGAGATCCAGTTCTTAATCACTGTCTTAGAACATGAAGCCGAAGGGCGCCGCCGTTACCACAGCAGCCTGGCCACTTCAATTTCGGCACCGACAGTGTTTTCAATCGAATATGAACTATCGCCGTTTCTTCCCAGCCTCTACCAATACGGTAAAGGCCGATTCAATCGACCGAAGGCGGATAGATTTTGAACCCATTAGCTCTATGAGAACTAATAAAAAGAGGCCCTATTGCTAGGGCCTCTTACTTGACTTGGCGGAAGCGGTGAGATTCGAACTCACGAACGGCTCACACCGTCGGCAGTTTTCAAGACTCCCGCCTATGCCTTAAAAATCAAACCCTTGGCGCAATATCATTTCCGCAGGTAGGGCAATTTGGGGGTGCCTAAGCCATTGTTTACATTGGTTTGTCGACATAGTTGCGGAAACGATTTCGAGGTCAAAACCGATACGGTAGAATTGCCTCAGCACAGGAGGAAGCTATGGGCAACGAAATTTACGACGACCTTGACGAACTGCCGACGGCACCGCGGATCGACATTCCGGAAGCAGACCTGATGCTGCTGGAGCGGGCGGCGCGCGCGATCGGCGCCGTGCGCGTGGAGGTGGTCGACGGCGAGGGCTACGTCAACCTGCACTTCGCCGACGGTTCAGTCGTCCACAGCTGGAACCCCCTTTTGTTCAGCGGCGACGCATTCGAGCTGGCCGTGAAGTTGAATATTCATGTCCTGCGGTTTCAGACGATGGCGACTGCACACCCCCTAGTTGCAAGCTGGGGGTGCGACGAGCGAGATGATGGCGACCCGATGGGTGCCACCCGCCGGGCCATCACCCGCGCCGCGTCTCAGATCGGCAAGTAGCGCCCTACTTCGGCCAGGCCTGGACCGTCTTCGCATGGCGCGCCGCGCATTCCGCATACTGTCGCAGGAGCTCAATTGCCCAGGCCTGCCACGCGTCGTAGTCGTCGGCGCCCGGGCGCTCGACTGCCGGGCACGGCGCGGCCAACGCGCTATCGAGGGATGCTTTTGTTGGCGGCATCGATTGCGGCGTCGAGGTTGCGCACGCGGTCAGCGTCAGGCACGCAACCAGCAGGCAGAGGTTTCGCATTGCGCAGCTCCTTGGTGAGCGCCGACATTCGCGGCGCAAGGGTGGATTGAATGGCGGCGAACTCGGTGGCCGCTTCGGTGATGCGCGTGGCGTCGGCCTGCAGCGTGGTCAGCGCCAGCTCCGACTGGCTGCGCATGGTTTCCGCGTGCGCGCGCTGCAGCTCGGCGAACTCGGCGTCGTGCCGCCAGCCGTTCGTGAACCAGCCGGCGGCACCGGCTAGCGCCATTGCCAGCAGCAGGACCAGGCCGGCAACCAGCGCGCGGTACTGGACGGGGATCATGGCAGGCCTTTCAAACACAGCTCGCGCTCAGCCAGGCGCCGGCGCGTGAGGCCGCGCACTTCCCTGCCGCCCACTTTGTTCCACAGCAGTAATGCATTACAGGCACCAACCATGTCGCCTGCGTTCGTGCGCCGCGCCATGCTGGATCCGCAGAAGCCGCTCACGCCGATGTTGTAGGCGACGTCGACGAAGGCCACCTTCTGGCCATCGGTCAGGCGCGCCAACGGGATGCACATGGCAATGCCGGCGGCGTGCCGCTCGAGGTCGCGGTCGAGCTGGGCGCGGCACTGCGCGGGCGTGTACGTCTTTCCCCAGGCCGCGTTCTCGGTGGCGCCGGTGCAGTACGTGAGCACGCCGCCCATGTCGCGGTAGGTGGACAGCTCGGTGCCTTCGAACGCGGGCGTGAAGCTGAGCAGCGCGGTCGCAGCCACGGCGCCGACCAGGGCGACCAGGCCGCGCCGCTGGGTCGGTGCGCCCTTAACCATTGCCGGTCAGCGCCGGTTGGGCCACCACGCGCGCGATCGCCGCGCCGAGCGAGGTCAGGCCAGCGGCCACCACCAGGATCGGGGCGGTGCCGCTGGCGTACAGGTGCATGCCGGCCTCGACCGCCGAAGCGAAGGCGGCCAGCAGCGCGAAGCGTACCGACCAGAGTTTCGGGAATTGCGCGCGTGCGTCTTCGATGAAGTTCATGGTTTTTCCTGTGAAGGGAATTGCGGTTTCGATTCCGGGCCTTGCTGCTGCGCCAGGGACTGAGCCAGGCGCAGCAGGTTCATTTGCGCGCGCTTTCGAGAGCGGTGATGCGCAGCGCATTCGTATCGTTCACGCGTTGCACGGCGAAGATCGCATCCCGCATCCCGTCAAGCCGGATGTCCCGGTCGTCCAGGCGCTTCTCCAGCTTCTGGTTGGTCACGATCAGCTGATCGAGCTTGCTGGATTGGGCCGACGAATTCCAGCCGAGCGTGGCCATGAAAATGGCGGACGCCGCCGCGCCGGAGATAAGCCAGGGCAAGGGCAATTTGAGGTCAACAATACGAGATGGGGCTGGGTTGGGCATGTATCACTTTCAGTGGACGTAAAAAAACCCACCGAGGTGGGCCGGGTAATGCGGGTCAGCGGGAAGCCCGCAGGATCAAAGCGTTGCAGCGGTGATGAACAGTTCGTCGAGCGCGTCGTCGTCGAGGCCCAGCGCGGCGCCCATCATGACGACGAGCGGGCTGTTGCGGGCAACGACGCTCGAATAGTCCCACTCAATGCGCGCGGCCTCGCGGTCCGGGCTCGGCAGCGAGTCGATGGCGGCGTCGACCTGACCAAGCACGCCGCGCGCCAGCAGCGCCAGGCGGGCTTGGCGCATGCTCACCTCTTGCGGCACGTCGGGTTGCAGTGCCTCAGCCTCGCGCGCTTCGATCTCGGCCAGTTCTTCAGCGGTGGCGTTCCGGTACTCACCGCTATCAAAAATCAATGCTGTCATCATGCGACCCCTACTTGATTGCGGTATCCATATACGCGCAGCTTGCCGGCGGCGATAACACCCGCTGAGGCGTAGAGCTGGAACCCGGTGATTATCGAATTGACATTTAGCATCATCAGGCCGTCTTTTGTATCAAAAGCAGCGTTGCCGCGATGGATTCCTGAAATACGGGCAAGGGTCGGCGAGTTATTAGACGACGTATTCAGAAGGTCGACGCTCACGCCGGGGGAATTTACATTGCCCGCAAGAGCTCCGGATAGAGCCCACGCGCTAATTGCGCCGGTAGTCGGATCGGAGGAAGTTCCCACAGGGTTGGTGTTGTAATTAAGACCACTGTAAGTATTCCCCGCTATCCCGAGCCGCATATACAGGATAGCGCCCGCTGTCGACAATAGGTATTCCGAAAAGTCGATCAGGTAGTGGTCGTATTCGCTGGTGAAAAGATTCAGGTAATTGATCGCATTTACGCCCGCAACTGTCGCCGCCGCCAGGCACACCATTGCGCCGCCGAGTGGCTTATCGCCTTTGTCGCCCGTGCGCTGGAACGAGAGCATCAGTGCATCACCATTCGAGAATGGACTGGTCGCGCTGCTGTCAGTGCACACCACCGTGAGGTTGCGGTAACCGCTCGGCGTGGCCAGCGCGGTGAGGTTGAACGTCATCCACTTCGTGAGGTCGCCCTGCTTCACCAGCCGGATCGAGCCCTTGACCGAGCTGCTCGAGTCGTCGAACGTGTCGATCAGCGTGGTGTAGTCCTGGCCGGCCGACGTCAGGTCCAAACGCATCACCGTCGCGGCACTCTGCGTGGTGCTCGACAGGCGCAGCTTGCCGGCTCCTGGGTCGGCGTCCGTAGTGGTGGCATCGAACACATACGGGATGGCGAAAGCGCCGCCGGCAGCAATCACGCTCGCCTGCGCCAGCATGTCCATCATCTCGGCGGCCAGCCCATTCTCTTGCCGCGCGCGCTCGGGGAACATATCGACCATGGACGCCATGTTCGCGTCGAAGGTCTGCTGATCCTGCAGCTGGTTCGGCAGCTGGTTCGGATCCGTGAGTGCTGTAATTGGGGTCATTGGGACAATACTCCATCAATTTGTAGGGCCATCTTCGAGCGCGGGAACGAGTCGATCACCTTGCGCAGGCTGCTGAACCGGCCGACGAGCATCGTGTCGCCGCGCATGGTCGAGCCCAAGAACACCAGCGTCTTCTGCCGGCGCTTGATCAGGTCATCCTCGATCGTCTCGACGCGGTCGCTTTCGACCGAGATATCGACGCTCATCTTTTTCGAGAAGCCGCGCTCGACCGTCGAGCTGGATCCATCGGTGAAAAACGTGGTGGTCGAGTAATCCTTGAGCTCGGTCGACAGGCCCATCAGCGACAGGCCGACATCGACCGTCGGGCCCAGCAGGCACATGCCGCACTTGGGCACGCCGCCGGGCTTCTTTATCGTGACGGTGACCAGGGCATTCGCGAACACCGGCAGCTTCAGCGTCAGGAACCAGGTGCGCAGCCGCAGCCGGTTGAAGCACCAGCCGAAGAAGCTGCTGCCCGAGCGCGGCAGCACAAGGCTTTTCGTCTCGCTGAACACCAGGCCGCGCGTCGGGTGCGTCATTGAAACGCGCACCTCGCTCGCATCCATGGCGCCGGCGAACAGTCCTTGCGTGATCGCCTGCGCCGAGAACACGGACACGATCTCTTCCGGGTTGCTGGTCTGCGTGCTGTTGCGGTCGTCGAACATCGCCCAGCGATTGATCGCCGTGCGCTTGTTCCAGAATGCCGGGTCGCTCAGGGCCTTCCCGACATTGCCTGCGACCATCGACCAGTAGACGATCTTCGTCGTCGGGTCGTACACCGCCGCGTCTTTCGCGTAAGTCGTTGCAGCGTTGTAGGGCGGCTCGACCATTGGCACATTTGAATACACTAGGCCAGCGCCAGCGCCCACCACGTCAGCAGCGCGGGTGACAGCACCGTTGCTGGTCTTAATGCGGCTGGTCGGGCGATCGCGCTCAAGCTGCGGAAGGCCTATGCGAATAGTGCAGTTGGCAACGGTTCCGGCGTTGAAGCCAATGTTGAAAAATGCCAGAACACTGACGCTCTGCGAGCTGGCAAGATCAATGGTCGCAACCACATCCGCAAAGCGCAGCGGCCCAGTTGTTCCAATAGCAGCCAAGAGGCTATCTTCCGCCGGAGAGCCATCTGTTTTGCGGCCGCTGACTACCAGTCCAAGTACCGATGGTGGGCTGCCAGAAAGGCGCAGTGCAAAGGCGCTTGCAGACCAGCGCCCGGGAACTGCGGGGGCACTAGCGATATTGGGATAAAAACCAGCACTTCCGGTAGCGGTACCGGAGAATGCGACATCGATGTACTCGATGCCGTTCTCGACACCAACCCCCACGATCGAGCGCTTGACTCCATTTACTTCCGTGGCGCCACTCCACCCATTTGGCCAAGCCCCGGGAGTACCGACAACAGCACCCTGCATGGTGTTGTTGCTCGCGTAGTTCGTCGCAGCTGGCTCGAGCAGCGCCCATGGCGCTTTGCTCAGGTCGGCGGGATCGTACGTCACGCCCAGGGTATTGGCCGGCACCTGGACAATCGTGCCGGTCCGGTCATACACCCACTTGGGGGATGCCCGCGTGAACGGCACATCCCCCAGCACTACTGGATCAACGATGATCATGCAGGGATTACTTTCGTGGCAAGTGGCTTGTCGCCGTTGAGTGCGTCGTCCAGCGAGCTGGCCGTGTTCATCGTGTTCTTCGCGATCGCATACAGCGCGTCGTTCAGATCCTTGCGCATGCTGCGGTTCTCTTCGGTCAGGCGCTCGACGGCCGCGACCAGCACGGCGCTGTTCTCGCCCGGGCTGGCCAGGCGGCGCATCAGCTCGCGGTTGTCGGCCGCAGGCATGATCCGCTCGTCCTTGTGGATGAAGGCAGGCGTGTCGTACAGCACCTGATTGGTGCCAACCGCATACCCGCGCAGCTTTTTGCTCTCGACGCTTTCCTCGAACGTGTCGCGGATCGAGCCCAGGCTGATGCCGCCCTTGAGCCGGTCGATCCAGTAGCTCAGCCCGGCCGAGTCAGCCGGGCGGCCGAACACGTCCTTGTAGAGCGCCTGGATCTGCGCCTCGGGCGAACCCTTGATCGAGCCGATGATGGCCTCAGTCGAGATTCCGCCGGCAGCCCGGTCCTGCCAGTAGCTCAGCCCGGCCGCATCCGGCGCACGGCCGAGACTGGACTTGTAGGCATCGCTGATCTCGCTGGTGGCCGAGTTGTACGGGTTCGCACCCGCCGCACCCATCGCACCGTGCAGCGCCTGGATGGCCTGCTCGATCGACAGCCCGATTGTGCTGATGCCCTTGAGGACGTCGATCTGCTCCTGCTCGCGCTCGAGCATGTCGTCGTACTGCTTGACCTGCCCTTCCAGCGCTTTCAGGCTCCGCTCTTCCGCCGACAGTGTTTTGTCGGTGATCTTGGCCAAGTCGGTGATGCCGTTCTTGGTCGCGTAGAAGTCGCGCAGGTAGTCTTCCTGGCTGGCGAACAGGCCGGTCGAATCCTTGCCGATCACCGACAACGCGTTCTTCAGGTCGTCAGCTTTCGGCAGGATCCCGCTGGCCTTGGCGATTGCCAGTGCTGCCTGGATCTGTGCTTGGGCGGCGGCGCGGTCGTTCTTCTCCGTGCCTGCCACAGTCAGCCCGTCGAGCGTGCTGCGCAGCGCCTCCGAAAGCGACCGGGTCTTCTCGACGGCCTTGGTGCGCACGTCGATCTCTTCCTGCGTCGCTTTCTTCTGCCGCTCGACCACCTTCTGCAGCGCCGAGAACGCGCCATCTACGCCGGACATCAGCGCGGCAGCAGCCGTCTTGACCTGCTCGGTTGCCTTGGCGGCGGCCTGCAAGTCCCACAGGTTCTGCGTTGCGCCGCGCAGGGCAGGATCCAGCGCAGCCAGGGCGTTGATGTGCTGCTGCGACAGCACCGCTGCAGCGCCAGCCTTGTCGCCGGTCAGCTCGTAAATCTGCGCCTGGATCGACAGCAGCGAGTTGGCCGTGCCGAGCGCAGCAGCTTCGTCTTCCAATGCATACACCCGCTCGCTCAGTGGGCGCAGGGACGCGTCCATTTCAGCAAGCTCCAGCGCGCGAGTCGCCGCCAGCGCGCCGGCCTTGTCGCCCAGCATTTCCATGATCTGGATTTCCAGTTCACGTTTGCTGTTTGCCAGGTCGGATGCTTTTTCCAGTACGTCCTTGTCAACGTCGGCGATCTGCTTGAACGTTGGTGCGATCTGCATCAGCACGGCATACGCGCGTGCGCCGGCGTCGGTCGTCAGGTCCAGCCCGGTGACCACGCTGCGGAACTGCTTCAGCGAATCCTCGGCGCCGGTCTTGATTCCGAACTGGTCGAGCGTCGGCGTGATGCGCGCGCGCAGCGAGTCGGCCCGCTCCTTGTCGGTGTAGAAGTCGGCAAGGAACTGGTCGACGCTGGAAGTGAATTCTTCCAGGCCACCGGCCAGGCCGACCAGCCGCTCGCGCGCGCCGACCGACTTGAGCCCGACCGAGTCGAACACCATGCCCAGCGAATCCGTGATCACGGTGACGGCCTGGTAATTGGTCGCCACGCGGGACAGCGTCTCGAGGTAGCCCTCGCCCACTTTCTGGAACTGGCCCAGGCCATCGATACCGAACGCCGCCAGGTCGTCGCCCACCTTCGAAAAGACAGCCGACAGCTGCTCTTGAATCTCGGCGCCGGTCAGCCCCTTCAGGCTGACCTTGCCGATGTCGACCACGAACGAACTGAGCTTGGCGGTGAAGTCATCGCCGCCGATGCCGATCAGGGTGCTGGCCTCAATGACGGTTTGGTACAGCGACGTGAGCACGCCGGCGATCTGCCGATTGCCCTCGGCGCCCAGGCCTTCGATCTTGCTGCTCGAGCTGCCGCTCGAGAACAGGCCGCCCGACTTCTTGATGTCGGCATACTGCGCCGCATCGGTTCCGCCGTTCAGGATGCTTTCAAACGACGCCTTCGTCAGCAGGAAGCCGGTGTCTTCCACCGTTTTCTTGCCGCCGAAGATGCTGCTGCCGATCTTGCTCAGGAAGTTGCCATCAGCTGAAGCGAACTGCTTGCCGTAGTCGCCGGCCACGCCAGTGGACTGCACCAGGAACGATGCGAATTGCCCGATGCCTGCCTCGATGTTGCGCAGCGAGGCCAGCATGCCGTCGCTGATGCGCAGTCCCTGTAGAGTCGCACCTTCGATGGCGGCGATCGAGTTGGCGATCGATTCCGACTTCGCCGAGCTTTCGCCCAGCACGCTGCCGGTGCCCTGCTTGTCCTGCCGCTGCTGGGACAGTGGGACGCTGCTGCCGCCCACGCTGCCCATGATGCTCGCACCGATGGCCACGACAGCCGCCAGCGTGGCTGCGCCGGCGGCCAGGTTCATTGGGAACGGCAGCGAGGCCATGGCCTTGACCACCGCCGTGACGCCCCAGGCGCTCGCCTCGGTTGCGGCCAGACCGGTCGACGCTGCGGTGGCTGCCGCTTCGCCGGTGATCTTGGTCGCGTTCAGCGCCGTGTTCGCCACCACCTCTGTCTGCTTGAAGAAGATCTTCTTCGTCATGGTCGACAGCGCCATGGCCAGCTCGGTGGCGCGGTACGCGCGCTCGACGCTGGTCAGCACACCGTAGCCCTTGCTGCCCTCGGCGAAGAAGCCCTTTGCAGCTGCGGCCATATCGCCGTAGCCGCTCAGCCGCGACTTCACTTCGTCAGCATTGATGGCCGCTGTTGCGACAGCCAGGCCCTTGGAATCGGTCGCATACTTGACCGACGCATCCTGGCGCGCCTTGTCCACCTGTGCCTGGCGGATGCCATAGGCGTCCAGCGCGGTAACCAGTTGGGTCATCGAATCGCCGGCCGCGCCGAACGCGCCCTTGAGCGCATCGCCGAACGTCTGTGCCTTGGTCGGGTCGAGGAACTTGTCGAGGTCTTCACCGGCTTTCTTGGCCGCGTCGAACCCCACTTGCTTTACAGCACCCTCGCGCACCGCTTGCGCCCGCTCGCGCAGGGCGGCCGCTTCCTTGCGGTATTCCTCCGCCAGCGCACCGGTGATGTCCACGCCATTGGCCGCCCAGATCTGCTCTTCTGCACGCAAGGCCAGCGCCTCGATGCGCTTAGCATTCAGCTCGCCAAGCGCATCCTTTGTCAGGCCGATCTGATCATTTTCGTCACGTTGTGCCTGCAATTCCTTGGCCGCCTTGTCGGCGCCGGCGCTGGCACCGTCGAGCGTCTTCTGGTACTTCTCGAGCGATTTCAGCCGCTCATCTTCGGCCTGCTTTACGAACTGCTGCTGGCCGATGTAGGTCTCGACCGTGTCGACGTAATCTTGCAGCGACTGCTTGCCGCCCTTATAGCCGTCGTACAGCTTGTTCAAGTTGCCATAGAAATCAGCATCGATGCCGACGCTCTTGCCGTTGATGCGGTCGACCAGTGCCTCGTATTCCTTTACTGCCTTCTCCGCATCCTGCGCGGCTTTCTTCGCCGCCGCCTCGTCAACCGCACGCGGCAGGCCTGGCTTCGGTTTGTCACCATCACCTGCATTCGGCGTAGCCGGCGGGGCGCCACGATTGGCCAGGCGTGCAAGATAAGCCTTTTGGAATTGATCAGAAGGAGCGCTATTGAGATTATCGAGGCCTTTCAAGCCATCTGCGATCGCCTTGTTCAAATCGGAAAACGATTTCTTGACGTCCTTGAGTCCGTCGCCGCCTTTGAACGATTCGTAGATGGCCTCCACCGGGCTGATCAACGCGATGTCATTCACGACAGCAAATCCGGCCCGGACGCCCTTTAGCACGTCCCACGCGACACCGGTGGATCGAGCAAACGTCGCTACCGCGTCGGATGCCTTCGCGAAACCCAGCCCGAGATCGTCAGCCCACGACGACCACTCGCCTTTCTTGATCGGGGCCTGCTGTTTGAATACGTCAGAGAAGGCACCGGCCAAGTCTCGCAGCGCCGGAGCCAACGCAACCGCGGCCGATGTGGCGAGGCTCTTTACTTCGATCTTCAGGAATCCGATTTGATCTTGGAACGCAGCGGCTGCTGCTGCGGCATCGCCCGAGGTGCCGGCAACGCCGTCATAGTTCTCCGCCAGGTCGTTCAAGAACGGCAGAATATCTGCGCCAGACTTGCTCAGAAGATCGTTGATCAGCGCCGTTTTTCCGGCGTCGTCGCGATAGTTCTGAAGGCTTTTCGAAGCATCGACCAGGACGATGGACGGATCGCGCAAGTTGCCTGCGGCATCCCGCGAGGAAATGCCCAGCGTCTTGAGTGCCTTCTGGACTTTGTTGCTGTCGTCGTCCAGTCCAGCCATGCCGCGCGACAGCTTTACGAGCGCGGCATCGATGCCGCCCATGTCTTCGCCAAACACTACGGCAAGTTTCTGGATCTTGGAGAGGCTTTCGACCGACGAGCCGGTTTTTTGCGCCATGCCGTCGAGATCAGCCAGGTCATTCAGTGCATCACCAACCATCACGGCACCGGCGGCGGCCGCCGCCGCGACAGCTGCAGCAACAGCCAGAAAAGCGACTTTGGCGCCCTCGGCCAGGTCGGCCAGACTGCCGAACGAAGATTCACCTGCCGCCTCCTGCTCGCGCAGCTTGGCGATCATATCGGCCGCGGCGTCGCTCACGCCCAGCTGCTCGGCGCGCAGCGCGGCCAGCTCGGATGCGGACTTGCCGATGCCCTCGGTGCGCGAGCGCAGGCTGTCCAGGAACTTGGTCGAGTCGTCGAGCTTGCGCTGGGCATCTGCCGCGAGCGCGCTCTTCTTCGTCATTTCGTCCAGCTGCTCCAGGTACGGGCGCAGGGCGTTAACGTTCAGGCCGCGTGCGTTGGCGAGCGCCTCGTAGTACTGAGCCGAACCTTTGGCGCCGGCATTCATCGTCGCCAGCGTGCGCTGGATCGAGTCGGCCATGCTCTTGGTCGCCTTGTCCATGCGACCGGCGGCCACGCCGGCGCCGTCGCCGGCCGTCTCCATGCCTGGCGTGCTGGCGACACCTTCCAGGGCTGCCGTCGTTTTCTTCGCGCTGGCCTCGAGGTTGTCGAGACTCTTGCCGGTTTTCGCGGTCGCGTTTTCGACCTTGCGCAAGCCAGCCTCGACGCCGCTCGCGTCGGCGGTGATCATGATTGTTGCGTTGTTGACAGTATCGCTCATGTCCCGCCCATAAAAAATGCCACCCGTGGGTGGCGGTATAGCTGGTTATTCCGTGCGCATCGCCTGCAGGGCCGCGTCTTCCATGACCTGCAAGTCTTCGTCGAGCTCGTTGTACTCTTCGGTCGTCAGCCCCATCCGATCCATCCGGTTGTAGGCGACGAGGAAGTTCAGCCCGATCGGGCCGCCCATCGGGGCGATATTCCACTGCTTACGCAGCCCGTAGAACGTGTTGTAGGCCAGCACGTTCTGGGGCCAGATGCCGACAGACGTTGTCACCTCATCCCTAGTCAGCCCCGCGACGGCCAGGTCGGCGTCGGTGGGGGCCGCTTCGTACATGGCGGTGGCAACGTCCCTTAGTTTTTTGCGCGGGCGCCCGTGAGTTCAGCGATGAACTTGTCCAGCACGGCGCGCGCAGCGCCGATGTATTTCTGGGTCAGCGCCTCGACGCCAGCCTTGTTGAACTGCTCGTCCAGATCCCAGCCGCGGCTGATGTCCATCAGGGCATCGACGTCTTCCGCGCCCTGCAGGCCGTCGACGAACTCCTTGAATTTCTTGCGGGGCATCCAGGCGAAGGTCCATTCGACGTCAGCGGTGTGGCCGCCCGGGACAGGGATGGCGACGACTGCCTTGAAGGTTGCTTCGTCGGCCAGGGTGAGTTTTGCTTTTGCCATGATATTTTTCTTTCAGGTGGGGATAAAAAAGGCCCGCGAGGCGCTACCCCGCGGGCTTGGAAAAGGCCAGCGCCGACCATTCGGCACCAGCTGGCAACACAGATCAGTAGCGGACGACCTTGTTCTGCAGCGAGAAGACCGACTTCACCGCCATCACACTGCCCTTGGCCAAGCTCGGCGATTCATTGAACGAGCAGTAGCCGGCGTACAGCAGCACGCCGCCGCCCGGGATAATGCCGCGCAGGCAGGTCAGCGCGATACCATCCGAGATTTTCTTCAGGGCGGCGTGATGCGGCAGCGACTTGTCGTCGGCGGTCGTCAGCGTGACGGTGGTTGCGGTGAAGCCGTCGGGGAGCATGACCGGCATGTCGCTGTCCAGCAGCGGAACTTCGACGTTCTTGCCATCGCCGCCGGAGATGTCAGCACTGACCACGCCAGTCACGGGAGTCCAGGTGGTGATCTTGCGCACGGTGCCGACGCCAGCGCCAGCTGGGAACAGCGACGTGTCGCTCGTGTCCAGGCCTTCCAGCGTGAACGAGGTGCCCGACGCAGCTTTCAGGCGGAACACGCGACCGTTGGCCTTGCTCCAGCCGCCGGTGTATTCGACGAAATCACCGGTGGCGAAGGTGTTGGTGGCGGTCGCGACTGCCTCCACCGCGTTGGTGATTGCGGTGATGCTGACGGCAGCGGCGAATGCGGACGCTACTGCGAACGCGATGTTATTTGGCAATTGCATATCGGCCTTTCAGGGGTAAAGCCCGGAAGCCGGGCAAGAAAAAAGCCGCCATGATTTCTCAGGGCGGCTTGGGGATGAAGCTGGTACGGGTCAGCAGAACAGCGTGAAGTCCTGCATGGTCCCGCGCAAATTGGTGCCTTCGTCGTACGTGGCCACGCGGCCACTTGCAACTTCGACCTGCAGCGCGGTGGCGGAGCGCAGCGCGTCCTCGACCAGCATGCCGATCTCGGATGCCTCGATGCGACGCTCGCTCCATACGTTGACCTGGATTCGCACGTGCTGCTTGTCCGGACGGTCACCGCTCAGGAAGTTCATCGGCTCCCCGCCCACCGCCTGGTAGGTGATGTACGGCTTGGCCGTGTTCACCTCCGCGATGTCGGGAAAGATGCGCCCGCCGGCCAGGTGGCTCAGCGTGGTGTGTACGTGTTCTTCGGGTGTCATGATCCGGTCGAGTTCCTGGCCAGTTGCTGGGTCAGGGTGCGCGTCATAGCGTCGACGGCAACCTGCTTCTTGCTTTCGTACGCCGGCCGCATGAACGGGTAGGCCGGCGCGCTGGCCGTGCCGTACTCGAGTTCGGCAGCGCGGCGGTGGGCTTCCCAGCCCGTTTTCTTGCCGGTCTTCTTGCTGACCTTCTTGTTGCGCGGCACGAACTTGTGGCCGCCCTCGACGAAGCGCCAGTAGAACGCATCGTTCCCACCGTACGCGCCGGCCCGCACCGTGACCAGATAGACCTGGCGGTTCGCACCGTCGGATTCCTCATCGAGCCGCTTGACGATGATGTTGTTGTGGATGGTGTAGGTCTTCGCCCGAGCGCGCGCGTTGCGCTTCGCTTCTTCGCGGAATGGCTCAGCACCAGAGAAGCCGACAGCGCGCAGCCCTTCCTCGTCGATCGCGCTCGCGACCTGGTCGACGGTCTGCTGCACGGCGGCCATCAGCTGCGATGTGTCGAAGCGGATCATGATGTCGACTCGCAGATCAGGAACATGAACCGACGGTCGCTATTGTCCGGCGGCGCCGACTTCACGTCGTACACCTTCGACTTGAACAGGACACTCACGCCAGTGTCGACGTCGGGCCGTGCGCGGATCCGTATCGAGCACTTGACGATCGCCGTGTCAGCGCCGGCGCGCATCACCTCGGCGCCCGACTGGAACAGCACGTTGGCCCACACGGTGGCAATGTCCACCGGCGCATCAATTGGCTGCCCGATCTTATCCTTGCCGGCGCTGCGCCGCAGCGTGATGCGATCGTTCATCACAGGTACACCCGGGCGCGATCGAGCAGGCCGCCCAGGAATTCACTCTTGGGCGTGCCGGCCGGCGCGAAGTGCTCGGCGACCTTGCCCAGGATGTAGCCCTTGATCTCGTCCGGCACGGTGCTGTCGTCGACGCCGTAGCCGCACGAGTACTGCACCTCGACTGCGCTGATGCGCGCCTGCGTCGCCGGCCAGCCCCTGCCCGGCGCCGGCACGATGTAGCCCGGCTCACTTTCGTTGTCGACCAGGTAGTCGTCCGGATGCAGGATCTGGCGCACGCCATTGGCATCGTAAAACTTGATGTGCTCGACAGCCAGGATCGGCGGGTGCTCGAGCCGGAACGCCTTCGGAAAAGCGTCGAGCGTCAGCCGGTAGGTCTGCCGCACCAGCGCGCGGCCCGTCTCGTGCTCGGCGTCGCGCGTGTGCTGGCCGATGACCTGGCGCAGCTCGACGTCGGCCTCGGGTCCGTCCAGCCGGGCCGACAGGCGCGCAGCTTCCAGCGACACGGCCAGCGCTGCAGGCGGGGTGATCAGTCGCAGGCTCATCGGATAGTTCCTTGTGTTGCCGGCGGGCGGCCGGCGCCGTGCGGCGCGCCAGGCGCTGCCGGCGCGCGCGCGTATTCGACGGCGGCCGCCTCCTGCTGCTTCAGCAG
>Ga0308158_10001919_pt1 | contig 20628 bp, 19 predicted proteins | sample PhyBR2_FD_201038 | JGI IMG/M metagenome (GOLD analysis project Ga0308158, IMG submission 201038) | Phyllosphere microbial communities from UC Gill Tract Community Farm, Albany, California, United States - DLSLB.R2 | ecosystem: Host-associated > Plants > Phyllosphere > Unclassified | place: USA...
AAGCGCAGCACGTCCTCGACCTCGAGCGAGTCGAGCTTGCCGTTGGTTCCGGCCCAGATCGAGACGACCTGCTCCTCGACGGGGTACGGCGAGTACTGCGGCTGCTTGAGCAGCTCGGTCAGACGGGCGCCGCGGGCGAGCTGACGACGCGAGGCCGCGTCGAGGTCGGAGGCGAACATCGCGAACGCCTCGAGCGAACGGTACTGCGCGAGCTCGAGCTTCAGCGTTCCGGAGACCTTCTTGATCGACTTGACCTGAGCGTCACCACCGACTCGCGAGACCGAGATACCCACGTCGACCGCCGGACGCTGGTTGGCGTTGAAGAGGTCGGACTGCAGGAAGATCTGGCCGTCGGTGATCGAGATCACGTTGGTGGGGATGTACGCCGAGACGTCATTGGCCTTGGTCTCGATGATCGGCAGACCCGTCATCGAACCCGCGCCGAGCTCGTCGGACAGCTTCGCGCAGCGCTCGAGCAGACGCGAGTGCAGGTAGAAGACGTCACCCGGGTATGCCTCGCGGCCCGGCGGGCGACGCAGCAGAAGCGACACGGCACGGTAGGCCTCGGCCTGCTTCGACAGGTCGTCGAAGATGATCAGGACGTGCTTGCCGCCGTACATCCAGTGCTGGCCGATGGCCGAGCCGGTGTAGGGCGCCAGGTACTTGAAGCCGGCCGGGTCTGACGCGGGCGCGGCGACGATCGTCGTGTACTCGAGGGCACCGGCCTCTTCCAGCGCACCCTTGACGGAGGCGATGGTCGAGCCCTTCTGGCCGATCGCGACGTAGATGCAGCGGACCTGCTTGTTGACGTCGCCCGACTCCCAGTTGGCCTTCTGGTTGATGATCGTGTCGATCGCGATGGCCGTCTTGCCCGTCTGGCGGTCGCCGATGATGAGCTGACGCTGGCCGCGACCGACGGGGATCATGGCGTCGATGGCCTTGATTCCGGTCTGCATCGGCTCGTGGACCGACTTGCGCTGCATGACGCCGGGCGCCTGCAGCTCGAGCTCACGCGACCCCTCGGTCGCGATGGCGCCGAGTCCGTCGATCGGGTTGCCGAGCGGGTCGACGACACGACCCAGGTATCCGTCGCCGACCGGGACCGAGAGGACCTCGCCGGTGCGGGTGACTTCCTGGCCGGCCTCGATGCCGGTGAAGTCGCCGAGGACGACCACGCCGATCTCGTGCTCGTCGAGGTTCAGGGCCAGGCCCTTCGTGCCGTCCGCGAAGGTGACGAGCTCGTTGGCCATGACGCCGGGCAGTCCCTCGACGTGCGCGATGCCATCGGCCGCGTCGATGACGGTGCCGACCTCGGTCGCCACGGCGCCGGTGGGCTCGTAGGCGTCGGCGAAGTTCTTCAGCGCGTCACGGATGACGTCGGGGCTGATCGATAGTTCTGCCATTGTCTTCCCTTTGTGTGTCTGGGTGGGCGCGGTTCCCCGCGTCAAGTTATTCAGCTCGCGAGCTTCTGGCGAAGGTCGGCGAGTCGGGCGGAGATGCTGCCGTCGATGACATCATCGGCGATCTGCACGCGCAGGCCCCCGACGACGGTCGCGTCGATCACCTGGTTGATGGAGATCTCGCCGCCGTAGCGGCGTGCCAGCGCATCGCGCAGGCGCGTCTCCTGAGCGGCGGAGAGAGCGGTCGCGGTGTACACCGTCGCCACCGTGCGGCCGGCCTGTGCGGCGACGATGTTCGTCGCGCGGATCAGGACCTGACGCACCCGACGCTCGCGCGGCATGCGCACCAGCGACGAGGCGATGAGCACCGTCGCGGGCGACGCGGAGCCGCCGAGCACCTTCTCGACCAGATCGCCCTTCGCCGACGCACCGCCGAGGCGGCTGCCGAGAGCGAGCTCGAGCTCGGGGTTCGCCGCGACGACGCGCGAGAAGCCGAAGAGCTCACCCGCGATGTCGTCACCGGGGGCCGCCTTCGCGGCCGCGCGGATGGCGAGCTCCTCGACACCGTCGATCAGGTCGGACACCGAAGACCAGCGCTGTGCGGCGACCGTGGTCAGCAGCGAGCGCACCGGAGCCGAGACACCGGCGAACACAGCTGAGACGAGCGCACTGCGCGCCTCAGCCGGAGCCGCGGGATCGGCGAGCGCGCCGCTCAGCTGGGCCGACTCCCCGATGGCGCGAGCCGAAGCGAAGAGCTCGGCCGCGCTGTCGAGGTTCAGGCCCGACGCTGCGGCAAGCGCGTCCGTCGATGCCGCGAGTGCCTGAGTGGTCGCGCTGCCCATTACTTGGCCTTCTCGAGGTCGGCGAGGAAGCGGTCCACGACGGCCGTCGCACGAGCGTCATCGCTGAGGGTCTCCCCCACGACGCCGCCGGCCAGGTCGATCGCGAGCGTGCCGACCTCGCTGCGCAGCGAGACGAACGCCGCCTGGCGCTCGGCCTCGATCTGCGTGTGAGCAGCCGCGGTGATGCGGTTCGCCTCGGCGACCGCCGTCTCCTTGGCCTCGGTCACGATCTTCTTGCCGTCCTCACGGGCGGCCTCGCGGATCTCACCGGCCTCGGTGCGTGCCTCGGCGAGCTGGCGGGTGTACTCCTCCAGCGCTGCCTCAGCCTGCTTCTGGGCCTCATCAGCCTTGGCGATGTTGCCTTCGATGGCGGCCGAGCGCTCGTCGAGGATCGCGGTCAGGCGAGGAAGGGCGACCTTCCACACCACGATGAGGATGATGAGGAACCACAGGCCCGACCAGATGATGTCGTACCACGCGGGGATGAGCGGGTTCTGCGCCTCGGTCTCCGCCGCCGCGAGGTTCGTGACAAGAGCGTTCAGCATCCTGTCTCCTTCAGAAGTCGGTGCGGATTACGGGAAGGGGATGAATGCGACGGCGATGCCGACGAACGCAAGCGCCTCGGTGAAGGCGATACCGATCCACATGAGGACCTGGAGACGACCGGCCAGCTCGGGCTGACGGGCGACACCCTCGATGGTCTTGCCGACGACGATGCCCACGCCGATGGCCGGTCCGATGGCGGCGAGGCCGTAGCCGACTGCACCGATGTGACCGTTGATTTCAGCGAGAACCGTAGTAGCGTCCACGGGTTTTTCCTTTCGTTGGGTGGGACGGCAGTTGCCGACCCGCTCAGTGCTCTTCTGCGACCGCGAGCTGGATGTAGATCGCGGTGAGGACGGTGAAGACGTACGACTGCAGGACGACGACCAGGATCTCGAAGAGAGTGAAGGCGCCGCCGAAGGCGAGGGTGCCGACGCCGAGCGCCGCCCATCCGCCACCTGCGGTGAAGAAGAAGAAGTGCGTTGCTGCGAAGCAGAGCACGAGGATCATGTGACCGACGACGAGGTTCATCATCAGTCGAAGCGTGAGCGTCACCGGGCGGATGATGAACGTGGAGATGAACTCCAGCGGGGTGACGATGATGTAGACCGGCCACGGCACGCCCGCGGGGAAGAGCGAGTTCTTCCAGAATCCGAGCGGGCTCTTCTTCATACCTGCGTAGATGAAGGTCACGTAGCTGATGATCGCCAGCGTGAGAGGCACTGCGATGATCGCGGTTCCCGGCATGTTGAGGAACGGGATGATGCCCGTGATGTTCATGAACAGGATCATGAAGAACATGGTCACGAGCAGCGGCGCGAACCGCTCGCCGTCCTTGCGACCGAGCAGGTCGTGGCCGATGCCGTTGCGCACGAAGCCGATGCCCATCTCGACGAGGCTCTGGAAGCGGCCCGGCACGACGGTCATGCGGCGGGTTCCGAGCCACATGATCAGCACGACGGCGATCACCGAGAGCAGCTGGATGAGGTGGATGCGGTGCATCGGCACGACGCCGAACGCGTTGAACAGGATCTCCGGGAAGAACTCGTCCATCGAGGGGCCGTGGAATTCACCGTCACCGGCGATCGGACGAACGGTCAGGGTCGCAACGGGATTCAAAAGCGCGGGCTCCAGCTTCGGGTCACCGGTCGGAACCGGGGCGACGAGGGACGGTGTGCATCAGCGCAAGCGCTCGCGAGACGAGCGGCGGGCACGGGTCAACACTAGCAGATTCAGCGCTCTTCATCCGCCGCGCCACGGCCCCTCGGGCCATCGGCATCCCGCTCGTCCTCCGGATTGGTGGTCGGGAGGTCGATGTCGCTGACGTTGGGCAGGCGCATGCGCATGAGCACGACCATGTCGACCACGAGGGAGAGCACGACGCCGGCCACGATCGAGAGGAAGAACGCCATCGGCGAGATCCACGGCTGTCCGCCGAGGATGATCATCACCACGAGGAAGACGCCGAGCTTGAGCAGCCAGCCTCCGAGCACGATCGCGAAGAACAGCTGCACGTAGATCGGGTCGCCGAACCAGCGGTTGGCGAACAGGATGCTGCCCGCTGTGATGCCCAGGAACAGGAACGCGAGCAGAACGCCGATCAGGCCGCTCCACATCCCGCTCATGCCGTCGACGGCATATCCGATCCCCGCAGCGGCCAGGGCGAGCACCAGGGCTGCGGCGGCGGACCATGCGAGCGTGCGGCGCAGGATGGGTGTGCTGGAGACGGGGCTCGAGGTCATCAGGGCTCCATGTGGGGTTCGGAGGCGGATTCGTCCAGGTCGGACGAGGCGGAGGCTGCCAGACGGGCGCGGAGCGGTGTGCGCGTGACGATGAGGCACGCGATGACGCCGACGACCCCGAACGCGACGGCGGCGAAGTAGCCGCCGGGCCAGTCCTGCCTGCCGGCGATGTACATCAGCAGCACGGTCAGGGAGATGACCGCACTCCAGGCGTAGAAGATCAGGACCGCATCGCGATGGCGGTGACCGAGATCGAGCATCCGGTGATGAAGGTGCTTGCGGTCGGGAGAGAAGGGCGACTTGCCCGCGCGCATGCGGCGGAACACGGCGAGACCGAAGTCGAGCAGCGGGAGCATCACGATCACCAGCGGCAGGACGATCGGGATGAACGCACCGAGAAGCTGGGAGCGGCCGAAGCGCTCGGGGTCGAAGGCGTTCACATCGCCCTGCGTGGTGAGGGCGATCGTCGACGTCGCCATCAGGAGACCGAGCACCAGCGCCCCGGAATCTCCCATGAAGAGCTTCGCCGGGCTCCAGTTCAGCGGCAGGAAGCCGAGGCAGGCGCCGATCAGCACCGCGGCGAGGAACGTCGCGAGGTTGAAGTAGCTCGTGGCACCCGAGTCGCGGGTCAGGATGTACGCGTACACGAAGAACACGCCGTTGGCGATGAGGCAGACGCCGGCGACCAGACCGTCGAGCCCGTCGATGAAGTTCACCGCGTTCATGACGACGACGATCGCGAACATGGTGATCGAGATGCTCACCCAGCTCGAGACGAGGATCATGTCACCCACGGGCAGTGACAGGATCTGCAGCCCGCCCCCGACCGAGATGATGCCCGCCGCGAGGAACTGCGCGGCCAGCTTGATCATCCAGTCGAGATCGATCAGGTCGTCGATCACCCCGACCACCGCGATCAGCAGCGCTGCCGCCAGGATCGCCCACAGGGTGTTGGGTGGTGACCACATGCGCTCGAAGAACGGGTTGGCCGCAGAGATCAGGATCGCCGCGGCAATGCCGATGAACATCGCCACCCCGCCGAGTCGTGGAGTCGGCGTCTTGTGCACATCACGTTCACGGATGCCCGGGTAGAGCTTGAACCTCAGGCTCAGGCGCCACACCGCCCACGACAGCGCGAACGTGATCGCAGCCGTCAGGATGATCGTGAACAGGTACTGCTTCACTCTGCGTCGACCGAGCTCTCATCGACCTCGGCAGGGTCCTCTTCCGGCTCGAGCAGGTCTCCGAGCACCTCGGCCAGGCGCTCGCGACTGACGGCGCCCTCCCGCAGGATGCGGACCATCGGCACCTCGCCGTCGGGCGTGGCGACGAGCGAGGTGGCGTCGACGATCGTCGAAGGGATGCCGTTCTCGCTGTAGCCCTCTTCGAGGTACACCGCGACGCTGTCGCCGAGCATCTCCTGAGCGTCGGACGCGATGATCGCGGCGTCACGGCCCGTGAGATTGGCGCTGGACACGGCGAGCGGACCGGTCTCGGCGAGCAACTCGAGGGCGATGCGACGGTCGGGCATCCGCACGGCCACCGTGCCCTTGGTCTCGCCGAGATCCCAGGTCAGCGACGGCTGAGCGGGAAGGACGATCGTGAGTCCGCCCGGCCAGAACGCGTCGACGAGCTTCTGCACCGCCGCGGGCACCTCCTCGACCAGCGCGGCCAGCACGTCGGGTCCCGCCACGAGCACGGGCGGCGGCATGTCGCGCCCCCGGCCCTTCGCATCGAGCAGGCGCTGCACCGCAGCGGGCGAGAAGGCGTCGGCGGCGATGCCGTAGACGGTATCGGTGGGCAGCACGATGAGCTCGCCGCGGGCGATGGCCTGACGGGCATGGCGCATGCCGGCGAGGATCTGAGAATCGTCGCGGCAATCGAAGACAGTTGACATGGCACCATCAGTCTACTTCGGTCGGCTCTGCGACCACCTGGCGGAGCGGTGAGGCCGGAAGGGCGTGTCAGCCCCGCAGCGCGGTCGTCGCGCGATCCCGTCGTGTCAGGTCCTGGTGCGTCGCCGCCGCGCACCACCCGTCGGCGGTCAGTATGTCGCGGATGGCGGCGCCCTGGAGTTCGCCGTGCTCGAGCACAAGGAGTCCGCCTGCGTGCAGCAGCTCCTGCGCTCGACGGCTGATGATGCGCACGACGTCGAGGCCGTCGGCGCCCCCGTACAGTGCCTGTGCCGGATCGTGCAGACGCACCTCGGGATCGCGAGGGATCGCCGCATCAGGCACATACGGAGGGTTGGAGATGACGACGTCGACCGCGCCGCGCAGTTCGTCGAACGCTGTCGCGAGATCGCCGTGCACGAGGGTCAGGTTCTCGACTCCCTGCACGTTGCGAGCAGCCCACGCGTGCGCCTCGACCGAGCGCTCGACGGCATGCACGCGCGCATGCGGCACCTCGGTCGCCATCGCGAGGGCGATGGCCCCGCTGCCTGTTCCGAGGTCGATCGCAATCGGTTCGGGTGACGCGCTCTCGAGGAGCGCGTCGATCGCGAACTGCACGACCGTCTCGGTCTCGGGCCGGGGAACGAAGACGCCTGGCCCGACGGCGAGCTCGAGGTGACGGAAAGCCGCGCGCCCTGTCAGATGCTGCAGAGGCTCGCGGGCCGCCCGGCGGTCGACGAGGGACGACAACCGCTCGGCATCCCGATCGGCCACCTCATCGCCGCGGATGACGGCCGCCTGCAGCTCGCCCCGCCCCAGTCCGAGCACATGCCCGATCAGCAGCTCGGCGTCGACGAGCGGATCGGGAACGCCGGCGTCCGCCAGTCGCTGCGCGACGGCGCGCAGCTGCGCGGAGATGAGGATGGGCATCCTCTCAGCGTAGGCGGTGGACGGATGCGGTCACATTCCGTCATCATGCGAGGCCCGCCCCGTAGGCTGATGTCGCTGAACCCCGCATACGAAAGGTCTGTCATGACCGGCATCCACAACGACATCACGAGCACCTTCGGCAACACTCCGCTCGTGCGACTGAACCACCTGACCGAGGGCATCGATGCCACCGTGCTCGTCAAGCTCGAGTCGTTCAACCCGGCATCCAGCGTGAAGGACCGCATCGGCATCGCGATCGTCGATGCCGCCGAAGCATCTGGCGAGCTCAAGCCCGGCGGCACGATCGTCGAGGCGACCAGCGGAAACACCGGCATCGCGCTCGCGATGGTCGGCGCCGCGCGCGGCTACCGCGTGATCCTCACCATGCCCGCATCGATGTCGAAGGAGCGCCGTGTTCTGCTCAAGGCATTCGGTGCCGAGCTCGTGCTCTCCGACCCCACGAAGGGCATGAGCGGCGCGATCGAGACGCTCAAGGAGATCATCGAGAGCACCCCCGGTGCCGTGTGGGCCCGCCAGTTCGAGAACGCCGCGAACCCGCAGATCCACCGTGACACCACGGCGCAGGAGATCCTCCGCGACACCGACGGAGACATCGACATCTTCGTCGCAGGCGTCGGCACCGGCGGCACGGTGACCGGCACCGGCCAGGCGCTCAAGGCGGTCAAGCCCGGCATCAAGGTCGTCGCCGTCGAGCCGAAGGACTCCCCCCTGCTCTCCGAGGGGCGGACGGGGCCCGCGAAGATCCAGGGCATCGGCCCGAACTTCGTTCCTCCCGTGCTCGACCGCGAGGTCATCGACGAGATCATCACCGCCGAATTCGACGAGTCGATCGCCACTGCCCGTGCCCTGGCCGCGAAGGAGGGCATGCTGGTCGGAATCTCGTGCGGCGCCGCCGTCGCGCAGGCGCTCAAGGTCGCCGCCCGCCCCGAGAACGCCGGCAAGACCATCGTCGTCATCGCCCCCGACACGGGTGAGCGCTACATCAGCACCGCGCTGTTCGAAGACCTGCGCGAGGACTGACCCCAGCCGTGAGCATCTTCTCCCGGGTCCGCGAAGACCTCGCGGCCGCGCGCCACCGCGACCCCGCTGCCCGCAGCGGGGTCGAGGTGGCTCTGCTGTACCCGGGACTGCACGCGGTATGGAGCCACCGGCTGTGGCACGCTCTGTGGCGGCGCGATCTGCGGTTCGTGGCGAGGATGGGATCGCAGGTCACCCGCTGGCTGACCGGTATCGAGATCCACCCGGGGGCGCAGATCGGGAGGCGCTTCTTCATCGACCACGGCATGGGCGTCGTGATCGGCGAGACCGCGGAGATCGGCGATGACGTGATGCTGTATCACGCGGTCACGCTCGGCGGTCGCACACGCGATCACGGCAAGCGGCACCCCACCCTCGAGGACGGCGTGTCTGTGGGCGCCGGTGCGAAGATCCTCGGTCCCGTGCGGATCGGTGCGCGTTCGGTGGTCGGCGCGAACGCCGTCGTGACCAAGGACGCCCCTGCAGACAGCGTTCTGGTCGGCGTGCCGGCGAAGCCCCGCCGACGCACCGGGGGCGACGACTCACGCGCACTGCTCACCGCGGCCGACTACGTGATCTGACTCCGTTCACGCCTCGCCGTGGCGGAGCTCAGAGCGCGAGATGCATCACGTGCAGGCCGACCAGGCCGTGCCGGCGCGAGCGGAATGCCGCGGGCACGGTGCCGACGATCTCGAAGCCGAGCGACTGCCAGAGGCGCACCGCGCCGGTGTTCGTCTCGACGACGGCGTTGAACTGGATGGCCGAGAAGCCCTGCGCGCGGTGCCAGTCGATCATGTGGCGCGCGAGCGCGGTGCCGATGCCCGCTCCGCGCACGGACGGATCGACCATGAAGGACGCGGTGCCGACGTGCGAGCCGCGACCTGGACGGTTCGGACCCATCTTCGCCGATCCGACGACGCGCCCATCGAGCACGGCGACGACTGTGCGGGCGGGAGCGTGCTCCATCCAGAGCGCCGACGCCTGCTCCGAGCTGAGGCCGTCGGGGTACGCGTACGTCTCACCGTCTTCGACGATGGCCGCGAAGAACGGGAAGATCTTGGGCCAGTCGGCAGCGGTCGCGTCGCGGATCAGCAGCCCGTCGCCTCTGGTCGCGCTCATGACCCGTCGCCGCCCAGGGCAGCCAGGCGGGCCTCCTCATCGGCGTGGATCGCTGACTCGATGATGGGCTCAAGAGCCCCGTCCATCACCTGATCGAGGTTGTACGCCTTGTAGCCGGTGCGGTGATCGGCGATGCGGTTCTCGGGAAAGTTGTACGTGCGGATGCGCTCGGAGCGATCCATGCCGCGGATCTGCGAACGCCGGGCGTCGGATGCTGCGGCGTCGAGCTCCTCCTGCTGCTTGGCGAGCAGCCGCGCGCGGAGCACGCGCATGGCCGCCTCGCGGTTCTGCAGCTGCGACTTCTCGTTCTGCATCGATACGACGATCCCCGTGGGCACATGCGTGATGCGCACCGCCGAGTCGGTCGTGTTGACCGACTGACCGCCGGGGCCGGACGAACGGTAGACGTCGATCTTCAGATCGTTCTGGTCGATCTGGATCTCCTCCGGCTCGTCGACCTCGGGGAAGACCAGGACGCCCGTCGTCGAGGTGTGGATGCGGCCCTGCGACTCGGTCGCGGGAACACGCTGCACGCGATGCACTCCGCCTTCGTACTTCAGGTGCGCCCAGACGCCCTGCGACGGATCGGTCGATGACCCCTTGATCGCGACCTGAACGTCCTTGTAGCCGCCGAGGTCGGACTCGTTGCGCTCGAGCAGCTCGGTCTTCCAGCCCTTCGAGGCGGCGTACTGCACGTACATGCGCAGCAGGTCGGCGGCGAACAGCGCCGACTCTGCCCCGCCCTCCCCCGCCTTGATCTCCATGATCACGTCGCGCGCGTCGTCGGGATCACGAGGGATCAGCAGGCGGCGCAGCTTCTCCTGAGCCACCCGCAGCCCCTCTTCGAGCGCCGGCACCTCGTCGGCGAACGCGTCGTCTTCCTTCGCGAGCTCGCGAGCCGCGTCGAGGTCGTCGGACGCGGCCGTCCATGCCTCGTGAGCGGCGACGATGCGGTTCAGCTCCGCGTAGCGCCGGTTCACGCGCTTGGCACGAGCGGCATCGGCATGCACCGCCGGGTCGGAGAGCTCCTCCTGCACCCGGCGATGCTCCTCGATGAGGGCCTGGACCGAATCGAACACGCCTCTGTTCCGCTCAGCGGTGGATCAGCGGATGCTGTTCTCGTGGGCGTGCGAGCCGCCGTTCGAGCCCGGCGTCGGCACCGACTTCTGCATCTGGAAGAGGAACTCGACGTTCGAGCCGGTCTCCTTGAGCTTGCCGAGGACGACCTCGAGCGCCTGCTGCGGGTCGAGCCCCGCAAGGGCGCGCCGCAGCTTCCAGGTGATCTTGACCTCGTCGGCAGAGAGCAGCATCTCCTCGCGGCGCGTGCTGGACGCGTTCACGTCGACGGCCGGGAAGATGCGCTTGTCGGCGAGCTGACGAGACAGACGCAGCTCGCTGTTGCCGGTGCCCTTGAACTCCTCGAAGATCACCTCGTCCATCTTCGAACCGGTCTCGACGAGCGCGGTCGCGAGGATGGTCAGCGAGCCGCCGTTCTCGATGTTGCGGGCGGCTCCGAAGAAGCGCTTGGGCGGGTACAGCGCTGCGGCGTCGACGCCTCCGGTGAGCACGCGGCCCGACGCGGGGGTCGAGATGTTGTACGCACGACCGAGTCGGGTGATCGAGTCGAGCAGCACCACGACGTCACGGCCCAGTTCGACCAGTCGCTTGGCACGCTCGATGGCGAGCTCCGCGACCGTCGTGTGGTCCTCAGCCGGGCGGTCGAACGTCGAGGCGATGACCTCGCCCTTGACCGTGCGCTGCATGTCGGTGACCTCTTCGGGGCGCTCGTCGACGAGCACGACCATGAGGTGCACCTCGGGGTTGTTCTGGGCGATCGCGTTGGCGATCTGCTGCAGGACGATCGTCTTGCCCGCCTTGGGCGGTGCGACGATCAGACCGCGCTGGCCCTTGCCGATCGGCGCGACGAGGTCGATGATCCGCTGGGTGAGCTTCTCGGGAGCGGTCTCGAGCCGCAGGCGCTCCTGGGGGTACAGCGGGGTCAGCTTGCCGAACTCGACGCGGTTCGCGGCGTCGTCTGGCGAAAGACCGTTGATCGAGTCGACCTTCACCAGCGCGTTGTACTTCTGACGCCCCTGCTGCTCACCCTCGCGCGGCTGCTTGATCGCCCCGACGACGGCATCGCCCTTGCGCAGGTTGTACTTCTTGACCTGCCCGAGCGAGACGTACACGTCGCTGGAGCCCGCGAGGTAGCCGGTGGTGCGCACGAACGCGTAGTTGTCGAGGACGTCGAGGATGCCGGCGACCGGGATGAGCACGTCATCCTCGCCGATCTCGGTCTCGAACTCGTCCGCCGTCGCATTGACACCACCGCGGCGCTTGTTGCCCCGCTGGCGCCCACGGCCCGAGCCGCTCTCCTCATCGGAGTCGTTCTGACCGCTGCCGCCCTGCGAGCCGCCGTTCTGCGCGTTGCCGCTCTGGCCGTTCTGGGCGTTGCCGCCGCGGCCACGGCTGCGGCTGCGGCTGCGGCTCCGGCCGCGGCCGGATCCCTCACCGTCGCCCTCGCCCTCGCCGTTGCTCTGATCGCCTGACGCCTGCGCCTGGTCGTTCTGCGCAGAGTCGGCAGCAGTCTCAGCAGGAGCCTCGTTGTCGACGGCCTTCGCACCGCGGCGGCCGCGAGCGGGTCGCTTGGCGGGCTCTGAGGCTGATTCAGCCGGCTGCTCGTCGCTGCCGGCCGTCTCCTTCTTGCCTGCGGTCGCACCGGCATCAGCAGCGGGAGCCGCAGAGGCGCCGTCGGCCTCGACCGCCTGCGCGGCCTCGGCATCGGCCTTCTTGGGGCGGGCGGCGCGCTTGCGCGCGGGCTTCGCCGGTGCTTCGGCGTCGTCGGACTTCTCCGCGGCAGACTTCGCCGCTGCAGCCTCGGCCGGAGCATCGGCGACCGGCAGGTCGAGGGTCTCGGCGTCGGCCTTCTTGGCGCGCGTGCGGCGCGGGGTCTTGGCCTTCGGCTGCTCCTCAGCGGGAGCAGCGTCCGAAGCCGGCGCAGCGGGCGTCTCCGCTGCGGACGCCTCGGCGGCGGCCGCAGCAGAGGCGGTCGTGGCGCGGCGCGGCGCGCGCTTGCGCGCGGGGGCCGGAGCCTCGGTCGCCACCGATTCGGTGGCCGGGGTGTCGTTCTGGGTCTCGGAGAGGTTCTCCACGAGTACTCCCTCATATGTCGTGGGAAGACGAGCAGTCCGACGAGCACGCAGCGGATGCCGCGTGCATCACACGCGCCGACGCAGAGCGCCTGCCAGCCAGTACCTGGATGTTCCTGGGGATCGCGTGCGGACTTCGCAGAATTGCGATAGGGCGAGAATCACGAAGTTACGTGGTGCCCTCCGCTCGTTCCCTCACTGTACCACCCTGCACGTCCACGGCGAGCATGTGCGCCTGCCACGGAGTGTCCGTCACCGCATCCGCGACCTCGACCGCGCGCTGTCGCGCGCCCGGGCCGTCTGCCAGCACGAGGACGCTGGGACCTGCGCCCGACACCACGGCGGCGAAGCCCTCTGCGCGCAGCGCCTGCACCAGGCGAAGCGTCTCGGGCATCGCGGGTCCGCGGTAGTCCTGATGAAGCCGATCGTCGGTCGCATCGAGCAGCAGCTCAGGGCTCTGCGTGAGCGCGGCGATCAGCAGGGCCGAGCGCGACACATTGAAGACGGCGTCCTCACGTGAGACGTGCGGAGGCTGCAGCGAACGGGCCAGCGACGTCGACATGGTGAAACCGGGCACGAAGACCAGCGGGGCGACGCCACGATGCACCAGCAGCTTCTTGTGCTGCGGTCCGCGCTCTCCGGTCCAGGCGATCGTGAGGCCGCCGAACAGGGCGGGGGCCACATTGTCGGGATGGCCCTCGAGCTCAGTCGCCAGGCGCAGCAGCGTCTCATCGTCGAGGTCGACGTCGCCGGCGAGCAGACCCTTCGCGATGAGGATGCCCGCCGTCACTGCCGCGCCAGACGAACCGAGGCCGCGACCATGCGGAACACCGTTCTCGGCGTGCAGGTGCAACCCGGGCATCCGACGGCCGACGTCGGCGTACGCGTGCGCGATCGACCTGACCACCAGGTTGCTCGCATCGGTGGGGATCTCATCCGCTCCCGACCCCGCGACGTCGATCACGAGACGGTCGTCGTCGAACGACGAGGCCGTGAGGGTGTCGTAAACGCTCAGGGCCAGCCCGAGCGTGTCGAAGCCGGGACCCAGGTTGGCGCTGGTCGCGGGCACTGTGACCATGACCGTGCGCACTGCGCCGTCGACGAGCGGAGCCTCCGCGGTGACCGGCTCAGCCGGCACCAGGGTCACTCCCATGTCACTCCCCCTCGACGCGAAGCACCGACACCACGCGCTCCACGACGTCGCTCGCGGCGAGACGGTCCACCGCGGCGCTCAGCGCGTCGTCTGTCGCGCGGTGCGTGCCGATGATGAGCCGGGCGGTCTCGCCGTCGGTTCCGTCCTCTGCGGGGATGACGGTCTGCACGAGGGTCGCCACCGAGACGTCGCCGTCGCTGAGAAGACCCGCGATCGTGGCGAGCACACCCGCCTCGTCCGCCACCTCGAGGGTGATCTGGTAGCGAGTGAGCACGTGCCCGATGGAGACGACCGGCAGGTTCGCACGCGTCGACTCGCCGACGCCGGTGCCGCCGGCGATGTGACGACGTGCAGCCGAGACGACATCACCGAGCACCGCAGACGCCGTCTGGACGCCGCCGGCGCCCGCGCCGTAGAACATCAGCGACCCGGCCGCCTCGGCCTCGACGAACACCGCGTTGTTCGCTCCGTGCACAGCGCCGAGCGGGTGCTCTCGGGGCACGAGCGCCGGGTAGACGCGCACCGAGATGGACTCGTCCCCGCCGTTGCCGAGGCGTTCGCACACGGCCAGCAGCTTGATGACGAAGCCGGCTTCGCGCGCCTCTTCGATCATGTCGGCCGTGATCGTGGTGATGCCCTCTCGGTGCACCGCCTCGAGCGGAACAGCGGTGTGGAACGCGAGCGACGCCAGGATCGCCGCCTTCTGCGCCGCGTCGTAGCCCTCGACGTCAGCGGTGGGGTCGGCCTCGGCGTACCCGAGACGCTGCGCATCGGCCAGCACGTCGGCGAAGTCCGCGCCTTCGCTGTCCATGCGGTCGAGGATGTAGTTGGTGGTGCCGTTGACGATGCCCATGATCCGTACGACCCGATCGCCGGCGAGCGAGTCGCGCAGCGGGCGGATGATCGGGATGGCGCCCGCGGCGGCCGCCTCGTAATACACCGAGGCTCCGACACGGCTCGCCGCATCGAAGATCTCGGGACCGTGGGTGGCGAGCAGCGCCTTGTTCGCCGTGACCACGTCCGCCCCCGAGCCGAGGCCCAGCAGGATGTGCGAGCGCGCGGGCTCGATGCCGCCCATCAGCTCGATGACGATGTCGGCGCCGGTGATCAGCGTCTCGGCGTCTGTCGTGAACAGCTCACGAGGAAGATCGACGTCTCGCGGCGCCTCCACATCCCGCACCGCGATCCCGGCGAGCTCGAGGTGGGCACCGGCGCGGTCGGCGAGCTCGTCGCCGTGCCGCAGCAGCAGCGATGCCACCTGCGAGCCCACGGCTCCGGCTCCCAGCAGCGCCACGCGAAGTCGTCGGTAGTCAGTCATCTGCGCTCCTCAGCACGTCGGATCGGGAATTCTGGCCGGAGACGGCCGGTCACTGCGGGATACCTGCGTCGCGCGCGAGCAAGTCGGCGATGGATTCGCCGCGGACGATGACCCGCGAGACGCCGTCTGCGACGGCGACGATGGGCGGTCGCGGCACGTGGTTGTAGTTGCTCGACAGCGGCGCGCAGTACGCGCCGGTAGCGGGGACCGCGAGAAGGTCGCCAGGGGTGAGATCGTCGGGCAGGTACTCGTGATCGACCACGATGTCGCCCGACTCGCAGTGCTTGCCGACGACGCGCACCAGCACCGGCTCGCCCGTTCCGGTTCGAGACGCCAGACGGGCCGAATACTGCGCGCCGTAGAGCGCGGGGCGGGCGTTGTCGCTCATACCGCCGTCGACGCTGACATAGCGCCGCGTCGCGTTCTCGAGGGCGACATCCTTCGTGGTGCCGATCTCGTACAGGGTGATGCCGGCATTGCCGACGATGGCCCGGCCGGGCTCGAAGGACAGGGTGGGCAGCGGGATGCCGCGCGCCGCGCAGCCCTCGGCGACCGCCGACACGATCGCCTCGGCCAGCTCGGCGATCGGCGTGGGGTCGTCGATGCGGGTGTACGCGATGCCGAAACCGCCGCCGAGGTTCAGCTGAGGGATGTCACCGCCCTCGAGCAGCTGCTGATGCAGGTCGAGCACGCGAGAGGCGGACTCACGGAAACCGGCGACGCCGAAGATCTGCGAGCCGATGTGACAGTGCAGACCGGTGAAGACCAGACCATCCACCTCGCGGATGCGCGCGACGGCCGCGGCCGCGTGATCGAGCGCGAAGCCGAACTTCTGGTCCTCGTGCGCCGTCGCCAGGAAGTCGTGGGTCTCGGCGTGCACGCCGCTGTTGACGCGCAGCATGACCCGCTGCGACGCACCCGTGCGGGAGACGATCGCCGCGAGACGCTCGATCTCGATGACGCTGTCGATGATGATCGTGCCGACGCCGGTCTCCACCGCCCGCTCGAGCTCGGCGACCGACTTGTTGTTGCCGTGGAAGCCGAGCCTGTCGGCCTCCGCTCCCCCGGCGAGCGCCACCTCGAGCTCGCCGCCGGTGCAGACGTCGACGTTCAGCCCCTCGTCGAGCACCCACCGAACGATCGACGTGTTCAACAGCGCCTTCCCGGCGTAGTAGACACGGGCGGACGTGCCGTGCGCGGTCGCCGCTCGGTCGAACGCGGCCCGCAGCGCCGACGCCCGGCGGCGCACCTCGGACTCGTCGATCACCTGCAGAGGCGTGCCGTAGGTTCGGGCGAGTTCTCCTGCCCCCACGCCCCCGATGCGCAGCTCGCCCGAGGCGTCGCGCTCCGCCGACTGCGGCCACACCCCCTCGACCAGGTCGTTGGCGTCGTCGGGAACGGACAGCCATCCGGGGGCGGGAGAGGAATCAGGGGAATGCACGCAGCACCAATCGGGTCACGGGGTCTCGCCGTGTCGGCGACGTCGCCCCCGATTCTAAGACACCGCCGAGTCAACCCCCGCTCACATTCCGACGTCCTGAATAGTGTGGAGAGATGGAGAGGCCGATGAGTTCCCCCGCAGAGTCGACCACGCATTCCGAGCAGCAGGGCTGGTTCGCACGGACGTCAGCGGGCGTCATCCGGCGGCTGCTGCGGTTCCGCATCGTTCGCGCCGCGCTGCTGTACACCGGCAGGCGCGGTCCGATGCTCGCCGACGCCGTGACCTACCGGGCGCTGTTCAGCGTCTTCGCGGCGGTGCTGCTCGGGTTCTCCGCCGCCGCTCTGTGGCTCTCGCAGGATGCCGTCGCCTGGACAGCCGTGGTCTCGGCCGTCGACTCCGCGGTGCCGGGGCTCATCAGCACCGACCAGGACAAGGGGATCATCGACCTCGGCCAGATCACCGCCCCCGGGAGCCTGTCGGTCGCAGGTGTCATCTCGCTCGTCGGCCTCATCGCATCGGCACTGGGCGCCATCGGATCCATGCGCAACGCCGTCCGCACGATCGCCGGCACGGAATCGGCCGACGTGGCCTGGTGGCTCGTGCTCCTGCGCAGCATCCTGCTCGCCCTGATCATCGGCGGCGGCTTCGTCGGCGCGGCCGCGCTGACCTTCGCCGGGGACGCGGTCGTCGGATGGATAGCCGGGCTCTTCGGCGTGCCCGACGACTCCCCCGCCGTGTTCTGGACGGTGCGGCTTCTCTCGCTGGTCATCGTGTTCGCGCTCGATGCCCTGCTGATCGCCGCGGTGTTCCGGATGCTGTCCGGCGTGCGCGCGTCTCGCGGCGTCCTCTGGGGTGGTGCGCTGGTCGGCGCCGTGGGGCTGCTGGTGCTGCAGGAGCTGTCGGGCCTGTTCGTCGGCGGTGCGAAGGCGAATCCCCTGCTCGCCTCGTTCGCCTCTCTGCTGGCGCTGCTGCTGTGGCTGAACCTGTCCACGCAGGTGATCCTGCTCGCGAGCGCGCTCATCACCGTGTCACACCGCGAGCAGGGCGACAGGGTGGCGGAGCGGTTCGGTGCCGAGACGCTGCCCGAGTTCGCGCTGCGCAGGGCCGAGGACGACGTGCGTGCGGCCACTGCGGCACTGCGCGCAGCTCAGAAGGCGGCGTCGCCCGACCGCCCCTGACGGTCAGGACCGCGGGCAGGTGCCGTTCTCGAGCAGCTTCTGGTCGACCGTGATCCGACCGTCGGCGGAGATGTCGGCCACAGCGCGCGTCCCCTCGATGCGCAGCCCGGTGAGTGTGATCCCTGCGGGCAGGCGATCTGCGATGCACACGCGCTGCGGCTGGGTGATCGTGGTCCCCGCCGAGCCGATCATGCCCGACACCGCGTCGAGGTCGACGTCCATCCCGTTCAGCGACAGGGACACCGGCGTCAGCAGCAGGTCTCCGTCTTCTGCGCCCGGGGTGACGGTGATCCCGACCGGGATCTGACGGCCGAACAGCTCGACGTCGCCCTCGATCGTCGCGTTCGGCGCAGAGAGCGCGATGCGCGAGACCGGCAGCTGCGCCGCGTCCAGCAGCGAGCTGAACTCGTCCTGATCGATGGAGACCGTGCCCTTCGCTTCGCCCAGCGCGCCGCCGCTGACGGGCACGTCGGTGGCGGTGACCCGGGCGGATCCGCTGATCCCGCCGACGGTCACCTCATCGGAGGCGAGTCGCACCTCGCTCAGTGTGCCGGCGATCAGCTGCGGGAGCATCATGCCGGGAACCTGCACGTCGAGCTGCTGATCGGCAGGAAGGTCGAGGTTGTCGATCACGAGCGAGCGCACCGTGCTCGGCACGACCGAGCGGGCGATGAACTCAGCCGCCACCACGAGCGTGGCCAGCACGAGCACGATGACGAGCACCACCCACGGCCAGCGCGCCCTGCGCGGTGAAGCGAATGCGCTCGTCACCCGGTCACATCCTCTCGGGAGCCGAGACGCCGAGCAGGTCGAGTCCGTTGCGCAGCACCTGTCCTGTGGCGTCGTTCAGCCACAGGCGCGTGCGGTGCACCGACTCGATCGGGTCGTCACCCTTGGGAATGACGCGGCAGTTGTCGTACCAGCGGTGGTACAGACCCGCGAGCTCCTCGAGGTAGCGGGCGATGCGGTGCGGCTCGCGCACCTCGGCGGCGAACGCCACCAGTCGCGGGAACTCCTGCAGGGCGCCGAGCAGTGCGCTCTCGGTCTCGTGGGTCAGCAGCTCGGGGGTGAACTCCGAGCGGTCGACGCCCGAGTCGGCGGCGTTGCGGGAGACGTTGTGCGTGCGCGCATGGGCGTACTGCACGTAGAACACGGGGTTGTCGTTGGTGCGCTTCTGCAGCAGCTCGGGGTCGAGATCCAGCGGCGAGTCCGCGGGTGAGCGCTCGAGCGCATAGCGCAGGGCATCCGTGCCGATCCACGACCGAAGGTCGTCCATCTCGATGATGTTGCCGGCACGCTTCGACAGGCGAGCGCCCCGCACCGAGACGAGCTGGCCGATGAGCACCTCGATGTTCTTCTCGGGGTCCTCTCCCGCCGCACCTGCGACCGCCTTGAGGCGGTGCACGTACCCATGGTGGTCGGCCCCGAGCAGGTAGATCTTGTTCTGGAAGCCGCGGTCGCCCTTGTTCAGGTAGTAGGCGGCGTCGGCGGCGAAGTAGGTGTACTCCCCGTTCGAACGGCGGATCACACGATCCTTGTCGTCGCCGAAGTCGGTCGTGCGCACCCACACCGCGCCCTCTTCGTCGAAGACATGGCCCTGTGCGCGCAGACGGTCGACGGCCTGGTCGACGAGGCTCGGACCGTCGGATTCGGCGTGCAGCGTGCGCTCGGAGAACCACACGTCGAAGGGCACGTTGAACGCGTCGAGCGATGCCTTGATCTCGGCGAGCTGATATTCGTATGCCCGGTCGCGGGCGACGACGAGCTGCTCTCCCTCGGGCAGTTCGAGCAGGCCCGGGTGCGCGGCGAGCACGCGCTGTGCGAGCTCGGCGATGTACGCGCCCGGATAGCCGTCCTCAGGGGTCGGCTCGCCCTTCGCTGCGGCGAGCACCGAGCGTGCGAAGCGCTCCATCTGAGCGCCCGCGTCGTTGATGTAGTACTCCCGCACCGCCTGGGCGCCGCTGGCGAGCAGCAGCCGGACGATCGAGTCGCCGAGCGCCGCCCAGCGAGTGTGCCCGATGTGCAGCGGGCCGGTGGGGTTCGCCGAGACGAACTCGACGTTCACCGAGACGCCCGCCTGCGAGGCGTTGGTGCCGTAGGCGGCCCCCTGGTCGACGATGGTCTTCGCGAGCGCGCCCGCCGCGCCCGCCTCGAGACGGATGTTGATGAACCCGGGGCCGGCGATCTCGACTCCCGCGATCCCCTCGGACTGCGTCAGCCCATCGGCGATGCGCTGGGCCAGGTCGCGAGGATTCGTGCCGAGCCGCTTGGCGAGGCGCATCGCGATGTTGGTGGACCAGTCGCCGTGGTCGCGGTTGCGCGGGCGCTCCAGCACGATGTCCGTGGCCTCGAGCCCGAGCTGCTCGTCCGGTCGCAGCGAGACCGCGATCGGATCGAGGACGGCGAGGACTGCGGCGGAGAGGGCTTCAGGGTTCATAGACGGTCAAGTCTACGGCTCGCCTGAGCCTCTACCGGAACGCCGCCACGGACTCGGTCAGGCGCCCGAGCACGACGTCGTCCGCGGCGCCTCCGGCGGCGCGCACGGCGAGCACCGCTGCACCGACGGCGCCGTCGCTGACGGATCGCAGGTCCAGGCTCTCGCCTGCGACTCCCAGTCGTGCGAGGAAGGCGTCGCGCACCGGACTCGAGCGAGTCAGCACGCTGCCGCCGATGACGACAGGCCCTGGACCGGCCAGAACGGCTGAGAGCGTGTCGGCCAGATGCGCTCCCGCGGTGGTGAGGATGCCGTTCGCGACGGCATCCTCGACGTCGAATGCGTAGGGGGCGAGACCGGCGAGCTCGATCGGGGGGTGCCCGTACAACCGGCCGATCAGCTCCTCGAGCTCGAGCTGACGACCGTCCGTGCGCACCTCGGTGCGCGCG
>Ga0308158_10001922_pt1 | contig 20611 bp, 16 predicted proteins | sample PhyBR2_FD_201038 | JGI IMG/M metagenome (GOLD analysis project Ga0308158, IMG submission 201038) | Phyllosphere microbial communities from UC Gill Tract Community Farm, Albany, California, United States - DLSLB.R2 | ecosystem: Host-associated > Plants > Phyllosphere > Unclassified | place: USA...
CCATGCGGTAGTTGCGGCCCAGCAGCGGCCGCGCGATGAAGGCGCTGGCACCGGCATCGCTGCTGGACAGTTCACCGGCGCGCGGATTGCCTTCGGTCAGGCCCAGCGAGTTGGTGACGTTGTCGACGTAGCCGTAGATCGAGAAGCGATCGGTCAGCTCGTAACGCGCGCTGAGGTTGAGTACTTCGTAGGACGGCAGCCGCACCGAGTTGGCGGTATCCACATAGCGCTCACCCTGGTGCTCGGCGGCCGCCTGCAGACGCAGGCGCTGGTCGAGCAGATTGATGCCGGCGACGAGGCGCCCGCCCAGCTCCGGCACACGGATCAGCTGGTTGCCGACGAAGTCACGCAGCACCGGCGCACCGTTGACCAGTTCGCTGTAACGCAGGTCGCGGTACTGCGCATCCTGCCAGGTGGCGGTCAGGCGCAGGTCGAGCCAGTCGGTGGGGTACCACGCGGTTTCCAGCTCCACGCCGAAGGTGCGGGTGCTGGCATAGCCGGCCTCGCGGCTGGACACACCGGTGTTCGGGTTGAAGTTGTAGTTGCTGAAGCCGACGTTGTCGTACTTGGTGTAGAAGGCAGTCGCGTAGGCGCTGAACAGCGGGTTGGCGAACTTGAAGCCGATCTCGGCCAGATCCATCGTCTGGGTATCGGCAACCTTGCCGTTGGCGGCGGCGCAGGCAGCGACGGTTTCGGCCGAGCTTGCGTCGCAGTTGTCGTTGCGGGTGATGTAGTTGCCCAGGCTGGGCAGGCGGAAGGCCGAGGTCCAGCGGCCGAACACGCCCATGCTGTCGTTGAACTGCCAGTTGGCACCGATCGACCAGCCCAGGTCGTCCGAGCTCAGGTCGTGGTTCACGTACATGCCCGAGCCGGTCAGCATCTGCGAGGTGGCCAGGGTGCCGCCGTTGACGCTGCGGCGAACCTCGTTCCAGCCACTGCTGCTGGCCTTTTCCCAGCGCAGGCCGCTGTCGATGCGCAACTGATCATTCACCTGCCACTCGTCGCTGACGTAGAAGGCATGCGTCTTCTGCTCGCCGGAGGCGTTGTTCCATTCGTAGCCGTAGCGCCACACACCGTTGTCGGTGAAGGTCTTCAGCACCTGGCCATTGGCGTCCAGCGCTACCAGCCCGAGCAGGCTGGCATTGTTGCTGGCGTCCATCAGCACCGAGGACGAATAGCGGCTGTAGTCTTCCTTGGTCGAGGCCATGTAATAGCCCAGGGTCAGGTTGTGCTGCTGGCCGCCGAGGTCGAAGCTGCGCATCAAACGGGTGTCGCTGACGAACTCACGCACCGGGATGTCCAGGCCGCGCAGGCCACCAATGACCAGCAGGCCGTTGCCGTTCTGGTTGGCGGTGTTGAACTCACCGCTGCCGTTGACGTAACGCAGGCCCAGCGAGGCGGCGCCGGGTACGCCGGCCAGCAGGCTCTTCTGCCCATCGAGGAAGGTGGCAGCCGGGGTCAGCGAGTTCGGGAACACGCCGTTGCGGATGGTGTCGGTCTTGCTGAAGCGCGCCGACTGCGCCAGCTCCCAGCCGGCACCCAGTTCGGTTTCCAGTTTCAGCGTGAGCTGGTCACGTTTGACGTGGGTGCCTTCGCTGTTGTCGAAGTCCCAGCCACGGCCATCGGCGGTCTTCATCGACAGATGGCGCGTCTCCGGACCGGCCAGGGTGCCGTGATTGCCGTCAAAGCCGGGTACTGCGCGGATGTCGCCTTTGCCGTTGGTGTACATGGGGATGCCCAGGTACAGGGCGACGCGGTCGTCCATGTGCTTGGCATCGATGCTGAAGCGCCCGCCTTCGAACTCCTTGGCCAGGTTCAGGCGGAACTGGCCGCCTTCGTTGCCGTTGAAGCCGGGATCGCGGACGCCGTCCTCGACCCGGTAGAAGCCGCCGAGCAGCAGCTTCCAGCCATTGGCCAACGGGCTGCCATAGGCGAAGTCCATGCGGTTCAGGCCGCTGTCGCCGACGGTGTACTTGAACACGCCGCTGGCTTCGTCGCCGACCTGGCGCGGGATGAAGTTGATCGCACCGGCCGGCGCGTTGGAGTACATCACCGATGCCGGACCACCACGCACCACTTCGATACGCTCGATGGTTTCATCCAGGCGGAAGGCCTGGTCGCCGTTGAGATAGCCCAGCGCGGGGTCGTGCACCACCGGAATGCCATCTTCCAGCAGGGTCACCGAACCGAAGCCGTCGACCGGGATGCCGCGTGCGCGGATATTGCCGCTGGCTTCGCCGCCGGAGGCCTCCACCCAGAAGCCGGGCACCGACTTCAGCGCCTCGGTGACGCTGGTCGGCGCCTGCATGCGCAGTTGTTCTTCCTCGATATTGGTTACCGAATAGCTGGTTTCCACCTTGGTCCGCACACCGGTGCCGCTGCGGCCGGTGACGATGACGGTATCCAGGTCCTTGGCCACGGCGGGTGCGGGTGTGGCGGCATCCTGGGCCAGTGCGGCGGCCGGAGCCAGAGCGGAAAGCAGGAGCGCGTGACAGACAGCAGAAGCAAGACGGGTAGGGAGCACGATGGAGTCAACAACTGAACAGGGAGTCAGAAATGCTGTCATCGCGTGGTGACGCCGGTATGACGCTTTTGTGCAACGCTGCTGCAGCCGACGCTGTGGAGGCGCGTCCCAGCCGGTAGAATGCCCGGGATGAGCGCTGTCATTTCCCTGCCCGATCCCGCCCCGCGGGCCCGTGATCCGCACGTGGCCGAACGTGAACACCAGAAACTCGGCAAACGCCTGCGTCACCAGGTAGGCCAGGCCATTGCCGACTTCGGCATGATCGAGGCCGGCGACAAGGTGATGGTCTGCCTGTCCGGCGGCAAGGACAGCTATACCTTGCTGGACATCCTGCTGCAGCTGCAGAAGAAGGCGCCGGTGCCGTTCGAGCTGGTGGCGGTGAACCTGGACCAGAAGCAGCCGGGTTTCCCCGAGCATGTGCTGCCGGAATACCTGGCGTCGGTGGGCGTGCCGTACCACATCATCGAACAGGACACGTATTCGGTGGTCAGCCGGGTGATTCCGGAAGGCAAGACCATGTGCTCGCTGTGCTCGCGCATGCGCCGTGGCTCGCTGTACACCTATGCCGAAGCCAATGGTTTCACCAAGATCGCGCTGGGCCACCACCGCGATGACATGGTGGCTACCTTCTTCATGAACCTGTTCCACCATTCCAAGATTTCCGGCATGCCGCCGAAGCTGCGCAGCGACGACGGCAAGCATGTGGTGATCCGCCCGCTGGCCTATGTGCGCGAAGCGGACATCATCGAATACGCCAACACCCGCCAGTTCCCGATCATTCCGTGCAATCTGTGCGGCAGTCAGGAAAACCTGCAGCGCAAGCAGATCGGCCTGATGATGAAACAGTGGGAGAAGGACACGCCTGGCCGCATCGAACAGATCTCGCGCGCGCTGGGTGATATCCGCCCCTCGCAACTGGCCGACCCCAAGCTGTTCGACTTCATGGCGCTGGGTCGTCGTGAAGACGCGCCGCAGTCTGATGCGCAGGCGTGGCTGGATGGCAGCGACAAGCAGCAGGATCAAGCAGCCCTTCTCCCGCCGGGAGAAGGCCTGGGATGAGGGCAGGCAGTGCTACGGTGGTTTGAAACCAGGCCCCGCGCATCACCCTCTTCCGCCCCCGGCTCCACGGGGGCACGCTCTTCGGAGCAGCTTCTCCAGCGACGAGAAGCAAGCCCCTGAACCATGAATACGAAATAGGACATCCATGTTTTTCAAGAACCTCACGCTGTTCCGTTTCCCTACCTCCATTGATTTCTCCGAAGTCGACACGCTGCTGCCGCAGGTAGTGCTCAAGCCGGTCGGCGCGCTGGAAATGACCTCGCGCGGTTTCATCTCGCCGTTTGGTCGTGAAGAAAAGACCCAGTTCTCGCACCGCATCGGCGATGCGCTGTGGCTGACCGTCGGCGGTGAAGACAAGATCCTGCCCAGCGTGGTGGTCAACGATCTGCTGCAGCGCAAGCTGGAAGAGATCGAAGAGAAGGAAGGTCGCAAGCCCGGTGGGCGTGAGCGCAAGCGCCTGAAGGACGACCTGCTGCACGAGCTGCTGCCGCGCGCCTTCGTCAAGAGCTCGCGTACTGACGCCTTCCTCGATCTGCAGCACGGTTATGTCGCCGTCGACAGTTCCAGCCGCAAGACCGGCGAGAACGTGATGAGCGACATCCGCGGCATGCTCGGCAGCTTCCCGGCAATGCCGCTGAACGCCGAAGTCGCACCGCGCGCCATCCTGACCGCGTGGATCGCCGGCGAACCGCTGCCCGAAGGCCTGAGCCTGGGCGAAGAATGCGAGATGAAGGACCCGGCCGAAGGTGGCGCGGTGGTCAAGTGCCAGCATCAGGAACTGCGCTGCGACGAGATCGACAAGCACCTGGACGCCGGCAAGCAGGTCACCAAGCTGGCGCTGGTGTTCGAGGACAACTTGTCCTTCGTGCTCGGCGACGACCTGATCGTGCGCAAGCTGAAGTTCCTTGATGGTGCGCTGGACCAGCTCGAGCACATCGACGAGGAAGGCCGCCGCGCCGAACTGGATGCCCGCTTCGCCCTGCAGAGTGGTGAAATCCGCCGACTGTTCCTGTTGTTGGAGCAGGCATTCAAGCTGAGCAAGGCTGATAGCTGAACCCGTTGCTGACCTACCCGGTTTCGTAACCGGGTAGGGACTATGCTGGGACCATGGTTAGTCTGCTTCGCCGTCTGATGACCCCCGCCGCGCCGGTGATCCAGCGCGACACGGTGCGCCTGCGTCTGGACGATGCTGAGATCGAAGTGCTGCGCGTGCGTGATCCGCGTGCACGCCGGCTCAAACTCAGCGTGGACGAACGCGGTGCACGGCTGACCTTGCCGCTGCGGGCGAGCCTGGTTTCCGGCGAGCGTTTCCTGCAGGCCAACCGGCAATGGCTGCAGCAGCAGTTGGCGCGGCTGGGAGGCGATGGCTTGCTGGCACCGGCCTTGCGCCTGCGTGAGTCCGGTGTGCTGCCGTTGCGCGGTGAGCTGTTGCCGGTGCAGTGGCAGGAAGGGCGGTTTACCCGCATCGAGGCGGATGCCGATGGAGTGACGATCCAGTTGCCGGCGCGTGCAGGGGAGCCCGCCTTGCGGCGCGCGCTGCGCGAATTCTACGAAGTGCAGGTGCGTGCCGATGTCGGCCAGTGGCTGCCGCGTTATCTGCCGGGTCTGGCGCGGGCGCCGTCACGGCTGCGGCCCAAGGTGATGTCCTCGCAATGGGGATCACTGGCGCCGGATGGCTCGATGGCGCTGGATCTGGCCTTGGTATTGGCGCGGCCATCGGCGTTTGAATACGTATTGGTGCACGAGCTGTGTCATCTGCTGCAGGCCAACCACTCGCCGGCGTTCTGGGCGGAAGTGGAAGCGCGTTTTCCTGCGTGGCGGGATGAACGTGATTACCTGCGCGAGGAAGGCCGCAGGTTGAAGAGCACCTTGCATCAGCTGCTGCGGACGCAAGGCTGAGGCCAAAGCAGGCCACTGTAGTGCCGAGCCATGCTCGGCAAGGGCCTTACCGGCAAGATCAGAGGCGTCCCCTCACCCTAACCCTCGCTCCACGCCCCGGCCCTTGCGCTGGCGCAAGGGCGTTCGACGGGCAGCGAACCAATGGTTCGCAAGCTGCCCCTCTCACCCCGCAAGCGGGAGAAGGGCTAAAGAACTAGCCAAAAGCCAAAAGCCAAAAGCCAAAAGCCAAAAGCCAAAAGCCAAAAGCCAAAAGCCAAAAGCACCCCTCCCCAACCCTCCCCTTGCCTGCGGCAAAGGGAGGGAGAACGGCGGGCGCTGCCGGCGGCGAATCAGCTGCCAAGTGCATGCTCCGTCCCCTCCCTTTGCCGTAGGCAAGGGGAGGGCTAGGGAGGGGTGCCTTTGCTCCCGCTCCTGCTTTTACTGCTACTGCTACTGCTACTGCTACTGCTATCTCTATCTCTATCTCTGCAACAGCCGTAGCAAAAGAAGATGCAGAAACAAAGGCAATCCTTCCAGCTGCAACAACCTCATCCCGCCCGCCGCATCACTCCGATCTCAGCCTCAATCTCCGCCGAATAGCGGAACACCGAAACCGCCTCCGCCAAGGCATCTGCCTGGGCTTCCATCGAACGCGCGGCCGCGCTGGCTTCTTCCACCAGGGCGGCATTCTGCTGGGTGGTCTCATCCATCTGCACGACGGTGTGATTGACCTGCTCGATGCCGGCCGACTGTTCCTGCGAGGCTGCCGCAATCCGCGCGACGATGTCGCTGACCTGCTGTACCGAACCGACGATCTCATTCATGGTGCTGCCGGCCTGCGCCACCAACGCGGCTCCATCATCCACCTTGCCCATCGAATCGACGATCAGCTCCTTGATCTCGCGCGCGGCCGTGGCCGAGCGCTGCGCCAGGCTGCGGACTTCCGACGCCACCACCGCGAAGCCGCGGCCCTGCTCGCCGGCACGCGCGGCCTCCACTGCGGCATTCAGTGCCAGGATGTTGGTCTGGAAGGCGATGCCGTCGATCACGCCGATGATTTCGGCAATCCGCTTGGATGACAGCTCGATCGCCTGCATCGTCGCGACCACCTGGCCAACCACATCGCCGCCACGTGCGGCGACATCGGCCGCACCCACTGCCAGCTGGTTGGCGTGACGGGCCGACGCCGCGTTCTCGCGCACGGTCGAAGTCAGTTCCTCCATCGAGGCGGCGGTTTCTTCCAGGTTGGCGGCCTGCTGCTCGGTGCGGCGCGACAGGTCGTCATTGCCTGCGGCCAGTTCGTGGGCGGCGCTGTTGATCGCCAGCGAGCACTGTTTGATCTGGCCTACGATCCCGGTCAGGCGTTCGGCGGTCAGGTTGGCGTCGATCTTCATCGCCTCGAAATCGCCGGCGTAGTCACCGCGCACACGATGGTCCAGGTCGCCAGCGGCCAACGCGGACAGCATCGCGCGCAGTTCACCTGTGGTGGTGGCGACCACCTCCAGCAGCTGGTTGATGCCGGTGGTGAGGGTCTGGATGAAGCCGGTTTCGGCTACGGTCTGCAGGCGCTGGTCGAGCGCACCGGCCGAGGCGGCGGCGACGATGTCGGCCACGCTGTTCTCCAGCAGCAGTTCCTGGGTGCGGTCATGCCACTCCACCGCGAAGCCGCTGCGGCTGCCGTCAGCGTTGAACACCGGCGTCACCACCTGGCTGAAATGTACCGGACCGATCCTGATCTGGCCGTTGTGGGGCTTCTGCAGTTGGTCGAGCATGCCGCGGATGCGCGCCGGATTGGCGTGGAAGCGATGGATGCTGCTGCCGATCAAGGTGTCGACGTTGAAGTCGGGGAAGGCCTTGCGCAGCGTTTCCTGCTGGTTGCGCAGCAGCGCCACCACGGAACGGTTCACGTAGCGGATGATGTGCTCGTTGTCGGCAATCATCATGCCGGTACGGGAGGCGTCCAGCGAGGCGCGGATCTGGGTGTTCTCGTGGTGCAGGGCGGTTTCCTGCTGGTGCCGTTGGGCAAGCTGGTGGCGCATCCGCAGCACGCCGTCGGCCAGGCTGCCGGGTGCAACCCGATGGTCGTCACCGATGGCGTCACTGTCTTCGCCACTGGCGATGGCATCCACCATCGCGCGCAGGCGCGCGGGCGCTGCGCCCAGGGTCAGTACCTGGCGGCGCAGCTGCACCGCCATCGCGCTGATGAAGGCGGTTTCCACCACCACGTACAATGCGTGCAGCAACACGATGCCGAAGCCACTGCCCGCAGCGAAGGCGCGCACCGGCAGGCCACGCGTCTGCAGCCAATAGAAGGCCAGGTGATGCACGCTGATCGCGGCGGCAGCAACCACCACCGGGATCCAGTCGCGGTAGTACAGCAGCAGCGCGATCACCACGAAGACACCGAAATGCATCTCCACCAGGCCATTGGCCTGCTGGATGGTGGCGGCGACCAGCGCCATCAGCACCAAGGCCACGGTGACCCGGCTGAGCAGGCTGCCCGATGCCAGTTTGATCTGCACTGCCATCAGCGCCAGCGAAGGCAGGCTGATCGCGAAGAACGGCAGCCACTGCCCCGACCACAGCGCCAGCGCCAGCGACGCCAGGCCGAGGATCAGGCCGAAGTACAGGAACAGTCGGTCCGCCGCGCAGGCCAGCTGCGTGTAATAGGCGTCGGGAGGTGGCGTCGTGGCGTGGGGGCGAGCGGACATCGGGAACTCCTGGTCAACAGGAACAGCGGGAGGGAAGGAAGAGCGGTGGGCTGCGTTCGGTGAGCAAGGCCGGCAGCCAGCTGGCCAGGGCTGCATCGCTGCGGCCACAGGCCAGTGCCGACGGACGCAGCGGACCGGCATAGAGCGGGTGGCCATCGGTCGCCAGCACCAGCAGCTCGTAGGCGGCGGTGGTGGTCAGGGTGAGGGTGCGCGTGCCGTGTGCCTGCAGCGCGATGTTGAGCTGTTGCCAGGCCTGCTCGTCTTGTACGCAATCGCAACCGGGCGTGTTCAGCCGGATTGCCAACGGCGCGGCCGTTGCAGGCAGTTGCCCCTGTGCGCGCAGTCCATCCACCAGCGCAGTCACCGCTGCTTCGTCACCGCCGGGGCGGTGGCCGAGTGCGGCTACGCTGGTCGTGGTCCAACCCAGCCAACAGGCGAGCAGGATCAGGCCGGTGATGACACCGGGCCGGAGGGCGGGGCGGGGGAGCATGCGATGGTGGGACGCGCAGCACCCGTTGCGAGGCTGCGGGACTTCTTCTCGATTACGGCAATGCCGGGGTTATCGGCTGCCGTACGCACTACTGAACCCGGTGGCGTACACACCGGGTGTCTTATTCAGCTGGCGTCGGGCAATGCAGCGATGAAGTCTCGGATGATCGCTGCGACGGCCCCGGGGTCGTCCATGTGCACATGGTGGTGGCCGGGCAGGGTGTGCAGGCGGCCATCAGGCAGCAACGCCGCGCGCCGGCTGCGTTCCGATTCCGGGAAGTAGGGCTGGGCCGGGGTGGCGTAGATCACCTGCACCGGGCAGAGGATGGCGCTGACCACATCGCAGACCTGTTCCTCGGTCATGCGCACGGCGGTGGGCAGCATCAGCCGCGGATCGCTGCGCCAGCTCCAGCCGCCGTCGACGGTTTTGACCCCGCGTTCAATCAGCAGGCGTGCGGAGGCCTCGCTGAGCTGGTTGACCATCATCCGCGCGCGGACCGGCGCGCTCAGGTCGGGGAATACCCGCAGTTGCTTGGCGTCCAGCTTCAGCATCGCTTCCACATAGGTGCGCAGGCGCTGCACGGTTTCCCCGGCCGGGGCGGTGAGGCCGCCCAGGGCCTCGATCGATACCAGTGCCTGCACCCGTTCACCGGCCACCGCAGCGACCAGGCTGGCAATCGCCGCACCCATCGAATGGCCCAGCAATACAAAGCGCTCCCAGCCCAGTGCATCGGCAATGGCCAGGGTCTGCACGATCGCGTGCGGGGTGGTGTAGGGCGTGGTCAGCGGCAGATGGTCGCTATAGCCATGGCCGGGCAGGTCGACCATCACCAGGTCGAGCGTGGGCAGTTGCGCGGCCAACGGCAGGAAGCTGGCTGCATTGTCGAGCCAGCCGTGCAGGGCCAGCACTTTCAGGCCATCCGGGTTGCCGGCGCGCAGGCCGGCGACGCGGATGCCATCGAGCTGCAGTTCAAAAGGCGTTGCGTTCATGCCGGCTGCGCCGCCGCCAGCGCGGCCAACGCAGCGGCATGGGCGCTGCTGTCATTGAGGCAGGGAATGTAGCGCATGCGCGCGCCACGTTCGGCCAGGGTTTCGGTGAAGCCCATCTGCACTTCTTCCAGGGTTTCCAGGCAATCGGTGGCAAAACCCGGGCAGACCACGTCCAGGGTCTTGATGCCGCCTTCGGCCAGTTCCCATAGCCGTGGCTCGGCGTAGGGCTGTAGCCAGCGCTCGCGGCCAAAACGCGATTGATAGGCCAGCTCCCAGTCATCGCGGGTCAGGCCGAGCGCCGTGGCAATGGCCTTGGCGCTGGCCTCGCAGCGCTGCGGGTAGGGATCGCCAGCGTCGGCCAAGCGTTGCGGGATGCCATGGAAGGAGAACATCAGCTTGCCGCCGCGGCCGTGTTCGGCCCAGTAATCGGCAATGGAGGCGGCGACCGCCGCGACCCAGGCCGGGTCGTCGGCGTAGTCGCGGATGGTCTGCACCGTCACCGTCGGATTGCGTGCCTGCCATTGCTGGACGCGGTCCTCGATGGAGGCGGTGGTGGTGGTGGAGTATTGCGGATACAGCGGCAGCACCACGATCCGCTGCACGCCTTCGGCGGCCAATGCATCCAGCGCGGGCAGCAGGGCCGGCTCGCCGTAGCGCATGGCCTCGCGCACCCGCCACTGCGGCAGCTGGCCTTGCATGGCCTCGGCCAGGCGGCGGGTATAGACCGCCAGCGGCGAGCCTTCGGGCAACCAGACCTGGGCGTACTTCTGCGCCGAACGGCCGCTGCGCAGGGGCAGGATCAGCCCGTGCAGCAGCGGTTTCCATAGCAGGGCGGGGATGGACACCACGCGGGGGTCGCTGAGGAATTCGGCCAGATAGCGCCGCACCGCAGGAGCGGTCGGTGTCTCGGGCGTGCCTAGATTGACCGCGAGCAGCGCGGTAGTGGGTGCGTCGGACATCCGGCCATTTTCGCAGGTATGGACGGAGAAGGGAGCGCAGCAGGTTTGCTGTAGTGCCGAGCCATGCTCGGCAGGGGCTTTACCGTAGTGCCGAGCCGCCCATGCAAGGGCATCACCTGCAACGCCCTGCCGAGCATGGCTCGGCACTACAGGTACTCATGCCTCACTCTCGCTCACCAGCTATTCAGAGCCACGCTACTAATTTCAGGCACTTGCGCTATCTTTCTATGCATCGACCTACGGAGTTACCCATGCGCCGCCTGCCGTGCCTCGTTCTGCTGCTGTCCGCGAGCCTGTTGTCCGCCACTGCCGTGGCCGGTCCGCAGGAAGATCAGCGCGCCCGCAATGCGGTGCGGGTGCTCAATGAAATCCAGGACATCCCCGAGCAGGCGATCCCGGACAAGCTGCTCGATGAAGGCCGCGCCATCATCGTCATCCCCGACACGATCAAGGCCGGCCTGGTGCTGGGTGGGCGTCGTGGTCATGGCCTGATGTCGGTGAAAACGGCCGATGGCAGCTGGTCCAACCCCGTATTCATCAAGCTTACCGGCGGCAGCATCGGCTTCCAGGCCGGCGTGCAGTCTTCGGACGTGATCCTGGTGTTCCGCAACGACCGCAGCCTGGACAATATCGTCAACGGCAAGTTCACCCTCGGCGCCGACGCCGGTGTCGCCGCAGGCCCGGTCGGTCGCAGTGCCGCTGCGGCCACCGATGGCCAGCTCAAGGCCGAGATCTGGTCGTGGTCGCGCGCCCGCGGTCTGTTTGCTGGCGTGGCGCTGGATGGCGCGGCCCTGCAGATCGACGACGCCGCCAACCTCGATGCCTACGGCCAGAACACCACCCCGCGGATGATCCTGGAAGGCCGCCTGAATACTGCGCCGTCGTCCGACGTGGTGTCCTTCCGCGACCGCCTGGAAGAGTCCACCTACGCCGCGCGTGAAAAGCGCGGTACCCAGGGCAGCGGCGCACCGGTGGCGGCAAGCGCGCCGCGCAGCAATGCGGTCAGCGTGCAGGCACCGGCAGCCACGACCACCACCGGTATCGATACCGCGACCACCGCGCCGTTGCAGCACTCCACGACTGAACCGGCGCCGCAGCAGGGTTTCCAGCCGGTTTCCGAAGGTGAAATCCGCACCGAGAGCCTGGACGGCGGCAACTGACCTTTGGCATAGCGATCAGCGAAGACCTTGTGCGCTATGCTCAACAACCTCCACACAGATAACGCGAGCAGATCATGGGCAGTTTCAGCATCTGGCACTGGTTGGTCGTGCTGGTCATCGTGCTGCTGGTGTTTGGCACCAAGCGGTTGACGAGCGGCGCCAAGGATCTGGGCAGTGCGGTCAAAGAGTTCAAGAAAGGCATGCGTGACGAGGACAAGCCGGCTGCACAGCTGGGCGACGAATCGCGCGATGCCGCCAAGAGCAGCGAGAAGCAGGCCGAGCACGACCGCGACGCGCGCTGATCCCGGGCGTTCGACGTGTTTGATATCGGCTTCAGCGAACTGCTGCTGATCGCAGTGGTCGCCCTGGTGGTCCTCGGCCCGGAACGTCTGCCCAAGGCAGCGCGTTTTGCCGGGCTGTGGGTACGTCGTGCCCGCAACCAGTGGGATTCGGTCAAGCAGGAGCTGGAACGCGAACTGCACGCCGAAGAACTCAAGCGCAACCTGCAGGATGTACGCCAGTCGATGCAGCAGGCCGAGGCCGGGCTGCGCGACCAGGCCGGGCAGGTGCGTGAGCAGGCCGATGCGTTCAAGCGCGAGGTGGAGTTGCCGGAATCGGCCGCTGAGCGGGTGATCGAACCGCGCCCCATCGAGCCGCGGCCGGTCGCGCCCACCGCAACGCCGGAAGCTGCGTCGCCTGTACCGGCTGAATCCGAGCCCTCGCAGCCGACGGCGGCGGCTGACAGCCAGGCTGTCACCGATGCCGAGTTCAACCGCAGCATCGCGCTGGGTGATGTGCCGGCACCGGCCAGCCAGGAGCGCAGCCCATGAGCGCGGCGGATTTCAACGAAAGCAGCCTGATCGAGCACCTGATCGAGCTGCGCTCACGGGTAGTCCGCGCGCTGCTGGGTCTTGGCGTGGTGCTGCTGGCATTGATGCCGTTCTCGCGCACCCTGTACACCCATCTGGCCACGCCGCTGATCTCGCAGCTGCCGGCCGGGCAATCGATGATTGCCACCAATCCGGCTGGTGCGTTCTTCGCGCCGTTGAAGCTGACCTTCTTCGCCGCCCTGTTCGTGGCGGTGCCATGGCTGCTGTACCAGGCCTGGGCATTCGTGGCGCCGGGGCTGTACGCCCGTGAGAAGCGCCTGGCAGTGCCGTTGCTGGGCTCGGCGGTTGCCCTGTTCTACATCGGTTGCGCGTTCGCCTATTTCCTGGTGCTGCCGGCGGTCTTCCATTTCCTGACCACCTTCCGCCCGGATGTGATCGCCATCACGCCCGATGCCAATGCCTACCTGGATTTCGTGCTGGCCATCTTCTTTGCCTTCGGTGCCAGCTTCGAGCTGCCGGTGGCGATGGTGATCTTGGTCCTGCTGGGCTGGGTGAGTCCGCAGCAGCTGCGTGAAGGCCGCGGTTACGCGATCGTCGGTATCTTTGTGCTGGCCGCGGTGCTGACCCCGCCGGATGTGGTCTCCCAGCTGATGCTGGCGATCCCCATGTGTTTCCTTTACGAGCTGGGCATCCATGCGGCCCGCTGGCTGCAGCCGCGCGACCAGGGCAAGACGGCGGCGCCCTGATTCAACCGTAGCAGGCGATAGTCAGCAATCTGCGCTATTTTCACTGAAAAGAGGCCGCGCGGACTGGCAGGCGTGGTAGCACCCCGGGGGACACCTGCATGACGCAAAAGAAGAGTAGCTGGATCAACAATGTGCCCCTGCTGAGCAAGATGCTGGCGGCATTTGGCTTGGTTTTCCTCTGTTTCCTGGCCACCAGCGTGGTCAGTTACCGTACCTCCGGACGCGACGACGACGCGCGCCGCCACGAGGGCGTGCAGATCGAAGTGATCCGTCAGGTCGAGGATGCGATCCAGGCCGTGCGCCTGCAGCAGATCGCCGTCCGCAATTACCTGTTGGGCGACGGCGAGCGGCATATGGAGGTGGTGGCCAAGCAGCGCGAGCGCCGCGATGCTGCATTGACCGCTGCGGTGACCGCTGCCGGTACCCAGGCAGTGGCCGAACGCCTGCGCGCTGCGCAGGCACAGGCCCGCAACTGGGATAACGAAATGATGGCTGTGCTGCGTCCGGCGGCCGGTGCCGCGCAGCTCACCCAGGTGCAGCAGCTGGACGCGCTCAGTGATGGAGGGCAGGGCAATGCGCTGGCCGATGTACTGGACGGGATCTACGAAGCGGAGATGACCCAACTGCTCAGTGACAGGGGGCAGATGAGCAGTTGGATCGCCCGCGCGCACACGATTTCGCTGGTGCTGCTGGTGCTGGGTTTCATCATCATCATTCTTGCGCTGTGGATGATCTCGCGGCTGGTGGTGAACCCGATCAACCGCCTCACCGACAAGATGACGCGCCTGTCCAATGGCGAGCTGGACGTGGAAATCGCCGGCCTGCAGCGCGGTGACGAGATCGGTGAGATCGCCCGTGCGCTGGAGGTCTTCCGGCGCAACTCGCTGGAGTCGCGTGATGCCAACTGGGTCAAGCTCAGTGTCGGTGAAGTCGGCGGCGAACTGCAGGTTGCACAGACCCCGGACGACTACGCGCAGGCATTGGTCTCGCAGATCGCGCCGCGTATCGAGGCGCCGATCGGCGTGTTCTTCGCCTGGAACGAGGAAGAGAAGCTGCTGCGCCTGCAAGGCAGCTATGGCTTCCAGCGGCGCAAGCACCTGGGCCTGCAATACGGGCTGGGTGACGGACTGATCGGGCAGGCGGCGCTGGAGCGCAAGCGCATCAGCGTGCAGCAGGTGCCGGACGAGTTCTTCGGCGTGCACTCGGCGCTGGGCGAGGCGCAGCCGCGCCACCTGGTGGCGGTGCCGCTGCTGTTGAAGGACCGCCTGCTGGGCGTGTTCGAATTCGGCACCTTCGGCCATTTCAGTACTACCCAGGAAGCCTTCATCGACGCCGTGCTGCCGACCGTGGCACTGGGCCTGGACAATATCTGCCGCGCCGACGAGACCCAGCTGCTGCTGGATCGTACCCGTGCCCAGGCCGAGGAACTGCAGGTCTCGCAGCTGGCCTTGCAGGCGCAGGAAGAAGAGTTGCGCGCCACCAACGAAGAACTGCAGGGCAAGACCGTCGAGCTGGAAGAGCAGGCCCAGCGCCTGTCTGCGTCGGAAGAAGAACTGCGCGTGCAGGCCGAGGAACTGCAGGCCTCCAACGAAGAGCTGCGGCAGAAGACCGAAGTGCTCAACGAACAGAAGGACGTGCTGCAGGTATTGCAGCGCGAGACCGAGTTCAAGGCGCAGGAGCTGGCGCGCGCCAGCCAGTACAAGACCGACTTCCTGGCCAATATGTCGCACGAGCTGCGCACCCCGCTCAACAGCCTGCTGATCCTGTCCAAGGAACTGGCCGAGAACGAGAGCGGCCACCTGGACGCGGAGGAAGTGGAGGCCGCCGCGGTCATCCATGACTCCGGTTCCAACCTGCTGCGCCTGATCAACGACATCCTCGATCTGTCCAAGATCGAGGCCGGCAAGATGGACGTGTACCGCGAAGAAGTGAAGGTCGACGCCATCACCCGCGAGGTGACACGCCATTTCCGCCATATGGCGATGGAGAACCGCCTGGAGTTCGCCATCGAGGTGGACCCGTCGATGCCCGAGGCGCTGGTCACCGATCGCTCCAAACTGCAGCAGGTACTGAACAACCTGCTTGGCAATGCCTTCAAATTCACCCGCGAAGGCTCGGTGACCCTGCATATGGCGATGGCTGACAACGCCGTGCTGACCCGCATTGGCGCCGCTGCCGACGAGCAGCACGTGGCGCTGAGCGTGCGCGATACCGGCATCGGCATTCCCGAAGAACGCCTGGATTCGATCTTCGAGGCCTTCGAACAGGTCGATTCCAGCACCAGCCGCCACTATGGTGGCAGCGGCCTGGGCCTGGCCATTGCACGGCGCCTGGCGCAGCTGCTGGGCGGCCAGCTGGTGGTGGACAGTGAACAGGACAAGGGCAGCAGCTTCAGCCTGGTGCTGCCGCTGTTGTCGGCGGGCCTCAGCAGCGCAGTGGCGGCGACGCAGGCAACCATCGAGCAGCGTCCGGCGCCCACGCCGGGCCCGGCCCGTGTCGCCACCGCGCAGCTGATCGACTGGATTCCCGATGACCGCCACGCCATCGCCGCTGGCGAGACGGTGATCCTGACGGTGGAGGACGACCCGGCCTTCGCCCGCATCCTGGTCGACCTGATCCGGCGCAAGGGCCACCGCGCGCTCGCCGCCGCCGATGGCGAAAGCGGCCTGGAACTGGCACGCCGTTATCGCCCCACCGGCATCCTGCTGGACGTGATGTTGCCGGGCATGGACGGCTGGTCGGTGCTGCAGCACCTCAAGCATGACCCGGTCACCGCCGCCATCCCGGTGCACTTCATCTCCGCCGTGGATGAGGCCGCCAAGGGCGTAGCCCTGGGTGCGGTCGGCTACCTGACCAAGCCGGTGGATCGCAAGGCACTGGTGGCCGCGTTCGACCACCTGCTGGATGTGGCCGGCAAGATCGTGCGCAAGTTGTTGCTGGTCGACGACGATCCGGATTCGCGGCTGGCGTTGACCCGCCTGCTGCAGGCCGACAACGTCGAGATCGACCAGGTTGCCTCTGGTGAGGAGGCCTTGGAGCGCATCGCGACCCACAGCTACGACTGCATCGTGCTGGACCTCAACCTGGGCGGCATTTCCGGCATCGAATTCCTGGAGAAGGCCGCCACGCTGGTGGCGGTGCCGCCGGTGGTGATCTATTCCGGCCAGGACCTGAGCCGCGAGGACAGCCTCAAGCTGCGCCAGTACACCGACAGCATCGTGATCAAGGGCCAGCGTTCGCCCGAGCGCCTGCTTGATGAGGTGAGCCTGTTCCTGCACAGCATCGGTTCGCGCGGTGCCAACGCCACGCCGTCCGACGACAATCATCTGGGCGGCCGCCAGGTGCTGCTGGTCGATGACGACATGCGCAACCTGTTTGCCCTGTCCAAGTCGCTGCGCGCGCGCGGCGTCAACGTGTCGATGGCGCAGGACGGTTACAAGGCGCTGCAACAGCTGCAGGAGAACCCGTCCATCGAGCTGGTGTTGATGGACATCATGATGCCGGGCATGGACGGCTACGAAACCACCCGCGAGATCCGCAAGCTGCCGCAGTGGAGCAACCTGCCGATCATCGCCGTCACCGCCAAGGCGATGCACGGCGACCGTGACAAGTGCCTGGACGCCGGCGCCAATGACTACCTCACCAAACCGGTGGACCTGGACAAGCTGTTGTCGATGATGCGCGTATGGCTGCAAAAGTAGGCCCGGTCACACCACAGGCGCAACGCGATGACATCGACGACATCGAGGTCGATGCCTTCATCACCGCGATGTCGCGCCGGCATGGCTATGACTTCACCGGTTACGCGCCGTCTTCGCTGAAGCGGCGGGTGCTGGCGCTGGCGCATGGGCTGAGCCTGCCCAGCGTCAGCGAGTTGACCGCGCGCGTGCTGCGCGAGGACGAGATGGTGCCGCAGGTGATCGCCAAGCTGTCGGTGCCGGTGTCGGAGATGTTTCGCAACCCGGCGGTGTTCCGCAAGCTGCGCGACGAGGTTTTTCCGGTACTGGCCTCCTACCCGCAGATCAATATCTGGCAGGCCGGTTGCGCGCATGGGCAGGAGGTCTACTCGTTGGCCATCCTGCTGAAGGAGGCCGGCCTGTACGATCGCTGCCAGATCTATGCCACCGACTTCAGCGATGAAGCGCTGGCCAAGGCGCAGGAAGGCATCTTCCCGATCCGCGACGCGCGCCTGTATTCGGAGAATTACCTGGCGGCCGGTGGCCGCCACACGCTGTCCGATTACTACCATGCCCGCTACGACTTCATGAAGCTGGATGAACGGCTGAAGGAGCGGGTCACTTTCGCCAACCACAACCTGGTCTGCGATGGCGTGTTCACCGAGGCGCAGCTGATCCTGTGTCGTAACGTGCTGATCTACTTCTCCGACACGCTGCAGGACCGGGTGCTCGGCCTGTTCCGCAACAGCCTCAGCCGCGGTGGCTTCCTGTGCCTGGGCAACCGCGAATCGATCCGTTTCGCTCCGAGCGCGCGCGATTTCGTGCCGCTGGACGCCGAACTGCGGCTGTACCGCAATGCCGGTGGCCTACTGTGAAAACCGCATCCGGGCAGCCTCCACAGGCGGTTGTGGTAGGGTGCTCGGCCGGCGGGCTGGCGGCCCTGCACCAGTTGCTGGGCGGGCTGTCAGGGCCGCTGCCGGTGCCGATGGTGGTGGTCTGCCACAGCGGTTCGGAGGACATGCGGGTGTTCTGCGAGCTGCTGGCCAGCCGCAGTGGCCTGCCGGTGCAGGAGGCCGAAGAACGCCAGTTGCCTGAACCGGGACGGGTTTATGTGGCCCCCTCGGGCTACCATCTGCTGATGGAGCGCAACGGCCGTTTTGCCCTCAGCATCGACCCGCGGGTGGCATTTTCACGCCCTTCGATCGATGTTCTGTTTGAATCTGCGGCCGAGGTCTGGCGCGAGCAGCTGGTGGCTGTGTTGATGACCGGGGCGAATTCCGACGGTGCCGAAGGGTGCGCGCGGATACGACGCTCCGGTGGCACACTGATCGTTCAGGACCCGGAAACGGCGCAAGTGGCTATGATGCCGGCCGCTGCACTGGAGCTGGCGGGCGCCGATTACTGCCTGCCGCTCCCCGAAATTCCCTTTTTGCTGGAAGCATTATGCTCGTGACCAAGCCGGCGGTATTGCAGCGCCCCAAGATCCTCGCGGTGGATGACAACCCCGCCAACCTGTTGGTGATCCGCCGGGTGCTGGCCAAGCTCGACGTGGAAGTGGTCGAGGCCGCATCGGGCAACGATGCACTGAAGGCCACCCTGGACGATGAGTTCGCGCTGGTGCTGCTGGATGTCTACATGCCGGACATCAACGGCTTTGAAGTGGCCGAGATCCTGTCGCAGGAGGAGACCACCCGGCAGACCCCGATCATCTTCGTCACCGCCACCTACGCCGACGACGTGCACCGGCTCAAGGGCTATGGTTTCGGCGCCGTCGACTACATGGCCAAGCCGCTGGAAGCGACCATCCTGTTGTCCAAGGTGCAGGTATTCCTGGAGCTGTACCGGCACCGGGTGGCGCTGCGTGATGCGCTGAGCGAGCTGTCCGCGCGTAACCGCCAGCTGGAGATCGAAGTCGAGCAGCGCAAGCAGATGGAGCAGGAAATGCGCCATCTGGCCATGCATGACATGCTCACCGGCCTGCCCAACCGCGCCTTGTTCATGGACCGGCTGGAAAGTGCGCATCACCGTGCGCAGCGCCACGGCGGCATGTTCGCGCTGGTCTATGTGGACGTGGACCGCTTCAAGGAGGTCAACGACACCTGGGGCCATGGTGCCGGCGATGCGGTGCTGATCGAGCTGGCCGCACGCTTGCGCGGCGCGCTGCGTGAGAACGACACCGTGGCCAGGCTGGGCGGCGATGAGTTCGCGCTGGTGCTGGAAGAACTTGATGACATCAACGACGCCCATCGGCTGATGGCGCGGGTGACGCAGTCGCTGCAGGCGCCGATGCACTACCTGCGTGATGGCGAAGACCTCACCCTGGCTATCGCCGCCAGCATCGGCGTGGCGGCCTATCCCGCGGACGGCGCCGAGGTCGATGCGCTGCTGCATGCGGCCGACCAGGCCATGTACCTGATCAAGCGCAGCCGCGACACGGTGTGAAACAAGAAGGCCGCGCATCTCTGCGCGGCCTTGCTGCAAGCGGCGTGACAGCCTGGATCAGGCTTCGAACACGTGGCCCTTGCTGACCGGCGGCGGGGTCGGGCCTGCCGCATCGGCCGGCGCCAGCATCTGCTTCCACGCCGCATACACGGCACCGGCAAAGACCGGCATCAGGATCGCCATCAACAGCAGCTGGGCAACCGCCATGGCCGCTACCTGGCCGGCGATCAGGCCGATGAACAGCGCCACGATGATCACCGCGAAATAGATCGCGAAGATGGCGATGAAGGCCAATACGAAGAACACCAGCATCGCCGGCAGGTTGTGGATGCTGGCGCGCAGGCTTTCGCGCAGTGCGTGCATGCCACCGGAGCGTTCGAACATCACCTGCGGCGGCATCACGAACAGCGCAAGCGTCAGCGCGACGAAGCTGGCGATCAGCAACAGCAGCCACAGCAGGATGCGCCCGGCCGGCAGCGTCGCCACCAGGGCCTCGATCTGCGCCGGGTCCGGTTGTGCACCGGACTGGCTGAGCTCATTGAGCTTGACCATCACCACCGACAGCTGTTGCAGGCCATCGGTACCGACCAGGACCAGCAGCAGCGTGCCCAGCAGCAGGGCGGCGAACAGTTGTGGCAGCAGGGCGACCAGCAGGTGCGGTGCGCGGCCGTCCTGCACGCCCTGCAGCAAATGCGCAGGTTTGGCGGTTCGGCCCTGGTCGACCTCGCGGATCGCCCACAGCATGCCGCCCATGAACAACGGGCCGGCCAACAACAGCAGCAGTTGCACCACCGAGCCCAGGGCGGGCACCAGCATCGACAGCGACAGCACCAGTGAGGTGCCGACGCCCCACAGGATGCCCAGCGAACCCAGCGCCAGCGGCGCGCGCTTGAGCAGGCCAAAACCGGTCAGCAGCCATTCCGCACCGGCGGAGGCCGGTACCTTGCGAATCTCGCTCATTGCAATTCCGAAACGGGGGAGTGCGCGGGCAACAGGCCGGCGCTGGGCGGATTATCGCCTGAAACCCGGCTCGGGTTTATGAGGACAAAGTAACGGTGGGGTTTGCCCCCTCTCTTTCGCGAAGCGAAGGGGCGGTTGGTAGTGCCGAGCCATGCTCGGCAGGGGCTCTACCGGGAAGGCCTCTTG
>Ga0308158_10001924_pt1 | contig 20605 bp, 19 predicted proteins | sample PhyBR2_FD_201038 | JGI IMG/M metagenome (GOLD analysis project Ga0308158, IMG submission 201038) | Phyllosphere microbial communities from UC Gill Tract Community Farm, Albany, California, United States - DLSLB.R2 | ecosystem: Host-associated > Plants > Phyllosphere > Unclassified | place: USA...
CTGGCGCACCAGCTGCACGGGCAGGGCGTGGCGGCGGCAGCGATGGCCCATGAGCTGGCCTCGCCGCAGGTGGTGGCGCTGTACCGCCACGCGATTGCCAGCGTGTTTGGCGCTGGCGCCGTGCTGCTGCTGTTCGGCCTGATTGCCTTGCTGTTCCTGCCGGAACTGCCGCTGGAAGGGCATCCGGCGAACAGCAACAAGACGGATCAGTAGCGTTCGAGCCAGTGTGCGTAAGGCGCTGGCAGAGTCCACGAAGCGCGGTCCACCTTCAGTTCCCTGGCTGCAAAATAGGCCCAGTGCGGGTTGGCCAGATGCGCCTTGCCCACCATTACCAAGTCGAGCTGCTCTTCCTTGACGACGCGCTCGGCGATCTCCGGCGTGCCGAAGCCCCAGGCCGACGAGACCGGCACACCGGCCTCCTTGCGCACGCGCTCGGCAATCGGGCCCATGAAGGCCGGGCCCCAGGGAATCGATACGTCAGGAATGGTAAAGCCCATGCTCACGCTGATCATGTCCATGCCCGCGTCCTTGAACTGGCGCACCAGGCCGATCGATTCGCGCAGCGTTTCTTCATCGCGCCCGTCAAACTCGATCACGCCAAAACGCACCGTCAGCGCCAGGTGTTCCGGCCACACTTCACGTACCGCTTTCAAGGTTTCGAGCAGGAAGCGGCTGCGGTTTTCCAGGCTGCCGCCATAGATGTCGTCGCGCTGGTTGCTGTGCGCCGAGAAAAAGCTTTGCGCCAGATAGCCATGGGCAAAATGCAGCTCCAGCCATTCAAATCCCACTTCACGGGCGCGCACGGCGGCGTCGACAAAGTCCTGGCGCACGCGGGCAATGTCGTCCAGCGTCATGGCGCGCGGCACCTTGGAGAGGCCGCCGCCAAAGGCAATCGCCGACGGCGCGATGGTCTGCCAGCCGCGTGCGTCACCCTCGGCAATATGGTCGTCGCCTTCCCACGGACGGTTGGCGCTGGCTTTGCGGCCGGCATGGGCGATCTGGATGCCGGGCACCGAGCCGGCCGACTTGATGGCTTCGACGACCGGCACGAAAGCCTGCGCCAGGTCGTCATTCCAGATGCCGGTGCAGCCAGGGGTAATGCGGCCTTCGGGCGACACGGCTGTCGCTTCGACGATCACCAGGCCTGCGCCGCCGCGCGCCATGCCGGCGTAGTGCGACAGATGCCAGTCGTTGACGCGGCCTTCAACGGCCATGTACTGGCACATCGGTGGCACGGCAACGCGGTTGCGTACGGTGATCTCTTTGAGTTTGAAGGGCTGGAATAATGCGGACATGGTGGCCTTTGACAATATGGTGGAAGAAGGTTCTTAATTTCGTAAATTATCGAACTACGGAATTAGTATAGCCGATCGTGTATGATTCTGCTGATGCGTCCCTACAAACATCCCCCTGCCAGCGAATTCGTGCTTGAACGCGTGCTCCATGCGCTGAGCGACACGATACGCCTCGATATCGTGCGCCACCTGGCTGGCGTGCCTGCGGCCAGTTGCGGCGAGCTCGATGGCGGCCGGCCCAAGTCGACCGTGTCGCACCATTTCAAGGTGCTGCGCGAATCGGGCCTGGTATGCACCGAAAACAATGGCACTACCCATATGAACACGCTGCGCCGCAGCGACATCGACAGCCGCTTTCCAGGCCTGCTCGACGCCATCCTGCGCCAGCCGGGCGCTGGCAATGGCTGAGTTGCCATAGAATCTGCACGATTGCTGCCACTGCAGCGCAACGCCCCGTCCTCCATGCCCGTATCTGCCTGCATCCGCCTGGTCATTGCGTCGTTGCTGCTGGCGGCCTGCTCGCCCTATACCGAGCCGCCCGAAGGCCCTTACGCCGGCGTGCTCAAGCGTGGCGAAAGCGTGACGCTGGCCGAGCCGGACGGCCCATTTACCGCGCTGTCGATTCTGTACCGCCAGGGCGGCGGCTACCTGACATCGACCGAGATCAGCTCGAAGCGCCTGCTCTACCGCGACCGTGTCCTGCTGGACAAGGCTGAAACCATGGCGCGCTGGCCCGATATCGCCCAGCCCGTGTATTTCGCGTCGGTGGTGGACAACACCGACACCGTCGTCAAGCTCGCCTATGAAAAAAACGGTGCGCCCGTGCTGGGCAAGCTCGATACCGGTGCGGACTATCGCGCCACCCGGCGCTATCCGTTCGGCTTTCCGATGGCGCCCGGCCTGCTGTATTTTCCCGGCCAGTTGTGGCCGGGCTTCCTGCTGCGCGCGCAGCCGCAGGCGGTAGTGCAAAGCATGCTGCCCGATCCGCTGGCCGGACCCTACAGCCTGCATGCGAACACCCTGGCCAGCATTTCGCCCGATGGCGCCGCCTATGCACTGGTCAACAGCGAATACGCGCCGTCGGTGGTGACGGTGGTGGATGCGCAGGGCAGCCATCGCGACGCCATCGGCCTGCCGGTCACCTATCTGGCTGACCTGGAAGAGTCCCGCGATGAGATGGCCAACCCGTACCAGCGCCTGTGGGACTGGGCGGGCAAGGCGTTGCCGTGGCGCCGCAATGCAGTGGGGCGGTGGGAGGTCCAGCCTGTCTTTGCCGATGCGGCGCCGGAGTTAACCAATCCGCTGGAGGAACTGTTCCTCGATGAGCAGCGGGGCTACCGCCACTGCTTTGCACCCGATAACGCCGCTTGTCTGCCGGGCTGGCGCAAGGCGGCCAGCAGCGAGGTGCAGCAGGCTTTTTCAGCAGACTACGCGCCGCCGTTTGCCTATGCGCCAGTGGCGCCCGCGCAGGCTTTTGGCGCACCGGTATCGCTGCTGCTGCTTGCCCGCATGGGGTATGGCGGCACCGGCTATACGCTGCAGCTGGACGGCGAGCCGGGCGCCGTGGCGGCGCAGTTGACAGCGCGTCTTGCACAGCGCCGGATTGCCTTTGTGCGCACCGATCAATGTCCACGCCGCACCGATACTGTCGACAAGTGCAAGGCGCTGCTGGTGCAGCAATTCAGCCGCCCCGAATCGCAGGCGCGCGAGCTCGAACAACTGATCAGCAGCATGGAAGGCCGGCCGGGCGTGCTGTTTATCCTGTCGCACGTGGTGTTTGTCGTGCGCCCGGGCGGGCAGGGTGGCAGCCTGCTGCAGACCTTGTTGCGGGCCGATTTTTCACGCCAGGATTGATTGCTTTCAGGCTATAGGACGCCATCCATGGCCCAGCTCGGCTATGATGTCGGCCTGTTGAAAAACGTGGCTGCGTGCAAATGATGCGGGCGCTACGGCAAGGAAAGGTTGGCAGCAGTGGCAGTAAAGAATCAGGCGGACCCAAACCATCGTCCGCAGTTTGGCTTGATCAATTTGTTGAAGGCAGGCGCGGCGCAACTGATCGTGCTGCATCATCTGGCGTTCTATGGGCCGATGTCCGACTACGTGCAGCCGATGTGGCCGGCGCTGCTGGACTGGCTCGGCGACAGTGCGCGCATCGCCGTGCAGGTGTTCCTGGTGATCGGCGGCTTCCTGGCCGCCAAGTCGCTGTCGCCTGACAGCACGGCAGCGTCTGCGGTGTCTCCCGGCGCGGCCATCGGCCGCCGCTACGCCAAGCTGGCGCCGCCCTTTATCGCCGCCACGCTGCTGGCCGTGCTGGCCAATGTGCTCGCTGGCCTGGCCATGGAACACGACTCGATCTCCGCCCCGGCCGGTATCGGCCAGCTGCTCGCGCACGGCCTGCTGCTGCATGGCGTGCTCGGCTACGAATCGCTGTCGGCCGGTGCCTGGTATGTGGCTATCGACTTCCAGCTGTACGCCGCCAGCGTGATCATCGTCTGGTCGGCAGGGCGCCTGGCCGGCGCGCGCCAGCAGGCTATGCTGCTGCCGCTGCTGGTGGCCGCCGGCATGACACTGTCGCTGTTTTACTTCAACCTCGACAGCAGCTGGGACAACTGGGCGCCGTATTTCTTCGGCAGCTACGGCCTGGGCATGCTGGCCTGGTGGGCCAGCGACCCGCGCCGCCAAAGCAGCGCTGTCAGCGCGCTGGTGCTGCTGATGCTGGTGCCGGCCACGCTGGCGCTGTCGATGGAGTTCCGCAGCCGCATCGCGCTGGCGCTGGCCACCGCCTGCGTGCTGTGCCTGTGCGGACGCAGCGCCACCGCCACGCAAGGCCGCGCCTGGTCATCCGTGCATGCGCTGGGCCGCATCTCGTATGGCGTCTTCCTGATTCACTTTCCGGTCTGCCTGCTGGTCAACGCCGCCTTTGTCAGCTACGCGCCGCTTGAGCCGGCCTGGCAGGCACTGGGCATGCTGTGCGCCTGGATGGCCAGCCTGGCCGCCGGCGCCGCCTTCCACCGTTGGATCGAGGTGCCGCTGGGGCGGGCAGTGCGCTTTACCATGGCGCATCTGGTAATGCGGCCGGTGTTGCAGTAGCGCTGTGCGCAAACCCCTTTTGCTAGGTCGGATTGGCGGCAAGGCCGCTTAATCCGATAACATGATTGGCGTGAGCGGTATTGTCCGACCCCCGGGATTTGCTTTTGGGTGGGGGGCGACTTGACGTTATTCAAGCACCAGCGTAAGCCCCTGCGCGCTCTTGCGCACCACGCGAAAAACGGCGTCCTTTGCCGCAATCGGCTGCCGCTCCAGTGCCGGCGCCGGCGTAAAATCGCCCTGGCCGCGCAGGTGCCGCACGTAATGCACCAGCCGGCCGCGCGACATAAAGGCCAGCGACATTTCGCCATCGCCCTGTAAGCCAGAGCCAAGCTGCCGCGTGCAATCGCTGGCTGGTATTTTCACCATTGCACAGATGTCGGTGCGATCTTGATACGGATCGAACAGGTAGACCTGATCCCATTCGAATTTTGTCGCCTCAGCCAGCCGCACGACCTGCGCATCGGATTTGTTGGCCTGCGTGCCGATGGCCAGGCTGACGGGATGGTGTTTGGTGCAGCCGGCCAGGACCAGGGCGGCTGAGAGCAGCAGGGTAGTTCGAGTTTTTGCGTGATTAGTCTGCATCGGCAGCGCCTTGAACGGGTTATGGCAGGAGCTGCCAGGACTGGATCAATGCAGATTGGCATGAAATGCGGGGGAGGGCAAGTGTGCAGAAACGGCAAGTCAGAAAACAAAAAAGCCAACCGCGAACGGTTGGCTTCTCTGTAGTATTTGGTAGGCCGTGCGGGATTCGAACCTGCGACCAACGGATTAAAAGTCCGCTGCTCTACCAGCTGAGCTAACGACCCAAAAAACTCTTTACAACAACTTCGGTAACACTGAGCGGTAAAAAAATGCTTGCCTTAACTTCTGCAAGCAGTGCTTTACTGCGTATTCGTGGTAGGCCGTGCGGGATTCGAACCTGCGACCAACGGATTAAAAGTCCGCTGCTCTACCAGCTGAGCTAACGACCCGAAGAAGAAAGATTATAGGGGGTGGGCGGGATTCTGTCAAACGTCACGGCGAGTTTTCCCGCGCACCACCATGCTTATTTCTTGCCCGAGCGTTCCTTGGCCGTCTGCGCGGCGGGGGAATCCGGGTAGCGCGAGATCAGCGCGTTGAGCGTCTTGGTGGCGTTGGCCTTGTCTTTCAGCTCAGTGTAGCAGCTGGCGATATTGAGCATCGCGTCCGATGCTTTCGGGCTGTCCGGGTAGTTCTTCAGCACCGCTTGCTGGGCGCTGATGGCGCTCTTGCAGTCGCGCTGGGCGTAATAGGCGTTGCCCAGCCAGTACTGCGCATTGGCCGCGTAGGCCGATTCCGGATAGCGTTTCACAAAGGCGTCCAGCGCGGTGGCAGCGGCCTTGTAGTCGCCCGACTTGAATACGCCGAAGGCGGTGTCGTAGGCAGTCTGTTCGGACACGCCGACGGCCGCTTCCTGGCCGTCGATGGTCACCTGGCGCGGCTCGAGCTTGCGCAGGCGCGCGTCGAGGTCGGTGTAGAAATCTTTCTGGCGTTTCTGTGCGGTCGACAGGTCGTTGGCCAGCACTTCGATCTGGCCGCGCAGGCGGGCGATTTCCTGCATCGTCTGGTCGTGCTGGCTGAGCATCGACAGGGTGCTGGTTTTGTCGGCCTTGGCGTCGAGGCGCGAGTTGATGTCTTGTGCCAGTGCATCGACCTTGCCGCGCAACTCCAGGATGGCCTTGCGGGCTTCGTCGTCGTCAAACAGGGCTGCGTTGGCGTGCAGGGGCAGGTAGGCGAATGCCGCCATCATGGCGGCGGCGAGGCCGGCTTTCGAAAATGTCATCATGGGTCGGGCTTTCTATGGTTACGCAATCATGCAAATGGGGCGCGGTGCGGTCAATTACCGCGCAGCGCCCCATTATTATGCCTATGACTGGCCAATCAGGTAAGCGCGAAAACGCTACGCAGCCAGACCTGATTGCGGCAAGCTATCAATAAACGATATCAGCGCGGCGGTTTTCTGCCCATGCTGCTTCGTTGCTGCCTTGAGCTTTAGGCTTTTCTTTGCCCAGCGATACGGCTTCCATCTGGCCTTCCGACACACCCAGGGCAGCCATCGATTTACGGACGGCTTCAGCACGTTTCTGGCCCAGGGCCAGGTTGTACTCAGCGCCGCCGCGTTCGTCGGTGTTACCTTGGATCAGGATTTTGCGCGAGGTGTTTTTGGTCAGGTAAGCGGCGTGGTTCTGTACCACGGCGGTGTCGGCTTCGCGAACGACGTATTTGTCGAAGTCGAAGTAGACGCTGCGGTTAGCCAGCACGCCTTTTGGATCGTCCAGTGGATCGACCGATGCGGTCGTCACTGGCTGAACTTGACGGCTGTCAGCTGGTGCTGGAGCTGCTTTTTCAGGAGCGCGCTCAACGACTGGGGTTTCTGCCAGTTTCACTGGGGTGCTGCAAGCGGACAGAAGGGTAGCGGCGGCGGCGATGAAAGCCAGGCTTTTGAAATTACTCATTTTTATTCTCCGGGTCATGGTTAAAGGTGCAACTGTACAGCATTTACTTCATAAAAGGACCCCAGGTGGGCTCCTTGATATTGCCAGCTTGCGTAGTCAAACGCTGTTTGACGCGGCCATCCACCGAAACCACTGCCAGCGACTTGCGTCGTCCGGATTCGGTCGCGTACATGATATATTTCCCGTTTGGCGAAAAGCTCGGTGATTCGTCGTTGGCAGTGTCCGACAGACGCAGTTCCTGGCCACTAGCCAGGTCAAGCGCGTAGAGCTGGAAATTGCCGTCGCGACGGGAAATATAAGCAAGTGTCTTCCCGTCGGAAGCAATCCGCGGGCTGATGTTGTAGGAGCCGCCAAACGTCACGCGCTTGGCCTCGCCACCGCTGGCCGGCATGCGGTAGATTTGTGGTCCGCCGCTGCGATCGCTGGTGAAGTAAATGCTTTGACCATCGGCTGAAAATTGTGGTTCGGTATCGATGCCGCTGCTGTTGCTGACGCGGCGCAGGCCACTGCCGTCGGCATTGACGGTATAAACCTGGGTGTGGCCGTCGCGCGACAGGGCCACGGCCAGGCGGCTGCCGTCCGGGCTCCAGCTTGGCGCCGAGTTGCTGCCTTTTTCATTCGAGACGATGGTACGCTGGCGCGTGACCAGGTTCTGCACGTACACAATCGGCTTTTTCTTTTCAAACGACACATAGGCCACCTTGGTGCCGTCAGGCGACCACGATGGCGAAATGATCGGCTCGTTCGAGCGCAGCGCGACCTGGATGCCTTCGCCGTCGGCGTCAGCCACCTCCAGCCGGTATTCGCGGCCCGATTGCGTCACGTAGGCAATGCGGGTGGCAAATGCGCCCTTGGTGCCGGTCAGCTTTTCATAGATATCATCAGCAATCTTGTGCGCCAGCAGGCGGTTGAACTGCGGCGCGGCTGCATTGTTCATGCTCGACAACTGAGTGCTCTTGACGGTGTCGAACAGCTTGTAGCGCACGTCCAGGCGGCCATCGGCCATCGCCTGCACGCTGCCGGCTGCCAGCGCGTCGGCGCCGCGCGACTTCCACTGGTCATAGCTGACCGGTGCGGTTTCCGATATTTCCGAGCCGACGTCGATCAGCTTGAATACACCGCTGCGTGCCAGGTCGGCCTTGACGATATCCGATATCGATTGCGGCGCGGCCGATTCGTTGGCGAAATTGGCGATGGCCACCGGAATCTGGTTGCTGCCGATACCGGTAATTTCCACGCGCAGCTGGGCCTGGGCAGCGGTGGCGCCCAGCATCAGCCCGGCGCACAGCACCACATAGCTCATTTTTTTCATGATCATCATCAGGCTATTCCTTCATCTCGAATATGAGTTCAATTTCGCGCTCCACAGTGCCGTCTTTTTTCTTCGGCAGGGGCGACGATTTCTTAATGGCATTTTCTACCGAGCTGTCATACGCCGACAGTCCGCTGCTCTTGATCTTTCGGACAGAAATAATTTCCCCAGTTGGCAATTGCTCGATCTTGAACACGGCGCGCGGGTTGCCCGGCACGTCGGTGCTACCGCTATACGCGATATTGCCCTTGATCTTGCTCGTCAGGGCAGCGACATAGCCGCTGTCCTTGCGTGGCGCGGTCGCTTTCTCGGCCGTGCCTGTCGTGCCGTTACCAGCTGCGCCCGTAATGCGGCGCATCTCGTCGGCACGTGCCTTGTCGGCGGCTGCTTTTTCTGCAGCTGCCTTTTTCGCCTTGGCGGCTTTTTCAGCCGCCTCTTTTTTCTCGGCCTTTTCCTTTTCGGCCTTTTCTTCGGCGGCTTTTTCAGCCTTTTCGGCCTTCTCTTTGTCCGCCTTTTCCTTTTTGGCTTTTTCCAGCTTGTCGGCTTTTTCCTTCTCCAGCTTTTCAGCCTTTTCCTTTTCTTTCTGCTTCTGCCGGTCTTTTTCCTTCTCCTGCTCGCGTTTTTCTTCTTCGCGTTCTTTCTGTTCCTGCTTGCGGCGCTCTTCAGCGGCAGCTTTTTCCTTCTCTTCCTTCAGCTTGGCCTTCTTGCGCTCAAGCGCAATTTCCGCCTCGCGCGGATCGACCTTCGGCTCGGGCGCAGCGACCGGTGGCGGAGGCGGCGGTGGGGCTTCCACTTCCGGCTCCGGTTCAGGCGGCGGCGCTGGCTGCGGTTCGGGGTCAGTGGTCACTTCCGGCGGCGGCGCAGCCGTCTGCACCTTCAGGTCCCACACTTCGGCTTCCACCGCGACCGGTTCCGTATTTTGCCAGTGTACGCCTACCCACAGGAAAAACAGCAGGCCAAGATGCATGGCCAGCGCCAGGCCCAGCGCAGGCCAGCGGCTTTTCTCGCGCGGCACGCTGTAGGGCTTGCCTAATACATGGTCGGTTTGTTTGTTCTGCAAAGTCGGGTCACTCTAAAAACGGTCAGGATGCGGCTACTTATTTGGTGGCCAGGCCGACCCGGTTGATGCCGATCTTCTTGGCTTCCGAAATCAACTGGATCACATCGTCATATTTGCTTTCCTTGTCGCCAGCGATCAGCACCGGGTAATCCGGATTGGTCGCATGCAGGCCGCGCAGATTGCGCAGCAAGGCGTCGCGGTTCGGTTCAGTTTCCGGCGCCTGCTGCGCCTTGCCGATCACGCCGATCGACAGGGAACCATTGGGCTTCAAAACGATCTGAATATAGTCATCGGGCGGTTTCGCGGTTTTTTCCGCGTTAGGCAGGTCGACCACGCTGGGATTGTTCGACGACGGCATGACCATGAAAATAATCAGGAGCACCAGCATCACGTCGATATACGGCACGACGTTGATTTCGGACTTGAACTTGCGGCCGCGTCCACCACGCATGCCGCCACTGTTGAAGGAGGAACCCATGGGCTGATCTCCGTCTTAACGCGACTGGCGCTGCAGGATGTTCGAGAATTCTTCCACGAAGCTCTCGAAGCGGATCGCCAGACGGTCGATGTCGTGCGAAAAGCGGTTGTAGGCAACGACCGCAGGAATAGCGGCGAACAGGCCGATGGCGGTAGCGATCAGCGCTTCGGCAATGCCGGGTGCAACCGCTGCCAGGGTAGCTTGCTGCACGTTGGCCAGGCCGCGGAAGGCGTTCATGATGCCCCAGACGGTGCCCAGCAGGCCGATATACGGCGAGACCGAACCGACCGACGCCAGGAAGGCCAGGTGCGATTCCAGCACGTCCATTTCACGCTGGAACGCAGCGCGCATGGCGCGGCGTGCACCGTCAAGCACGGCGCCCACGTCCAGCGCTTCGCGCGAACCGTAGGAAGCCTTGCCCTTGATGAATTCGCCCATGCCGGCGTCGAAGATACGGGCCAGTGCACCGCTCTGGTCGCGGTTGCCGCTGGCGCTCTGGTGCAGGGCATGGAGGTTGCCGCCGGCCCAGAAGCTGCGTTCGAATTCGACGGTCTGGCGGCGCGCTGCGCGCACGGCAAACATCTTGCGGAAAATATAGGTCCAGCTGGTCAGGGAAATCAGCAGCAGCAGGGCCATGATCAATTGCACGATCAGGTGGGCATTGGTGATGAGCGCGAGGAAAGAAAGATCTTGTGTAACGTTCATTGGCTGGCAGTCTGTTGGGTGAATTTATCCGAAGGGTGAAGCGCCTCAGGCGGCGCGCATGCGGGCGGCAACCGCGTCTGGTATGGCACGCGGACGCATGGCTGAGTCCACACAGCCGATTTTGACGCGGGCCGTGTTGAGCAGCGTCTCGCCGCACCAGGCTTGTTGCAAGAAAATAATGGAGGCACGCCCCATCTTTTCTATACTCAGTGTCAATCTTACCGTGTCATCGAGTCTGGCTGGCGCATGATAGTCGGCGCTGACGCTTTTGACGACAAACAGGGCGTCATGTTCTTCCAGCAGCGCCTGCTGGCCAACGTCGATGGCGCGCAGCCATTCGGTACGCGCACGCTCAAAAAACTTCAGGTAGTTGGCGTAGTAGACAATGCCACCGGCGTCGGTGTCTTCATAGTAGACACGAACGTTCCAGGTAAAGACTGAAGGCATGTTTTTTTTGCCAGAAGTGAGATTGAGCAACATTTTACGCGATTTTTACTATCATGACGAACGGCGCTTGCTGAAATGCCTAGGCAAACCGGCATCGTAGTTGCAAGCGGGCATCATGCTTGAAACCTGGAAACTATAACAAGTCCCGTAACATACGCTTACATGCATTGAGCATGGTTAAGACCAGCTTAAGAAAGGATCGGCCTTGCACCATCTTCATGCGGCTTGGCCGGGCTGCGCAAGCCCGGCTGCGCAGCGCGCGGCGATTATAGCTGCACGCCTGCATTCCTTGCTCAATTCGGGTACTTAACTTACAATTTGGCTTCCATTTCGTCTCACGTGACTGGCGAAAAGTCGCAATGATCCCCATTTTGGTGCGATGATTGCCGGCGAAAGGTGGGCATCCACCGGGAAACGTGAGATTTCATCAGCCGTTCGCCTGGGCAGCCACCGATGGAATTGCGCGAAGAGGCTGCCTATCCGTTGTTGTTATTCATTTAACGCCGGCTCCCCTCATTCGATCCAACCTGCCAGTATCAGCACCTGAAGCAACCACATTGGAGTCTTTACATGTTTGCAAAAGATCACAACCTCGCCAACGTCGATCCTGAACTGTTCGCCGTTATTCAAAAAGAAAACACCCGCCAGCACGACCATATCGAGCTGATCGCCTCGGAAAACTACACCTCGCCAGCCGTGATGGAAGCACAAGGCTCGCAGCTGACCAACAAGTATGCCGAAGGCTACCCGGGCAAGCGCTACTACGGCGGCTGCGAATACGTCGACGTGGCAGAGCAACTGGCGATTGACCGCGTCAAGCAGCTGTTTGGCGCCGAAGCGGCCAACGTGCAGCCGAACTCGGGCTCGCAGGCCAACCAGGGCGTGTTCTTTGCCATGTTGAAACCGGGCGACCTGATCATGGGTATGTCGCTGGCCGAAGGCGGCCACCTGACCCACGGCATGCCACTCAATATGTCGGGCAAATGGTTCGACGTGGTGTCGTACGGCCTGACCGCTGAAGAAGATATCGACTACGAAGCCATGGAACGCCTGGCCCGCGAGCGCAAGCCAAAACTGATTATCGCCGGCGCATCGGCCTTCTCGAAAAAAATCGATTTCGAGCGCTTTGCCAAGATTGCCAAGGAAGTTGGTGCCTACTTCATGGTCGACATGGCCCACTACGCCGGCCTGATCGCCGCTGGCCTGTACCCGAATCCGGTGCCGCACGCCGACTTCGTGACCTCGACCACGCACAAATCGTTGCGCGGCCCACGTGGCGGCATCATCCTGATGAAAGCCGAGCACGAGAAAGCCATCAATTCGGCCATCTTCCCTGGTATCCAGGGCGGCCCGCTGATGCACGTGATCGCCGGCAAGGCCGTTGCGTTCAAGGAAGCGCTGAGCCCTGAGTTCGTCGAATACCAGAAGCAGGTCGTGAAAAACGCCGATGCACTGGCCAAGACCCTGATCTCGCGCGGCCTGCGTATCGTTTCCGGCGGCACCGAGTCGCACGTGATGCTGGTGGACCTGCGCGCCAAGAATCTGACCGGCAAGGAAGCCGAAGCCATCCTCGGTTCGGCGCATATCACCTGCAACAAGAACGGCATCCCGAACGATCCGCAAAAACCGTTCGTGACCTCGGGCATCCGCCTGGGCAGCCCGGCCATGACGACGCGCGGCTTCAAGGAAGCCGAAGCCATTCAGGTGGGTAACCTGATCGCGGACGTGCTGGACAATCCGCATGACGCGGCCACCATCGAGCGCGTCAAGGCAGCCGTCAAGGTGCTGGCTGACGCCAACCCGGTCTACGCTGCATAATTATTTGTCCAGTATGTGTCATACAGAGTAAGATTGTGTATGACACATTCCGGTTTCCCGCGGGCGTCCTGAATGGTTCGGACGCCCGCGCTGTTTTGGTTGATCTAGAAAGTCTGCAGTTACATGAAATGTCCATTTTGCCACCATGACGAAACCCAGGTCCTCGATACGCGCGTATCGGAGGAGGGCGACGCCATCCGGCGCCGGCGCCGCTGCGGCAAATGCGACAAGCGCTTCACCACCTACGAACGGATTGAACTGGTGATGCCGGCGGTGGTCAAAAAGAATGGCAGCCGGACCGAGTTCGCTGCGGCCAAGTTGCGCGGCAGCCTGATGCTGGCCTTGCGCAAGCGCCCCGTTGCGGCCGCCTCACTCGATACGGCCATTGCCACCATCGAAGAAAAGCTGCTGACTAGCGGCAAGCGCGAGGTCGACTCCGGCTATATCGGCGAGCTCGTCATGGAAGAGCTGCGCCGGCTCGACAAGATCGCCTATATCCGCTACGCCTCGGTCTACAAGAATTTTGAAGACCCGGCCGAGTTCCAGGACGCCATTGCCGAAGTGGGGCCAGGCGCTGCCGGGCAAAGCTGAGCTGGCCAACATTCCAGCGGCTGCCACGCCTTGTTTTCCCATGCAAGCGTGCTGATCAATCCATAGCCTGCTTCTCTCGCGGTTTTCCAGTTTTTCGCTGCCTGGTTTGCGCTATCTCATGTGCTTTCCTTCCGGCCGGCCTATCGTAAGGAGGTTGGCGCACGGAGGTTGACCATGAACGGCATGCATCCCAGCACTCTTTTTCACGGCAGCAGCCTGGTCGAAGTCTTGGTCACGCTGGTGCTGCTCACGCTGGGCCTGCTTGGTGCCAGTTTGCTGCATGTGTCGTCCCTGCGCGCGCGTCACGAGTCGGCGCTGGCGTCGAGCGCAGCACAGCTGGCCGCCAGCATCGCCGAACGTCTGCGCGGCAACAGTACTGCGCGCGATGCTTATCTTGGCATCGATATCACCACCGATGACAGTGCTCCTGCAGATGGGGCAGCGCCTGCCTGCCATGCCGGCGCCGGCTGCAGCGCGCTGCAACTGGCGCAATTTGATCTGGCCGACTGGCGCATGCAACTGAGAACGGCCTTGCCCGGCGCACGCCTGCGCATCTGCCGTGATTTGCCGGTGGCGTCAGCCTTTGCTGACGAGCTGACATGGGATTGCAGCGGCGGTACCGGGGCGCCTGTCGTGATCAAGCTGGGCTGGCGCGGCCGGCTTGCGGCGGCAGCCAGCCCCAACAGCGCTGGTGCCCCCAAACTGGTGTGGCAAGTGGCCGGTGGCGCACCATGAAAGCGTGTTTCTGCCAGGGCATGACGCTGGTCGAACTGCTGCTGGCGCTGGCGCTGGGCGCCATGCTGATTCTGGGGGCGACCGGCATGCTGCTGGCCGTCAGCGCCAGCCATGCAGCGCAGGCATCGCATGCGCGCATCGACGATAGCGGCCGCTATGCCATGGACGCCATCGCGCGCGCGTTGCGCCAGAGCGCTTATGTTAATTATGTTAATTATGTTAGCGGGGATGCAGGCGCCGTCCCCTTGCTGCCGGCCGCGCACGACAGCGCCAGCCTGGCCGGACTCGATGCACACAGCCTGAGCAGGAATAGCGAAGGCATCAGCAATCCACTGCCTGACGCCATGCAGGGCAGCGACGTGCTGGCCGTGCGCTTTCAAGGCGCAGGGCCGGCGGATGGCGGCGATGGCTCGGTGCTCAATTGCGCTGGTTTTGGCGTGGGTGCGCCCGCAAGCGAGGGCGAGCGTGGCTGGAGTATTTTCTATGTTGCCATCGCCAGCGACGGCGAGGCCGAACTGCGCTGCAAATACCGTGGCGCCAGCAGCTGGGGCGCCGATGCGCTGATACGCGGCGTCGACAGTTTCCAGGTGCTGTACGGACTCGACACCGATACGCCGCCTGACGGTGTGGCCAACCAGTATGTCAATGCCACCGCACTTGCTGCGCGCGACGCTGCGCTGGGGTTGGCTGGCGAGAGCGAACCGGAGCGCCAGCGCGATCTGCAGCGCCGCACGCACTGGAAGCGCGTGACCAGCGTGCGCCTAGCGTTGCTGCTGCATGGAGAAAACGACCAGGGCGGCAAGGCCGGGCAGACCGGGCCGCCGCAGTTTGACCTGTTTGGCGCCCCCTACAGTGAGACTGACGGCGCGGCGGATGTGGGCACGCGCATCACAGTAGCGAGCCTGCCGCCAGCGCAGCAAGGGCGCGTGCGCAAGCTGGTACAGACAACTGTAACGCTGCGCAACGCTGCACTGTAGCCATGCGGCGCCGTGCGAAACAGCAGGGCGCAACGCTGGTACTGGCCCTGTGCATGCTCGTGGTCATGCTGATTTTGGGCGTATCGGCCGCACAACTGGCCTTGCAGGGGGAGCGTGCGGCGCGCGCCGAACGTGATCGTCATATGGCTTTCCAGGCTGCCGAGGAGGCGCTGATGGATGCGCAGACCGATATTGAAGGCCGCCCCGGTGCGCCGGGACGCAGTGCCGTTTTCGATAGCGTGGCCAGCTTTGCTGACAACTGCGCTGCCGATGCCAGTGTCAGTGCTGCTACTGCTACTGCTACTGCTACGGCGGAGCACCTTCATGCGGGCCTGTGCCAGTCCGCAGCTGCAGGGGCGCCAGCGCTGTGGCAGCTGATTGCGCTCGATGCGCAGCAGCCTGGTGCCACGGTCGAATACGGCCGCTTTACGGGCGCGATTATGGCGAGTGGGGCCGGCATGCTGCCGGTCCGCCGGCCGCGCTATCTGGTCGAATTGCTGCCGTCGCACTTGCCGGGCGAAGAGGCGGGCACTACGGCGGAGGGTGCTGGCGGTGGGGCCAGTACCGGCCATCTGTATCGCATTACCGCCATCGGCTTCGGTGCGCAGGCCGACACGCAAGTGGTGCTGCAAAGCTATTACCGCAAGCGCGCGGGCAGTACGCCGGTATCCGGAGCCGGGCCATGAAAATGAACCCGAACCCTGTCCGCGTGGCCCGGCAGATCTGCGGCCAGTTGCTGCACCTGGCTTGGCTGCACTGCAGGCTGGCCGGCTGCTATCTGACATACTGGGTCGTCAAAGCGAGCCAGCCGAAATATATTTATGCCTGGCTGGCGCTGGCCTGCCTCCTGACGATGCTGAACGGGCGCCTGGCCCATGCCCAGGCGCCATTGGTGGATTTGTCGCGTGGCGATACTGGCCAGCATGGCGCGCGCGTGCCACCCGACCTGCTGCTCAACCTGTCGCTGACGCATGTGGCAGCGGGCGCCGTCTATCAGCAGCCGTATCGGCCACAGGACAGCTATGCTGGCTATTTTGATGCACGCATGTGCTACAGCTATCCGCTGCGCAGCCAGGAGGGCGGCCAGCTGCCTGACCTGCGTCTGGCCACTGCCTACTTTTCGGTATTGAAAAGGGCGGCGCCCCAGCATGACTGCGGCGGCGACAGCTTCAGCGGCAACTTTCTGAACTGGGCCAGTACCAGCATGGTCGATATTGTGCGCCTGGGCCTGAGCGGCGGCGACCGCGTGATCGATGAGGCCGCGAAAACCGTGCTGCAGCGCGCTTATCTGCCTGCTGGCAATGGCGGGCCTGACTTTTTTGCCCACGCACAGTATTTCCCGCGCAAGCTGCTGCTTGCCGGCGTGGCCGCCGCCACGCCCTTCGGTGTGGCGAAACTGTCGGTGATTTCCTGCCGCAACCGCCTGCTGTTCGGTGATGGTGCGCTGGCGCTGGCCGGTACTTGCGACGCGCCGGGCAGTGCGGCAGCGCTGGGTGTGTATCTGGCGCGTGTGCAGGTCTGCGACCAGACGGAAGGCGCCGTACGGCCGGATTTGTGCATGGCATACGGCAAGCAGTACAAGCCGGTGGGTGCGCTGCAGCGGCACGGCGAGCGTGTACGCATCGGCGTCTTCGGTGCCTGGAATATGCCGGCGGACAGTGCGGATGCCGCCGTCTATGGCGGTGCAATGCGCGCGCCGCTTGCGCATATTGCAGGGCAGCGCTGGCTGGCGCCTGCTTTCGCGCCGCAGGACAATCCGTATGCGGCGTGGCAGCGCTCCACGGGTGTCACTATGCGCCCGGATAGTTCGGTTGCTGGCGCAGCGATTGCCCCCATCAATACGCTGGGGCGCAGCGTACCGCAGCAGCTTGGCCATTACGCCAGTGGCGCGCCGCTGGCCGAAATACTGTACGAGTCGCTGCGTTATCTGCAGGGGCGCCAGCCCAGCGCGGCAAACACCTTGCACAATGATGGACTGCCCTTGCAAGCGAACTGGAGTGACCCGCAGCAGGCTGCCTGCCAGCGCCATGCCGTGCTGACGCTGGCCGATGCCGGCATGGCGCCGGACTGGTTTGTGCCCGGCAATGTGCCTGGCACGACAGCCGGTGCGGCCGGTGCAGGCAGCCGTGCGCGTGGCGCCGATGCCTACACAGCGCCGCCGTTCGATGTGATGGCGTGGACCGGGGCTGTCGGCAAGCTGGAAAGTGCTGGAGCCGCTGCTGCCCCTGCGGCGGCGGCAAATGGCCTGGAACGGCAGTTCTATGGGCCGCATGGCGCCAGCTATTACGCGGCCGGCCTGGCCTACTGGTCGCATGTGCGCCCGATCCGGCCGCTTGCCGTCAATGACAATGCTGCCGGTGCTGCCATTCTGTCAGCGGTCGCGCACACTACGGCTGACTTGCAGCCGGCAAACAGCACCATGCCAGGCGACTTGCCTGTCACGCCTTTGCTGCTGGCCGCCAGGTATGGCGGCGATGGCGATGCCGCCAGCAATGGCCGACCCTTTTCCGCACCCGGCGATGCTGCTTCAGCTGCGCTTGCCAGTTCATGGCGCAGCGCCAGCCGCTTGCCCCATCATTATTTGCCGGGAAATAATCCTGCGGCGCTTATTGCAGGCCTGCATGAACTGGTACTGGCCACCGATCGCGCCACGCTGGTCCCCGCATTGCCGGGACCGTCCTTGCTGGCGCTGGCCGATGGCGTGGAAGAAGCATACTGGTTCGATACGCGGATGCGGCTGGACGATGGCAGCATGCAGCTGGCGCGCGCCTCGTTTGCGCTGGGAACCGATGGCAGCGTCACGCCTGGCAAGGTATGGTGGCGCAGCGGCGGCGTTCTGCCAGAGACAAAGGCTGGTGGCGCTGGCGCTGGTGCTTCAGGCACCCTGCGGCCCGTCCATACGCCGGACGGGCAGGGCGGGCTGCTGGTGCTGGACTGGCCGCGCCTGAGCGCGCAGCAGCGCAGCTGGTTCCAGCGCGACGATGAAGCTGATGAGGCATCGGGGATGTCGCCTGGCGAGGCGCGCGTGCGCTATCTGCAGGGCGAGCGGGTGCATGAGGTAGACCAGCCTGGCGGATTTCTGCGCCGCCGCAGCAGCACACTGGGCGCTGCGCCACATGGCAGCATTGTGTACGTCGGTGCACCGGCATTGAACCGGGCTGGCGCCGGCTATCTTCTTCACCGCCAGCACATGCTGGCACGGCCGAAAATGCTGTACGCAGGCGCCAATGACGGCCTGTTGCATGCCTTTGACGCCGTCAGCGGCAAGGAACTCTTTGCCTATCTGCCCCAGGCGCTGCTCACAGGCGTACTCAAGGGCGTGACCGTCACGTCAGGCCTGACCTATGACGGCGGGCCCATGCTTGACGGCGCCGCTGCCCACGCCGAAGTGTTGCTGCGCGGGCGCTGGCGAACGGTACTGGTGTCTGGCATGGGCGGCGGTGCGCAAGGCCTGTTTGCACTAGACGTGACGGATCCGCAGCGTTTTTCGCAGGAGGGCGCGCTGTGGGAATTTACCGATCTTGACGACTCCTTGATGGGCAATCTGCGCGCGGCGCCGTCTGTTGCGCGTATCAATATGGGCGGCAAGAGCGGTGCGCGTGCATATCGCGAGTTTGCCGTGGTCAGCAGTGGCTATAACAATACGCAGCAGGACGGCAAGACGCGTTCGGTAGCCAGGCCTGCTGCGGCAATCTTCCTGCTGGCGCTCGACAAGCCGCCAAGGGAGCAGTGGCAACTGAACAGCAATTATTTCCGGCTGGCCGTGCCGGCCGCCAGCGATGCCCGTGTCGCCGAGGCCAACGCTGCACTGGCCAGCCATGCGCTGGCGCCGCCGACGCTGGTGGCGGGCGACGATGGCGCGCTGGCCTATATCTACGCTGGCGATATGCAGGGCAATATCTGGCGGCTCGACCTCGCAGCCGGTCCGCCGTGGCAGGAGGGCGCCGGGCGCAAGCTGGTGTTTGTCGCGCGTGACGAACAGGGCGTGCGCCAGGCCATTACCCAGCAAATCAAAGTCGCCTATGCGCCGGGCGGTGGCTATCTGCTGCTGTTTGGCACCGGCAAGCTGATCGAGCCGGCCGATATGTGGCCAGCGGCTTTTGTGCCGCAGTCGCTGTATGCGGTGCGCGATGACTTGAAAGAAGAGTCGCCCACCCGCAGCCGGCTTGACCTGGTGCCACGCAATCTGACGGCGTCCGGCAAGGGCTGGCGTGTTGACGGTGCCGACCTGCGCTATGCCGGCAGCGGCGCCCTGCATGGCTGGGTGCTGGACCTGGCCGACACCGTGCTCGGTGGCGAGCGTAGCGTGTACAGCCCGGTCCTGGCGGCGGGCATGGCCGTATTCAATACCGTGCTGCCGGGGCGCGATGCCTGCGCCCAGCCCGCCACGCGCCTGTATGCACTCGAGGTGGCAAGCGGCTTTGCTGCCGATGCGGCCGGCACGATCAGGCCCGATGCGGTGACCGGCCATCTGCTCGATGGTGCTGGCCTGGCGCGCGCACCGCCGCAATTGCTGGAACTGGGGCGCAGTGCCAGCGCACCGGGCGCCGCCGGCCGTGCCGATGGACGCAAGACCTTTGCCGTGGTGCAGCCGGGCGTATCCGGCGGGTCAGCATTGCGCGTCGTCAGCGGCGCTTTGCCAGTGGGCCGGCTCAGCTGGCGCGAAATTGCCAACTGGCGCGAGTTGCATGAAGCAGCAAAGAAATAAGCTGTATTTATCCGGCAGCGTATCAGCGGCATTTGCAAGTTCAACTCAAAGGCGAACTGACCGGGGGCTGCCCCTAAGGGGCCGACCCCGGCTCTGGCTTTGGGGTAAAAACATGCCAAACCCTGTCCGTAGCCAACACCCATTAAATATCGCAGAGTTGCCACCCATGCCCCAACAACGCGCGCCCGCCAGCACCCGTCCCCGCGGTTTTTCCCTGCTTGAACTGCTGGCCACGCTCGTGATCATCTCGCTGCTGCTGTCTCTGGCGCTACCGGCCTATCAGGGCCATGTCGTGCGGGCCAAACGCGTGCAGGGGCAGGCGGCGCTGCTCAAAACCATGCAGCAGCAGGAACGTTATTACTCGCAGCATAATCGCTACCTGGCCTTTGCCGCTGGCTCGGCCGAGCCACAGGCGGCGCAGTTTGCCTGGTGGTCCGGCGAAGGCGGCAAGGAAGACGCCTCGCGCAGCGCCTATGAAGTCGATGCCATCGCCTGCACCGCCAGCAGCATCGCGCAGTGCGTGCTGCTGCGCGCCAGGCCCGGTACCGAACGCGTGGACCGGCAGTTTCGCGATGCCGATTGCGGTGTGCTCACGCTGAGCAGCACCGGCGAGCGCGGCAGCGACGGACCGGCTGCCCTGTGCTGGCCATGAATGCCGTGCATCACCCGAGCCGTGGTCGTTGGCGGCGCGGCCATACCTTGCTTGAGCTGCTGGCAGTGCTGGCGATTGCCGCGCTGCTGATGTCGCTTGGCCTGCCGGCGCTGTCCGAGCTGCTGGCGCGCCAGCACCTGCGGGCCACGGCCACCGATCTGTTTTCCGCCATCGAACTGACGCGTGCGCAGGCGATGGCACGCGGGCGGCGCGTGCTGCTGATGCCCGCTGGCGCCGGTGGCGCCGACTGGCGGCAGGGCTGG
>Ga0308158_10001925_pt1 | contig 20587 bp, 15 predicted proteins | sample PhyBR2_FD_201038 | JGI IMG/M metagenome (GOLD analysis project Ga0308158, IMG submission 201038) | Phyllosphere microbial communities from UC Gill Tract Community Farm, Albany, California, United States - DLSLB.R2 | ecosystem: Host-associated > Plants > Phyllosphere > Unclassified | place: USA...
CTGGCGCCCCCCTGCCGAGCTGGGCTCGGCACTACCGGGGGCGTCAGTACAGGATGCGGGTGCGCAGGGTGCCCTGGATCGCTGCCAGCTCCTCGCGGATGGCCGCGGCCTGTTCCTCGGTGGCGCTGATGTCGATCACCACGTAGCCGACCTTGGGGTCGGTGCGCAGGAACTGGCCGTCGATGTTCAGATTGTGGCGCGAGAAGATCTCGTTGATCTTGGACAGCACGCCCGGCACGTTGCGGTGGATGTGCAGCAGGCGCAGGCTCTGTTCGTGTTCGGGCAGGGTCACTTCCGGGAAGTTGACCGCCGACAGGGTGGAGCCGTTGTCGCTGTAGCGCACCAGCTTGGCGGCCACTTCCACGCCGATGTTTTCCTGCGCTTCCAGGGTGGAGCCGCCCACATGCGGGGTCAGGATCACGTTGTCATGCGCGGCCAGCGGCGATTCGAACAGGTCGCCATTGCCCTTGGGTTCGACCGGGAACACGTCCACGGCGGCGCCGCCCAGATGGCCCGAACGCAGCGCCGCATCCAGTGCGTCGATATCGACGACAGTGCCGCGCGCTGCATTGATCAGGTGCGCGCCCTTCTTCATCTTGCCCAGCTGTTCGGCGCCGATCATCCACTGCGTGGAGCCGTTCTCCGGCACATGCAGGGTGACCACGTCCGAGCGCGCCAGCAGGTCGTCCATGCTGATGGCCGGGTGTGCATTGCCCAACGACAGCTTGGTTTCGATGTCGTGGAAGATCACGTGCATGCCCAGTGCCTCGGCCAGTACGCCGACCTGGGTGCCAATGTGGCCGTAGCCAATGATGCCCAGGGTCTTGCCGCGTACTTCATGGCTGCCCGCGGCCGACTTGGACCAGCCGCCGCGGTGGCATTCGGCGTTCTTCTGCGGGATGCCGCGGGTCAGCATGATCGCCTCGGCAATCACCAGTTCGGCGACCGAACGGGTGTTGGAGTAGGGCGCGTTGAAGACCGGGATGCCGGCAAGCTCGGCGGCTTCAAGGTCGACCTGGTTGGTGCCGATGCAGAAGCAGCCGACCGCGATGAGGCGCTTGGCTTCGGCCAGCACCTCGGCGCTGAGATGGGTGCGTGAGCGGATGCCGACGATGTGGGCTTCGGCGATACGCGCCTTCAACTCCTCTTCCGGCAGTGACTTGCTGTACAGCTCGATCTGCGAGTAACCGGCCGCCTTGAAGACGTCCACGGCGGTCTGGCTGACCCCCTCAAGCAACAAAACGCGGATGTCCTGCTTCGGGAACGAGGTCTTCTTGGGCGACATGTCGTGTACGGCGGCGAAGGTGGGTAGGTCGCCAACTATGCCAGATCGGCGCGCCGATTTGTGCGCTGCGCAACGCGGCAAGGCCTTGATGGTAAAAGGTTTCATATGAAATCCACGGCGCGCGTGAGGCCTCACTACGGACACTGGACGGCACGCGGCCGGGCTGTCACGCTTGGCGGCTTTCACGCCGCCGAAACACCGCCATGACCGATCCGCGCCTGGAAACCCTGTTGCAGTCCTGCCCCGAGCTGCGTCTGAAGACCGACGCTGGCGACCTGGAGCACTACGGCCGCGATTGGACCCGGCGCTGGACGCCGGCGCCGCTGGCCATCGCCCTGCCGGGCAGTGTGGAAGAGGTACAGGCGGTGATGCGCTGGGCCAACGAACACAAGGTGGCCGTGGTGCCCTCCGGTGGCCGCACCGGCCTGTCCGGTGGCGCGGTGGCTGCCAATGGCGAGCTGGTGCTCAGCCTGGAGCGCATGAACAAGGCGCTGGCGTTCGATGCGGTGGACCGCACCCTGGTGGTGCAGGCCGGCATGCCGCTGGAAGCACTGCACAACGCTGCCAAGGAACATGGGCTGATCTATCCGGTGGATTTCGCCGCGCGCGGTTCGTGTTCGATCGGCGGCAACGTCGCCACCAATGCAGGCGGCATCCGGGTGATCCGTTACGGCAACACCCGCGAATGGATCGCCGGGCTCAAGGTGGTTACTGGCAATGGTGAGCTGCTCGAGCTCAACAAGGGCTTGATCAAGAATTCCAGCGGTTACGACTTCCGCCAGCTGATGATCGGTTCGGAAGGCACGTTGGGCATCGTGGTCGAGGCCACCGTGCGCCTGACCGACCCGCCGCCGGCCACCAATGTGATGGTGTTCGCGCTGCCGTCTTTCGAAGTGCTGATGCAGGTGTTTGCCGCCTTCCGCGAGCGGCTGCAGCTGGAGGCCTTCGAGTTTTTCACCGATCTGGCGGTCAAGCACGTCACCGCGCACGGTGCGCAGTATCCGTTCGAGGACATCCACCCCTACTACGTGGTGACCGAATACGCCTCCGCCGACGAGGCTGGCGAAGCCGCCGCGCTGGCGGCGTTCGAGTACTGCATGGAGCAGGGCTGGGTGCTGGATGGTGTGATCAGCACCAGCGAGGCACAGGCACAGCAGCTGTGGCGCCTGCGCGAAGGCATCACCGAGTCGGTGGCGCGCTACAAACCGTACAAGAATGACGTGTCGGTGCGGATCTCGGCGATGCCGGCGTTCCTGGCCGAGACCCAGGCGCTGATCAATGGCGCCTACCCGCATTTTGAGGTGGTCTGGTTCGGCCATATCGGCGACGGCAACCTGCATATCAATGTGCTCAAGCCCGACGACACCAGTGATGCCGAGTTCCTCAGCCAGTGCGAGCACGTGACCAAGCTGCTGGCGCAGGTGTTGCACCGCTTTGATGGCAGCATCTCGGCCGAGCATGGCATCGGTCTGGTCAAGAAGGCCTACCTGGCCAGCACCCGCAGCGACGCGGAAGTCGCGTTGATGCGTGGGGTCAAGCATGCCTTTGATACGAACTGGCTGTTGAACCCGGGCAAGCTGTTCGATCGCTGATCGATCAGCTGCGTCGGTCGGTGCCTCTGAAACGGGCGCTTACTCGCGCGGCAGTTCCAGCACGAAGCGGCTGCCGCCCCCGGCGCCGCTGCCGCAGGAAACCTGGCCGCCGTGGGCATCGGCAATTGCTTTGACCACGGCCAGTCCCAACCCACTGCCGCCGCCTTGGCGCGAGCGTGAACCATCGCCGCGCATGAAAGGGTCGAAGACGTGTGGCTGCAAGGCGGCATCGATGCCGGGGCCGTTGTCCTCGATGGCCACCTGCACGTGGTCCTTGCCGTCCAGGATTGAGATCCTCACCCGGCCTGGGCTGGCGTAACGTCGCGCATTCTCCAGCAGGGCGAGCAGTGCCTGGCGCAGACGGGTGGGGTCGCAGTAAGCCGGGTGTTCGTCGCGGTGGGTTTCCAGTTCAAGTACCGAGCCCGCAGTGCGGAACGCCGGATCGACCAGGGTCATCACCGAGTGCACCTCCTGCACCACGTCGGTACGCGCGCGGCGCACGTCGAGCCGGCCATTGCCGGCCAGTCCCAGTACGCGCAGATCCTCGATCAGCCGCGACAACCCTTCAACCTGCGACAACAGGCTGCGGAACTGTGCTTCGTCCGGTTGGAACACGCCGTCGGCCAGGCCTTGCAGGCGGCCGCGCAGGATGGTCAATGGTGTCCGCAGTTCGTGTGCAATCGCCGCGTGCCAGAGGGCGCGTTCGCGGTCCATATGCTGCAGGCGCGCGGCCATGGTGTTGAAGTCTTCGACCAGCAGGGCGATCTCGTCCAGCGCGTCGTCGCTGGCGCTGGCGCGCGCATCCAGATTACCGTCGGCGAGCGCGCGGACTGATTCCATCAAGGTGTTGAGCGGAGACACGATGCGATGCGTGAGCCGGATCGATGTGGCCAGCGCCAGCGCCAGGCCGATGACAGTGACGATCGCCATCCAGGCCAGTTCCGGACCCGTCGGCAGCCATTCCTGCAATTCCAGTGCGTTGGCCGGATACGACTCGACCAGGATCGCGTACAGCAGGCAGGAGGAGAACGCCATCATCACGATGACGCTGATGACCATCAGCGACATCGACATGATGATGTGTCGATTGAGCCCGGGGCGGCGCATCAGCGATCCGCCATCAGGCGATAGCCCACACCACGCACGCTGGCCGGAATGTTGGCCACGCCCACGTCGTCGAGTTTCCGGCGCAGCTTGCTGACATGGCTGTCGACGGTGCGCTCCAGCGCCTCGCTCTCGGGCAGGCATTGGTGCATCAGTTCGCTGCGGCTGAAGATGCGGGTCGGGGCCAACGCCATGCAATGCAGCAGCTTGAATTCGGTAAGCGTCAGCAGCAGCTCGTGGCTGTAGCCCTCACCCTCGACATGCACCGAATGGGTCTGTGAGTCGATCAGCAACGGGCCTGCCCGCAGGACCGTGATGGCAGGGCGCGGTGCGGCGTGCAGCGTGCGGCGCAGTACGGCACGTACCCGGGCGGCGACTTCGGCCGGGTTGAACGGCTTGACCACGTAGTCATCGGCACCCATCCGCAGTGCGGTCAGCTTGTCCAGGTCCTGGTCCAAGGCAGTGAGCATGATGATTGGCGTGTCGCTGCCCTGGCGCAGCTGCGACAGCACGCCCCAGCCATCGATACCGGGCAGCTGGACGTCCAGCAGGACCAGGTCCGGGCGCGCACTGCGATGCAGCTCGAGTGCGGTGTGGCCATCTGCTGCACGCACCACGCGCAGTTTTTCCCGCTCCAGGTAGGCGGTGATGATGTCGGCGATCTCGGCTTCGTCCTCGACGATCAGGACAAGTGCATCAGCGGAACGATTCCATTGCGCCATCATGGCGGCGGGTGGCAGTGCGGTCATTACCGGGTCGGGCCGAAAGGTTCTTGCCTCCATGCTATCTCCACATTCCCTCCATCGAAACCCCATCATCGCCCGGCACACTGCGCGCCTGCGTTCCCGCAGGCTTTCCAGTACCACCCCCAGTGATGATCATTCGATGGATTACGGCCGCCTTGTGTGCGGTGCTGCTTGTGGCCATGACGGCCTGTTCCTCACCTGAAACACCTGCGCAGGTGGTGCCCAAGGTCAGCGTGGTGACCGTGGCCGCGCAACGCGTGCAGCGCGACGACGAACTGCAGGGGCGGGTAGCAGCATTGCGCACCGCGCAGATCCGCGCGCAGGTTGGCGGCATCGTGCGCAAGCGCTTGTTCGAGCAGGGAGCCGAGGTGGCTGCAGGGCAGGCGCTGTTCCAGATCGATCCTGCGGCGTTCCGCGCCGACGTCGATTCGGCGCTGGCGGCCCTGCAACGCAGCGAGGCGGCCTTGTCGCGCAGCCGGCTGCAGGCGCATCGCCTGCAGGCACTGGCCGCCGCGCAGGCGGTGAGCCAGCAGCATCGCGATGATGCGACGTCTGAGTATGAGCAGGCGCGTGCCGCCGTGGCCGAAGCCAGGGCGATCCTGGCCCGCCGTCAGCTGGACCTGCGCTATGCCACTGTCAGCGCACCCATCGCCGGTCGTATCGACCAGGCCATGGTGACCGAAGGCGCATTGGTGAACGTTACCGATGCCGAACCCATGGCGCTGGTGCAGCAGATCGACCAGGTCTACGTCGATGTGCGCCAGCCAGCCTCGCAGTTGCCGGCGATGCGCCGGGATGTCGTCGATGGTGGCGCGGTGCCGGTGGCGATCATCGGTGCCAATGGCCAGGTGCACGAGCAGGCCGGGCAGCTGTTGTTTTCCGGTATCAACGTCGATGCGCGTACCGGTGACGTGGTGCTGCGGGTGCTGGTCGACAATCCACGCCGTGATCTGTTGCCGGGGATGTTCGTGCGCGCGCGGGTGCCGCGCGGCAGCGCCAGCGAGCAGCCGTTGTTGCCGCAGCAGGCAGTGCTGCGCAGCGCCGGTGGGCAGGCTTATGCCTGGGTGATCGATGGCGATGGCAAGGCGGTCATCCGCACCCTTGAGCTGGATGGCAGTGTGGACCGGCAATGGATCGTGCGCAGTGGCCTGAAGCCTGGCGAGCAGGTGGTGGTGGAAGGGCAGGAGCGACTGCAGGAGGGGCGGCTGGTCGAAACCCTGCCCTGGCAGCCGGTGTCCGCGCTGGGCAAGGCCGCCGTCGCATCCCGCACCCATTGAAGGTAATCCATGGCCCGTTTCTTCATTGATCGCCCGGTATTCGCCTGGGTGCTGGCGATCTTCATCGTGTTGGCCGGTGTCCTGGCCATTCCGCAGTTGGCGGTGGAGCGCTACCCGGCGGTGGCACCCACCAGCGTCAGCATCTATGCCAGCTACCCGGGCGCCAGCCCCCAGACACTGGACGATTCGGTGGTCGGGCTGATCGAGCGCGAGCTGTCCAGCGTCAAGCACCTGCTCTATTTCGAATCCTCGGTGGATACCTCGGGCGAGGCGTCCATCACCGCCACCTTTGCCCCGGGTACCAACCCGGAGATGGCGCAGGTGGATGTGCAGAACCGGATCAAGGCGATCGAACCGCGCCTGCCGGCCAGCGTGCGGCAGAGCGGCCTGTTCGTGGAAGCGGCGGATTCCGGCTTCCTGATGCTGGTCGGGCTGAGGTCGCCGGACGGCAGCGTGGACGAAGCCCAACTGGGCGACTTCATGGCCCGCAACATCATCGACGAGCTGCGGCGCATCGACGGTGTTGGCCGGGTCCAGCTGTTCGGTGCCGAGCAGGCCATGCGGATCTGGCTGGATCCTTCGGCATTGGCTGGCTATGCGCTGACGGTGGGTGATGTGGTTGCCGCCATCGAACAGCAGAACCAGAACATCGCGCCGGGCCGCATCGGTGATTCGCCCAGCGTAGCGGGCCAACGCATCACCGTCCCGCTGGTTGCCGATGGGCAGCTGAGCACGCCAGCGCAGTTCACGGGCATCGTTCTGCGCGCGCAGGACGATGGCTCGCGGGTGCTGCTGGGCGATGTGGCGCGGGTGGAGATGGGGGCACAGAGTTACGCCTGGGGTACCCGCGAGAACGGCCAGGTGGCCACCGCTGCCGGCGTCCAGTTGCGTCCCGGTGCGAATGCGGTGAGCACCTCGTCGGCCGTGCGTGCGCGCATCGCCGAGCTGCAATCACTGCTGCCGCCGGGTGTGGAAACCAGCATTCCCTTCGACACCGCGCCGTTCGTGAAGATATCCATCCAGAAGGTCCTGCAGACCTTGCTGGAGGCGATGTTGCTGGTGTTCGCGGTGATGTTCCTGTTCCTGCAGGATTGGCGTTACACCCTGGTGCCGGCTTTGGTAGCACCGATCGCGCTGCTGGGTACCTTCGCGGTGATGTTGGCGCTGGGGTTCTCGATCAACGTGTTGACCATGTTCGGAATGGTGTTGGCCATTGGCATCATCGTCGACGATGCCATCGTGGTGGTTGAAGGCGTTGAGCGGATCATGGCCGAGGAAGGGCTGGCGCCGCGCGAGGCGACGATCAAGGCGATGCGCGAGCTGACCAGTGCCGTGGTCGGCATCACCCTGGTGCTGACCGCCGTCTTCATTCCCATGGCCTTTGCCAGCGGTTCGGTGGGGGCAATCTATCGCCAGTTCACGGTGTCGATGGCGGTCGCGATCCTGATCTCGGCGGTGCTGGCATTGAGCCTGACCCCGGCGCTGTGCGCGACCTTGCTGCGTCCGCTCGCACATGAACGGAGTCAGTGGCGTTTCTTCGATGCATTCAATCGAGGATTCGCCCGCATGAGTGGGCGCTATCATCGGATGGTGGCTGCGGTGTTGCGCCGCGGTGGGCGGGTGATGGCGGTGTTCGCTGCGCTGGTGGTGGCGCTGTTGCTGGGCTTGCAATGGCTCCCCGGTGCCTTCTTGCCGGAAGAAGATCAGGGCTATTTCATCACCTCGATGCAACTGCCGGCCGAGGCCACGGCGGAACGCACCCTTGCCGTGGTACAGGCCTACGAGTCGCATATCGCTTCGCGGCCTGGCATTGCTGGCAACCAGGTCATCACCGGCTACAGCTTTGCCGGCTCGGGGCCGAGCGCGGCCATGGCGTACACGATACTCAAGGACTGGGATGAGCGCGGCGGCGCCACCGCAGCTGGCGAGGTCGCTGCGACCCTGGAGGCGATGGCGACCATCCGCGAGGGCGAGGTGATCAGTGTGATGCCGCCGGCCATCGACAGCCTGGGTAACTCCTCCGGCTTCAGCCTGGCGCTGCAGGCGCGCAGTGGCCAGACCCAATCGCAATTGCGTGCCGCCCAGAAGCAGCTGCTGATCCTGGCCCAGGCCAGCCCGCTGCTGGCCGAGGTACATGCCGATGGCCTGCCATCGGGCAGCAGCGTGCGGCTGCAGATAGATCGCGCCAAGGCCGAGGCGATGGGCGTTGGATTCACCGACATCAGCACGACCTTGTCGGTGGCCATGGGCTCGCAATATGTAAACGACTTCCCGAACGCGGGCCGCCTGCAGCAGGTGATCCTGCAGGCGGATGCGCGGTTCAGGATGGAGATCGAGGACGTGCTCCGCTTGCATGTCCGCAATGCGCACGGAGGCATGGTTGCACTTGCCGAGCTGGTCACGCCGCAATGGGAGGAGTCACCGTTGCAGTTGCAGCGCTACCTTGGGTTTCCCGCGCTGAATGTGTCCGGCGCGCCAGCTGAGGGCGTCTCGACCGGTCAGGCCATGGCCGAGATGGAACGCCTGGCGGGGCAGCTGCCGCCAGGTTTTGCATTGCAATGGACCAGCCAGTCGCTGCAGGAGAAGACATCGGGCGCACAGGCCCCTTGGCTGCTGCTGTTGTCGATGCTGGTGGTGTTCCTGGTGTTGGCTGCCCTGTATGAAAGCTGGTCGATCCCGATGGCGGTGATGCTGGTGGTGCCGTTGGGTCTGCTGGGTGCGGTGGCCGCAGTGCTGTTGCGGGGGATGCCCAACGACGTCTTCTTCAAGGTCGGCATGATCACGGTGATTGGCCTGTCGGCGAAGAACGCGATCCTGATTGTCGAGTTCGCGCGCCAGCTGCAGCGGCAGGGCTTTACTGCCGCGCAGGCGGCACTGCGTGCGGCGCGGATGCGTCTGCGGCCGATCCTGATGACATCCATGGCGTTTGCCCTCGGAGTGCTGCCGTTGATGCTGGCGCAGGGAGCATCGCGGGAAACCCAGCAGGCCATCGGTACCGGCGTGTTTGGCGGGATGGTGACGGCGACGGTGTTGGCGGTGTTCTTCGTGCCGGTGTTCTATGTGGTGGTGGATTCCAGCTGGCGCTGGTTGCGGCAGCGACTGCCGGGCAGGCAAGGGCCGGCCACCGCAGCGGATCATGAACGGATCTGATGGGCAGGGTGGTCGCTGGTTCCAACCAGCGGCCACGGTCGGTACTCTTGGCGTCCTTGTTCATCCGACATTGACACGCCAATGATCCGCTCGATCCTGCTCTGCGCCTTGATTGCCCTGCCGATGTCGGCATTCGCCTCCAGTTTTGCGGGCACTTCGGCCGGCTCCGCCTCGGGTGCATCGTCCAACTCTTCGGGCAGCTCTTCCGGGGACGACAAGGTGCTGCTGGATGCGCGGGAGGATGCGGCAGGTTTCGTCGCCAGCAATGGCCAGATCCGTGGCGCATGGCTGGAAGCGGCCTTGATCCAGTTGCGCGAGCGCGACGCTGCAGCGCGCGAGGCCAGCGACATGGCGCTGGCGCGGAAGATTCTGGCCCTGTGATGAATCACCGCTGGCTGCCGCCCACGCGGTGGCTGGCGATGTTGTTGCTGTTATGCGCTGCCGCACCATTGCAGGCAGCGCTGCGCATCGAACTGCGGACGCAGGCGCTGGATCCGGCGCAGCTGCAGGTCAGCCAACAGCTGATTGATGACGTACTGGCGCGCCTGCCTGCCACGATCGAGACCAATACCGCGCTGACATTGCAGTTGCGATGGCGCGCAGACCTGCCCGCGCATGTGCAGGGCAGGGCGCGGGGGCGGGAACTGGGTCTGGACGAACGCCTGTTGCATGGATTGGTGCAGGCCGGTGCCGCCCCCGCCCCCCTGCATTCCGCCCCGGCCTGGCAGCAGGCACGGGCCGCGTTGATCCATGAACTGGCACATGCCTTGGACCGCTCGCAGCATGGCGGCTGGTCGATGCAGTCACGCCTGCTGGACCTGGCCGGTTGGCAGCAGCGGCCGTTATGGCCGGGCCGCGGGCGCAATCACTTCCACCTGCGCAGCCCCGATCCCTATGAGCTGGAAAGTCCGGCCGAGTTCTTCGCGGTAAACCTTGAACACTATCTGCTGGATTCGGATTACCGCTGCCGACGTCCGCTGCTGCACGCTTGGTTTGCCGAGAATCTGGGCGAGCCACGACAGCTGGACGGGGCACACTGCGCGCAGACCCTGCCGTTCATGCAGGCCGGTGAGCAGGAAGGGCAGGCCGATCTGCTCGATCTGGATCCGGCGCGGGTCTATGAGGTCGACTACCTGCTGGCCGAAGGCAACGAGAAACTGATGAGCCGCTGGGGCCACAGCATGCTGCGGCTGGTGGTGTGCGCGCCGGGACGTGTGCCGGGGCCGGCGTGCCGAATGGACCTGCAACACCATCTGGTGCTGTCGTTCAGGGCGTTCGTGGGCGATGTGCAGATATCCAGCTGGCGTGGTTTGACCGGGGTCTATCCGTCACGCCTGTTCGTGCTGCCACTCAGTCGGGTCATCGAGGAATACACCAAGGTCGAGTTGCGCGGGGTATCGTCCACACCGTTGCGCCTGCAGCGCGGTGAGATCACCACACTGCTACAGCAGGCGGCGCGTCTGCACTGGGATTATGACGGCCGCTACTACTTCATCAGCAACAACTGCGCGGTAGAGACAGGCAAGCTGCTCGGTGATGGTGTGCCGCGGTTGGGTGCGGCCGATCTGCTGTCGATCACGCCGACAGGGCTGCTGGACGGCCTGCGGTCCAAGGCGCTGGTCGATCCGCCACGCGAGCGGACGATGGCAATGCGTGGCGGCTACTACTTCGAGTCGGCGGCCAATCATTACGCGACGGTGTTCGCGGTCGCGCGCAAGGCGCTGCCGCTGCCCGCCACCGATGTCGGGCAATGGTTGGCGCTGCCGCCTGCGCAGCGCCGGCTATGGATGCGACAGGCCGATGAGCAGGTGCTGGCCGCGATGCTGTTGCTGGAGCAGGCCGCCCGGCGACAGGCCGAGGTCGCGGCTGGCGATGTACTCAAGCGGCGCTTGCTGACACGTGGCAAGCCATTGCCTGAGCAAAACGATTTCAATGCGTTGATGGCACGGGCCGGTGCGTTGCTGGCGCCCGGAAGCCTGCTGGCGCATAGCCCCGGGTACGGCATCCCCGGCCCGGACGAGCTGGCGCAGTTGAAGGCGGATACCGCAGCGGGCACAGGGCAGGCCCAGCAACAGTGGGCCGCGTTGCACGCGGCGGCATTGGCAGCCTTGCCCGAGGCGCAGCGCGCCGACCTGGCCCAGATCGAATCGAACCTGCTGTACCTGCGCGAACGTCTGCGTTTAGGGTACGGTACGCAAACGGGGGAGGCGGCGGCGCGCGAACAGCGGCGGCCGGGTCAGTTTTCAGGAGAACGCGGTTGAGCAGCACAGAACAGCAGCAGGCGGCCGATGCAATGATGTTGGCTGGGGATGTAGTGAAATTGAGTTCCTGCGCCATCCTCCAGCTTGACCAGGACGGCCATGTGCGCAGCTGCAACGCGGGTGCTTCAACCGTCCTGGGATATGCCTGTGAGGAAATCCGCGGACGCCCCTTTTCGGTGTTGTTCAGTGCTGCGGATTCGCAGCGCGGTGCGGCCGAGCAGGCGGTGGCACGCACGCTCGAAGAGGGCATCGATCAGCTGAGCATGGCCATGGTGCGCAAGGATGGCGGGCGGTTCCGGGCATCGGTGATGCTGGAGCGGGTCGCCGATCAGCGCGGCGCACGGGTGCTGGTGCTCATCCGTGACATCACCGAGATTTTCCAGACCCAGAAGCGGGTGCGGGAGGCGCAGGAGGTAGCGTTGCGTGCGCAGCGCCTGGATGCGGTAGGCAAGCTCACCCTGGGCCTGTCGCACGACTTCAACAACCTGTTGTCGGTGATTGGCAACAGCCTGGACATGCTGTCGCTGCGCCGCTCCGGCGACGAGAGCGTGCGGCGCATTCTGGATATCGCCCATCGGGCGGTGGAACGTGGCACCCAGTTGACCCGGCAGATGCTGGCGTTCGGCCGCGGCCAAACGCTGGTGCCCCAGCTGAGCAGGGTGGATGACCTGGTCAATGCCTCGTTGGAGTTGTATCGCCGCGTTTGTGGCGAGACCATCCAGTTGAACGTGAACCTGGCCGAGAAGCTGCCCCCGATCTCGGTGGACGTTGGGCAATTGGAGGCTGCGCTGCTGAACCTGCTCAGCAATAGCCGCGATGCCATGCACGGTGTCGGCAAGGTGATGCTGTCGGCGCGGCTTGAAAGCATCATCGTGCCTTCAGGTAACGGTGAGGCTGGCCAGTTCGTCTGCATCTGCGTCGGTGACAGCGGGCCAGGGATCCAGGCGGAGCTGCAGGAGAGCGTGTTCGAACCATTCTTCACCACCAAGAGTGTCGGTGATGGCAGTGGCCTCGGGTTGAGCCAGGTCTACGGGTTTGCAGCGCAGTCCGGAGGCACGGCGACGATTGGTACCTCAGCGCTGGGCGGGGCCGCGGTGTCGCTGTATTTCCCGGTGGCAACAGACGTTGTGCGAGCGGCGTAAGCCGCGAAACCGACTATCTGACAGGACGCCGGATCTCCATCGATCCAGGGATCTGAAGCCTTGTCGGCTTCGCGGCTTACGCCGCTCCCGCAAGATCGTCCATGCAATGCGACGTGCAGCCCCCTGCCATCTGGCAGGAGGCTGCAGTCAATCAGTCCGCGCGGCCGCCGAACTCGCCGGTGGTGGTGTTCACCAGGATGCGTTCGCCGTTGACGATGTACTCCGGCACCATGATTTCCAGGCCGGTGCTGAGCTTGGCCGGCTTCGGGCGTTTGGTGGCGGTGCCGCCCTTCAGTTCCGGCGGGGTCTCGATCACTTCCAGGGTCACGTGCTGCGGCATCTGCACGGCGACCGGCTGGTCGTCGATGACCTGCACGTAGATGCCGGTCAGGCCTTCGGTGATGTAGCCGGCGTCGTCGCCGATGACCTCGGCGTCCAGCGTGTACGGGGTGTAGTCCTCGTCATCCATGAACACGAAGGCATCGCCGTCCATGTAGGAGAAGGTGGACTGGCGGCGCAGCAGCTCGACTTCCGGCAGGTTGTCATCGGCATCGAAGCTGGCATCGAGCTTGTTGCCGCCCGGCACGCTGTACATGATGAAGCGGAAGCGGACGTTGCCGCCACGGCCCTGCGGCGAGCTGCGCTCGATGTCGCGGATCTGGTAGACGCCGTTGTTGTACTCGACGACGTTGCCTTTCTTGATGTCGTTGGCTTTCATGGATTGAGCGCTGGTATCAGGGAATCGGGATGGGAGATTCGCAAAACCAGAAGCGGGTCCTGGGGCTGATCGGGTAGCGCTTTCGCGCCGTTCCGAGTCCCCAAGCCCCGCTCCGGAGTCACTTCGGTGCCAAACGTACGGCGCCGTCGAGGCGAATAGTCTCACCGTTGAGGTAGGTATTGCCAATGATGTGGCCGACCAGGCTGGCGAAGTCGGCCGGCTGGCCCAGGCGCGACGGGAACGGGATGGAGGCAGCCAGGGATTCCTGCACATTCTGCGGCATGCCATCGACCATCGGGGTCCAGAAAACGCCGGGGGCAATGGTCAGCACGCGGATGCCGAAACGCGCCAGTTCGCGCGCCATCGGCAGGGTCATGCCGACCACGCCGCCCTTGGACGCCGAATACGCGGCCTGGCCGATCTGGCCTTCGTAGGCGGCCACCGAGGCGGTATTGATGATCACGCCGCGCTCGCCGTCGGCGTTGGCCTCGTTGTGCTGCATCAGCTCGGCGGCGGCCTTGGCCACGTTGAAGCTGCCGACCAGGTTGACCATCACCGTGGTCTGGAAGTTGGCCAGTGGCATCGCCGCTTCGCGGCCCAGCACGCGCCCGGCACCGAGGATGCCGGCGCAGTTCATCACCACGTTCAGGCCGCCCAGGAACTCACGGGCAGCGGCGAGGTTGGCGGCGACGCCGGCCTCGTCGGTGACATTGGTGGTGAAGTAGCGGGCATTGTCGGCGCCCAGTTCGGCGACCGCGGCGGCGCCCTTTTCATCATTGAGGTCGAACAGGGCGACTTTGCCGCCATTGGCAACCAGGAACTGGGCGACGCCGAGGCCGAGGCCGGAGACGCCGCCGGTGATGACGGCACGAACGGAAGACAGCTGCATTGGAACAATCCTGCTGAGTGATCCGCCGATTCTAGCTGATGCCGATCCGCGGCTAACTGATGCGGGCAGACCTGTGGCACAGGGCCTGATCCAGCGAGACCATGAGTCATTACTTCCTGTCCTCGCCGTCTAGGTAGCCCGGGTAAGCGCAGCGCACCCGGGGAACGGGATACTGGGGGGCCTGAATTTGCTGCCGGGAGCCCTGGGTGCGCTGCGCTTACCCGCGCTACAGGGTCGTTGCCTGTCCCTGTCTGGCTACGGTGGTCAGACGTGAGGTGTGGGGCCTGCCAGCTCAGCCCGGGTCAGTCGTCGGCTGAAGTCAGGCGGCGACAGGCCGGGGGCGAACAGGAAGCCCTGGCCAACCGGCACGCCGAGCCCAAGCAGGAACTGGCGCTGCGCTTCGGATTCGATGCCTTCGGCCACCAGTCCCAGGCCAAGGCTGCGGGCAATGCCGCAGACAGCCTCGCAGACAGCGACATCGGAGGGATTGTCGGGCACGCCACTGATGAACAGCTGGCTGAGCTTGAGGCCGTGGATGGGCAGGGTGCGCAGGTAGTTGAGCGCGCTATAGCCCTCGCCGAAGTCATCGATGGTCAATACCACGCCCATCGCGCGCAGCTCGGCAAAGGTGCGCAGGGTAGCCGGGGCATCCTCGATCAGTACCCGCTCGGTGAACTCCAGCTCCAGCGCGCTGCCGGGCAGGCGATAGTGGTCCAGCACCTCACGCACCTGGCGGGCCAGGCGGTCGCCACTGAACTGGCGGTAGGAGACATTGATCGCCACCCGCATCAGGCCCAGGCCTTCGCGCTGCCATTCGCGGACCTGCCGACAGGCCTGATGCAGCACCCATTCGCCGATGCGGACGATGTCGCCGGTGTTCTCCGCATGGCTGATGAAGATGTCCGGGCGCAGCTCGCCCAGCTGGCGGTTGCGCCAGCGGATCAGCGCTTCGCAGGCAATGATCTGGCCGCTGCGCAGGTCGACCTGCGGTTGGTAGACCAGCCGGAATTCGTCACGGTCCAGGGCTTTGCGCAGGCGTCGCTCGATCTGCAGGCGGTCGCGCTGGCGACGCGCCAGCTCCGGCGAGAACAGCTGCCAGCCATTGCGATCGCGCCGCTTGCATTCGTACATGGCAAGGTCGGCGTTCTGGATCAGCTGCTGCGGGCGCACGCCGTCCCTGGGCGCGCGGGCGATGCCGATGCTGGTGGTGACCGGGAACTCGTCCTTGCCGAATTGGAAGGGGGGGATGAAGGCGCGGGTGATCGCCTCGGCCAGTTTCTCCGGGCGTCCGGGCAGGTCGCGGGCGTCGCAGGTGACAACGAATTCATCGCCGCCAAAGCGTGCCAGCAAACCTTCGGTACCAATGGCGTCGGCGATGCGGCGGGTGGCTTCGATCAGCAGCAGGTCGCCGGCGTTGTGGCCAAGCACATCGTTGACGGTCTTGAAGCGGTCCAGGTCGATGTAGAGCACTGCCACTTCGGCGTGCGAGGGATTGCCCAGCCGCGCTTCGAGGTCGGTGAGTGCCGCGTCGCGGTTCATGATGCCGGTCAGGGGATCGGTACGCGCCTGGTTCTTGAGGGTCTGCTCGGCGTGCTTGGGCTCGGTGATGTCCTGCAAGGTACCGGCGATGCGGGTGGAGGCGAGGTCGCCGGGCTCGACCTCGCCGATCATCCGTACCCAGAAGCTGTGGCCACTGGCGCGCTGGCCCTGCAGTTCCAGTTCAAAGCCGGTGTGTTGCTCGACCACCTGTTCCATTGCCTCCTGCAGTTGCAGCCGCGACAGGCTGTTCAGGCAGGCCAGCAGTTGATCCAGATCGGTTGGCGCCGATTGCTGGCCCAGGATGCGCTGCGCTTCGCCGGTGAGGTACAGGTGCTGCTGGCCACGGTCCCACTCCCAGCCACCGATATGGGCCAGCGATTGGGCGCGGTCAAACAAGGCATGGTCGCGCTTGAGTTCGGTGATGTCACTGAACAGGCAGAACACGTGGTCCGGCAGGTCGCAGCCCGCCGAGAACACCGGCACCGTGGTGATCGATATCCAGATCATCCGCCCGTTGGGGCGGTGGTACAGGCCGATGATGGTGCTGGGAATGATCCGGCCTTCGGCGAAGGCGCGGCTTACCGGCCATTGCTCGGGGCGGAGGCGCCGGCCATGCTCATCGACACTGATCCACTCGTCATTGTTCAGTGGCACCTTGGCCGGGGCAGCGCTGCCCAGGTTGAAGATGCGGTGTGCGGCAGGGTTGGCCGAGATGATGCCGAGGTGGCGATCAAACAACATCACCCCCTTGTCGATGGACTCCAGCAGCAGGCGATAGCGGGTTTCGGCCTGCCAGCGCCGGCTCAGGTCGCGGGCGACGGCAACGATGCAGTGTTCGCCATCGTGTTCGATGGTGGCCGAGTGCACTTCCACCGGGAAACGGCTGCCATCGCCGCGCATGTTGGTGACTTCCACCACGTAGGTTTCGCCACGATTGAGGGTTTCCCAGACCGGCTCCAGGTGGTCGGCAGGCAGGTCCGGATTGAGCAGTTCGATGGGCTGGCCGACGATCGCTTCGCGGGTGCGGCCATAGGCCCGGACCCCGGCGCTGTTGACGTCCAGCACCACGCCGGTGGCGCTGAGGATGCTGACCGGGTCGGGTACCGCGTCGAACAGCGCGGCATAACGGCGTTGGGCAACGCGCCGCTCGGCCATGGCCTCGGTCAAGGCCGAGCGTGCAGCCAGCAGCGCCTGTTGCAGGGCCAGTGGCAGCGGCTGCTGCAATGCATGTTCCAGTCCAGCCAGCGCGTCGACATGCGCGGCGCGATGATCGCCGTCGTCAGATACACCCAGCTGGCTGGTTCCGGTCATGACACTGTCAAAGCCCTGCCTGTCTTGCTGCCTGTCTGCCGGCCCAGTCGTTCTGCGAGCCAGTTCCCCGTAACGGCCAACGCCGGCAGATCCACGCCGGTACGCATCCCCATGCCGTGCAGCATGTAAATAACATCTTCGCTGGCGACATTACCACTGGCGCCGCGCGCATAGGGGCAGCCGCCGGTGCCGGCCACCGCCGAGTCCACCACCCGCACGCCGTACTCCAGGCAGCTGGCGATATTGGCCAAGGCTTGGCCATAGGTGTCATGGAAATGCACCGCCAGGGCGGTCACCGGCACTTCGGCAGCCACCGCCTGCAGCATCGCGCGGGCCTTGAGCGGGGTACCGACACCGATGGTGTCGCCCAGTGATATTTCATAGCAGCCCATGGCATGCAGGCGGGCAGCCACGCGGACCACGTCGGCCAACGGCACTTCGCCCTGGTAGGGGCAGCCCAGTACCGTGGAGACATAGCCGCGCACGCGCACGCCATCAGCCTTGGCACGGGCCAGGATCGGCTCGAAGCGCTGCAGCGACTCGTCGATGCCGGCATTGGTATTTGTGCGGTTGAATTGCTCCGATGCCGCCGTGAACACGGCAACTTCGCTGACGCCTACCGCCAGGGCACGTTCGTAACCCTGTTCGTTCGGCACCAGTACCGGGTAACTGACGCCGGGCTTGCGCTGGATACCGGTAAATACCTCGGCGGCGTCGGCCAGCTGCGGCACCCATTTCGGACTGACGAAGCTGGTGGCTTCGATGCTGCGCAGGCCGGTAGCCGAGAGCCGGTCGATCAATTCGATCTTGTCGGCGGTGGCGACCTGCTGTTTCTCATTCTGCAGGCCGTCACGCGGGCCTACTTCAACGATGCGGACGAAATCATTCATGGAGCGGTCTTTGGCTGGAAGAGGGCGCGGGTTGGGCTGGAGCGCAGATTACTTCGCCACCCAGCGCGGGGGGCGCTTCTCAAGGAAGGCCGACAGCCCTTCGCGGCCCTCATCGGAGGCGCGCAGGGCGGCAATCAGGCCCGCATTGGCGCGGTCCAGTCCGTCGCGGTCACCCCCGGCGGCATGGACCTCGCGGACCAATACCTTGGCTGATGCGGCGGCAATCGGACCGGCCTTGCCCAGCAGGTTGAGCTGGGTCTGCACGGCGGCGTCCAAGGCATCGGCGGCCACTACCTGGTGAACCAGGCCGATCTGCTGTGCGGTAAGGGCGTCGAAATGCTCGCCGGTGGCGAACCAGCGCCGTGCCTGGCGTGGGCCGATTGCCGCAATCACGTAAGGAGAGATGACCGCGGGCAGCAGGCCGAGCCGGCTTTCGGTCAGCCCGAAGCGCGCGCTGTCAGCGGCAATGGCGATGTCGCAGCAGGCCACCAGGCCGACGCCGCCACCGAAGGCGGCGCCCTGTACACGGGCGATGGTCGGCTTGGGCAGTTCGTCGAGGGTGCGCATCAGCCAAGCCAGTGCCAGTGAGTCGATGCGATTCTCCTCCTGGCTGGCGGTGGCCATCGCCCGCATCCACTGCAGGTCGGCGCCGGCGGAGAAGGACGGGCCGGTACTTGCCAGTACCACGGCTCGAACGCCCGGGTCGGCGCCCAGACTGGACAAGGTCTCGGTCAACGACTGGATCAGTGCCGCGTCGAAGGCGTTGTGCAGGTCCGGACGGTTCATCGAAAGGGTCGCTATCGCGCCCTGCTGCTGCACGAGCAGTGCATCGCTCATTGGTAATGCCTGTTTTAACGGAAATCCGGCGAATCATAGCGGTGCAGGGGTGGGACGCCATGACGCAGCGCGGCGATGCTAGAATTGATAACCATTCTTATCAACTCTACATAGGCGCCCATTCAGTGACGTTGTCAGATTTGCCGCTGCATGCTTCAGCGCGGGTGGAAAGCGTTCAGGACCTGCATGCGAACGATGCCATTGCGCGTCGTCTGCGCGAACTCGGCTTTGTGAACGGGGAGGAGGTCCGCTTGGTCGCACGTGGCCCGGTGGGCGGTGAACCGCTGCTGTTCCAGGTGGGCTTCACCCGTTTTGCGCTGCGTCGTAGCGAGGCCGCACGGGTCCAGGTCAGCGCACAGGGAGCACAGGCATGAGTACCGCGATCGCCCGGCTGGCGCTGGTAGGTAACCCGAACAGCGGCAAGACCGCACTGTTCAACCAGCTCACCGGCAGCCGCCAGAAGGTGGCCAATTACACCGGCGTCACCGTGGAGCGCAAGGAAGGCCGCATGCGCGGACCGTCCGGGCAGGAATACGCGGTGCTGGATCTGCCCGGCGCCTACAGCCTGCATCCGGCCAGCCTGGATGAGGCCATCACCCGCGATCTGTGCCGGGGCTTCTACCCGGGCGAAGCTGCCCCGGATGCGCTGATCTGCGTGATCGACGCCACCAACCTGCGCCTGCACCTGCGCTTCGCGCTGGAAGTGCGCGAGCTCGGCAAGCCGATGGTGGTGGCGCTGAACATGGTCGATGCAGCACGCAAGCGCGGCATCGAGATCGACGTGCCGGCGCTGGAGAAGGCGCTGGGCGTGCCGGTGGTGGAAACCGTCGCGGTGCGCCACAACGGGGCACGCGCGCTGGTCGAGCGCATCGACGCGCTGATGCCGCAGCTGGACGCCATGCCGGTACATGCGGTTGAGCCCGGTACGGACTACCACGTGCAGGTGCGCGATATCCTGGCGTCGGCCGTGCGCATGCCAGCGCCCACCGCCAAGGTGGATGACGCGTTGGACCGCTGGTTGCTGCACCCGATCTACGGCCTGCTGACCCTGGCGGTGGTGATGTTCCTGATCTTCCAGGCGGTGTATGCCTGGGCGACGCCATTGATGGATGGCATCGAGGCAGCCTTTGGCTGGCTGGGGCCGGTGGTGGCGGAGAAGCTGCCGGAAGGGCCGCTGAGCAGCCTGCTGGTGGACGGCATCATTGCCGGTGTCGGCGGCGTGCTGGTGTTCCTGCCGCAGATCCTGATCCTGTTTGCATTCATCCTGGCATTGGAGGAGTCGGGCTATCTGCCGCGCGCTGCCTTCCTGCTGGATCGGATGATGGCCTCGGCCGGTTTGTCCGGGCGCTCGTTCATCCCGCTGCTGTCGAGTTTCGCTTGCGCGGTGCCGGGCATCATGTCCACCCGCTCGATCCAGGATCCGCGGGATCGCCTGGCCACCATCCTGGTGGCGCCGCTGATGACCTGCTCGGCGCGCCTGCCGGTGTATGCGCTGCTGATTGGTGCCTTCATCCCGGCCAAGACCGTGTGGGGCGTGTTCAACCAGCAGGGGCTGGTGTTGTTCGCCCTGTATGTGGCCGGCATCCTCAGTGCACTGGTGATGTCGTGGACGATGAAGAAGTTCCGTCGCGACAAGAGCGAGCACCCCTTGATGCTGGAGCTGCCGTCCTACCGCCTGCCCAATCCGCGCGACCTGCTGGTGGGTCTGTACGAGCGCGCGATGATCTTCCTCAAGCGCGTGGGCGGCATCATCCTGTCGCTGACCATCCTGCTGTGGTTCCTGCTGTCCTACCCGGGTGCGCCGGAGAATGCAACGATGCCGGCCATCGATTACAGCTTCGCCGGC
>Ga0308158_10001926_pt1 | contig 20583 bp, 23 predicted proteins | sample PhyBR2_FD_201038 | JGI IMG/M metagenome (GOLD analysis project Ga0308158, IMG submission 201038) | Phyllosphere microbial communities from UC Gill Tract Community Farm, Albany, California, United States - DLSLB.R2 | ecosystem: Host-associated > Plants > Phyllosphere > Unclassified | place: USA...
TTCCTGGGCACGGGCCAGGCGGACGACGTCGTGCTCGTTGCCGGCGCGCCGCTGGATCAAGGCAAGCGTCTGCAGCACGGAATCGTGCAGGTGGGCGGCGATCTCCGCCCGCTCCGTCTCCCGGATCCGCCCCGCGCGCTCGGCCTCCAGGTCCCGCCAAAATTTCAGCGCCCATGGCAACAGGACCAGCACCACACCACCCAGCACGGCAACCGATGCCAGCAGCGCAAGCCAGGTCTGTTCCCACGATCCGGAACCGGACACCATCACCAGGACACCGGCCACTACCAGGGCCAGGCCGGCGGCAAGCCGACCCCATCCGCCGGCCTGGTCAGCCTTGGTCTTATCCACCAGCCCGGCACGCCGGGTTTCGTCCAGCTGCATCCAGGCGATCGAGGCCCCGCTCAGCACCGCGGCCGCGGGGATCAGTGTCCCCAGCGAGACATCAACACCCAGCATCTGCGCCACCATGATGCCGGCCACCAGCAGCAGCCCGCAGCCCAGGAGGATCTCCTTGCCGTAGCGCATCCCGCCGGCCCGGAACCAAGGTGGACGGGCCGCGTCCGCGCCCGGATCCTGGTCGTTGCCGACGTCGGGCGCCGGACCGTTGGCACCTGCGGAGATGCCGGCGTCGGGCGCCGTCCGCTGAGGCGACGGGGCCTGAACGGCCTGGCCCTGCCCCGGCTGGCTCACAGCGGGGGCAATGGGCGACGCCGGCCGGCGGGCATTGCGACGTGCGGCCTCGTCGGCGGTGGGCACCATAATCCAGAGCCACGCGTAGAAGACCAGGCCTGCCCCTCCCGCGAAGGCGGCGAGGACCATGGCCAACCGGACGTTCCTTACCGGCCAGCCCAGGTGCGCGGCCAGCCCGGAGCAGACGCCCGCAATGATACGGTCGCTGCTCCTCGCCAGGGGCGGGCGTACCGGGAGGGTGGTCATGGATCAATCCAAACATGGATCAGGGTTGACCGGACCGGATCCAGGCCCTTCCCGGGGACGGCTCAGGGACCGTTCAGGGTTTCCCCCAATAGAGGGCCCGGTGGGGGTGGACGGAGGATCGAGGTATGAACTCGCAGATCCCTCCCTCCGACGACGAACCGTCCGGCCCGCTGCCCGCTCCGGGACGCCAGCCTCCCACTGAGCCGCTCCGGCCCTCCGGCCAGCTCCCCTCCTCCGCCCCGGAACACCCCGCCCCCGGACCGGAGGCAGCCGGACCTGAGGCAGCGCCCGGCGGCCAGGAGGCCGGTCCCGGCGCGAATCACGGCTTCCAGGGCGGTTCGGCGCCTGCGGCCTCCACCGATTTCTTCGGCTGGGTCCGCAGCCACGGCATTCACCGGGGAAACGACCGGTGGATCGGCGGCGTTTGCAGCGGCATCGCCCACCGGCTCAACGTTGATCCGGTCATCATCCGCGGCGCCGCGATCGTCCTGACCCTCCTTGCCGGCATCGGCGTACTGCTGTACGGCCTTGCATGGGCCCTCCTGCCGGAACCCGACGGCCGGATCCACGTCCAGGAGGCCGGCGCGGGCCGCTGGTCGAGCGGCATGACTGGAGCCCTCATCGCCACAGTCCTGGGCCTCACCGGCCTGGGCGGGGGCTATTGGGGCTGGAGCAATAACGGCCTGAGCGGCCTGCTGTGGACCGTCTTCTGGGTGGGCGGCGCCATCTACCTCATCTACTACCTGACGCAGCGAAACAAGGCACATCCCACCATGGCAGGCCATTCGGTTCCACCCCGGGCCACCTATCCTGCGGGACGCCCGGGAACAGGAGCTGCCTCGGCATTTTCCACCGGCACGGCCTCCGCACCGGCCCCCGGGCGTCCAGCATCGCCTCCGTACGGAGCGCCCGGCAGCGGAGCGGGCACAGACGGCGGCTATGGGCCTCCCGCCGGCGCCGGGTTTGGCGGCCCAGGCAACGGGGCGCCTGGTGTGAGCAGCTACCCCGCTCCATGGGTCCCGCCGCGGCAGTCGAAGCCGCGGCCGGCTGGTCCGGGCGCACCCGCCGTGGCCATCGCAACCGGCGCTGCCCTGGTGGTGGGTGGCGGACTGAAGGCACTGGACGCCGCAAACATCATCAACCTGGGCGGCTCGGCCAACGCCATTGTGTGGGCCAGCGGGGCAGCAGTCCTTGGCCTGGGCATCCTGGTGGCAGGTTTCCGTGGACGGACCGCCGGCATCCTGAGCCTGTTCGCAGTGATAGCACTGGTCACCGGCGGTATCTACAACACCCTGAACGACGGCCGGATGCGGTTCCAGCAGGTGGACTGGAGCCCGGCCGGAATTGAGGAGGCGCGCGGAGGTATGGACATCACCGCCGGGCGGGGAACCGTGAACCTCACGGACCTCTCCCCGAGCGCCCCCCTGAGCTCCGACGTCGTGGTGCCGCTGGACATCACAGCCAGCAACGTAACGGTGGTAATCCCCCGAAACGTGCCCGTGGACATCAAGGCGGACATGACCATGGGCAACCTGAACGAGCCAAGCGGCCAACGCGGCGGCACCACCACCCGCGAGAGCACCTACAACACGGACAAACCGGGCAACCACCTGGTAGTGCAGATCGACGGAACCTTCAGCAACGTCACCATCCAGGAAGGCAACTGACATGGACCGCAGCAACATTCCGACGACGGCGGACCAAGACCTTGGGGGCAGGGCACCTGCCAGGGTGGGGACGGTGGTGTGGGGACTGATCGTCCTGGCGCTGGCGGTGCTGATCATCGTGGCGCAGTTGGGCATCGTCACCCTCAACGGCACCTACGTCCTGATCGGATTGATGATTGGGGCGGGCGTGGCCCTGGTGGTGGGCGGCCTGCTCTCAGCCCGGAAACGTGACAACCAACCGACGACAGGGAAGTCTTGAACCATGGATAAGTTCTTCAGCATTGTCAGGGGCCTTGGCCTGAAGCGCGGCCCGGAGCGGTGGCTTGGCGGGGTCTGCGGCGGCATCGCTGCCAAGCTCAATGTGGACGTAGCTTTTGTCCGTATCGCCTTCCTGCTCTTCGCCCTGCTTCCTGGCCCGGCCTTCGTCTTCTACGTCCTGGCGTGGGTGATCCTCCCGGACCAGCGCAACGAGATCCCGCTGCAGACGTTCCTGGACCGCCGCTCACTCGGTCGCTGACCCGTCCGGCTCCCGCCGGCAGCCCAAAGCCCCCGCCCGTGAATCCGTTCATCCGGTGGGGGCTTTTGGCTGCCCTGATTCCGCTTCCTGCCGGGGCCGCATGTAACCGGTTTGTGTCGTACCCCACACACCCCATTACACTTCTAGGTGAGCTCAGCGTGGCGCTCTGCCTGTAAACCTTCTTCCCAGGATTTGAGCCGAACATGAAAATTGGAATCCTCACCAGCGGTGGCGACTGCCCCGGCCTGAACGCCGTTATCCGAGGCGCAGTATTGAAGGGCATCGCCGTCCATGGCCAGGAATTCGTCGGATTCCGTGACGGCTGGCGCGGCGTGGTGGAGGGCGACATCATCGAGATCCCCCGCACCATGGTCCGCGGCATTGCCAAGCAGGGCGGCACCATCCTGGGCACGTCCCGCACCAACCCGTTCGAAAACGGCGGCGGACCCGAGGCCATCAAAGCCCACATGGACCGGCTGGGCATCGATGCCATCATCGCCATCGGCGGTGAGGGGACCCTGGCTGCAGCCAAGCGCCTGACCGACGCCGGCCTCAAGATCGTGGGCGTCCCCAAGACGGTGGACAACGACCTTGACGCCACCGACTACACCTTCGGTTTCGACACCGCCGTGCAGATCGCCACCGAAGCAATCGACCGGCTCCGTACCACTGGCGAGTCCCACCACCGCTGCATGATCGCCGAAGTAATGGGCCGCCACGTGGGCTGGATTGCCCTGCACGCGGGCATGGCCGCCGGCGCACACGCCATCCTCATTCCGGAGCAAAAGGTCAGCATCGAGCAGATCACCGACTGGGTCAAGGAAGCCCACGCCCGCGGCCGCGCACCGTTGGTGGTGGTGGCCGAAGGCTTCGTGCCGGAGCACATGGAAAGCCCACACTCCGAGCGCGGCCTGGACACGTTCGGCCGGCCGCGCCTGGGCGGCATCGCCGACCAGTTGGCCCCCGAACTGGAGGCAAGGACCGGCATCGAAACGCGTGCCACCATCCTGGGCCACATCCAGCGCGGCGGCGTCCCCTCCGCCTTCGACCGGGTCCTGGCTACCCGGCTGGGCATGGCCGCAATCGACTCAGTGGTTGAAGGCTACTGGGGCACCATGGTGGCGCTGAAGGGCACCGACATCCGGCATGTGGCCTTCGAGGAAGCCCTTGGCCAGCTGAAGACCGTCCCGCAGAACCGCTATGACGAGGCCGCGGTCCTGTTCGGCTGAGCCACCCGGCCGCCCTAGGCTGGGAGCATGACACTCGATCCCGGCTCCGCCGCCATCATCCAGCTTGCGTGGGCCCGCCGTCTTGGCCTTGACGACGATGCTTTCGGAGACGCCTTGGCTTCCGGCGAACGGATTGTCCGTGCCGACGAATCATGCCGCACAGTCGAGTTCGTGCGGATATTCGGAAGTTCCGCGCTGGTGGGCCCGCAGAGCGTGATCGATGCCGCTGCCGGCATCCCGGATGAGGAAATGGCCCAGCACGTGACCCTCCTGAAGCTCACCCGGGAGCGCGGCGGCCACGGACTGGGGGCTTCCGCCCTGTTCTTCGCCGACGACCTGCCGCTCCAGCAGCCGTCCGAAGAGTTGACCGTTTCGCACGGGAATCCCGAGGCCATTGAGCTGGAGGGCCGTTGCCCGCCGGATGATGTCAACGAAGTGGGGCTCTCCGACCTGGAAAACCGCTACACCATCGTGCACGAACTGGACGGCAGGCGTGTTCCCCTGGCCTGCGGGGCCTACGGGGAATGGGAGGGTCTGTTGGGCAACATGGGTGTGCTGGTGGATCCTGAGTGGCGGCGGCGCGGCCTGGGCTCACTGGCCGGCTCCATCGCGGCGCACGAGGCACTGGCCGCCGGGCTGACCCTGCAGTGGCGTGCCGACGTCAGCAACACCGGCTGCCTGGCCCTGGCCCGGAAACTGGGCCTTTCAGCCGGCGGAATCCAGACCAGCGTCCACCTTCGCTGAGGCACCTGTACCGGCAGCGGCGCTCCAGTCCTGGACCGGTTTGGGCTTGGCGAAGAACAGGGCCACCGCCGCGCCGGCCAGCACCACAGCGGCGGGCATCAGGATGGACTGTGCCATCGCCGTTGAGAACCCTGCCTTCAGGAACTCCGGCAGCGTGCCGCCCATCGCCATTCCGCCACCGGCTGATGCCGCCGGGCCGCCGGACGGAAGTTCGGCGGCAAGCCGGGACTGGATGAGGACGGCAATTGCGGCGCTGCCCAGTACGGCCCCGATCTGGCGCGTGGTGTTGTAGACGCCCGAACCGGCCCCTGCCTGGCGCGGCGGCAGGTTCCTGGTGGCGGTGGTGCTTAGGGGCGCCCAGATGCCGGCGTTGGCGAAGCCCAGGACGGCGCTTGGCAGCAGGAACAGCAGGATGGGCGTGTCCGGCTGCATCAGCAGGCCGTTCCAGACCAGGGCGACGGCCATCAATACCAGGCCGGAGGCAGCGAGGTATTTCGGGTTGACCCGGTCCACGATCTTTCCCACCACGGGTGCCATGCCGCCCGAGATCAAGGCCATGGGGACCATCAGTAGTGCGGACTGGGTGGGCGTGAGGCCGCGGACCAGCTGGTAGTAGAAGATCAGCGGCAGGCCGAAGGACGTCACGGTGAACCCCACCATGGTGATGCCCAGGTTGGCGAGGGAGAAGTTCCGGTCCCGGAACAGCCCCAGCGGCAGCAGCGGTTCACCCTTGTTGAACCGCTGCCACGCCACGAAAGCGGCGAGGACAACAAGGCCGGCGACAATCAGGCCCCACACGCTGATGGGTCCGGTGATGGTGCCCCAGTTGTACGTCTCGCCTTCCTGGATGCCGAAGACCAGCAGGAACAGCCCGACGGCGCTCAGCAGCACGCCGGGGATATCGAACCGGTGCGGGTGGGTACTCAACGCCGGGACGTTGCGCAGCGCCATGACGAAGCCAACAACGCCGACGGGAACGTTGATGAAGAAGATCCACTCCCAGCCGAGTCCGTCCACCAGGACACCGCCCAGGATGGGGCCCACCAGAGTGGCCATGCCGGCAGTGGCACCCCAGATTGCCATGGCGGAGCCGCGTCGGTCCGGCGGGAAGATGCGGGTAATGACGGCCATGGTCTGGGGCGTCATGACGGCCGCGCCGAGCCCCTGGACCACGCGGGCCGTGATGAGGGTTTCGACATTTTGGGCAAGGCCGCACCAGAGGGACGCCAGCGTGAACACCACCAGGCCCAGGAGATAAAGCCTCCTCGGTCCGAACCTGTCTCCAAGGCGTCCGGTTATGAGCAGCGGAACGGCGTAGGCCAGCAGGTACGCACTGGTCACCCAGATCACCGAGTTGATGTCAGCGTGCAGGCCTTCCATGATCCGGGGATTCGCCACCGAAACGATGGTGCTGTCGATCAGGATCATGAAGAACCCGATCACCAGGGACCACAGTGCCGGCCACGGCTTTTCTACGTTTTCCACTCTGCCATCCTTCTGGAGTTGTGTTGGTGCCGGGGCGGAGCCCGGGCAGCGCTAGCCCAGCAGGTCCAGGATCTCCGCGCGGGCGAACATTTGCGCCGCAGCCCGTGCGGAGGGCGCACCGGCGTCGGGGTCCGCCCCAGCATCCAACAGGACCCGGGCCACATCCGTGTAACCCTTGAATGCCGCTCCGGCGAGCGGGGTCTGGCCCCGGTCGTTGGCGGTGTTTGCGTCGGCGCCGTGCTGCAGGAGCAGCTCAGCGGTACCGGCGTGGCCGTGGTATGCAGCCAGCATGAGCAGGGAGTCCCCGGCGGCGTTCGTCATGGTGGCCGGAGCGCCGGCGTCCAGGTACGCACCCAGCAGTGCGCTGTTTCCTTCGCGCGCAGCCTGGAAGAGCGCGTGCGCCAAAGCCAGCGCGTCGTCGTCGTGCGCTTCCGCGGGCTGCGCCCCAGCGTGCACGGGCGTGGTGTTCTCGGTCATCAGCGTGGCCCCCTCAGGAATCCGGTCTGGCGCCCCACTACCTGGCCGGCGTCGGGGGCGACAATGAGTTCCTGGGCAGCGGGGTACGGCTCGTCGCCGTCCAGGACGGTAAGTATTTCATCCGGGGCAACGGAACGCTTTATGACCGCCAGCGCGACGGGTCCCATCTCGTAGTGCTGCGCCACGGAAGTCACCGTGCCCACCTTCCGCTCCCCCACCATCACCGGGCTGCCGGCGGCCGGGAGCGTGTGCTGGGAGCCGTCCAGCTGCAGGAACACCAACCGGCGCGGCGGGTGGCCGAGGTTGTGCACCCGGGCAATGGTTTCCTGCCCCTTGTAGCAGCCCTTGGCCAGGTGCACGGCGGTGCGCAGCAGGTCCAGTTCGTGCGGGATCGTCTTGTCGTCCGTTTCGGCGCCGATGCGCGGACGCCAGGCGGCGACGCGAAGGGCTTCGGCCGCGAGCACGCCGGCCAGTGTGTGGCCGGCAACGGCGTCCTCCAGCTCCCCGGCGGGGATGAGGTACTCGAACCAGGGCCGTTCCAGTCCTGGATGGTTTTCCTCCGGGACGGTGGCGTAGGAGTACCCGCCCGCCGAAACGTGGGGCCACGGATCCTGCCAGGCAAGGTGGCCGGACCATTCGGGAACCGCGCGGGTGCTGCCCACCACGGCCCAGTCCGCGGAGACGTCGGCGATTTCCACCCGAAGCATGAACTTCATCCGGTTCAGGTACTCTGCCAGCGGCGCGGCTTCGGCGGCCTCCACGATCAGCCAGGTGGTCCCTCCGTCGTCAACTACCCGGGCATCAAAGTCGATGCGGCCCTGGACGCTCAGGAGCAGCAGTTCACTGGACTCGGCCGGCTTTAACCCAGCCACCTGCTGGGACGACAAAGTGTTGAGCCAGCTCAGCCGGTCCGGCCCGGTGACGGTGACCACGCCGCGGTGGGAAAGATCTACGACGGCGGTTCCGGCAGCGAGTGCGCGCTGCTCACGCAGCGGCTCGCCGTAGTGGGCGGCGACACCGGCGTCAGGGCCGGCGGCCTCGACGGCGCCGGGGCGCGACAACAAAGGGCTGGGGGTAGTCATATGAAGTAGAAGTCCTTGAAGGTCAGCGGTATTCCGGATTTTCGAAATCGAAGCGGGTTCCTGCCGACCACTCCTTGGGCAGGTTTCCGTAGGACGGGTAGCCGCCGGCATCCTTGAGGATCCTGGCCAGGTGCAGGAGGTTCCACGTCATGAACGTCGTGTTCCGGTTGGTGAAGTCGCTCTCCGGCCCGCCGGAGCCTTCGTCCAGGTAACTCGGGCCCGGGCCGACCGGGCCGATCCACCCGGCGTCGGCCTGCGGGGGAATGCTGAAGCCGATGTGCTGCAGGCTGTTCATGGCACAGTGCTTGATCCCGTCCTCGTTCCCGGTGATCAGGCAACCGCCAACCTTGGGGTAGAACGCCCACTGGCCTTTGCTGTTGAGCTCACCGGAATGTGCATAGAGGCGTTCGATCAGCTTCTTGGTCTGGGAAGAGTTGTCACCCAGCCAGATGGGCCCGGCAACCACCACAATGTCGGCTTCCTGCACCGCGGGGTAAAGCCGCGGCCATTCGTCGCTGGCCCAGCCGTACTGTGTCATGTCCGGGTAGACGCCACTGGCGATGTCGTGGTCCACCGTGCGGATCACAGTGGTGGTGACGCCCTGCTTTTCCATGATCTGGCGGCTGATGCGGATCAGCCCGTCCGTGTTGGAAGTCTGGGGCGACTTCTTCAGGGTGCCGTTAAAGAAGACAGCCTTGAGGTCGCTGTAACCACCCGGCGCTGCTGCCGATTCCCCGGTGCCGTCTTCCACGTTGCCGCTCCCCTTTTGTGTGGGTCAGGAAACCCTCGTTTTGGTCAGGAAACCCGGTGCAGGAAGGCGGACGCGTGGGCTTCGAGGCCTTTGCCGGCTTCTCCTCCCGTGGCCACGTCCCACCGCCACAATAGGTTGCCGTCCACCAGGCCGAAGATCCGGGTGGCTGCGCTGTACTCCTTGGAGTGGCTGCCGCGCATCACCATGTCGGTGGTCAGCTGGATCTGCGGGCCCTTGATCTGGCCGTAGTACAGCTCGGTGATTCCGCCGGGGTGCGCTATGGACACCGAGATATCGAAGCCGCCGTCCTTGTTGCGCAGCGCCTCAACCTCGTCGGCGCTCTTCAACACCGGCACGATGTCCGCAGGCACCAGGCCTGGGCCGCCGTCGGCGTCCAACTGCTTGCGCTCCAGCGCCCAGAAGCCCGTCTCAACCGTGAGCGGGCGCAGGCGGACACCTTGGTCGTCAGTCAGCCAACTTTCGGCGCGGTACTGGAGGTACGGCAGGCCGTTATGGGTGAAGGACACGTGCTGCAGGAAGTGTTCCGAGTCCTCGTCGCCGCTGCCCAGCCGGCCGCGGCCCTCCCACTCACCGATGAGCCACGAGAGGGGAACGAGTTCGGGTGTCAGATCTGTTGGAATCTCAATGGGCATTGCCATTACCTCCAGATACGGCTGGTCCTGGAATAGGGCTGGTTACTTCTGGCCCTTGAAGAGGCGGTAAACCACGAACCCGGCGAACCAGGCCATGGACACGCTCGCGATGCCGAGCAGGACAAGGAAGAAGATTTCAAAAGCAAGTACGGACATGGTGCCATCCTAACCCGTTAGTAGATGAGTAGTTTGTCTATGAAGTACGCGAGGGATCCCACGGCCGAAACCGGGGCAAGGCCCATGCTAAGGGCGGCAAGAATGTTCAGCGGCGCCCCGCGGAGCGTGGCAAGCCTGCGGAAGCTCGCCAGTACCGCGCCCACCACGATGCCAAAGACGGCGGCCGGAAGGACAGCGATGTCCGACAGGACCAGCCCGGCAAGTGGACCGGCCAGGCCGGCAAGCACAACTCCCAGCGGCGCAACGATGCTGTCCGGCCAACGGATAAGCCCGGCGAGCACGGCGACCGCGGCGCTGATCGCAGCCACCAGGAGCATCTCGCGCACACCGTTGAACCGCGCACCGGCAATCCAGCCCGCGCCGAGGCAGGACAGCAATACGCCGGCGCAGCAGCCAAGGGTGGACTCCAGCCGCTGCGCCTGGCCTGTTCCGCGGATCAGCTGCACCACGAAGACAGCCATCATTCCCAGGGCAACAAACGCCGGCGTCCAGTCCAGGTATCCCGGCGCGGGCACCACGGCTGCGGCAACCGCCGCGGCGGCACCCGGCAGGGCAATGACGGCGGCAAGGGTCTTCTTGGCCGGGATGCGCAGGAAATGCGGCCAGCCGATCCCCACGGCGGCGGCAATGGCGATGCCCACCGCGGCCAGGGCCACCGGCGACGCATAGACACCGGCGACAATGGCAATGAGGCCTGCTATTCCCACGACGCCGATGGTCCAGGAACCGAGCGAACGCACGGGTGCCTGCAGTTCCGCGGTCATGCGGGGTCCGGCCTGTGCTTCGTCGGTGCACTCACTGCGCTGTTTTCCCATCCTGGCATCGGCCGGAAGGCTGGTCCGCCCCCTCATGGCAGGGCTGGTCCGCCCTGGTTCAATCCTGCCTTATGTGACCCGGATATGTCGCAAAACGTGCCTTCCGATGGCGCGGATCTGTGGTCCCAAGGGGCCCTCCGGGTATACTCGAGGTTCAGCTACGCTCCCTGCTGAGGTGGCTGGCCGGCGGCGTGCTGACGGACCAAAACCTCCTGCAGGAAGCCCGTACCGGCCGGTGAGAATCCGGTTCAGTCGCCCAATGATGCGCGGACGGCCCTTGGAGGAACAATGTCGCACATCCTGTTACTGACCAACAGCACCGGTTCTTCGGTAGACATCCTGCCTGCCCTCGAATTGCTGAACCACCGCGTCCATATCCTCCCCGCTGAACCCACGGCCCTCCTGGAAACGGACCCGTGCGACATCGTCCTCCTGGATGCCCGCAAGGACCTGGTGGGTGCCCGCTCCCTCACCCAGCTCCTGAAAGCCACGGGCCTCAGCGCCCCGCTTGTCCTGATCCTGACCGAAGGCGGCATGGCTGCGGTTTCCTCGGCCTGGGCCGTTGACGACATCGTCCTTGATTCCGCCGGTCCCGCTGAGGTGGAGGCCCGCATCCGGCTCTCCGTTGCACGTGCGGTGCCCGAACAGGAAGACGCCCCCAGCGAAATCCGCGCCGCGGGCGTCATCATCGACGAAGCAAGCTACACCGCCCGCGTCAACGGGGCGCCGCTGAACCTGACCTTCAAGGAGTTCGAGCTCCTGAAGTACCTGGCCCAGCACCCGGGCCGGGTGTTCACCCGCCAGCAGCTGCTCACCGAAGTCTGGGGCTACGACTACTACGGCGGCACCCGGACCGTGGATGTGCACGTGCGGCGCCTGCGGGCCAAGCTCGGCGCGGACCACGAAAACCTCATCAGCACAGTCAGAAACGTTGGATACCGGCTCACCCTGGTGCGCCAGCAGGAAGACGAACTTACCGAGGCCTGAAGGCCGGCCTGCCCCCGGCGACGTATAGCCTTGGCACATGACTCCAGCGCATCCGCAGAAGTGGCCCGTCCATGCCGTCCGGGGCGGAGTTGACCAACAACTCCTGACGGACTGCCGCGTGCTCCTGGCCGCGGCAGAGGAATCGGACGGCAACCCGTCAATTTCCGAACAGACCCTGGTGACCATGCGTTCCGGCGACTCCGCGGAGCACAGCCTGCTGACCCTGGCCCTGTACGCGCCGGACGAGGACTCCGATCCCGCCACCGGCCAGGATCTGGCGGGTTTCGCCGTGGTGGTTGAGGAGCCGGATGGCAACGGCGTCCTCGAAATCGCCGTCCACCCCTCCTACCGGAACCAGGGCGTCGCCGACCGCCTGGTGGGCGCGCTCAAGGAAATCCGGGGCTTTGATGGGCTGAAGGCCTGGTCCCATGGAAACCACGAGGCAGCCGCTGACCTGGCCGCCCGCTACGGGTACAAGCCGGTGCGTGAGCTATGGAAGATGAGGATGACGACGGCGGGCGCGGACCTGCCCGACGCCGGCCTTCCGGACGGCGTGGCCATCCGCACCTTCGTGCCCGGCAGGGATGAGGATGCCTGGCTGGCTGCCAACCGGGAGGCATTCGCGCACCACCCGGAGCAGGGACACCTGACACGGGCGGACCTCGAGGCGCGCATGGCCGAGGACTGGTTTGATCCTGCCGGGTTCTTCCTGGCGGAAGACCGGGGCGGCCGCCTTCTGGGCTACCACTGGACCAAGGTCCATCCGGGGCATGGCGCCCATCCGCCCATCGGCGAGGTGTACGTGGTGGGGGTAACGCCGGCCGCGCAGGGCATGGGGCTCGGCAAGGCACTGACGCTCGCCGGCATCAGGCACCTCCGCGACTCCGGGTTGACCGCCGTCATGCTCTACGTCGATGCCGACAACAGCGCTGCGGTGGCCCTGTACCGGCGGCTGGGCTTCACCCGTTGGGACATGGACGTCATGTACGGGCCTGCAGCAGGGTGAACAGGACGGCCTCAACAAACGCTGCCACCACGTAAATCGAGGGCTGTGGCCCCACTGATTGCTTGTAAGGTTGAAAGGGAACCGCGCGGGGCGGAAGCGCCGGCACCAAAGCGCCAGCAAAAGGAGTTGCCATGAACCCGGAACCGTCCGGAACAGCCACGTCCCAGGATGTTGCGGTGCCCGTGCGGGCGCGCTTCGGCTCCTCCGAAGTACCGGCATCCAGGGCTACGCAGGACCGCATCGACATTCCCGAGTTCGCCCCCAACCTGCAGCCGGAAGGGGACATCAGGCCGGACCGGTTCCTGGACCGCGAGCTGAGCTGGCTCGCCTTCAACTCCCGCGTGCTGGAGCTGGCCGAGGACCCCACCCTGCACCTGCTGGAACGCGTCAACTTCCTGTCCATCTTCGCGTCCAACCTTGACGAGTTCTTCATGGTCCGTGTGGCGGGCCTCAAGCGCCGCATCGCCACAGGACTCGCCGTCCCCTCGCCGGCCGGGCTGAGCCCTGTTGAGGTCCTTGAAAGCATCAGCGAGGAAGCCCACCAGCTTCAGGAGCGGCACGCGCAGGTCTATGCCGACCAGATCCGCCCGGCCCTGGCCTACGAGCACATCCACCTCATGCAGTGGGATGAACTGGACGACACCGCCCAGCAGCAGCTGAGCGCGATGTTCGCCGAAAAAGTCTTCCCCATCCTCACTCCCCTTGCTGTTGACCCGGCCCACCCCTTCCCGTACATCTCGGGCCTGTCCCTGAACCTCGCCGTGGTGGTCCGCAACCCTGTCAGCGACAAGGAACTCTTTGCCCGTGTCAAGGTCCCGGACCAGCTTCCACGGCTGATCTCCATCGACGGGCCCCGCGCCGGTGCAGTGCCGGGCCGCGTGGCCCGGTTCATCGCGCTCGAGGAAGTCATCGCCGTCCACCTGGACAAGCTGTTCCCGGGCATGGAGGTCCTGGAGCACCACACGTTCCGCGTCACCCGCAACGAGGACGTGGAGGTGGAGGAGGACGACGCCGAAAACCTCCTGCAGGCCCTCGAGAAGGAACTGCTGCGCCGCCGGTTCGGGCCGCCGGTCCGGCTCGAGGTCACCAACGACATCAACCCCAACATCCGGGCCCTGCTGATCCGCGAGCTGGGAGTGGAGGAATCCGAGGTGTACTCGGTTCCGGCCCCGCTCGACCTCCGGGGCCTGTCGGTCATCGCGGGCATCGACCGGGCGGACCTGCACTACCCCAAGCACGTCCCGCACACCTCCCGGTACCTGAACGAGTCCGAGACCGCCAAGGCCGCGAACGTCTTCGCCGCGATGCGCCGCCGCGACATCCTGCTGCACCACCCGTATGACTCGTTCTCCACGTCGGTGCAGGCGTTCCTGGAACAGGCCGCCGCGGACCCCAAGGTCCAGGCCATCAAGCAGACCCTGTACCGCACCTCCGGTGACTCCCCCATCGTTGACGCGCTGATCGACGCTGCGGAGGCCGGCAAGCAGGTCCTGGCGCTGGTGGAAATCAAGGCACGGTTCGACGAGCAGGCCAACATCTCCTGGGCCCGCAAGCTGGAGCAGGCCGGCGTGCACGTGGTCTACGGCATCGTGGGCCTGAAGACACACTGCAAGCTCTCACTGGTGGTCCGCCAGGAAGTGGACGGCCTGCGCCGCTACTGCCACATCGGCACCGGCAACTACCACCCGCGCACGGCCCGGTACTACGAGGACCTGGGCCTGCTGACCGCCAACGAGCAGGTGGGCGAGGATCTCTCCAAGCTGTTCAACCAGCTTTCCGGCTACGCCCCCAAGTCCACGTTCAAGCGGCTGCTGGTGGCGCCACGTTCCGTCCGGTCGGGGCTCATTGACAGGATCGAGACGGAGATCCGCAATGCCCGGGCCGGAGTCCCTGGGCACGTGCAGATCAAGGTCAACTCAATGGTGGACGAGGCCATTATCGACTCCCTGTACCGCGCGTCCCAGGCCGGGGTGAGGGTGGATGTTGTGGTCCGCGGCATCTGCTCGCTGCGCCCCGGAGTTCCCGGCCTCAGCGACAACATCACGGTCCGCTCCATTCTTGGGCGCTTCCTGGAGCACTCACGTGTTTTTGCCTTCGCCAACGGCGGGGATCCAGTGGTGTATATCGGCTCCGCAGACATGATGCACCGTAACCTGGACCGCCGGGTGGAGGCCCTGGTCCAGCTGGCCAGTGCTGACGACATCACGTACGTCCTGGACCTCATGCGCCGCTACATGGACCCGGAAACTTCCAGCTGGCACCTGGACAACGAGGGCCACTGGACGCGGCACCACCTGTCCGAGGACGGAAAACCGCTTGAAGACGTCCAGTCCTGGCTGTTGGCATCCCGGCCGCGGCAGCGCAGCCTGAGCCGGCGATAGGCAGCCGCGTTGTCGAGCGATGCACTCGTAGCCGACCAGACTGACCATCCGGGGGAACCCGTAGCGGTTACCGCTGCGGGAGCCATCCCCTGGCGGGTCAACAAGGACCGCCTCGAAGTCCTGCTGATCCACCGGCCCCGCTATGACGACTGGTCATGGCCCAAGGGAAAGATCGACGCCGGCGAGACGGTTCCTGAATGCGCCGTCCGTGAGGTGCGGGAGGAAATAGGGCTCACCGCGCCGCTGGGCATACCACTGCCGCCCATCCATTACCACGTGGCCTCGGGCCTGAAGAAGGTCCACTATTGGGCCGTCAAGGTCAATGGCAACGGCCTGGTGCCCGATGGCAAGGAAGTTGACAGCGTCATGTGGTGCGCCCCCGAGAAGGCTGCCCGCCTGCTGTCCAACCCCTCCGACGTCGCACCCCTTGAATACCTGCGCGACGCGCACGAACGGGGAACGCTGGACACGTGGCCCCTGCTGGTGCTGCGCCACGCCAAGGCCAAGCCGCGGGCCTCCTGGAGCAAGGCCGAGGGCGAGCGTCCACTCGCGGCCACCGGGACCCGGCAGGCTCAGGCCGTCGGCCGGCTGCTGCAGGTCTGGCAGCCCATGCGGGTGGTCACCAGCCCGTGGCTGCGCTGTGTTGCCACCGTTGCCCCCTACGCACGGTCCACCGGAGCCAAAGTCAAGCTGGCGGAGGGCCTGACCGAACACAAACACCAGCGCAGCCCCAAAAAGACAGCTGCCGTGATCGAGGCCCTCTTCGACAAGCAGCGGGCCGTGGTGGTCTGCACGCACCGGCCCGCCCTGCCCACCGTGCTCAAGCAAGTGGGCACCCACATGCCGTCCCAGCTGGCGAAGCTGCTGCCTGCGCACGAGCCGTTTTTGTCGCCGGGCGAAGTGGTGGTCTGCCACGTGGCCAACAGCGGGAGCAGGCGCGTGGTCGCCGTGGAACAGCTCAAGCCTTTCGATGACTAAGGAGCGGTCCCAGTAGACTTGAGGCGTGAGCACCCCAACGCCTTATGAAGACCTCCTGCGCGATGTCCTGGCCAACGGCACCCATAAATCGGACCGCACGGGCACCGGAACCACCAGTGTTTTCGGCCGCCAGATCCGCTTTGACCTCTCCAGTGGCTTCCCGCTGATCACCACCAAGCGGGTCCACTTCAAGTCCGTGGCGGTTGAACTCCTGTGGTTCCTGCGCGGCGAGACCAACATCAAGTGGATGACGGACCAGGGCGTCACCATTTGGAACGAATGGGCGGATGAGGACGGCGACCTGGGGCCGGTCTACGGCGTGCAGTGGCGCAGCTGGCCCACCCCCGACGGCGGCCACATCGACCAGATCGCCGAGCTCATCGAGAACCTAAGGTCGAACCCGGACTCGCGCAGGCACATCGTATCCGCGTGGAATGTCTCCGAGCTCAACGACATGGCGCTGCCGCCCTGCCACGCGTTCTTCCAGTTCTACGTGGCCAACGGCAAGCTGTCCTGCCAGCTCTACCAGCGTTCCGCGGACATGTTCCTCGGTGTCCCCTTCAACATCGCTTCCTACGCGCTGCTCACCTGCATGGTTGCGCAGCAGGTGGGGCTTGAGCCCGGCGAGTTCGTCTGGACGGGCGGTGACGTGCACATCTACGAGAACCACATGGACCAGGTGCTCAAGCAGCTGGAGCGTGAGCCGTATGAGTACCCGCAGCTGAAGATCACCCGCAAGCCGGCGTCGATCTTCGACTACACGCTGGAGGACTTCGAAGTGATCGGCTACCAGCACCACCCTACGATTAAGGCACCGATCGCCGTATGAGCACCGGAAACTTCACTGACCCGCAGTCCTTCACCGAGGAACTGGCCGCCTCGATCACCGGCGTGGGGCTGGTGTGGGCGCAGACCTCCGATGGTGTGATCGGCAAGGACGGGGACATGCCGTGGCACCTGCCTGAGGACCTCAAGCACTTCACCCGCCTCACCACCGGGCACCCCGTCATCATGGGCCGCAAGACCTGGCTTTCGTTCCCGGACATGTACCGCCCGCTGCCCGGGCGCACAAATATCGTCATCACCCGGCAAGCAGGCTGGGCCAGCACGCCTGAGGCGGAGGGCGCCGTCGTGGTTCCTTCCCTGGATGACGCGCTCCTTGAGTCGCAGTTTGTCGACGGCGGCGAAACCGTCTGGATCCTGGGCGGCGGTGAGGTCTTCCGACAGTCCACCGAGCTCGCCAACGTTGCGGTGGTCACCACCATCGACGTGAAGGCCGACGGCGACACGTTCGCTCCCGAGCTCGGCCCCAGCTGGGAGGCATCCGCCTCCGTCCCGCCTGACGGGTGGCTGACGGCCGCCAACGGCACGCGCTACCGCTTCACCAAATGGTCACGGACCGAGGGCTAGGAACATGCTGAAGAAACCGGAAACCCTGTTCGTCCTGGGCTACATGCTGCTGCCCCTGCTGGCGCTGCTCTCCGCAATCGTGGGGCTCACCATGATCCTGGGCGGCAACAAGATCGCCGGAGCCATCGTGCTCGTAGTGGTCACGCAGGTGTTCACCTTCGGGGCGTTCTTCGCGCTCCGCGCGCGGAAGGCAGCGGTGCTGGAGCAGTCGGACCAGGGTTAGCTGCGGCCCGCTGACGGGTCGCATGGGGAGGCCACCCCATCGCGGGCGGCCCGGTCCTGGCCTAGGCTGGGGCACGCAGCACTCTGGGGGCTGCTGGATGAATATTGGGGGGAATCCTGGTGGCAGGAACTTTGTGGGGCGCCGACGTCGAGCAACTGCGGACCCTCGCGCAGCAGTTCAGCAAGACGGCGGACCTGCTGCAGCAGCAGTCGACGCAGCTGAGCAGCCAGATCAACAACAACCCGGCTTGGAAGGGCGCAGACGCCCAGCGGTTCCGCTCTGACTGGAACACCAGCCACCGCACGCTCCTGCAACAGACTGTCTCGCGGCTGCAGCAGGAATCGAAAGTACTGATCAAAAACGCCGATGAGCAGGAGAAGGCGAGTACCAGCGGCTCGGGCTCCGGTGGCGGACCCGGCGCCGGTTCACCCGCCGGCAACAACGGCCCCCGCCAGCCGCTAACGGGGCAGGACGGCAGCGGTCCCTGGGGACCGGACTGGCTCACTAATCCGGATTCGCCGTTCCGCGACGGCTGGGACATTTATGGTCTGACCAAAGCCCTGCCGAACCTGCGTGCAGGGTTGTTCGATCTCCCCCATTTCATCAGCAAGGCAGACAGCGTGGCCGAGTTCTTGTTTTCCAAGGACTTCCGAAATGTGGCGAAGGCATTCCAGGACTCAAACATGCTGAGCCAGTATTTCAACACCTCTTCCGAGTTGTTCGACGGCAGGTGGGACACGGCCCTGAACCTCGCCGAGGGCGGCAAGGCGGCCAAATTCTTCGAGTTCGGCGGTAAGGCCTTGGGCGGAATAGGGGCTGGCCTTGATGCCCTCGACGCTGTTAACAACTTCGCCAACGGAAACCCCGACGACAACGGCGAAGCCTGGTATTCGTTGGTCAAGGCGGGTCTCGGCGCGGCCGGCTTCATCCCACCACCCGTTGGGACCGTCGCAATGGTTGCATCCGGAGCGTTGGCTATTTATGACAACGTGCCGATAGTCAAGGAAACCGTCAATGCCATCGGCGGGTCCATCGCTGACGGTGCCAAGGAAGTCTGGGAAGGCGCTGGGGACGCCGCCGAAAAAGTCGGTGACTTCTTTGGATTTTGAGCCCACAACGAGAGGTATCGACGATGACTGAGATAACGACGGAAGCCGCCACCATCCCCGATGCGATCGGATATGGCTTTGCCGAGATGGTTACCCTTGCAAGCCTCCAGCGCGGGGACGCCTCGGTCCACAGCGCTGAAGCACTGAGGGTGGACGGCTATCTGAACAATACGGACATGGTGAGCGCGGGCGCGTCGTCACTGGTGGCACGAGGCCTGGCCAAAGCCGAAAATGACGGGCTCCTGTCCGTATCAGGCCCCACTGCCGCCGTCGCTGCCCTGCTCTCGTCCGCCATCCGTCGCATTGAGATTTCGCTACTGACGGCCGAAGGGGGCGACAGCGTGGTCTTCATGGAAAATGATGACATCCATCTGCTGTTCCAGCCCCGCGCCTACTTCACGTGGTGGGCAATGGCTCAGCGACCGGACGTTACCGGAGCCGAGGCCAACCTCATGGTCATCAAGCAACACCTGGAAAGCAACCCAGAGGGCGGCGCCACTATTCGCCGCCGGGAGGATCCCACCGGACAGACCCTTTACGTGAAGAAGGGTGGCCACGGAACATGGACAACCGGCACGGCCGACCCCAGGCAAGAGAACATTGCCGAAACCAAGGACGTCAATGAGGCTTTCCTTCTTGATCAGATCCGCGCCATTCGTAAGGACTGACTGTGACCTTCGACCGAGACCGTGAACGCCGCAACGACGAAGTATATGCCGAGCACAAGGCAGCGCTCGCACGGGGTGAGAAGCGCGTTCTGCGCAGGACAAGTACGGGTGAACTGCACAGCTATCCCGGGGACGAGATCGGTTTTTCTCCGGGCCGGGGCCAGGCCCAGGTCCGAAGTTGGTGGGGTATGGGAATTGTGTCCGCCTTTCTGGGGCTCATTTTCGTTGGCTCGATGGTGCTGTTCCTCGCCTCGTTCAGGCAGGGCACGACCCCCGAATGGGGCGCGCTGTTCGCAATCGGCTTGGGTGGCTTCGGGGCTTGGTTCACCTTTGGCTTGGCAAGGGACGAGTACCGAGCCAAGAAGCTGCGCAAGGAACGCAATGCACCGGAACCTGGAGCAGGACATGTCAATCAGTGATTCTCCGCACAGGCTCCGACCGCTCACGGCTTCCCGATGAAGCGCGAGTCACCTAGGGAGATCGATCCTGCCGTACAGAAGCTACATTCTCATCACCCGCGAAAACTTCCCTGATAGCACTCGTCCGTTTCCTGGGGACGCGCCAGCCACTTAGCAGTCCGGGCTCCCTGGCGCCCAACCAGGGACCGCCCGGCTGCTCACCCAAACGACTAAGAACGGAAGTGGAAATTAATGGACGACGCCGTTCCTGGACCAACAGAACTGGGCCGCCGGAAGGGTTACTACCGGCAGCAGGTGGAGCTGGAGGCCGCTAAGCAGGGACTGACCACCGAAGAGTACGGCGTTTACAAGGGCTCAACCGGCAGTGCCGTCAAGCCCGTCAACTCTGCCGGCGGCTTGCTTTTCCTCAGCATCCTGATCACAGTGATCATCGCAGTAGTGGCTGCGCTCCTCGTTAAACTGTTTTTGGACGGCACAGAGGAACCCAATTGGGGCCAAATCGTGTTCGCCATCGCCTTCGGGCTTTGGATTGTGCCGACGTCATGGGCTTACTACTTCAAGGAGCGCAAGGCTGCACGCCTCCGGAAGGCGGCCGGGAAAACCCTTGAGCCTCCTACCCGCCGCTCAAGCAGGCCGGACTGGTAGCGGCAGCTGTTAGCGAAAACTTGCCTGACGCCGTCGTACTTTGTAACGGGACCCCGGCGCCCGGCGTGACGTAACCGACTGCGCCCTACCGGACGCGAAGTCTAAACTGGACCAATGACTACAGCAGCTACCCCTTCCGTCGGCCTGGTCGGATGGCGCGGCATGGTCGGTTCCGTCCTGATGCAGCGCATGCAGGACGAGGGCGACTTCGCCAACATCAA
>Ga0308158_10001929_pt1 | contig 20574 bp, 8 predicted proteins | sample PhyBR2_FD_201038 | JGI IMG/M metagenome (GOLD analysis project Ga0308158, IMG submission 201038) | Phyllosphere microbial communities from UC Gill Tract Community Farm, Albany, California, United States - DLSLB.R2 | ecosystem: Host-associated > Plants > Phyllosphere > Unclassified | place: USA...
TTCATAAAATGTGTTTTTGGTTGTTGTCGGATTAGTTACTGCTGGCCAGACTCGACCGCTTACATCAGCTTAGCAGGTTGCCTTGTTGGAAAAGTCACACACTATCTCGACCAGCAGCTGTTGACCCTAAGCGGACCTTACTGTGTCTAATGGCCTAGCTTGGCTAGCGCGAAGGCGTAGATGCAACTCCCGACGCTGAGCTGTTAAATCCCTTAATAAACCCGGTGGAAGCTCCTTCCAACGCACCTGATACGAGCCATAGAAAGGCTGCTATGGTAAGCAAGGCTCGGTTATTTTTTTTGAAGCCGAACAACAGCAGGGCAGCGCCCGATACGAAAAGGAAGAGAGATACGAAAAAAATTTAATGCCTCGATTTTGAACAGATATTAGATGCCGCCATGTCGTCAAGAGTCCGCTTTTGGCCGAACTCGGCCGTTCGCGTCAGCTTAGCAGGTTGCCGGGCTGGAAAAGTCACACACCGGCTCGACCGGCAGCTGTCGACCCAGGTCGTGTAAAAACCCCGCCAACATGTAAGCGGAGGCCATTGGGTAAACATGAAGCCAGTATCTCATCAATACAATTGCATAATGAAATGTAGTGGTCTAATAAAAAAAGTATCGGCCTTCTTTGCCCGCGAGCTCAAATGAGCTACCGGCTCATCGACGAGCTGCAAATGAAGGGCGTTCCTGTCCCACAAACCTGCCGCCTTCTCGATGTGAGCCGAGCTGGGTTTTACGAAGCCAAGCACCGTGCCGCCAAGCCGACTCTGTGCAAAGTAAGCGTGCATCTGCGTGCCTAAGCGTGCATCTGCATGCCGCATTCACGAGCAGCGGCCAAAGTTACGGCAGCCTTCGCCTTTGGTTCATCCTTGCTACGGAGAATGCGTTTCCGCTAAGTTATTAAACCGTTGCTTAGGTCTGTTTTACCAACCCAAAATCGAATAGCAAGTCGAAAGCCAGACGATCAGAAAATAAAGGGGATTGATGCGGCGGAAGCAACAGACGGAGAAAGCCATCCCAAAAATTAAAAAAACCAGGAAGTAAAAATAAGACGGGACAAACCGAGAAACCCGGCTGAAGACACGCCCCCTTTTTCAGACAGCGGAAGGTGTCCGGGGTGTACAGGCCGTCCGAGTCCTTTTGTTAAAAATGTTTGCTGAGCAAAATGGCGGATTCCGTTGGGGCGGGAGGCTGCACTGCCCCAATGTTAAGAATGAAAAAAACCCCAGCAAAATGCTGAGGTTTAAAAAATACATACACACGAACTTCCCATCAGTGCGTCAAACCTGCCCGCCCACACCCTTGAACTTCTCAACAAAGGCCGCGATCTTCTGAAAGACCGTCTGCTTCTTGGTTTTAAACTGCGGGTTCAAGGGGCTCATCTTGGGCAGCACCGCATTGAGTTCGGTGCCGTTCTCGCTGGCGAACTCCCGCTTGAGTGAGGTGGTAATGTAGCGCTTGGCGGTCTCCGCGTTGAGGCCTTCGGTGGTGATCAACTCCTGCGCTTCGCGCTGCTGCTCCGCTTGCGCAAAGCTAAAGAAGGCATCGATCACGCTGGCCTTGTCGCCGATCTGATCTAGGTCGGTCTGATTGATGAAGTCCACCAGCAAGCTCTCTTTGGCACGGTTGCCAAGACTTGCCCGGATTACCCGACGCACCTCATCCACAAGTTCCGACTTGCTCTTAATATACTTGTTGTGCTCGAAGATCAGTTCCAGGATGTAGTCTAGATTAATCTCTTGCGACTTGAGCAGGTCCACTTCGAAGACCACATCATCCCAGTCGATGGTCGACTTATCCTTCTCGGCCCCAGCCTTCTCTCGACGCAGCCAGTCGCGCACGTCGTTGTAGGTCGAGCGATAGTCCTGAACCTTCCGTTCGGGTGGGGGCGTGATGGCTTGCAGCTCGGTCAGTTCTTCATCACTCAGGTAGTACTTGGCCTGGAACGCCTCCACAGCAGCCGAGTCGGTAATGTCGATGGTTTGCAGCTCCTTCAGGCTGGCGAACTGGTCATAGTTCTGCAGCACGTTTTCAACCCGCAAATACTCGCCAAACAGCTTGGCAAAGGCCTTCTTGTCAGCCTCCTTTTCAATGGCGGCAGGGTTGGGGAAGCGTGCTTCCAGTTCCTGCAACACATTGATGAAACCTCGACGCGCCTCACCGGTGGCCGGATCGGTGAAGCCCTCCATGTACTCCTTGTAACTCTTCTCCAGTACCACGTTCTTGGTGTTCTTGTCACCAAACAAGGTGATGGCATCGATGGTGGCCTGCTCCAGATCACGGAAGGTAACAATGTTGCCGAAGGTCTTGGTGGCGTCAAAGATACGGTTGGTACGCGAGTAGGCCTGCATCAGTCCATGGAAGCGCAGGTTTTTGTCGACAAACAGCGTATTGAGCATGGGGGCGTCAAATCCAGTCAGGAACATGCCCACCACGATGAGCAGGTCGATCTCCTTGGCTTTGACCTGCTTGGCCAGATCTCGGTAGTAATTCTGGAAGCCGTTACTGTCCACGCTGAAGTTTGTCTTAAACAGCGCGTTGTAATCTGCGATGGCTGCGCTTAAGAACTCCTTGGCGCTACTGTTCATGGCAGACACATCAAAGCTCTCGTCTACGATCTCGCCAATCGCCTCCTGCTCTTCGTTTGCCGCAAACGAGAAGATGGTGGCTACTTTCAGCGGCTTGTCGTTGGTCTTCTGCAGTTCCCGGAAGCACTCGTAGTAAAGCTTGGCAGCATCCACGCTGCTAACTGCAAACATGGCATTGAAGCCCTTGTTGCCCGCGTGCAGGCGGTGGGTCTTCTGCCGGAAGTGGTTGAGGATGTATTGGGTGATTTCGCGAATGCGGTCAGGGTGCAGTAGAGCCTGCTTGTTCTCTGCCGCACTCAGTTTCTTCTCGTCCTTCTCGGTTTCGATGGCCTTGAACTGTGGGCGCACATCGTTGTAGTCCACCTTGAACTTCAAGACCTTCTCGTCGCGGATCGCATCGGTGATAACATACGAATGCAGTTCACGGCCAAACACGCTGGCAGTGGTCTCTGCGCCCAATGCGTTTTCCGGGAAAATTGGCGTGCCGGTAAAGCCGAACTGACAGAATTTCTTGAACTTTTTGTTCAAGTTCTTCTGGGCCTCACCAAACTGGCTGCGGTGGCACTCGTCGAAGATGAACACCACTTGCTTACCGTATATGGGCAGGTCCGCCTCGCTCTTCATCAGGTTGTTGAGCTTCTGGATAGTGGTGACGACGATCTTGTTGTCGTCCTTCTCCAAGTTGCGCCTCAAGCCTGCCGTACTGTCCGAACCGTTCACGCTATCCGGCGAGAAGCGTTGGTATTCCTTCATGGTCTGGTAATCCAGATCCTTGCGGTCTACCACGAAGAACACCTTATCGATGAAATCCAGCTCAGTGGCCAGGCGCGCCGCCTTAAAGCTGGTCAGCGTCTTGCCCGAACCGGTGGTGTGCCAAATGAAGCCGCTACTTTCCGTGCTGCTCCAACTTTTAGCCTGATGGCTACTCTTGATCTTCCACAGAATGCGTTCCGTGGCGGCGATCTGGTAAGGACGCATCACCAGCAGCGTGTTGCTGACGTCAAACACCGAGTAATGCAGCAGCACATTGAGCAATGTGTTCTTCTGGAAGAAGGTGGCCGTGAAGTCCTTCAGATCCTTGATCAGCGTGTTGTCCGCCTTCGCCCAGTTCATGGTGAAGTCGAAACTGTTCTTGTTGCGCTGCGTGGTGCTGGCGAAGTAACGGCAGTCGGTACCATTGGAAATCACGAACAGCTGCAGGTACTTAAACAACGAATTCTTACTGTTGAAGCTCTCCTTGCTATATCGGTGCACCTGATTGAAGGCCTCACGGATTGCCACGCCGCGCTTCTTCAGCTCCACCTGTACCAGCGGCAAGCCATTGACCAGAATTGTGACGTCATAGCGGTTGGCATGACTGCCTGTCTGTTCAAACTGCTTGATCACCTGGAGCTTGTTGCGGGTGATGTTTTTCTTGTCCAGCAGGTAGATATTCTGGATGCGTCCGTCGTCAAAGACAAAATCGTGGATGTAGTCGTCGTGAACCTTGCGAGTCTTCTCGACAATTCCATCGCTGGGCTTGTCCAACCAGATTTCCACAAAGCGCAACCACTCGCCATTGGTGAACAGCACGGAGTTGAGCGTTTGCAGCTGGGTGCGCACATTGGCCAGCAGGTCGGCAGGCGTCTTGACGGCAGCCGAAAATTCATAGCCTTGGTTAACCAGATCCTGGATCAGCTCGCGCTCCAGATCACTTTCGCTCTGGTAGCTCTCGGCGGTTTTCCATTCAGGGGCGTACTTGTCCAGAACGATGAAATTATTCGATTCGGCAATGGTCTTGTAGTCGTTCATTGATCAGGCACCGGAAAAAGCATGTTTGTTCTTCAAATGGTTCAGCAGCAGCTTGACTGTCGCGCTCTCGGCTGGCGTGGGCTGTGCGACCGCTTCATTGGACAGCGTGCTGTGACTGGTGAAATTGATGATTCGGCTATAGTAAAGCTGCTTGTCATCCGGTAAAAGCTCAGACCACTTGGGGTAACCGAGAAAGCTGGCCGTCTTCTCGTAGAGATTTCTCAGCAGGGTGAAGTGAAAGCGCTCAACCTTACTGTCGGCAATCGCTTGCTCGATGCTCTCCAGCAGGTGCAGATGGTACGAAAAGCTCTTGTTGGAGTCGCCTTTCTTTTCAGTGAGAGCAAAGTTGCCATCCTCAAGCCGCTCCAGCATGTAGCAGCCCTTATTGCTGAACTCATTGAACAATACGTTGTAGAACAGCGGGTTATGCGTAGTGATGATGAACTTCAGGTCAGATTGGCTGGACTTGATCAGCGCACCGAGGTTCACCGCCAACTCAATCAGGTGGTTTTCATCCAAAGAGCTCACCGGATCATCAACAAAGACATGGGTCAGCTTGTTAAAGACATCGGTTGATCGGTCGGCGACCTCGGGGATATTCAGCTCGGCAATCACCTGTTCCAGCAGGGCATTGAACACGCTCCAGATGAAGTTGCTTTCTTCGCCCTTGGAAATTTTGATGTAAGGTTCTGGCTCTTGGTTGCCACGCTCGAACGAAAAGCTGACCGACGAGAAATCTGCGCTGAAATGCGGCGTCAGCTTGTCGCTGGTGTAACGTTGAAAGGTGGTAATGATACTTAGGTCCTGCCCTTGTTCATCCAGCACCCATTTGGTGAACGAATTGGGTTGAATCTTCAGCTTCGGCTCAACATCTAGACCAAGATCGTTGTCCCAGTAAAACAAGTCTTCGGTGAAAGCGCTGTAATAAATAATTTTCTTATCGCCCAGCTCCGATGATTCATCATCACCTTGCTGCTTTGGGTCAATCTCATGCTTGAACGCCCGCGACAGGCGTGTTTTGCCCGTGCCATTGAAGGCGTAGATCAGCTGCACCTTTTTGTCGGTGCCGTTTAGCTGTTGGGCGATTTCCGCAAGCGTCTTGCCCATGTTATGCCTCTGCCTCTTCCGGGTTCGGGAAGTTCAGCAGGAGATTGCGATAATGCTCGTATTGCTTCTGGCGCAGCTCGATTTCACACGGCAAGCCTTCGGTGGTGGAGCTAATCAACGCATCGAATTTATCCAAGATGGCGACGATGCGTGCTTGTTTATCTGATGACGGATATGGAATAGAAAAATTGCTTAATTGCTCTAGGTTTAGATTTGGTTGAGCAGAGCCTTTGACGTTTTTCTCTATATACTTTCTCAAGTGGCTTGATTTTATTAAATGGAATACATAATTGTAATTTATTTCTTCATTCAATCTGATTATTGCCAAGGCTTGGTTTGTATTGGCAGGCAAAACTTCTTTAGGGACAATCGCGCACTTGCCAATTGTCGCCCCGGCGATTGTAATTAAAATATCATTTATTTTCAATATTGACCGTTTTAGCTCTTTATTGTGGGTTTCTTCATCAATAAATGATAATCTATTGGTGTTGATGTATGCACTGTCGAACGACTCAGTTTTGATAAAGGCAATGCCTTTATCGACATATCGCTTAGGTGTTGTCCCTTTTGTTATCAGCGAAGTCAATTCGCCCAATGTTTTCCATTCCACATCCTCATCTTTAAAACTCAACAACTGATCACGATAATAGTTGTATTGTTTTTTGCGGGCGGCAAGCTCGGCGGTAAGCTCGGCGGTAAGCTTGGTGAAGCTATCCAGTATGCGGACGATTTCGGCTTGAATTTCAAGCGATTTCTTTGAGTTTTCCGGGCAAGGGATTGGTATTTTAAAATCCTTTACCTTTGCATCTGAGATCGCGGGATATGCTGATCCACTTTGATTTTCTTCGACATATTCTTTGAAGTCGGCAGAAGCTATCCAATACATGATCCACTTAGGCAATACTTCCCCTTTTTTAGCGCGCAGAATGCAGTATCCAGTGCTTGCAACCTCGCCAGCGTACGGATCATCAATTAGGCAATATCGCTGTTGGGCTGGTCGAGTTGTCGCAAAAATAACATCATCTTTCTCAAGGAGTTTTTGCGCCCGGCTTGGCGCATTGCTGCTTGTGATTTCGGATGTTTCGATTATTGTCTTCGTTTCAATGCTTACAGAGGTAAGGTCAATGTATCGATAAGTTCGGCTCGCATCGCGCCACTTGATATTTTTCGTGAGTTGAGTCACGTTACCCAGCGTTTTCCATTCTACAGCGACTCCGTCGAGCAGCCTTTCAAAAAAATTCACGCCACTCATGCTTCCAACTCCTCGCTTTCGATTTCAGCGACGATGGCATCAATTTCCCTGCGAAGCTGGTCGATCCTGGCAACAGTGGATTTCAGCTCCGCGTTGAGCTGGGCGATATCCACCACTTCGCGGTTGTAATTCGCTTCTACATAGCTGCTAACCGACAGGTTGTATTCTTTGGCAACGACTTCCTCTAACGACGCCGACATGGCAAAGTGATCGACATGTTCTTTGCTGTCGAACACAGCCATGATTTGCTCGATGTGCGCATCCAGTAACACGTTATTATTGGTTTCTTTCTTGAATAGCCCGCTCGCATCGATGAACTGGGTGGTGGTGTCTTTCTTATTTTTTGCCAGCACCAGAATGTTCACAGCGATGGTAGTGCCGTAAAACAGGTTGGGTGCCAACGAAATCACCGTTTCGACGTAGTTGTTATCCACCAGATACTGACGGATTTTCTGCTCAGCCCCGCCCCGGTAAAAGATGCCGGGGAAGCAGACAATCGCAGCGCGGCCTTTGCCGGAAAGGTAACTTAGTGCGTGCAAGACAAAAGCAAAGTCTGCCTTGGATTTGGGGGCAAGTATGCCTGCAGGTGCAAAGCGTTCATCATTGATCAGTGTCGGATCGTCTGAGCCGATCCACTTCACGGAATAAGGCGGGTTGGAGACGATGGCATCAAAAGGCTTGTCGTCGCCGAAGTGCGGATCGATCAAGGTGTTGCCGAGGTGGACGTTAAACTTGTCGTAGTTGATGTTGTGCAAGAACATGTTCATCCGCGCCAAATTGTACGTGGTGTGGTTGATTTCTTGCCCAAAGAAGCCGTCTTCGATCAGGTGTTGGTCAAAGTGCTTTTTGGCTTGTAGGAGCAGCGAACCTGAGCCGCAGGCTGGGTCATAAATCTTGTTGACGCTGGTTTGCTTGTGCATCGCAAGCTGTGCGATCAGCTTAGACACATACTGCGGCGTGAAAAACTCGCCTCCCGACTTTCCCGCGTTCGCCGCATAGTTCGAAATCAGGAATTCGTAAGCGTCGCCAAACAGATCAATGTGGCTGGCATCGAAGTCGCCGAAATCCAGTTCAGCCACGCCCTTGAGCACGGCAGCCAAGCGGATATTTTTGTCCTTCACCGTGTTACCAAGGCGGTTGCTTGTGGTGTCGAAGTCGGCAAACAAGCCTTTGATGTCATTCTCCGAAGGATAGCCGTTGGCGGAACTTTCGATGGCAGAAAAAATCGCAGCAAGATCGGTATTCAGTCTTTCGTTATTGTTCGCTTTGGCGGCTACATTGACGAACAGCTGGCTTGGGTAGATAAAGTAGCCCTTTGTTTTGATAGCATCGTCTTTAGCCGTCCCAATATTCTCATCATTGTCATCCATTGCAGCGTAATCCACTGATGCATCGCCACCGGTGATGTAGTCCGTAAAGTTCTCACTGATAAAACGATAAAACAGAGTGCCGAGCACGTATTGCTTGAAGTCCCAGCCATCGACTGCACCACGAACATCGTTAGCGATAGCCCAAATCTGGCGTTGCAGGGCGGCACGTTGTTGACTACTGGTCATTAATTTATTTCCATTTCAATACAATTTATTACTTATTTTATCTCAGGAGTATAAGAGGACTCGGATTGAGCGCTTCGTGCTCACTTGAAGATGGCCGCTCAAGGCAATGCTGGCTTTTCATACTCAGCCTATCATCGGTCGCAGTATTTCGCGGCCGGCAGCAACCGACCCAGAGCAGTCACTGAGCCGTCCTTATAAGCCCGTTCTAACCCTTCAGAGCGAGCAATCAATGTCACGAGTTCTAGATGAAAGACTTAATTCTTGAAAATCGCAACACCCTAGAAAAGGCTGACTTACTCGATTCCATAATATTTTTTTTAATCGACATAATTTAGTCAAATGGCTCATAAGTGTGACCGTCTTCGGTTAGCTCATAGATACCACCACCAACGTTTACGATTAGTTTCATCTTCATGAGCTCATCTATTGCATCAGTAAGACGATGGTCGCCAGGACCTCTTTGGCCCAAAGTCACGTTTTTGATTCGCAGGGATAAAAAATGATCTTCGGCCCTTGAAATTATTGGGGATGACTTTCTAATTGCAATTTCCATTATGTAGTTGGCCATTATTGATAGGGATTTCTTGGCATCGAAATCCATTTCAGCCTCCGTCGCTTCTAAGCGATTTGAAGCTGCGCCTAAAGATTTAAGCGCATTACTCACAGATTCTACGATTGTCAGGTTTTTTCCGGGATTGATAGAAACGAATTCATCTCTAAGAATCTTCTTGTTTTCTGTGAAAGCCTTATCTTTTGATACAAGTATCAAATCCTCATTGCAAAACTCGAGTAACTCTTCCCACAGTAGCTCGTCGCCAACCGAGTGTCTATCAGGTGAAACAGGTGGGTTTCCTAAAATTTTCCGTATTTTAGCCTTGGCAATAAGTTCCTCTTTTGTTTCCATGAACGTGCAGTTTTTAGTTAGATTCTCATATGCATCAAGCACAGGATCGTCTCCCGGCTTAGGCTCAAGCATTGCATCAATCTTGCTCTTCAATTTTTTTCCGAGCTCACGGACCTCTGACTGTAGACGGGTTGCTTCCTGATGCTCAACCATGTCTCGCACCACTGCCGTGGTAAATATGGAGATTGATGAGGTTCTCTTAACTTCCGCAGCAAGATTGAGTAGTTGTGCTGTTCGATTTCTCTGAAACTCTCTATACCCTTGCTCTGAAACTATGAGGTTACCTTTTAGTCTTTCTAGCTCCTCAAACAAAGACAATCTATCTTGCGCGCCCCGATAAAAATCGAGATATATATTCGTATCCACAAACAGCTTTGTCACTTTTATTCCTCACCAGCAATTAAATGATAGCTCTGCCCAGACCTGGAGTCTATACCCCGCAGCAGTGTCAACCTTCGTACAAAGTGATCGAAGCCGCCGTTATCGAATAAAAATATCGTACTGCCGAGTCCCCATACGGCCGGTCTACGCCGAATGTGAACAATGGTCGATCTGGTTCGCCTCCATTGAATCTCAGCAGAAATTCTCGGTAACCCCTAGGAAAGGCGTACCCGAGCGAAGCTTCGAATGCGACGATGACTGCCTCGTCCACGGTCGGTACGAACTGTTTTTTAATATCTACCTTCATAGATACTTCGTCCTGGAACCTTGTTAGCGGATCGTGACCGCACTTAGCATCTGAGTAGCCTCCTCGAACGGCTCAAGCGCGTTGTCTGCTTCTGGCCCAGGCCGTGTAAAAACGCGTGATCGACGTGTTTTCAGGGGTCACTTTACCATTCCCGACCTCGAGAAAACGCCGTAGCGAGCGATCTGAGAGGTCGACTGTCGTCAGGCCGACGCCTAATTTGCGTTTTTACACAGCCTGGGACGAAGGCGGCCGTTGCGCTCAGCATAGCAGGTAGCTGCGGTCAGAAAATCGCAGACTGTCACAGAGGACCGCAACCGACCCTAAGCGGACCTTCCCAAACACTCAAGTAAGGTGGGCGGTACGGCTGCCTCGCCTCATCACCTGTGCTAGGGAACGTAGACCATGTGGACGGCCACAAGAAATTCACTGTCCACTTCTGATACGCGAACCTGCATCACGAGGTCGCTACTGCCTTCCTCTTCCGTCCAGAGATCAATCAGGGCGTCCCAGTGATCGCCCATCCAGATACACACCGACATGGCCCACGATTCTTGTGGGAGTGAAACCAGCTTCGCACCGTACTCTTGAATGTACGTACGAATCTGCGTCGCGGTCTCTTCCGATACCGGAGCGACTCCGGAAACCCCATCTGCGAGACGGTAGTCATGACGAACGAAGGTATCAACGATGCTCTTTAGGGTCGGTCGCCATACTGACGGTATCGGTCTTTCATTTTCCAAATCTTTGGTTACCGGAACTTCGGTGTGCTCATTGAATAGTCGCATCCATCCGTCCTTGAAAACGAAAGCAGTTAGCTTGTCACACGTCCGCTCCTGGCCCAGACTGTGTAAAAACGCGCCGCCGATGTGTTCTCAAGGGTCCCGTTACCATTCTCAACCTTGAGAAAACGCCGTAGCGCGCGATCTGAGAGGTCGGGTGTCGACAAGCCGACGCCTAATTTGCGTTTTTACACAGCCTGGGCCGATAGCGGACGGTCGACACGGCTCAGTGTACTCGGCTGTTGTCTGCTGAGCAACTAGAGGGTTTTGTTAGGTGCTCTAAGCCTCTCGTCAGGGCAGGTCAGCCCGTTCTTGAAAAGAAAATTTTTTTAGGCAACTGACATTTGCCCTACTTAATCGGAAGCGCACCGTGGCAGAAGAATATTGCGGTTATAGGGCTATTGAACAAGCACATCCATAGTCACAGTCCCCGTCGCCCCAGGCGACAGCGTGCCGGTCAAGAACCACTCCGTGCTGCCTGCTGAACCGACTTCTGGATTGCTGGCCACCGTGCCCCCCGATAGACCGGTCGCCAGCACCCCACATGTGGCAGAAGAGAACGTGGTCGAAGTCGGTGTTACGTTGGCAATCTTCACGTTATTGAGCGTCGTGCTCCCACGATTAGTATAGGTAATCGTGTACGTGACTCTCGCTCCTGGCGAGGCATTGGTCTTGTCCACGATGGTGGCCAAGCTGAAGCCACCGCAAGCCTCGCAAACACCATTGACTGTAACAATTACCTGTCCTAATCTGATCCCAAGCAATTGCAGCAATGGGTCTACTACGTCACTGAGAATCGGCCCTAGGATTGGTGAGAGAACACCGACGACAATCGTCTTGACCAGTTCGACAACTACATCGGTAATCAGATTCAGCAACCCGAGATCGAGTAGCGGAATCCGTAGGCTAAAGTTGGAGACCAACCCACTCACTAGGTTCGTCACAAACATGGTACTACTACTGCCTGTGCGCGTTTGCGGGAAGATGCCTGACATTGTCAAGGTGCCAGAAAACGGTGACTCGCCCCGGCTCCATGTCTTGATCTCGATATCGAGCAGGTTCGTTCCTGCCAGCTTCAGGCCGCCGATCTTGCCATAGTCCAGATCGGTCGCGGCATTGATCCGGCGCGAGCGGTTGAAGAACACAGTATCGTCGATCTTACCGATATAGATGTCAGCAACACCAGGCAACGCCTGTAGCGCCACAGCACGGCTGACGGCATCCACCGCCTTTAGTGTTCCCTCGCCTCGTGCGATCTCCAGTCGTCCGATTGCGATCGAGGTTCGCCGAGCAATGCGGTCAGCAGATTAGTCACCGGTGCCAGCGAGACCAGGTCGAGATGAGCTTAACTCGAACGGCGGCGTTGTGGAAGGTCGAGCCCGTCGGTCCACAGAGGTACACGGCGGGTTCGACCACCTGAGTGGACAACTGCACGCTATTCAGGATGCCCAGCGCGCCAAGCAAGCCGTCCGAATTGCCGATTGGAACGGGCGTAGTGATTACGTTGCGGCGGTTGTAGAGCTGAATCAGTCCATTAGCATGTCGAGCGAGTTAACTGTGGTCTTGGCCAGGGCGGCCGCGTCGGTAGTAACTTTTACCAAGTCGCCCATGCGTATCGTTGCAGCGGCGGAATCGATCTGCGACCCAGCCTAAACGACACACCCATCAGACCGAGGTCGGCCTGCGCATGCGCTTGTGTACCGAGGGCTGCCAACGATCTGTCCGAGTGACGTTCGCGCCGAGCACTTGGGATGGATTCGCAAGGCCAGTCTGGGCTTGAAGATTGGCCAGGAAACCGAGCAAGTTAATATTGCCTTGTGCAAGATTGTTTCAGTTAACAGCCGTCAGCGTCAGCTTCGCGCCGAGTATCCCTCCTAGCAGTGGATTGAGCAAGGCGGTCTGCGCCGTGTCCACGCTGATCAGGCGCGGTCTAGCGGAAAGACAGGCGCCCGCAATCGTGCATACTGCACGGGAATCTGCGCAGCCGAGCAGAACGATCAAAGCCAACCAGTGACATAGACGAATGAAGGAAAACTGCGATGGAGGATGCTCATGATCGGTCTGGAATTTAATAACTGCGGCGACGCGAGACTTTTCAAAGCGTCGGTGCTACAGGATTCGAGTTCGATTTTACTGAATTTTTGCAAAGCAAGTCAACAATAGTTGCATTAATGAAACAAGGTGAAGGAGTTGTATAGCCTAGTCGCGGAGAATACCAATGTGTGAAAATGGGCGCCCAAGCGCCGGCGAGATGATCATTCCAGAGACGGCAAAGTCCAACGCAGGTCCGCGCCATGTGAATCCCTCGCTTAATAGATGTGGAAATAACATCCGACTTAAGCGTGTTTATATCAAAAATCCACATACTTTCTAGAGGAAATTGTGAACCTTCATGCCACGTACGTTCCCCGGTGATTGCGCGCAGCTTTGATAACGTCAGCGGCTCTGTCTAGCGCATCTTTGGGGGCCACCGGCACAATCGCGTCGCGCAGTTGCTTTGCGATCCAGCCGTTAGGGAACTGAAACCAAATTGCAAGTGACCATGGGTCTTTGCATTCACCGTACGCCTTTAGAATGTCACGTATGACCGGCAGGGGCTGATACATCGCATCAAACTGGTAGCGGGGGTAATAATCTTTCCCATTATATGGGACGCTAAAAATCCGCCTACGTCGCTTCCAGTCGCTCGTTGGAAGTGACTTTTTCGACAATGGCATTTGCTGCAGATTATTGATATCATCGGCTGTCAGCCAATCACCTACTTCGAATACTTTCCTAACCATAGCCACCTGAGCGATGCGCTCTTCAAGCATGATTCCGCTTAGGCAAGTTTGCGTAACAATCAACCTCGCTAGGTCATCCGCAGACCTAAACATCTCTTGCAAAGCTTTACTTCGTACAAGGATCTGTACGGCTCTAGTTACGCTTTCTTCTAGAGATTGTGCGATACCGGAAGGGAAATTTCGCGGTACCTTCACAGTTAAATTCAGCTCCTCCGTGTCTTGGTCTTCTCGAACTTGTGCGCCCATAGCCTCCTCCACTCATCCGTCATAAATTGCTAGATAACTCTAACCCTAGCAAACATGGTATCACGATGGAAACGTTGAAAACGTAATTTGAAATAAACAAACCCAGAGCAGGCTTTTGAACAATGATCTATCTCGTGTTTATCAACAGGGAATATATCTTCCAGAAGGCAGACCGGCTTCGATCGCTTTTCTGGCAATATGTTTTTTGATTACTACCTTTGGCTGCTGCACAAGCTCTTGTGCGATATCTATTCTGCTCAAGAATAGCTGCGCTGCTATAGAAACCGAGGTCACCGCTTTCTCAATCAATTAAGCTGCCGGCAAGACCTATGAAAGGCACTGACTAACCTATCGAGACCCCTACGGATACTAGAACCTGAGACAATAAACTGTTCAAACCGATCGAACCGCAAGCACGGCCACTGAAAACAGCAAAGAGCTCCGCGTATTGTTGGTCCAAATTCGAATCTCAATTTTGAAGAGACACGCTGGTGATGCCCTACTTTACAGTCATATCGGTAGCGGGCTTAATCGTTAACTACCCCTTGATAACTTGTCAGAAATCGGAGTAAGGATCTTCTCTATAACTGATTTCGTAGTGAAGTTGCTCAGCTGAATTTGAGCCTGCTTGTGAATTCTTTACAATCCGTGCTCTGTGGGTTCGACTTCGTTGCAACGTGTATGTAATCATTCCGCCGTGCGTCTGTTCTCCAGCTCTACTACCTAAATTGGAAACGACGAACTTTTCCACGCCACTAAAATTGCTTCGCTAGCTATCCTAATCTTGCTTGTCAGGCTAAATAAAAACTACATTTTGGATAATAAGCCAAATTAAGCCGACCATAAGTTTCATAAATAGCCTATCTCAACCGAGACCTTTTCTCCCGGGGCAACGGCTGCGCAGCATTAGCTCTACGTGTACTATCAGTTGGTTTAGACGTTATTTTAAGAGGACCCAATAAGTCTACGAAGCTCGCATCGAGTGCATAACAAATTTGTGCTATGGCTAGTAAGGAAGGATTCGCAACGCCTCTCTCAATGCTCGATATGTAAGTTCTATCAACCTCGGCGTCGACCGCAAGTTCTTCTTGAGACTTTCCTGCAGCGATACGCAAAGTCTTTAAATTTTTTCCAAGAGCTATGCAAAGGGGATTCCTCGCGTCGATCTGTTCGTGTGGGCTGTTTTCCATAGGCCAATGATGCAGGCCAATAGTCGAACTAGCCACCGCTTATACACTTCTTTTGGATGCAGTGTATATTCTACAAAGTGAAATGGTTTGGTCTCATTGTTATAGTTAGTTGTTCATGTACAGCGTCCCTAGATCGGAAGAGTGAACTGTCATCATCTGATAACTAGGACGTGTGTGATAACCGAAGAGGTGTATATGTGCTATCAAGCATCATGATAGGCTAGATCGGTAATAAGTTTCTCTTTTGAGATCATCTTCATAAATCATCCGTGCGGGTGAAATTCAAAGCAATATTGCATTGGTCGTCGGTTGCCTATGAATACACTTGATGCGGAATCGGCCGTCATTTTCTTTAGGGTTCATGCTGATTTTTATTTTAAACAGCCTAAATAGTCCCCAGTTCGATCTAGCCTTAATCATTCCTTCTAGCTTTAACTCTTAAACACAGTTAAGAGACCGAAAAGGGATCTATGCATTTAAGCGTTCGATACCGCACGTTGTCCCTAGCTATTGTAGTAGGCACGATGAGGGACGTAATTATAGTTCCTTCATAAGCACTCATGTTCTTCTAAGTCCTAGCTCAATTAGCAGTATGTGTAGTCACTGTCACCATATCTGATTTGAAAGAACCTCTGTGCTTCCATAATCTCCGCGAATCAGTCGAGAGATGATTTCTTGTTGGCATGGGCGAGGGAACCTTGCTGCTGCGTCAGCTAAGTTGCTTATGTGGTGTTGAATCCTTTTATTTCGGCTTGCCACTAGACTAAACTTAAAAGAACACTTTCCTGAATAAGAAATATTAATTTTAATTAGAGAATATAGGCTTGTGTGGAAGTAATTTAGGTTATTCATATTCAGACTGTCTTTCATTAGAAACTAAACGATCGATCATCTAACTTGCCTTATTGGAAATTCCCTGTAAGCATAGCGCAAGGCCAATGCGTCATTCAAAGCGTGGTGTCTAGGGAGCCGATTTCTCCTGTAAAATTCATGATGAAGCAATTCAATAATCTCACAGCGGTTCAATGGCCTGAACTGAACAAAAGAGGGAGTGCTTTCGTTAAATATTTTTAAGAATAAATATTTGTCGAACTGTGAATCGTAGCAAAGAGTAACGACCGAATCAATTTTTATGAGTCTTAACCAGCTTGTGATTATTGCGTTAAGATTATCACGGGGGTATTCTCGACTTTTATTTAATAGGGGAAGTACCGTCTTTCGTACAAATTCGCTACATTCATCTAAAGGATAAGGTACTTCAGCATAAAATTGCTCCCCGGATGATGCTGCAAGCCCTATACTAATTAGCTTTGGATCATCGAACTGGGTAAACTCTGTATCAATAAAAACTATCTGAGTTTTCATAGAGAATCTTATTGTTGAATCAAGCTACGTGATTGATCTATAAATCCTACATTCAAATATTATACTCGGACATAATTTAATGCTAACATATAATAATTTAACACGTTATTTATTATTAGTTCAAAATATTATGAATGGGATATATAGTCGTAAAACTTTGCGCTTGTTTTTTACCGTGCTTGGTGCATCATCGAGATTACGGAGAATAATTTTTGACCGGGCAATCATAACTAGGAAACGATAACCGCATGATAAAGTCCCTACCCAAAACTTACTGATCGTTGATCTCGTAAGTGAAAGCCCAATAAGTTAATCTATTTCCTAGAGATCAGATATTAGCCTAGTACATCAAGTTAATCGCTTGCTTCTACTCGAAGAAAGCTTGTCTTATGCCCTATGCATTTATGCTCCATATTATTCGTTCTTTTTCAAATTTTCCTGAAGTTACATCAGCTATCGATTCATAATATCTTTCTCCATCGGCACAGATAAACGCATAATTTTCAACCCCATAGCTAGTGATTCCAGCGACTATTTTTTTAATAGCGATAATCTTGTAGTCTTTGTGATCTATCCTGCGTGTTTGGAGGCTGACACGCGCTAGCTCATTTTTCATAGCATACAAAATCGGCAAGATACTGCGGATATCATCAAAAATGTATCGTGACCACTTTTTTTCATTTAACGAGTTACTACGAATATCCAAATGAAAAATTTGGACGTTTATTGGGATTTCTACGCAAACATACTGGCGTAATCCTGGCTGGTTTGTAATCTCCCTCAGCAGTCCTGCGCCGTCGACTGATTCCCAATTATTGTTGGTATGTAACATATTTGAAGTGGCGTTGTTTATGTTGCAACTTTTTTTTGCTTGGATCCATTGCAGTGCAACACTGTTCGCGGCTGATCGAGATCTTACATAAAAGCTGTTTGATGACTATACACTACAACATGTGGATGTGTATAGTAGTATTTGCATTGGTTTTCGTGGTTACTCGAATTTACTGATTTTTTTCTACCACTGTTCGAAGCGGAGCATAGTTGAAATGCTGACGTCACAGTATTGAATCTATCTAGTTACATGACCCGTATTTACGATGACAAAAGAAGTCTAACGAAAGAAAATAATGGCTGCGAACGGAACACATGAGTGCCGTATCCCCTCTGATTTTCCTAGGTCAGTACATCTCGGTGCTTTGCCTGGTGCTCAACCGAAGTTGCTAGCCGTTTTATACCAAGGGAAGTTTTATACTCCTGGGGACACTCCTCCGGAACGTCTAGTAAGGTGGAAGCTTTGCGATGACCTTGTTGCCAAATTTGCAACGATCGCAAAGGAGTCAAGTAGTGATAAGCGCCGTCATGTTCATGAGCTTACTTCGCCCATACGATATCTTGAAACTCTAATCAAAACTAACTCGATTTCCGTGCAGGAGGCACATTGGATCCTATTGAAAGTGGTCGCAGAACTTACGCGTTTGCTCCCGATATAGAGGTTCTATGATTCGACTGGATCGACAGCGCAGTGATTCAATCGCGAAGTATACGGTTTAGGTCATACTCAACTGATGCTTCCACTTCGCAACTTTAACTAGATTTGGAATCTTTGCTTCAGACTGCTGTGATCTCCCGGTTAGATAGGCTAATATGCAAAAAATTTAAATGGATTCTATTATATGCTAGATAATGCAGTATTTTAGATATTACCTCGTCTGGAAACTCGCAGGCGCCTCATTTTTTCTCAGTATATTTCTTAACAGCGCCGTCTTGCAGATTTCGAAATCACGGATATTAATTATGTTTCAGATTGCAACAAGCACTTTACCTGTATCAACTAAAGCGGTTATTATTTTTAGAAGTCGAGCGCTCCTTCCTTCTGAGCCTGATAGCGCAATGTGATGCAAATCATCCACCAGTTAAGTAACAAGTTCAGGATTCCGCAGGACTAATTTTTTTTCAAGAACATTCTACCCTGCACATCGTTTTTGCTCAATGCCTTGGAAATGGACTGCATCGACTAGGTCACCCTTTCTTGAGAACCAGTTTTTGGACGATCTTATTACCCGTTCATAGATGAGTTTCAGCAAAGCTTGCCTAGTTGTACGGCCCCTTAACGCTTGCAAGTTTCGTTACTAGGTATCTAGCGCCAATCACATCGAATGTGAATTCGTTGATTTTTTGTCATCCATGACATGCGCCAGTTGCAATCGTTAATTGCAAAAACAGGGCTGCCCAGAAGTCTCATTTTTACTACTATCTTGGTTCGTACCCAAACAGCATATATTCATAACGCAACGCTTCTGACATCGCTGCGCAACAGTCGGCACGAACACGGCGAATGCTAAGAGGCTACAGAAAGCAACAACTGAAAGGTAAGTATAGTGATTTGTAATCATCAGGTGGCCAGTTCGAAACCGGCAGCCGGCACCAGTAGTTCAACAAAAAGCCCAATCCTCAGGATTGGGCTTTTTGCTTTCTGGGCGCCTGTAACAGCTGCCCCAACTAGCTGAATTAGCCTGTTCAGGCCTGGTGACTGGCCAAATCAGAAAATGGCTCTGGGAAGCGTATTGATTGCTATCAATTTCGCTTTGGCGACACCGAGGTAACGTAGCCGCTGGACAATTTCCACTTGCGCTACGGCGATGCCGAGCGGCTACCGGAGGCAGTCAATGGGCTTAAGCCAGGTAATTGCGGCCGGTGCCGCACTGTCGGCGTTCAGCGGAAACTCGCAACACAAGCGCCTGATGCGGCTGGATTTTCCGTTCGAGGATGGGCCGCCCGCCATCCTGCTGCCGAACAAGCTCGTCGCCCGGGAAGAAGTCTCGCGGGGGTTCCGCTTCATCGTTGAGGTCTTGTCGGACGAGGCACGCATCCCCCTGAAAATGCTGATGGGCCGGATGGTGGTGATCTCCCTGGTGCGCGAAGACGGATCGCTGCGCTACTTCAACGGCCATATCACCGAGTTCCGCTTCCTGCGCACCGATGGCGGATTCGCCTTCTACCAGATGGTGCTCGAACCGTGGCTTGCATTCGCGCGGCTGCGCAAGGATAACGTGTCGTTCCACGGTAAAAGCGTACGGGAGATCACCGAAGAAACGCTGAAGCACTATCGCCAGGCCGATTGGCATATGTACCCAATCGACGAGTCGAAGCTGACCGTCGCCAACCAGCACAACGAGACCGATTACAACCACCTGCACCGGCGCTGGGAAGCGCTCGGCTTGCATTACTGGTACGAGCACGAATTTGGCCGCCACCGGCTCATGATCTCTGACAACAGCTTCCTGTCCGAGCGGATCGATGAGGAAGCGTACGTGATCCCGTTCCACAAGAAGAGTGGTTCGCTCGAGGACGACGGCATTCACGAGTGGACGGCAGTGCGACGCCTCGGCTCGGGCCAGACAACGCTGGCAACGTTCGATTACAAGAGCCCTAGCGCGCAGCGCGCCAAAGGCATTTCAGCCAACCGGCAAGGCGATATCTTTCCCTACGAAGTCTACGAAGACACAGGTTCTTACGGCTTTCGCATACGCGACGATGGCGAGCAGCTGGCAACGCGGCGCATGGAGGAGGCGGACAAGGACACGCAGTACTTCGAGGCAAAAGGCAATGAACGGAGCGTGCTGCCGGGGCGTACCTTCAAGCTCGGCGGACACTTCAGTGCCGAACCACGATCACCCGAATACGATCCGGAACCGCGCCGCAGCATCGACGACCGCTTCTACCTCATCCTGTCTGTCGACCATGAGGTGGCGAACAACTACCAGGCCGGGCCAGGCGCACCGTCGCATTACGAAAACCGGCTGACCTGCATTCGCAAGGATATCCGCTGGCGCCCGGGCCGCAACTACAACAGCGAGCCCGGTACCTACATGGGGCTGCATACGGCGATCGTGGTTGGCCCGGCCGGCGCTGACATCCATACGGACGACTACGGGCGGGTCAAGCTGCAGTTCCACTGGGACCGGCTGGACAAGTACGACGAAAACAGCTCGCCGTGGATCCGGGTGATGACGCCGGCCGCCGGCGACGAGTTCGGGCAGATCCGTTTGCCGCGTGTTGGTGAGGAAGTGGCAGTTGTTTATGCGAACGGGAATATCGACCATCCGCTCATCCTGGGGGCTGTCTACAACGGCGGGCATATGCCACCGTGGTCGCTGCCGAAGCAACATTCGCTGGCTGGCATGCGCAGCCGGGAACTAGGCGGCGGCACACGCGGCAACCACCTCGTTCTTGACGACACCAAGGAGATGATCCAGGCGCAGCTAAAAAGCGACCACCAGTGCAGCCAACTGTCGCTCGGGCACATCGGGCGCATCGAGGACAATA
>Ga0308158_10001932_pt1 | contig 20559 bp, 22 predicted proteins | sample PhyBR2_FD_201038 | JGI IMG/M metagenome (GOLD analysis project Ga0308158, IMG submission 201038) | Phyllosphere microbial communities from UC Gill Tract Community Farm, Albany, California, United States - DLSLB.R2 | ecosystem: Host-associated > Plants > Phyllosphere > Unclassified | place: USA...
ACAGCAGCACTGTCGAGCGAGATGAGCAAGGCGCTGACGGATGGTTTCGCGCTGGTCAAGGATACAACGCTCGATTTCGCCAAAACGCTGGGAGTGTCCGCCGACGTGGTCAATGGCTACAGCAAGCAGCTGAAGCTGGTGCTCACGAAGGACGCTGCGCAGAATCAAGAGTTGCTGTCGAAGCTGTTCACGGAAATCGGCGACGAGATCGCAACGCGCATCGTTCCAAGCATCGCGCAGTTCAAGATCGAGGGTGAAACCGCATCAGCGACACTGCAGCGCCTGACCGGCAATTTCCAAGTGGTCGATGCGATGCTGGTCACCCTTGGCATGACGAGCCAGCAGGCGTTCAATTCCATCGGCGTAGCGTCAATCGAGGCGCGCGAGCGACTGATCGGCATGGCTGGCGGCATCGATGCACTGGCTGCGCAGACTCAGTTCTACGCTGATAACTTCCTGACGAAAGCGGAGCAGATCGCTCCGGTGCAGAAGCAGCTGAATGATCAGCTCTCCGCGTTGGGCTACGCCGGCATGACGACGTCTGACCAGTTCAAGGTTGCTGTGCAGGGCCTGGTGGCATCAGGTGCGCTGGCAACCGAACGCGGCGCCGAGCAGTATGCCGGCCTGCTGGCCCTGGGCCCGCAGTTCAAGGTATTTGCTGATCACCTGAAAGAGATTGGTGAGGCAGCGAAGGCGACGGCGGTCGAGAAGCTGCAGCTGAGCATCCAGATCATGGAGCTTGAGGGGAACGCGATTGGCGCGCTGAACGCCCGCCGTGCGCAGGAACTGGCATCGGTGGACGAGAGCTTGCGGCCGCACTATCAGCGCATCTACGCGCTGCAGGACGAGAAGGCGGCATTGGAGGCGTCGACGGCAGCTATTCAAGATGGACGCAACGCCGCAGCATCCCTGATGGGCAACGTGGACAGTTCGTTCTCGGTGCTGCAAAAGGTGGTCGACCGCGAGAAGCGCGCGCTGCAGGAAGAGATCGCCGTCCGGACGCAGTCGGTCCAGACGATCCAGTCGCTATCCGATGCTCTGCGTGGTTCGCTCGCTGGCATGTCGCCAGCAGGGCAAGAGGCGGAAGATCGCCAGACTGCCCAAGCCCAGATCCAGGGCGCGCTGGCGATCGCCAAGGCCAGCGGCGTGCTGCCTGACGCTGACAGCTTGAGCGGTGCGCTGTCGGTGCTGGCCAAGGATTCGGCAAATCAGTTCGCCACGCAGCAGGAATATCTGCGCGATTTCTACGCGACGCGCCGGGGGATTGAAGACCTGGCAGGCATCACCGACAACGCGCTTTCGATCGAAGAGCGCAGCCTGCAGAGGCTCGAGAACCAGGTCACGCAGTACGACCGGATGCTCGAGCAGGTGCAGGAGCAGATCGATATCGCCAAAGGCGAAAGCACGGTCAACCTGTCGATCGAGCAAACCCTACAGGCAGTACTAGGCGCGCTGCTGAGCGCGAAAGCTAACCCTATTAATGCGGCCACGTCGGAGATCAATGGGGCATACCAATCGGCACTCGGTCGTGCGCCTGATGCTGCTGGCCTTGGCTACTACCAGGACCGGGCGGCGGCGGGCGCATCGATCGGCGATATCGTCGGTTCGATCAATGGCTCGCCCGAGGCGCAGATCCAGAAACTGTACAAGGACGTGCTCGGCCGCACGGCTGACGCGGGCGGCATGCAGTTCTGGCTGAAGCAGCTCGGCGCCGGCCAGTCTGCTGGCGATATCCGCGCGGCGATGCTCTCGAGCGACGAGGCGAAGAAAGCCAAGTCGGTACCCGGCTATGCGGCCGGGGGCGATCACGGCGGTGGATGGCGCATTGTGGGTGAGAACGGCCCTGAGCTCGAAGCCACTGGACCAGCGCGCATCTTCAATGCCAGCCAGACCCAAGGCATGATGCGCCGCCTGGCCAGCCCGCAGGAGAACGGCGCGGCACTGGCCGCAGCGGTTGATCGGCTCAATGCCACTGTCGAGCGTCAAGCGGGTGTGATCGAGCGGCAGGGCGCCGCGCTGGACCAGATCCAGCGGAACACGCGCCGCCAGGCTGACACGATTGACGTCGTCACCGAAGGCGGGAAAGCGATGCGCACGAAGGAGCAACAAGTATGAGTTCAGCCGATTTCAAGCTGATCCGTCCGATCACGGTCACCGACGCCAAGCTGGTCAGTAGCAGCGTGCCAGAGACGTTGGCGGCCGAATTTAGCGGTACCGCGACGTACGCCACCGGTGACATTCGGGGTGTCACGTCGGGTACCGCGCAGGACGTGTACCAGTCGCTCCAGAGTGGCAACATCGGGAACGCGCCGGCCAGTTCGGCGGCGTGGTGGGCGCTGCTGGGCCGCGTTTATGCAGCCTATTCAGCGGGCACGACGTACGCCGCAGGCGCTATCGTCTCCGACCTGGTCAACCACAAGCTCTACCAATCGATCGGAGGTGGCAATACAGGGAAGGCCCTGACGGACAAGACGGCTTGGCTGGCTCTGGGCGCCACCAATCGCTGGAAGATGTTCGATAAAGCGGTCAACAGCCAGACGAGTGCGCCAGACAAAGTGACGGTATTGGTCAACCCTGGCGAGCTGGCAAATACGCTGACGATTCTGAATGTGGGCGGTTCTTCGGTCACCGTGAGCCAGTCGGAGAGCGGATACACGCGCACACGCTCTCTGGTCACACATGACGTGCTGAACTGGTACGACTGGTGGTACCAGGAGCCGCTGTGGGTGGGCGACACGGTCTTCGACGATATCCCGCCGTATATCAATTCGACCCTCACAGTCACCGTAAATAGCCCCGGCAACCTCGCAGCCATCGGCGGCTGGTTCCTCGGGAAATCGAAGTTCATCGGAAAAACGCAGTGGGAGCTCACCGCCGGAATCCTGAGCTATTCGGCGTCCGAAGTGGACACATTCGGCAACGTCACCCTCGTGAAACGCGAGAGCGCCAAAAAGATGAACTTCGAAGTCGCTATCCCGCGAGGATATGAGGACGAGGTCTACCGCTATATGCGAGCGGCCGAGAACGTCGAGATGGTCGCGATCGCGTCAAGCAATTGGGCGCTAACGCTCTCGTATGGTTATCTCGGACAGTGGGAAGTTCCGCTGTCCATCGAAGGTAAAAAAATGCCCGTCGAGTGGCGAGGTCTCATTTAAAGGAACGACATGGCTATTGATGAACTCCCGGAAGCCCCTGACCCGGCGACCGATACACCACAGGTCTTTAGCCAAAAGGCTGCAGCGATGGTGTTGGCGCAGCGCGCTCTTCCCACCCAGATCAATGCCGCGATCGCCGAATTGGGCGCAATGGCCGCCGGCGGCGCCTACGCGTTTCCATACGTGTTCGACAGCACGATCGCCGACGCCGACCCAGGCCCTGGCAAATTGCGCCTGTCCAGCGCAACACAGAATGCGGCGACAGCCCTGCGCATCGACGTACTCACCCAGAGTGGGGTTTCCGTTGCGGGCGTCTTTGACGCCCTGCAGGCGGTGACCAGTGCTATCAAGGGAGCGGTGCGCATCGTCAAGCAGGCGGACCCAACAAAGTGGCTGCTGTTCGATCTCTCCACGATCGGCACCGGCGCCGGGTATCGCAACATCGCGCTGACATACCGCGCAGGTAGCGGCGCGAGCCCATTCGCGAACGGTGATGCACTCATGGTGCACCTCGACCGGAATGGCGACTCGGGTACGGTGCCAGGAGCTACGGAATTACTGGCCGACATTCCGATCAGCGCATCGACAGTTTTTATCAATGCTTTGAACGTATTCGATACCGCTCACGACTTTTATATGATCGTCCTGAATGGCATCGTATTTTCCGCCGGTAACTCGTCAATTGCGCTCAAGCTCGCTGTCGACGGCGTGATTGATAGTTCAAGCAGTTACGCGACAGTCGCGAGCGGGTCGAGTGCGGGCTCAACTCTAGCTACTCAAGTAGGGCTCTACTCTGGCACCGGACTGACCGAGGCAAGTGGTGTGATCGAAATTTCCTCGATCAATTCCGCGAATCGTATTAAGGCGATTTCCTCTCGCCTGATGCTTTTTCATAGCGCTTCGGCAAACCCGTATTACAGCATCAACAACACTGGTTTCTTCAACAAGCCAGCTGCCGTGCCAAGTGGATTTAGCCTGTCAGCCACTGCCGGTGGCCAATTTGCAGGCGGCTCAGTTCGCGTTTATGGAGTGCGTAAATCATGATCCAGGTTCTTGAGTTTTCAAACGGGGTATCAGTACTGCGAGATGCTACCGCCGCCGAAATTGCATCGATGGAGCCAAATCGCCGGGTCGTGCCGCAAGAGGTGAGCATGCGCCAGGCGCGTCTGGCGCTGCTGGCGCGCGGCGTGCTGGGCCAGGTCGACGCAGCAATCAACTCGCTGCCGAGCCCGGATAGCGAAGCCGCGCGCATCGAGTGGAATTACTCGAGCGTCGTCGCGCGCAACAGCCCGCTGGTCGTGATGATGGGCGCCGCGTTGGGCCTGGACGATGACGCGCTCGACGAACTGTTCATCAACGCTGCACGGCTGTAATCCTCGCGGCCCGCCCGGGTCGCGACACGAACCGCAAGACACAGCCCGCCTCGGTGGGTTTTTTTTCGTCCCATCGAAAGGCAGCAATGAGCATCAGCAAGACCACCCCGCCGGAAGTCGGCAGCTACGCCGGCGCCGCAGTAACGGTCGCAACCTCGCTGACCCTGACGCAGGTCGGCGTCATCGTCGGCATCCTCACCGCGCTGCTGACGTTCCTGCTGAACGCCTGGTACACGCACCAGCGCAACTCGCGCGAGAACCGGCTGGCCGAGCTGGAGTGCCACGAGCGGGAGGTGCGCCTGGCGCAATTCCTCGCGCAGCTGCAGGCCCCCGAAGCAAAACCTCATTTGCCAATACAGGAAAAACCATGAAATTTATCGACGACGCACGCGCGCAGTTCCCGAAACTCTGGTCGGTACGCTTCGCGCTGCTGGCCGCCATCGCCTCGGCCATCGAGGCCGGCATGCACCTGTACGCCAGCGGCACCGCGCCCATCTTGGTGGTGGCCGCCGGCCTGACCTCGCTCGGCGCCGCGATCGCGCGCGTCGTGGCACAACCGGCGCTGAACGGCAATGGTTAAGAGCGCACCTACCCAGCGGCGCGGCCTGGTCGCGCTGGTCGGCGTCGTAGCCGCTACCGCGCTGTTCAAATTCACCCCGCCGTTCGAAGACACCAAGTACACCACCTATCGCGATACGGCCGGCGTGCTCACGTACTGCACCGGCGCCACCGAGAATGCAGCCTGGGGCAAGACATACACGCCCGCGCAGTGCCGCGCCCAGCTCGACCGCGACCTCGAGCGGCACGCCTCCGGCATCGCCATGTGCATCCCGCTGGCGCGCCTGACCGATGGCCAGAAGGTGGCCTTCGTCGACGTGGCCTACAACATCGGTGTGAGCGGCTTCTGCGGATCGAGCATGGCGCGACGCACGAACGCGGGCGACATGGTCGGCGCCTGCAACGCGCTGATGGCCTGGAACAAGATCACTGTCCTGCGGCCGGTCATCGGAGAGGACGGCAAGCCGGTCAAGGATGCGCGCGGCAAGGTCGTGACGCGCAAGGTGCTCGAGGAAGTGCGCGGCCTCACGCGCCGGCGCCAGGCCGAGCGAGAGCTGTGCTTGAAAGGGCTGTCATGAAATTGCGATTGATGGAAGAGCTCGTGATGTTCCATTGCCCTGGCTGTAACGAGGATCATGCGATCACGGTACGTGCGAGCGATATCCCGGGCCCGGTGTGGTCATTCAACGGCGACGCGACGCGGCCGACGTTCTCGCCCTCTATCCTGGTGAGCGCGCCTTTGTGGGAACCACCCGTTAACGCCAGCAACTGGGCGCAGTGGAGTCGGTCGCCGTGGGAGCAAAAGCTGGTCGACCACATCTGCCACAGCTTCGTGACCGACGGGCGCATTCAGTTTCTCAGCGACTGCACGCATGCGCTGGCTGGCCAGACCGTTGAGTTGCCTGATTGGGGGCAGCCATGATCCCGGTCCAGTACCGCGCGCTGGCGGCCGGCCTGGGCCTGCTGCTGGTCATGGCTCTGGCCGGCGCCGCCGGCTGGTTCACGAACGGCTGGCGGCACGGCGCCGAGATCGCCGATCTGCAGCGCGCGCACGCCGAGTTCCGCGCCACGCTGTCGGAGGCTGCGCTCGCCAACGTCCAGGCCGATGCGGCCACGATCCGTCAGGCGGCTATCGAGTTCGCCGCCATTCAATCCACCTTGGCGCCGCGCATGTCGGCGCTCACCAAGGAGCTGCGCAATGCACCGAAACTTCCTGCTGGCTGTGTGCCTGACCCTGTGCGCGTGCGCAACCTCGACGCCGCAATCGACGCCGCCAACAAAAGTATCCCTCGATAGCGCGCTGGCCGCGCCGTGCCCGGCGATCAAGCGTCCGGCCGCGCCCGACTACGATGCGTGGCAGGAATGGATGAACGAGTTGCTCGGCCAGTACGCTACATGCGCGACGCGTCACGCAAAGACAGTTCAAGCTTGGCCCAGGTAGAGCTGCGCATTGGACCACCTTTTAGCAGGACGCGCTGCGCTACCGAGGTATCTATCTCCAGCTCTCGCGCTGCTTCAACACCGACTGCACGGCCAAACGCGACAGAAACTGCAGCAGCCAAATCGACGTGCAATGCAGTGAGTTGATCGATGCGATTTTCCATTCGCCAATCCTACCGCTTTGGTGGAAATCAAGGCGCGCCACGCGAAGACAGGGTTGGGCGCGTTGATTCATGCGGAAATTCAATCCTTGAGTTTGCTTTCAATTCCGGTACGTATCAGAGGAAGCAACTTCTCGATAGCGAACGGTTTCATTAGGCAAGCGTCGAAACCTGAATTGGTTGCTTGGAGATAATTATCATCGGTATTCAGCCCCGTGATTGCAATCAAGTACGCGTTGCCGCTGTGCTCGCTGATTCGTAATTCTGATGCCAGCTCAAACCCAGAAATCCCCGGCATGTTAAGGTCTGAACAGATTACTTGCGGGCGAAATTCTGCAGCCATTTCAAAGCCTGACTTTCCATCGAATGCGACCCGTACGTCATAGTCATTCAGTTGAAGAAGCATTTGAAGCACTTCCGCAGCATCTCTGTTGTCGTCGACAACGAGGACTCGATTCTGAGAAGAAAGATTTTGCATAGTTCAAAATGTCAGGACTTTATGAATTGCTAGTTTAACATTCTTGGGAAAGCGGCCAGAATGCAAACGTTGCAGTCTGACAACGATGCCGTAGTCATTTTCTCGCTGGCTTGGCTACTCTGCTATTCCGCTACCTGAGCCGCGAGTCGCGCGAAGACGGTTCACGCTTGGCCCAAGTAAAACCACGGCGCGCCCCGTCCATGATCAGCACTCGCAGCACCACCGAGGAGGGGACCTTCCGCTCGCGTAGCACGCGCAGGCCGGCGGCCAGCCCGAACGAAATGGCAATATTGAAAGCCAGATCGACATACGCAGCCATGAGGCGATCGGTTCGTTTTTCCATGTGCGGATGATTGCACGACGGTAGCCGTCACGATTGACTCGCGTCAAATGAATCCCGCGTTCACCAAAAATCTGCACAGTGCGCCCCGGCGACGCATGTCAGTCCTGGTCAAGGTAGGTCGCTACTTGCCGATCTGAGATGCGGCGCGGGTGATGGCCCGCCGGGTAGCGCCCAGCGGGTCGCCATCATCTCGCTCATCGCATCCCCAGCTTGCAACTAGAGGGTGTGCGGTCGCCATCGTTTGGAACCGCAGGACATGAATATTTAACTTCACGGCCAACTCGAATGCGTCACCGCTGAACATAAGAGGGTTCCAGCTGTGCACGGCTGATCCGTTGGCGAAGTGCAGGTTGACATAGCCCTCGCCATCGACCACTTCGACGCGCACGGCGCCGATCGCCCGCGCCGCTCGCTCCAGCAGCACCAGGTCGGCGGCCAGAATGTCTACCCGAGGCGCCGCCGGAAGTTCGTCCAGATCGTCGTAAATCTCATCGGCCATAGCTACCCTCCTGTACTGAGGCGATTCTACCGTATCGGTTTTGACATCGAAATCGTTTCCGCAACTATGCCGCCAAACTAATGTAAACAATGGCTTGGATGCGTCAAAATTGTTCTACCTGCGGAAACGATTACGCGCCAAGAGCTTGATTTTTAAGGCATAGGCCGCAGTCTTGAAAACTGCCGACGGTGTGAGCCGTTCGTGAGTTCGAATCTCACCGCTTCCGCCAAGCATACTGAACAAGAGCCCCATACGTTGGGGCTTTTTTTCGTCTCATAATCAAAAGTCTGCGCTACGGTGCCCGTCCGCTCGATTGGCCGAAGCCGAGCGTGCGGGTAGGGTCAGTGCGCCAAGAAACACGGGCGCCTGGCGCTGCGGTCCCGTAATTTGGCCGCGCTAGCGCCGGGCGGCTCACGCTGATGGTATGACGAGCGAAGAGCCGCCAGTGGCGACCACATGCCGTTCCCTGCCTGACACTGGTTCCCATGGGCGCAAGCCCTGATCCTTGGCAAGCCGAATGCGCTGCAATTTCATGGCATCGATCAAATCTGTGGAACACCCGGTCGAGTCCAGCATCGGGAGCGTTTGCCCGGCTTCCAGAAAGAAGCGCAGCCGCGCATCAGTCCCTGTCGAAAGAAACGCTTCCTCCCACCAGTCGTTGATTCGCTCGCTTGCGCGTTCGAGGGCGGCTTGTGTAATCAGTCGGTTCGACTTTTCGTTGTTGATCCGCTTCGATGCAGGCATCAAGTTCCATGCGTCTCCACAGGGCCAGGCGGCGAAGGGAAAACAATGGTCGATGTCGTAGTCATCCTTCAGACGCTGGCCCGACCAGACGCAGTAGATGGACTTTCCCTGAGTGCGAAGCCGTTCGACCGCAGCACGTGCGAACTTGGTGTCGCGCTCTGGATCCGCCCACGCAAGGAGCGCATTTGCGGTCTGGCTGATCACAGGGCCGAGTTGTCCCGCGTAGGATTCCATCAGGCGCACCCATTCCGCAACAAGTACTGGTTCCACCCACACATTGTAGTGACGGAGTGCGTCCCAGATAGGAAGGGGGACGTGGAATTCGCCAAAGCTCCATAGAAATGGATCATCGATCCGCAGAAATGACGGTGTTGATGTGCGGCGCTGGTGCCTGATGTGGAAGATGTTCTCATCGCTCGCGGGCCAACGCAGAAACCTGACCGGCATCTCGCGGATGAGCCGCGAGATTTCCCAAAGGCTGCCATGAAGGTGTCGCGCCGTGTCGTCGTGAAACATCATCCCTGCACGAAGGTCAACTGGCCGAACTGGATGCAATGCCGTGAAGTTGCTGGTGACGAAACCAGGTCCGTTTCCGGTCCGGTTGGGCGGCATCTGGGGAAGGCCACCCTCGATGAGTGGTTTGTACATGCGTAGCCAGAACATTGCCACCAAGCCCATTGGCAGAACGACTGACTCGGACTCATAACGGGCAGACCCGGCCGCAGAATCGGCGATTCTTGCAAGAATGCGCAGCAGCGCGATCTTGTACGTCGATGCCTTATTGTCGTTGAGGATCAGGTGGCGTAGCAGCGGAAGCACGCTCAGGCCATCGTCCGGTAGTCCAAGTATGGCTGTTGTCCATGAAATGCCGGGGCGACCCAACCTGTCGGGGCTATCGTCGGTGCGTACCAGCCTGAGTCCAAACTGCTGGGCCATCGCCATCAACTCTGGCAGTGTGACCTCATGCATTGCGCGGGCGGTATCGGGCGGGTCAATGCGAAGGCTGATGGCGATGCGACCATTCGGCGCCAGCAGCGTCGCCAGCTTTCTCAATGCACGCTGGCGTGCAGCTGGTGGGACGTGCATCCAGACAGCAGAAAGCAGGATGAGGTCGAAGGACAGTCCCAGCCGACGTACATGGGACAGGTCAGGCAGACTGTCGGCCACCCAGTGAATGCGCGGCGAGGGGTGGTGCTGGCGTGCCAGCGCACGCATCGCTGCCGATGGCTCGGCGGCGACGACATCGTATCCCTTGGCCGCGAACCATGCGGCATCTCTTCCCGAACCGGCACCTACGTCCAGAATTGTCGCGCCGGGCGGCGGCAGAAGATCCAGCAAGGCAGGGTGAACATGTTCGAAGGTCAGCGATTCGTACTGGGAGACAAATTGTTCGGCGTTCTGATCGTACTGAGAAGTGGTCTGCATGACCTTCGGTATGTTTTATTGACCCGTCAATTGTATGTCGAAGCATACTGCCGTAGGGCAAGCGAAATCGTTCGCAACATGTACCGGTTTGGCCGGTAGCAGCATAAAGCACGGGCGCCTGGAGGGATTCAACACAGCCCCCCTTGCCCGAACAACAACTGTAAATATTGTCAGACGAAAAGCAATGTTTCTTTTTCGAAATCCGGCTGAAGTGCGTGGATAATCGACTCCCTCAGCGACATCGATCGCGCCCCACTTCCCATCCATCATGAAAAACTTCAGCATCAAGTACGTGATCGCCGCAGTCATCGGCTTGCTCATTCTTGCCGTGATCACTGTCGGCGCCCTTGGCTACCATGCCACGCAGCGCTCCGTCGACCTTCTCGAAAACCTCGCACTCAAGACGGCGAATCAACAGATCGGCATGTCCGACCTGAAAATGCGGATGGAAACCAACCGCAGCCATATCCTGCAGGCGCTGCAGCACAATCCTGAGAACAAGCATGCGTCGCTGCACAACCACCCATTGACGTTCCACAGCGACTTCATCGCCAAGAACAGCGAAGAAATGCGCAAGGAGCAGCAGGAGCTGGAGGCGAGTCTGCGCTTCCCCGAAACGCGTGAGCGTTTTGCTGCGTGGATGACGGCCAGCGACAACCTGGGCATCGACATGATCGGCAATGCCATGCGCGCGATTCAATCGGGTCAATGGGATGACGCCAATCTGATGCTCGGCAAGCAGATCAACCCGACCTACAACAAGTCGACCGAAGCGTTCGGTGCATTGCAGAAGCTGATGAGCGATCGCAATATCCGCCAGGGCAAGGAGCTGCACCAGGAACTCGCCATGCTCAACGCGGTCGTGATCGCCGCCATCGTCGTGGCGATCCTGCTCAGCATCGGCGCTGCGTTCTACCTGGTCGGCGCGATCAATACGCCACTGATGCAGGCCGTGGCCGTTGCCCGCCGTGTCGCCGATGGCGACCTGAGTCTCCAGGCGCCGGTCAAGTCGACCAACGAATTCGGCCAGCTGCTGGCCGCCCTGCGTGACATGACCGCGTCGCTGGCCGGTATCGTCAAGGATGTGCGCAGCGAGAGTGAAGTGATCGCCACGGCGTCGACGCAGATCGCCGCCGGCAATATGGACTTGTCGTCGCGTACCGAACAGCAAGCAAGCGCGATTGAGGAGACCGCCGCATCCGTCGAAGAGCTGACCAGCACCGTGCGCCAGAATGCGGAAAATGCGCGTCAGGCGAATGAGCTGGCCGCATCGGCCACGCAGATCGCCACCCGTGGTGGTACGGTCGTGACCGAAGTCGTGGGCACGATGGGCGAGATCAATGCGTCGGCTCGCAAGATCGTCGATATCATCGGCGTCATCGATGGCATCGCGTTCCAGACCAACATCCTGGCGCTCAATGCGGCAGTGGAAGCGGCCCGTGCCGGCGAGCAGGGTCGTGGCTTTGCCGTCGTCGCGACCGAAGTGCGCAATCTGGCGCAGCGTTCGGCCAGTGCGGCCAAGGAAATCAAGGAACTGATCGGCGACTCGGTCAGCAAGGTGGATGCGGGCACGCGCCTGGTCGATCAGGCCGGTGCGACGATGGAAGAGATCGTCCAGAGCGTGCGCCGTGTGGCGGGGATCATGGGTGAAATCAGCGTGGCCAGCGCCGAGCAGAGCTCGGGCATCGAGCAGATTCACCAGGCGATCAGCCAGATGGACCAGGTCACGCAGCAGAACGCCGCCCTCGTCGAGGAAGCCGCCAGCGCTGCCACGTCGCTGCAGGAAAGCGCTGCCGGTCTGGCCGATCGCGTCAGCGTCTTCAAGATCGCGCCAGCCGTCGTGTCAGCGCCGGCCAAGCCGGTCACTGCGCGCCGTGCCAGCGCCATTCCTTACCAGGCGCAACTGGCCTGATGTAATGCCCGCCGTTGAAGAAGCGGCGGTTCAGCGACGCTCGCCAGGCCTGGCGGGCGTCGCTTGCGCCGCATCGATGTCGGCGCCCCAGGCATCCTTGCCCATCACCGCGGTGCCGTTTGCCGTGAAGTCCATGATCGCGTCGGCCGCGCGTGCATAGCGCTCCCACACCGGCAGCCCGGCCCCGTTCGGATCGCCGCGCTTCGCAAAATTCACCATATACGTGCTCATCGCCTTGCCCATGCCAAGATCGCGCGGTGTCGTTTGCGCGCCGTACTTGATGGCCACGGTATCGAAGAAGAACGGGATATCCGTTGCATGCCCGGCCCCGGCGCCCGGCTTGTCGTTCGCCTGGTGCACGTAGGAAAAGCGGTACGCATACACGGGCACGCCGTGCCCGGCCAGGGTCGCGGCCAGACTGCGCGCGCCCGCAACCATATACCCCGTCTTGCCACCAATATCCGCGCTGGTGGCGCCGATCATCACCGGCACCTTGTGCATGCGGCCCTCGGCAAAGGCGGCGCGGGAATCGATGGCCAGCGTGCCGTCGATATAGGGCCCGTGATACGTGGGCTTGTCGCGCTGCATGAAGTTCGCCAGGTTCAAGCCATCGGCGATCGTTTCTGCCGGCAGCGCCCGCAGTTTGGCGAGTGCTGCCGGATCGTCCGCCGCGATGCCCTTGCCGGCCGCGAAATTCACGCCGATTTGTTCGACGTCCGCCAGCTTGGTCGGCGCTGCTGCGCCATCGCCGCCCGACATCACGACTGCCTTGGCGAACAAGCCCTTGCTCATTGGCGAAGTCAGCAGCGTGTTGACCGACATGCCGCCTGCTGATTCACCGGCGATCGTGACATTGGCCGGATCGCCGCCAAACGCCGCCACATTGCGCTTGACCCATTCCAGCGCTGCGATCTGGTCCATGAAGCCGAAGTTGCCAACGATGCCGTTGCCGCCGGTTTCGCGTGTGAGCTGCGGGTGAGCGAAGAAGCCGAACCGTCCGATGCGGTAGTTGAAGCTGACGACGAGTGCGCCCTGTTTCGCCAGCTCGGCGCCGGAGTAGGTCGGGGGCGAGGCGCCGCCGTTGACGAAGCCGCCGCCATAGATCCAGACGATCACGGGCAGTTTGCCCTTGGCATCAGCCGGCTTCCAGACGTTCAGGTACAGGCAGTCTTCGCTGGGCGTCGTGCCCAGCGGCGCGGCGTCGCTGGGGAAGGGCACCTGCATGCAGTCTGCCGCGTAGGCCGTGGCCTGCCGCACGTCGGGCCACGGCTTGGCAGGCGCTGGCGGGCGCCAGCGCAGCGTGCCCACCGGCGGGGCGGCAAACGGAATGCCTTTCCAGCTGACGACGCCTGCATCGGTCGATCCTGCCACCTTGCCACTGTCGGTGGCGATCACGGGCGCACCTGGCGACGCGGTGGCGCCAGGCGCGGCCACGACGATTACCATGGCAAGCAGGGGAGGAAGTGAGCGATGCAACATGAATGGGCCTCTTGATCGGATGGTTGAACGGTTGACCATGGATAGTACCGGACCAGTCACTGTACCGGCAGCACCTCAATGTTTTCAGCGTCAGGCTGCAATCTCACCGTAAAGATGGTCAGGCCTGCCAATCTCCGTTACAGTGTTGCAATTCATCCAAAATAGCACGCTGGAAATTTATTTCCATGGCGCATCTTCATTAATCCGAATTCACTCCCGGTTTCGGCGCTATCATGATGAGCTATTACACGTTTGCTACGCCCGCACATGCAAGGTTTGCTCTGTAGATTTCGACTGTCCACCCTGATGACCCTGGCCGTGTGCGCCACGGTGGCACTGACCGTCGCTCTGCTGCTGGCCGTGGTCAACCATTTTGCGGTACGGCAGGCCAATGCTGAAGCGCAGTTGCGGCTGCAACAGTTGTCGTGGCAGATGCGTGACTCGCTCAATCGCGTGGTCGAGCAGGCCACGGGTGACGCGCGTCTCCTGGCCGCGTTGCCGCAAGTGCGCAATGCGCGCAGTCCGGCGTCGGCCCGTGTTGCGCTGGAAAGCCTGCAGCAAACCTTCCCCGATTACGCCTGGATCGGCCTGGCCGATATCGACGGAAAAGTAACGGCCTCGACCAAGGGCCTGCTCGAAGGCGCGGATGTCAGCGCCCGGCCGTGGTTCAAGTCGGGTCAGGTGGGCGTGCGCGCCACCGATTACCATCCCGCCCTGATGCTCGAAAAGCTCATGCCCCACGGTACCGATCCGTGGCGCTTCGTCGATGTGTCCACACCCGTTTTCAGCCAGGATGGTGAGATGTTCGCCGTGCTTGGCCTGCACCTGAGCTGGGACTGGGCACGACGCCAGGCGCGCAAGCTCCTGACCCCGGCGCTGCGCGAGTATGGCGCCGAGATCCTGGTCGTGCGCAACGACGGGACCGTGATGCTGGGGCCGGAAGAACTGGTCGAGAAAAAGATTGCAACGGAGAGCCTGCGGCGCGCCAAATTGGGTGACACGGGCGCGCTGCGCGAGGCCTGGCCGGACGGGCGTACCTATCTCACCGGCTATAGCCAGACGGGGCAGATCGGCAACGCGGCCTCGCTGAACTGGGCGGTGCTGGTGCGCCAGGATGAAGACAAGGCATTGCAGAGCGCCAAGCTGCTGCAGCACCGGATGCTGATGTGGAGCGGCTTGCTGGGTGTGGTGCTGGCCGTGGTCGCCGCGTTGCTGGCGCAGCGCCTGGCGCGCCCGATGACGCGGCTGGGCGAAGCGATCGAGCGGGTGACGGAAGCCACCGCCGGCGGGCATGAGTTGCCGGCGATTCCGCATATCCAGGGTTTTTACGAAGCGAATATGCTGTCGCGCACGATGCGCAACCTGGTCGACAGCGAAGCGGACTACCGGCGCGCCCTGCAGCAGATGAACGAACACCTGGAGTCGAAGGTGGCGCAGCGCACGGCCGAACTGCAGGCGCTGCTGCTGCGCGACGTGCTCACGGGCTTGCCGAACCGCCGCGCGCTGCTCGAGACCTTGCCCGAGGCGATGGGCCGCGCCAGCCGGGGCGGGCGTCCGGCAGCGCTGCTGTTCATCGACATGGACGGCTTCAAGGCGGTCAACGACAACCATGGCCACGAAGAAGGCGACGAGCTGCTGCGCCAGTTCGGCGCGCGTCTGGCCGGGGCGATCCGCAAGACCGATATGGTGGCGCGCCTGGCCGGTGATGAATTCGTCGTCGTTCTTGAAATGCTGACGTCGCGCACCGATGCCGAGGAAACCGCCTGGAAACTGCTCGACCGGCTGCGCGAGCCGTACCAGCTCAGCACCACCGAAGTGACCGTCGGCGCCAGCATGGGCGTTGCGGTCTTTGCGCCGGGCGACAAGCCCGATCTCGATGCCTGGCTGGCGCGCGCCGACCATGCCATGTACGCCGCCAAGCGCGGCGGCAAGAATGCGGTGGCCCTGGCTGCCGTACCCGTGTGAGGCACATACTGGCCTGCACGCCCCACGTCGTTCTTTGCGATTGCCAGTACCCTTCATGACCCAAATCAGCCAGATCATCGCCACCATCAAGCGTCAGTTGAAGCTGCAGGGGCTGACCTACCGTGACGTTGCTGTCGCACTCGGCTTGTCCGAGCCCAGCGTCAAGCGCCTGTTCGCCAGCGAGCAATTTACCCTCGACCGCATCGTCGAAATCTGCAGCCTGCTTGGATTTACGCTGGCCGAGATCACGCAGGAAGCGCAGAACGGCCAGCGCCGCCTGCGCACGCTGAGCGCCGAGCAGGAAACCGAGCTGGTGTCGGATCCGAAACTGTTGCTAGTGGCTGTCTGCGCGCTGAACCACTGGCGCATGCTCGACATCCTGGGCGCCTATGCCCTGAGCGAGGCACAATGCATCCAGCACCTGCTCCATCTCGATCGCCTGCAACTGATTTCGCTGTTGCCCGGCAATCGCATCCGCGTGAACGTCGCGCGCGATTTCGACTGGTTGCCCGACGGGCCGATCCGGGCGTATTTCCGCGACCAGGGCATGCCGGAATTCGTGGCCGGGGATTTCGGCGGGGTGGGCGAGTCGCTCGACTTTGCGCATGGCATGCTGACCGAAAGCGCGCGCGCGAGGCTGCAGCAGGAGCTGCGCCAGCTGCGCAGCCGGTTTGCGCAATTGCACGACGAAAGCCTGGCTGCGCCACTGGCGCAGCGGCGTGGCACCGGCCTGTTGATTGCATTGCGGGAATGGGAACCGGCAGCCTTTGCGGGCCTGCGCCGGTAGCGTATGATGAGTTGCACGTGCCTGACCATGACGGACCGGAAGCGGTCGGTTATGTGAAGTAATAGACAGATAAGATCGCCGCATTTGTCGGATAGTAGGTGTCAGGGAGAGTTTGACGCCATGAACATGTCTTTCATCGCAATGGCCGTGCTGGGTTCGAGTGCGGTATGTGCTTCGGCGCAGGAATCGGCAGCCACTGCAACGGCTGCTGGCAGCGCCGTGATCCCCGAGACCGTGTGTGCGCAGGATTGCCTGGCCCAGCTTCAGCTGGCCGCGCGCGCCGATGGCGTGAATGCGCCCGCCGGCAATATGGTCTTCACCCGCGAAACAGCCCCCGAGTCCGATCAGCGCGCCGGGCGCGCTGGCGCCGGCACGGTCACCGTCGGCCGCCAATTCAATATCGACTACACGACGCTCAATGACGTGGGCGACCCGTTCCATGGCGGCCTGTCCGCCCAGGCCGCGCCGCGCGGCGAACGCGCCGACGACAGCGTCGCCTACGAAGGCACGTTCGCCGGCCTGTCGACCGGCGCCAAATGGGGCAAGGGCGACGTCGACGGCTCGCCTTCCGGCCGCGCCTGGGGCATGTCGGTCGGCGTCAATCTCGGGCCACTCAACATCCGCGCGGCCCACCAGAATCGCAATGTGGCCAAGGTCACACGTTACGACCAGGTCGACATCACGATGGCGGCCAAGAATTCCATCGTCGCGGCCAATATGCGCTTTGACTGGGGCACAGCCTATGCGGCCTACAGTGCCAGCCGCGGCTGGGGCAGCTCGCCGCTGTTCAATCCGGACAATCCCTACAGTGCCGGCGTGGCCGCCACCCGCTCGACCAACAGCCGCGACGTGCTCGCCGGCGTGGCCGTGCCCATGTCTCACTGCACCACGCTGCTGGCGTCCTATATTCGCCGCAACGACCGCGACCTGGCCAATCGCGATGCGCGCCAGATTGCTGTCGGCGCCAGCTATGCCGTCTCGCGCCGGATGGATTTCTACGCGGCGTATTCGCGCATCCAGCACCTGGCCGGCGTGCAGCTCGGTGTCAAGCCGGGCAATGGCTCGTCGCTGAACGTCGGGATGCGGCGCGCCTTCTGAAGCGGCGCCCGTCGCGGACGCACCGTCCGTGCGCTGCGACAGGAATCGGCGAAATTCAGTAATGTGTCTCCATGGTTCATTAACTATTGAGGAGACCTTATGACTGGTACCAGCACACTTGATCCGGATAACTTCCCGGAAGCCCCAGACCGCAGCCTGGGCAAGGGCCATGGCGTTGACGCACTCGGTCCGAGCGACTTGTCGGACACCGGCAGCGACGTTGTCGGCGGCCCCGGTTTCGCCACCAATATCGATCCAGAACAGACGCTTGATTTCGACGGCGGCACCACGTCCGACCTCGAGGCCGGTCACGCAGGCGAGACGGCCGGGCCGGATGTCGGCGACGCCGATTTCTCGGGTGACAGTGATCGTAGCGGCACGGGCGAACGCGCCGCTGCCGGGCGCGATGCCGTGGTCAGGGATGGCGCCGACATCGACACCGATCACGTCGAGTCGATCCCCGATCTGCCACTGACCGAGGATGACACCGACTTTTTAGCGAGTCGTCCGCCGGGTCAGGGCGAAAGCCGCTAACAGGGCGCCGCCGCCCAGCAGGGCGGTGGTGATGTACTTCGAGCGCAGCGCTGCCGCCGTGTATTCGCTGTGCTCGATGACATCGTGTGGCGAGCCCTGGCGCTCACGCAATTCACGCGTGTAGTCGGGCTTGTGCAAGGCATCGCGTCGGCTCGGATCGGTGTCGATGTCGAGCTTCTGATTCTTGAACATCGTCGCTTGCAGGTATTTGTCGAATACGCGTGGCAGCAGGCGCGCACCGGTGGCATTGAACTTCGACGCCCTGCCGACAAACACGTCACGCTTCGGATGCTGGGCAGCATACAGGATTGCATCCGCAACGATTTCCGGCGCATACACGGGCGCCGGCAGCTTCGGCTCCTTGTCCATGTAGTTTTTCGCGTGCACGGCAAACATCGTGTCGATACCCGTCGGCTTGATCAGCGTGACCGACATCGGCGCGCCTTCTTTTTCCAGCTCCATGCGCAGCGAATCCGTGAAGCCCTTCACGGCGTGCTTGGATGCGGCGTACATGCCCTGCAGCGGGATCGCGTGGTCGGACAGTTCGCTGCCCAGGTTGATCAGCGCGCCGCCGCCGCGCAGCTTCATGCGCTTGACCGCTTCCAGTGAACCGTTGACCACACCCCAGAAATTGGTCTGGAACAGGCGATGGTGGTCTTCCGGCGAGACATCTTCCAGGCGACCGAAGATCGAAATGCCGGCATTGTTGATCCAGGTGTCGATGCGACCGAAACGCTCGATGGCGGCGTCGCCGATGCGCGCCACCTCATCGACATTGCCGACGTCGGCCGTGACGGTGACGACCTCGGCGCCCAGCGACCCGAGTTCTTCGGCCAGGTGGGCGAGGGCGTCGTCGGCGCGTGCGGCCAGGACCAGTCTGGCGCCTTGCCCGGCCGCCATGCGCGCCGTGGACAGGCCAATGCCACTGGTGGCGCCGGTGATGACGATGACTTGCTCACTGATGTGTTTCAGCTTGACTGACATGGGTGATCCTTTTTGCTCTGATGTTGGCGGGATGGGCGGCCCCCTGGCATGCGTCGTGCACCGGGGACAAGCCACGAGTTAGTGAAATGATCACTTCGTGTTTGATAGTGATATTTCAAGCGAAATCGTGGCGCGCGGGTGACGCGACCGTCCCGGCGAACGAGCGCATGAAAAAAAACGCCGTCCCCGCAGGATGCGGGAACGGCGTTCGATGAACACTGCGCGAAGGCAGCGTTGATCGTTACTTTTTCGCGTAGATCTGGTCGAACACGCCGCCATCGGCAAAGTGGGTTTTCTGCGCTGCGGTCCAGCCGCCAAACTCGCTGATCTGGAACAGCTTGATCTGCGGGAACTGCGATGCATATTTTTTGGCGAACTTGTCGACAGAAGGACGGTAGTAGTTCTTGGCGATGATGTCCTGGCCCTGGTCGCCGTACAGGAACTCGAGATACGCCTGCGCCACCTTGCGGGTGCCGCGCTTGTCGACGTTCTTGTCGACCACGGCCACTGGCGGTTCGGCCAGGATGCTGACCGACGGGGCGACGATCTCGAACTTGTCCGGGCCCAGTTCGCGCAGCGCCAGCAGCGCTTCGTTTTCCCAGGCCAGCAGCACGTCGCCGATGCCGCGTTCGACGAACGTGGTGGTGGCGCCGCGGGCGCCCGAGTCGAGCACCGGCACGTTCTTGTACAGGCGCGCCAGGTAGTCGCGTGCCTTGGCATCGTTGCCGCCTGGCTGGCGCAGGGCGTAGCCGTAGGCCGCCAGGTGGTTCCAGCGGGCGCCGCCCGAGGTCTTCGGATTCGGGGTGATCACCGACACCCCCGGCTTGACGAGGTCGCCCCAGTCGCGGATCTGCTTCGGATTGCCCTTGCGCACCAGGAACACGATGGTCGATGTGTACGGCGCGCTGCGGTAGTTGAGTTTTTGTTCCCAGCCTGGATTGATCAGGCCCTTGTCACGGATGGCATCGATATCGTATGCCAGCGCGAGGGTAACGACGTCGGCCTGCAGGCCGTCGATCACCGAGCGTGCCTGCTTGCCGGAGCCGCCGTGCGATTGCTTGATCGTGACGTTGTCGCCGGTTTTTGCTTTCCAGTGCTTGGCAAACGCCGCGTCGAACTCGTGGTACAGCTCGCGCGTCGGATCATACGATACGTTGAGCAGGCTGATGTCGGCAGCAAACGCAGGCGCTTGCGCCAGAAGGGTCAGGGCTGCCAGCGAGCTGATAAAGGTTTTGCGAAGCATTGTTATCTTTCTCTGGGTTGAAGACCGTAGCGTACGGTCTCAACCTGTAGAAACAAAACGAATAAATTCAAGCAACCTTATGCGGTTTCTGCGCCGGCGCCAGCGGGGATCAGTGCGCCTTCGACAGGATGACGAGCCAGCGACGGAACAGCAGGATTTCGACATGGCCGGCTTCGACGCCGGTATCGCACTCGATGACCGGATTCACGGCGTAGAAACGCTTGCGGAAATCACGGGTCACCAGGATTTCACGGCGGCCAATGCGGACCATGAAAGGGGTCGGGGCGTGTTCCATACCAAAAGAGCTGTTGAGCGTGGTCATGTTCGTTTCCTCGTATCGAGTGGTTATGCAGTGAAGTAAGAATACCACAACCACTGTAT